>OMCD01000042.1_pt1 | contig 86721 bp, 77 predicted proteins | sample 1674171 | NCBI WGS metagenome assembly OMCD01 (sample SAMEA103958149, study PRJEB25191) | human gut metagenome | biome: human-associated habitat [ENVO:00009003]; feature: intestine environment [ENVO:2100002]; material: feces | place: Germany | collected 2013/2015
ATTCTGCAAAGTAGAATTTACCTTTGCAAGGTGGATTTTACTTTTTCAATTCACCTAATATTTAAATGCATCTCGCCACATCGCTACAGGCGATTCTAAATGGCGAGACACAATCTTATTTTCTCAAATCATAGAACTTTCCACTCAGATTTTTCACCTTTACATAAGAAACATGATCTATAAACATTCTCGAAGTGAATACCGTTTTCCCATGATCACAGAAAATTTCGATGCTAGAACGATCTACCATAACCCGGACAGTCTGTTTCTTCTCTAACTGTTTTGCATAACGGATCGTTCCAAACTTCTCCGCATACACTTCTGTCATATCACTTCTGTTCAGACAATATTCTTCCCCATCTGCACTGAAAGTCAAACTGTTACCGTCTTTATTTCCTATCTCTATAGAAAATGCACCTTCTGTATTTCCTTCAAGCTCAAAGGAACATTCTTCAATCTTTGTATACTCTGTAATACTTTTTTCATTTGCACGAAGTTGCTTTAGCTCTTCTACCGGCTGTTGGATCAACCTTTCTTCCTCGATCCGAATTTCTCTCGGGAGTGTTAACATGTGAGCCCAATTATTCTTATCTGTTGGATACTCGCTCTTTGAATTTCCAAGCCATCCAAATAAGATTCTTCGATGTTTTTCATCCTCATACGATTGAGGCGCATAGAAATCAAATCCCTTATCAAGTTCATACATTTCTGAAAAATGAAATTCTTTTCGTTCTGTATCCAATGGTTTTCCTATCATGTAAACTACGGAGAACACATTTTTATAATCATATTTATTCTCACTTGAAATTCCCATCGGAGAACAAAACAGCACTCCTTTTTGATTCTCTTCATAATAATTTGGACATTCCAACATGTAACCTAACATTGCTTCCTGTCCATTCTGAAGTAATCTCACTCTTCCGGCGTACTCATATGAATCTGCCTGCTTACCTCTGTACAACATCAGAATTCCTTCATGTTCTTTACTTTCTGCTCCTGTCAGCATCCAGTATTCACTGTCCCTTTTCCAGACATATGGATCACGGTAATTCATTGTCGTCTGATCCGGATCCATTTCTACAATCTTTTTCCGGTCTGTCAGTTTCTCACCATCAAATCTGGCATAACAGGTACATGGGATCATCTCTTCATTTTCAATTCCTGTATAGAAAACATGTACTTTTTCTCCCTCTTTTAATGCCATACCTGTATAACACCCGTAAGAGTCTGATTCTGTATCCGGGTACATTGCCACACCATGATCTTCATAATAAATAAAATCTTTTGTTGTCAAATGATACCAGTGTTTCAACCCATGTACCGGTCCGGCCGGAAACCATTGGTAAAAAATATGATGTATCCCATTAATCTCACACAGCCCATTCGGATCATTCATCAGACCGCATTTCGGTGCAATGTGCCATACCGGATAATACGGATCTTTCCTGGTTGTCTCCTGTATCCGTTGAAAATATTCAGCCGGCATATCCGTAATTCGAATATGCCGGTTCTGATGATTTGAAAAATCATACTGAAACATAAATTTACTCCTTTATACTGTTTCTGGATTCTTCTTCATAATCAGCCATGTGCCTGCAAATGCAACTCCTACAGAAAGCAGTAATACAATAATATACTCAATCATTCCTCCCTGAAGGTAAAGCAGCATACCAGGGATCATAGACGCTCCGGTTCCCTTTGCACACAAACCAACGATTGCTGCGAATCCACCACCTACAGCACCTCCAAGACATCCCATGAAGAATGGCTTAAGTCTTGGGAATGTAAGACCATACATAACAGGTTCGGAAATTCCGAATAATGCCGGGATCAGGGCTGGAATCATATTAGCTCTCTTCTGCTTATTCTTCTGCATCATGACAATTGCAAGTCCTGCTCCAAGCTGTCCTGCGATTGCTGCAGATCCCATTGGGTTAATATAATCTACACCAGTCTCTGTAAAAATACTTACAATAATCGGTGTTACTGTATGATGCATACCTACAGAACAGAGAATCTGAATCAGTCCTCCATAAGCGATTCCTCCAATTCCAAATGGAAGTTTCAGCATCATAAGGATCAGATCTGTCATTCCTTTTTCAATTCCTGAAAGAACCGGTCCTACAACAAAGAGTCCTGCCAAAAGTGAAACAAGTAAAGTAAGGAATGGTACAAGCAGCATGTCTAAGATATCCGGAATCACCTGATGTAACTTCTTCTCCAGTTTTGCTGCAAAGAATCCCATGAATAATGCAGGAATTACAGAACTTTGATAACCTGTAATATTTAAATGCAACGGTCCAAAGACAAAACTTAACGGATCAGTAACTCCGTTTACCACATCCCATTTATTCGGAAGAGTTGGTGATACAAGCATCAGTCCAAGTACAATACCAAGGATTGGTGAACCACCGAACTTCTTGCATGCAGACCATGCAACTAATACTGGGATAAATGTGTATGCTGTATCTGTTAATACAGAAAATACTGTATCAAAAGATGGTGATAACTCAATTCCAAATCCATTTACAAGAAGACTTCTTACTCCCATCAGAATACCTGTTGCAAGAAGTACCGGAATGATAGGAATAAAAATATCAGAAATCATCTTTGTTGCACTCTGGAAAGATAATTTTTCCTTCTCCCCATTTTCTGTTACTTCAGCATCTCCAGCTGTCACTCCTGCCAGTTTCTGAAACTCAGCACAAACTTTATTCACAAATCCAGTTCCAAGAATCACCTGATGCTGGCCACTCTTTGAGAAATAACCTGCTACTCCCTGAATCTCTTTCATCCCGTCTTCATCAATAACAGATGCATCCTTTACTTCCACGCGAAGCCTGGTTGCACAATGTGTCGCACTGATTACATTTTCTTTTCCACCAAATGCTTTCAGAATTTCCTGCGCTGTCTTTACAGGATCTTTTTTCATCTTTTATTACCTCCTATTTGTGCGATTATAACATATATCGTTTTTATCAAATCGATTCGATATGTTTGCTTTTTATAGTGGCCTTGGAATATTTCCTATCGGCCACTGTTATTTCTGTTTATCGAATCGTTTCGATATCTGTTGATTATAATAGATCATTACCATTTCGCTGTCAATGAATTTAATTCATTCTTTTTGTTTTCTGTATTTTTCAACAAATTAAAGTTGTGATATTTGGTAAAAAGTAACATGTAATTTAACATGTTTCACCACTTTGGACTGTCGCGCAAAAAATAGATTCAACTTCTTCAATTTTTTTCCCTTCAATTTGCAAGATAATCATGGACACTAATTTTTGAGCCATTTCTTCTATCGGCTGAACAATCGCGGTCAGAATTTCCGGTCCGATTTTTGTAATATACGTTCCATCAATCGCAACTATGCTGAGATCCTCTGGAACTTTTCTTCCTCGTAACTGCGCTTCTCTCATACAGGCAGCTGCAGCCATATCAACACCAAGAATTCCATCCATATCATTACATGTCTCAAATGCACGAGCTGCAGCATCCTGATACTTTTCAGTAGTAAATGTATTATATCCCACAGAAATATCTACAACTTCACAACCTTTTTTCTGAAGTATTTCGCGGAATACCTTCTCCTTTTCATCCTCATAGTTCTTAATCGTATGAGAACTTACAAGCTGTACGACTTTCTTTCTCTTCTTCTCCAGAAAAAGCGACGCTGCTTTCTCTGCAACCTGTCTTTTGTCTACATGAACAGTCGGAATATAATCTGCTAAATAACAATCAATTGTTACGATTGGCCTGTTGATCTTAAGATATCTCTCCTTCTTCAGTGAATGAGCTCCCATAATCACGCCATCCATAGTTCTACGATCCAGCATCTGAAGGTGAGCCTCTTCTACATCTTCACGCCCGGCTGTTCCACAAACCAATGCCTTATATCCTCTGGAATACAATTCCTTTTCAGCATATTTAATAAACGTACTGAAAAAGGGATGTGCAATATCTGGAACAATAATTCCTACAATTCCTGATTTCTGCATCTTCAGATTGCGACCAAGCTCACTTGGAATGTAATTCAGTTCCTTCATCGCTTTCTCAATCTTTTTTCTTGTCTCCTCAGAAACATATCCTTTATTATTACACACAAGTGAAACAGTACTTCTTGATACTCCAGCTAATTTTGCTACATCTCCAATGCTTGTCAAATCAATCTCTCCCTATCATCAAATCATAAATCTACAGTTACTCTTATGCATTAGAGTTCTTTCTCTAATAATAAAATATAGAAAAAAGACTGCGGTATACGCAGTCTTTCCGTTTACATAAAATAAAAATGCCCAGAACCGGAATCGAACCAGTGACACGAGGATTTTCAGTCCTCTGCTCTACCAACTGAGCTATCTGGGCATCCTGAGGAATCCTGTGATTCTCATGTTCGCTCTTGTTCAGCGACATGCATTATTATACTAAAGGGAGCTGCGATTGTCAAGGATTTTTTTGAACTTTTGCAAAAACTTTTTAAGCTTCACAACCTGGCAGTTACAGTTCGCACATTATGTAAACTTAATGCAAAATCATCCAAATTTTAGAGTTGACAAATCTACTCCGTTGTGTTTATAATTCAGATAACGAAAACACAGAGAAACCGATGAGGAAGAGGAGTATCTGACCTATGTATCGCCACAGAGAGTTCCGGATGGTGGAAACGGAACGCCTTACCGTCAGTGAATGGACTTCCGAGGGCAGCCTTGAACGATTGCTTCAGTAGGGGCTGACGGGACCCCACCCGTTATCCATCGGGGCACGTATGATGGTACGTGTAAGCGAGTGGACATTTTCACAAATGTCAATTTGGGTGGTATCGCAGAAGTTTACGCTTTTGTCCCATGTATGGGGACAGAGGCGTTTTTTAGTTTCTGGAAACATTCTCAGTAAAATCTTTCACCACGGCGCGCGGCGCCAAACCAAAGAGAATCTTCTTTCCAGACACATTCTTTACTCTGCTCCGGCAAGGCAGACTGATACATCTGCCATCCAAAACAAATATCAAAATAAGAATAAAGAATGGAGAAAATGACTATGAAAAAGAATCTGAAAAAATTATTTGCACTTGGATGCACCGCAGCCCTGACACTGACAACCGCAGGATGCTCTTCCAGCACATCCAGCAACGCTTCCGAAGCAGACACCACCGTCGAAACCTCTCAGGAAGCTTCCGCGGACAAAAAAATTTATAATGTAGCGATTGTCAAACAGCTCGACCACGCTTCCCTCGATGAGATTGCAAATGCAGTCGAGGCAGAGTTAGATAAAATCGCCGAGGATAACAATGTAGCCATTTACTACGAACTGTACTCCGGCCAGAATGACCAGACAACCTTAAAGCAGATTGGTGATCAGGCGGTTGCTGACGGTGTTGACGCCATCATCCCGATTGCAACCCTGGCTGCACAGGTAGCGACCGTATCCGCACAGCAGACCCAGACACCGGTTGTCTACGCCGCTGTTTCCGATCCGGAAGCCGCTGAGCTGACCGGCATCGACTATGTAACCGGTACCAGCGATGCGCTGAACACCGAGAAAATCATGGATATGATTTTTGCCGCAAACCCAGATGTTAAAAATGTGGGGCTTTTATATTCCTTATCCGAGGCAAACTCAACCAAACCGATCGCGGATGCAAAGGCATACTTAGATGAAAAAGGCATCTCCTACACCGAGCAGACTGCAAATACCAACGACGAAGTAATTACCGCTGCCTCCTCCCTGGTTGCTGACAAAGTAGACGCTGTCTTCACTCCTACCGACAATGTCATCATGGCAGCTGAGCTGGCTATCTTCAAGGATCTGGCCGATGCAGGCATCCCGCACTATGCCGGCGCTGATTCCTTCGTCCGCAATGGCGCATTTGCCACCTGCGGCGTCAACTACACGGCTCTTGGTACACAGACCGCTGATCTTGCTTATCAGGCAATCACCGAAGGCATGGACGGCATGGAAGACTACTACACCGCAGAAGGCGGCATCGTAACCGTAAATACCGAGACTGCAGAAGCCCTGAATATTGACACAGCTGTATTCAAAGACTTTGGCGATGTTGTAGAGGTTACAACCACCGAGGACTAACATCCTCATCCGATGGCACTTTGTTTTTCATTTGCCTGAGATTTGTTTCATAACCGATCCACCAATTTTTACATATTATAATGTTTGACTGACTTTCATATACTCTCAGAGCCGTAAGACAGACCAGACGCCAGCCGCATCCCCCCGCTTACCACGCGGCTGGCGCATCTGCCTTATGAACGCTCTGGGAGTACCGATCATTCTACGGAGGTAATTTCCCATGCTTCATATTTTACAAACCGCTCTGGAACTGGGATTTCTGTATGCGCTGGTGCCGATGGCGCTGTTCTTGAGTTTCCGCATACTGGACATCGCGGATATGACGACAGACGGCTGTTTCGTCCTCGGCACAGCGGTATCCGTCACAATGGCTGCGGCAGGGCATCCATTTCTCGCAGTTCCGGCTGCCATGCTTGCAGGCATCTGCGCCGGATTTGTCACCGCATTTCAGCAGACCCGTCTCGGCGTGCCGTCCATTCTCGCCGGTATCATCACCAATATGGGACTCTACACCATCAATCTGATGGTAATGGGCTGGAGTGCCAACGTGAGTCTTTTAAAGACAGAGACCATCTTTTCCCTGCTTCAGAAAACCGGTATCGGGGGTGACTGGTATGAAGCACTTCTGGCAATCTGCGTAACTGTGCTTGCGGGCGCACTGCTCGTCTATTTTCTCGGTACCCGTCTGGGACTCTCCATCCGGGCAACCGGCAACAACATTGACATGGTGCGCGCCTCCTCGATCAACCCGACATTTACCATTACAGTCGGCTTATGCATCGCCAATGCGCTGACCGCACTCTCCGGCGCAATGGTCGGTCAATACCAGAATACCGCCGACATCAACGGCGGCACGGGTATCGTCGTGATCGGTCTTGCCTGCCTGATCATCGGTGAAACCGTCCTCGGACGCCGCGGCGTGGCAAGAGGTGTCATCACCACCGTCATCGGTTCGATTATTTACCGTTTTATCTACGCTATCGTCCTGTATACAAAAATCATGCCTGTACAGGGGCTGAAACTGGTCACCGCTGTGATCGTAGCGCTGGCAATCGCATTTCCGACGATCCGGAAATGGGCGGCATTCCAGACACGTAAAAATGCAGCGGCACGCCGGAAGGGAGGACACGGAGCATGTTAAATATTCAGTCGATATCAAAAACCTTTAATCCGGGAACTGTCAACGCCAAACAGGCGCTCTCCGGGCTGTCCCTGCATCTGGATCACGGAGATTTCGTGACAATCATCGGTTCCAACGGCGCCGGAAAATCGACCCTGTTCAATGCGATTGCCGGCAGCTTCTACGTCGATGACGGCTTTATCGAGCTGGACGGCGAGGACATCACCTATATGCCGGAGCACAAGCGCAGCCTGATGGTCGGCCGCCTCTTCCAGGACCCGTTAAAGGGAACGGCGCCGGGCATGACGATCGAAGAAAATCTTGCCCTCGCCTATCTGCGGACTGCAAAGGGGAAATCGCCATTTTCCCGCATTTCCAAGAAAGATAAGGATGCGTTCCGCGAACGCCTCTCCCTCTTAAATATGGGGCTTGAAGACCGGATGACCCAGCCGGTCGGACTTCTCTCCGGCGGTCAGCGCCAGGCGCTCACCCTGCTCATGGCAACCCTCATCACGCCGAAGCTTCTGCTGCTCGATGAGCACACTGCCGCCCTCGATCCGGGAACAGCTGAAAAAGTACTGGAGCTGACGAAAAATATCGTTGCTGAGGAGAAAATCACCTGCCTGATGATCACCCACAATATGAACCAGGCTCTGGAGCTCGGAAACCGCACGCTCATGATGGCAAACGGAAATATCGTGCTCGACGTCGGCGGCGCAGAGCGCGCTTCCATGACTGTCGAGGATCTGATCGCCCGCTTCAAGACCGGCGCAGGCCACGCGCTGGATAATGACCGGATTTTATTATCGGAATAATTTTAAAAAAGCAAAAAATTCAAAAAGTCCCATCCTTTCAGATTTGAATCTGCATAAGGATGGGACTTTTTTATATTTCTCTTATCCAATTTCTATTTCCCAAGCACATCCGAAAGCGCTGCAAACTGCGCCAGCGTCAGCGTCTCGCCGCGCACGGACGGGGAAAGTCCCAGCGACTCGATTGCGGCTGCGATCTCTTCCTTGCTAAAGGAGAGATCCTGCGCGTTGGAAAGCCCATTCTGCAGGGTTTTCCGGCGCTGGTTGAAGGACGCGCGGATGAGACGGAACATTAAATCTTTATCCTTTACCTCCACCGGCGGCTTCGCATGGCGGGTCAGACGGATGACCGCTGAGCCGACATTCGGACGCGGAATGAAACAGTTCGGCGGCACATTTGCCACGATGTATGGCTCGGCATAATACTGAACCGCCAGCGACAGCGCGCCGTAATCCTTCGAGCCCGGACCAACCTGCATCCGGTCTGCGACCTCTTTCTGCACCATAACCGTAATATTGTCAATCGGCGCGCCGCTCTCAAACAGCCCCATGATGATCGGGGTCGTGATATAGTACGGCAGGTTCGCTACGACCTTAACCGGACGTCCGCCGCCTTTTTCTTCCGCCATTTTTTTAATGTCAATCTTTAAAATATCTTCATTGATAACAGTTACATTTTCGCAGTCCTGAAGCGTATCTTTTAAGATCGGAATCAGATTTGTGTCGATCTCCACGGCGATGACCTGTCCTGCCGCCTGTGAAAGGCGCTGTGTCATCGTACCGATGCCAGGACCGACTTCCAGGACGGTGTCCTCCTTGGTCATGCCCGCCGCTGAGATAATCTTGTCCAGCACGTGCGTATCAATCAGAAAATTCTGACCGAATTTTTTCTGGAAGGCAAAATTGTATTTCTGTATTACTTCGATTGTATTCTTCGGGTTTCCAAGATCCATTCCGAAAATCCTTTCCCGGGTGTCCGGGACACCCCTTTTTACGGTAACCGGTACAGCCTCCGCGCATTCTCTTCAGTCGCACGGACGATCTCTTCCGGTGTACATTTCTTGATTTCTGCCAGCTTTTCCGCCACATATGGCAGGTTCAGTGAGGAGTTGCGTTTGCCGCGGTTGGGAACCGGAGCGAGGTAGGGGCAGTCGGTTTCAAGTACCAGACAGTCGAGCGGCGCCATCTCGGCTACTTCCAGAAGCTTTTTCGCGTTCTTGAAGGTCAGTACGCCACCGATGCCTAAGTAAAAGCCCATCTTTAAATACTCTGCCGCCATCTCTTTTCCATAAGAGAAGCAATGAATCACACCGCCTATCTCCCCGGAGTGCTCTTCCTTCATGATATCGAGCGTATCCTTCGCCGCGTCGCGGCTGTGAATGATGACTGGAAGTTTTAATTCCCGCGCCAGATTTAACTGGCGGTGGAACCATTTCTTCTGGGTCTCATGATCCGGCTCTTCCCAGTAATAGTCGAGACCGATCTCGCCGATCGCCACGATCTTCCCGGACTGTGCCAGCACACGGAGTTCAGCAAATTTTTCCTCGTCAAGCTCCGCCGTGCTGCTCGGATGGACACCTGCTGCCCCATAGATAAACGGATATTTTTCCGTCAGGGCAATCGTCGTCTTCGTGCTTTCCATATCCGCGCCGACATTGACGACCGTGCCGATCCCGCCTGCTGCCAGACCGGAAAGAAGCTCTTCCCGGTCCCCGTCAAACGCCTCATCATCGTAATGAGCGTGTGTATCAAATATCATATAAGTTATATTCCTTTTTTCTTAGCAGATCTCCGCACCCGCCGGCATCTCTTTCTCCGTTGTCATCAGGGACAGCTTTCCGTCTGCATCCTCGGCACACAAAATCATGCCCTCAGAGAGCAGACCTGCCAATTTCGCCGGTTTTAAGTTGGTCACAACCATAACTCTCTTGCCGACCATCTCCTCCGGGGAGTAGGAATGCTTGATGCCGCTGATGATCTGGCGCACTTTGCTTCCGACCTGAACCTGGGAGCAGAGAAGCTTCTTGGACTTCGGAACAGCCTCGCAGGAGAGGATCACGCCAACCTGGAACTGCAGTTTTGCAAAATCATCGTAGGTAATCTCTGCTTTCGGCTCGATATCGATGCCCTCGGCTTTCTCGTCCTCTTCCTTCTCCGGCTCTGCCTTTGCAGCAACTGCTTTCTTCTGCTCTTCCTGGATAACTTTGACTTTCTTCATCACATCGTCGAGTTTCAGGCGGGCAAAGAGAACCTCCGGCTCCTCAGTCACCTTATTTCCGGACGGATAACGGCCAAATTCATCCATCTGTGGCAGTTCACGTTTTACGGTATTTAATTCTTTTAAGATCTTCTCCGAGGTCTCCGGCATGAAGGATTCAAGCAGGGACGCACCGATCGTGATAGACTCAACCAGGTTGTAGAGAACAGTCGCAAGACGATCCTGCTTGTCCTCTTCCTTTGCCAGAATCCACGGGGTTGTCTCGTCAATGTATTTGTTGCTGCGGCGGAAAATATTGAAGATCTCGGTGATCGCATCGGCAACGCGCAGCTTATCCATCTTCTCATCGACCTTGCGGACTGCTTCCAGCACTACCTTCTTCAGATCCTCGTCCACCGGCTCCGTCACGCCCTTGTCGGCTACCACGCCGCCAAAGTACTGGTTCGTCATCGATACCGTTCTCTTTACGAGGTTGCCGAAGATATTTGCCAGATCCGAGTTCAGTCTCTCTACCATCAGCTCCCAGGTAATAACGCCGTCGTTCTCAAACGGCATCTCATGCAGAACGAAGTAGCGGACTGCATCCACGCCAAAGAAATCGACCAGTGTATCGGCGTAAATCACATTTCCCTTGGATTTACTCATCTTGCCGTCGCCCTGTAACAGCCACGGATGACCAAATACCTGCTTTGGAAGCGGCAGGTCGAGTGCCATCAAAAAGATCGGCCAGTAAATGGTATGGAAACGGATAATATCCTTACCAATCAGATGCAGGTCTGCCGGCCAGTATTTCTTGAACAGCTCGCCGCTCTCGCCGTCGCAGTCATATCCAAGACCGGTGATATAGTTGGTCAGTGCATCCAGCCATACATATACAACGTGCTTCGGGTCGAAATCAACCGGAATCCCCCATTTAAAGGAAGTACGGGAAACACACAGATCCTGCAGGCCCGGAAGCAGGAAGTTGTTCATCATCTCATTTTTACGGGAAACCGGCTGGATGAACTCCGGGTGCTCATTGATATAATCGATGAGTCTCTGCGCATATTTGCTCATACGGAAGAAATATGCCTCTTCCTTCGCCGGCTGTACCGGACGTCCGCAGTCCGGGCATTTGCCGTCTACGACCTGGGACTGGGTCCAGAAGGACTCGCACGGGGTACAGTAAAGTCCCTCGTAGCAGCTCTTGTAAATATCGCCCTGATCATAGAGCTTCTTGAAAATCTTCTTTACCTGCGCCTCATGATCCTCGTCTGTGGTGCGGATAAATTTGTCGTAGGATGTATTCATCAGATCCCAGATCGTCTTGATCTCACCCGCCACGTTATCGACAAACTGCTTCGGCGTGATGCCAGCCTCAGTTGCCTTTAACTCGATCTTCTGACCATGCTCATCGGTGCCCGTCTGGAAACGCACATCGTAGCCCTGCGCTCTCTTGTAGCGCGCAATGCTGTCCGCCAGCACGATCTCATAGGTATTTCCGATATGCGGTTTGCCCGATGTATAGGCAATCGCAGTTGTTATATAGTAAGGTTTCTTACAGTTCTGACACATTTATCATGCCCTCCTTATTAAAATTGCGCTTTAAATTGTGTTCTTCACAAAAAAAGCCTCTAACCGCCCATGATTTTCCATCTGCGATTAAAGGCAAGCCACCTTCTTTTCTCTGCCTTTTCTTCATATATAAATATATAGATTAAGTCTATCTGTTTTGCATCCCTTTGTCAAGTATGGTATACTTGCAGACATATATATTTGTTTTGGAGGTATTATATTATGCAGAAACGCTTTTCCTTCCCGCCCCTGCCGCGCACAGCGCTCGCGATCGCTGCAGCTGCTGCCCTGGCGCTCTCCGCATGCGCTGGTTCTTCCGGCTCAGGAACCCCCGCCGAATCCTACGCCGCTTCCGGGCAGACTGGTTCTCCTTCCAATGCATCGTCCGATGCTGCCAGCGAACAGGCGCGTTTTGATGCGTTTCTGGCACACCAGTTTCAAGAAAGCGTGCAGGACGATCCTCTCTCCCTTCATTTTCTTGTCCGGAATCCGGAAAATTACGGTATCACCGAACCGGAGATGAAATTTCCAGAATATTCCCTGGAACAGCTTCAAAAGGATTCCGAGGAAAACGCGGCCGTTCTTGAGGAACTTTCTTCCTTCGATACCTCTCTCTTGACCTCCGACCAGCTCTTCACCTACCGGATGATGAAGGACACACTGGAGACGGAAGCCGGCTCGAAGGGACTGGAACTCTACAATCAGCCGTTAAGCGCCCTGATCGGCACGCAGGCGGAACTTCCGACCTTATTAGCCGAATACACATTTTACAACCGTGCCGACATCGACCATTACCTGGCACTGCTTTCGCAGATCGACACATATTACAAGCAGCTCGCAGCGTATGAACAGGTGCAGGCAGACGCCGGTCTCGCACCGTCCGACGACACCATCGACCGGATTTTAAAATCCTGTAAAAGCTACCTCATCCGCCCGGAAAACAACCTGCTGACGGAAACATTTGCCTCCCGCTTAAATGCGGTTGAGGGCTTAAGCAATGCAGAAAAGGCGTCCTACAAAGCAAAACATCTGACCATTTTAAAGGAACACTTTATCCCGGCATATACAAACCTCTCTAAGGCACTGGAATCGCTCAAGGGCTCCCATCCGGAGGCAGGAGGACTTAGCACCTACGAACACGGCAGGGAGTATTATGCCTATCTTGCGGCGGCGCTGACCGGCACAGATTCCTCGGTCGATGCGCTCAAAACGCGGATTGAGAAGCAGATGCAGGCAGATTTATCCGAAATCCGCGTCCGCTTAAAGGAACATCCGGAACTCGTCCGGCAGATGACCGACTCTGCCATCACACTCTCCGATCCGGATGAGATCCTTCAGAATTTACAGGTGCAGATTCAGGATGATTTCCCGGCGCTTACAGATACCTCCTACACGCTCAAATACGTCCCGGAAGCGCTGGAATCTTCCCTGTCCCCGGCCTTTTTCCTCGTACCGCCGATCGATTCCGACAGTTCCAACACCATTTACATCAACGAAAAAGCAAGCACTGAGCAGAACCTCTACACCATGCTGGCGCACGAGGGCTATCCGGGGCATCTCTACCAGTCGGCTTATTTCAATGGCCGGGAGCCGGTTCCGGTACGGCGGCTTCTTGCCTGCGGCGGCTACAACGAAGGCTGGGGACTCTACAGCGAACTGTACGCCTACTCCTTCGACAACGGACTGCCGGAAGCGGTCAAACCGCTGATGCGCTGCAGCGAAGCCAGCAGCTACGGGCTGTACGCGCTTCTCGACATCTGCATCCACTATGATGGCTGGGATCTCGCCACAACCACCAGTTATCTGGAAAATTCCTACGGATTTACGGATCCGGAATCCGCGCGCGAGATATACCTGGCAATCATTGATAATCCGGGCAATTACCTGAAATACTATACCGGCTATCTGGAAATCCTGACCATGCGCCAGGAAGCCGAGGAGGTACTTGGAAACAAATTCAACGCCAAGAGCTTCCACCAGTTCATCCTGAACATGGACGGCGCTTCCTTCCGGGTCATCAAACCGTATTTTCAAACATGGCTGATGACGGAGAAATTACACGTATAAGAGAAAAAGAGCGGAGTCTCCCTGTATGCATCCGCATACTTCAGAGATCCCGCTCTTTTCGCATTTTCATGCTTTAATTTACTTTCTTGTAATTCTTCTCAAAGCTCATCGGACCGTCGCCGATCTTCTCGCCTGCTACGCTCAACTCCAGCGTCTTTGCCTCGTAGTTCTGGATAAATGTATTGGCAATCGCCATGACAACCAGCTTGTCAGAGGACTCCTTTAAGGAGGAGAGATCCAGCGTCAGTGCGCCGTCCTTCTGCTCAAATTTATCCACGGTGATTCCCTCTTCAATGACGCCCATCTCTGCCATCTTATCAAGCAGTTCCTGTGCATCCAGCTCATCGCCGTCAATGCCATCCATATTCTGTTTTAAGCCGCTCTTATCAGATTTTACAGAATATACGCAAACCGTTACCGTCGGATCTGCATCCGTTACCACCATGCTTTCTTTCTCAGCCACGCCATCTACAGTCTCCTGCTGCGCCGCACCTGCCGGGGCAGTTCCATGTTCGCTGGTTTCTCCTGTATTTCTTGCCGTCGGCGCACATGCGCCCAGAACAGCTGCCATCATAAGACCAGCTGCCATTACCATAAATTTCTTCATAATGTACCTCCTTGTATTCTCCTCGCAGCAGTTGCTTCACGGTTTTCGCAACCGTTTTTGTCTTTCACACCTGTTTCCATCCAGTGCAGACTACATCCATTCTTTTTACCGCTGCCCATCCTTACTCCTAAACCACTGATTCAGCTTCATCAGCGCCTTTACCAACGTCTGCATCTCATCTTCCGACAGATCGCTTGTCAGGCTCTCGATCATCTCCCGGTGGAACCGGGCGTGATGCCCATACGCTTTTCTGCCCCGCTCTGAAAGAGAAATATATACGACCCGCCGATCCTCGAGTCCCCGGCTTCGTTCCACATAGCCTTTTTTGACCAGGCTGTTCATGGCAATCGTGAGCGTTCCCACCGTAACGGACAGTTCTCTGGCGATCGATGACATATTTTTCGGTTCACCAATCCCGATCGCTTCGATCACATGCATATCGTTATTCGTGATGTCTTTAAACTCCGGCGTAATGATTACCTTCTGTTCTATGTCCATCACATCGCGGAACAGCGTCACCAGAAGCTCATTCAGCGTCTCATAATTTCCCACAGTTTTCCCTCTCATCCTTGGTTTCAGCGCGCAAAACGGCAATTTACCCTACCGATTATACAATATTCTGTGCGGCAAGACAACTAGCAAATTTCTTACATCTTCTCTTATAACATGGCACTTTACTGTTCACGCATACGTGCCCAGTAACAGGATTTTGCCGATGCTTCGCATTCCAAATCGGCAAAATCTGCAGCCGGAACTGTATCGTACGGAATTTTCAGTTCAGAAAATTCCTACCCGTGAACAGTTACCATAGCACTGCATAAGATACTCGCCACAAGCCCCGCGAACGTTGCAATCAGCGCCCCCGCAAGCGTCCATCGCGTCTTTGAGATCCGCACGGTCAGATAGTAGACACTCATCGTATAAAAAACCGTCTCCGTGCAGCTCTCAAGAACCGACACCATCATGCCGAGCCGCGAATCGGGTCCATACGTTTTAAAAATATCTAAGAGCAGCCCCGTCGCCGCCGAACTGGACACCAGACGCACCAGAAGCAGCGGAACCACCTGTGCCGGTATATGCAGAAATGCCGCCGGTCCCGCCAGCACCCCGGAGAGGAAATCGAGAAAACCGGAGGTCCGAAGCACGCCGACCGCCGCCATCAGTCCCACCAGCGTCGGCAGGATTCCAGCCACCGTTTTAAGCCCCGCAAGCGCCCCTTCGATAAAATCATCAAAAACCGGGCGTTTCTGAAGCACCGCAAACCCAACGATATAAAACAAAACAACCGGAACCAGGTATTCAGAGAGGTAATTGATGCAGCGCATTTGACGGCTCCCGTGTCTATACTTGTTTTATATGTATGGTTTGGATCCGCGTTCTATGATAACGGATCTGTTTCCAGAGCCCCTTATTTTAACAAGGGCATTATAGGGGATAAATTTGTTTTTTGTGTGAAATTTTCCCCCCTACATGACGCCAAATTGCGTTTTCTATTTCCAGCCATCCTTTTTTATTGATTTATATTGCTTTCTCCTGCACATCACGCGGCACACCACCACTCCTGCCAGCGTGCTGACACAGGTCGCCAGGAACGCCGGACCGGCCACTGCCAGCGGATGCGCCGATCCGTACTGGCTCCGGTAGGCGATCATATTGATAGGAATGAGCTGCAGCGATGAAATATTTACGACCAGAAACGTACACATTTCATCGCTCGCCGTTCCCTGTGTGACCGCCGCCGGATCCCCCGCCGCTCTCCGTTCCTCCTCCAGTTCTTCCAGCTCCTTCATCGCCGTAAGCCCCGCCGGGGTCGCCGCCCAGCCAAGCCCCAGCATATTGGCAATCATATTGGCGGCCATCGAAGAAAGCGCCGGGTGACCCGCTGGAATGCGTGGAAAGAGGAAATGAAGCACCGGCCGCATCCCCGCCGACAACTGCTCAATCAGCCCCGCCCGCCGTCCGATCTCCAAAATTCCCGTCCAGAACGCCATCACCCCCAGCATCGTGATTCCCAGCGAGACTGCATCCCCCGCCGCTGCAAGCATTCCCTCCGTCACCGCCCCCAGCGTCCCATGCACCGCCGCCCAGCCAAGCCCCGTAAGCATCATAAACGCCCAGAGTGCATTTAACATGCATCTACCTCCCTGCTGTCATATGGTACGCTCAGAACATTTTATACTCAGACAAGTATAAAAAGACGTCAAATATACACCATCATAAATAGATAGTTACTGTTCACGCATACGTGCCCAGTAACAGAATTTGCCGTGGCTCCGCATTTAAATACGGCAAATTCCTGCTGCCACCACGTTTTCTTACGGCACTTTCGGTTCCAAAAGTGCCTACCCGTGTACAGTAACAATAGATACAATTATATCGTTTCTTTTCGTCCATTCCGCTTGCATTTCAGAATTTGGATCTTTAAAATAAGAACTATCATCTCCTTCACATGACAGACATTCTTTGAAAAAGGCCATTTTATATGGATTCTCCTGCCAAAAACCGTGAAGACATTGAAATATGATTTAATATTATGAAAACGAGGTATTCAGAATGAAACAATCCGCAGATTTAAAGCGTCTCCTCACCTCCATCGATCACAAAAGCTATCCGGCTTACAAGGATGTGCGCGGCGCTTATGATTTTAATACGTATATTTTATCCATCGACCATGTACAGGGTGACCCGTTTGCGTCCCCTTCCAAGGTCAGTATCCAGGTCCGCCACGCGAAAGCCGGATTTCCGGCAGAGCTCTTTGATACGCCGTGGAAAAAAACAGCGCTTGAAGATTACCTGCTCCGCTGTTTTTCCCGTGAAATCGGTCGTCTTTCTTTCAAGGCAAAAGGTTCTGGAAAAAGTGGTCTGATCGCCACCAGCCGCCCCGGTCAGGAGGTTCTCTCCCGGACCGCCTGCGAGATCGGGAGAAATGAGATTACAGCCCGTTTTGAGGTTGGTTTCCCGGCATTCGGGCGCACCATCAACTCCGGTGAACTGATCCGGATTTTCTTTGATTTTCTTCCAGGCTGTGTCGAAAACGTCTTTTTCTACCGCCGCCAGAACACCGCTGAAATCAAAAAACGCATCACGCTGGCAGACGACCAGCAATTTATCCGCAATGAGCTGAAACGCTTAGATCTCGTCTCCTTCGTCGCAGACGGCTCAATCCTGCCGCGTGAAACCGGCGTCTCCGACCGTCCGATGAAGGGCAGTGTTGCGTTCCATTCCCCGGATTCCTTAAGAATTACTCTGAATCTTCCGGGACACGGTCCGATCTCCGGCATGGCAATCCACCGCGGCATCACCCTGATCGTAGGCGGCGGCTACCACGGCAAATCCACACTGCTAAAAGCGCTGGAATCCGGCGTCTACAACCACATTCCGGGGGATGGACGTGAATATGTCATCACCGATGAAACCGCAGTCAAGCTGCGCGCCGAGGATGGACGCAGCATCAACCACGTTGATATTTCCCTCTTTATCCGGGATCTGCCGAACAAAAAAGACACCACCTGCTTTTCCACCGCCGATGCCAGCGGCAGTACCTCCCAGGCGGCAGCCGTGATCGAAAGCATTGAAGCGGGAACCCGCGCTTTCCTGATCGATGAGGACACCTCCGCTACCAACTTCATGCTGCGGGACGACCTGATGCAGCGCATCGTCAGCCGCGATAAAGAGCCGATCACCCCGTTCATCGAACGCGCCCGCGATCTCTACAAGCAGGCAGGAATCTCCACCGTCCTCGTAGCCGGAAGCTCCGGCGCCTACTTCTTCATCGCAGACACTATTATCCAGATGGATGCATACCGCCCGTTTGATATCACGGAGATGGTAAAAAATGCCTGCGAACAGGAAGCTTCCAAACCCGCCATCCAGGCGCCTGGGTTCAAGCTCCCGACGGCTGGACGGAAGCTGGCGGCTGGCGGAACAGGACGGGCTGTGGGCGCGATGGCGCTGAATTTTGGCGACAGCAGCGCAGAAGCTGGAGGTGAATCTCAGGAAGAGGGCGAAAACAGCGATCGTTCTGGACGGTTTGGCAATCGCGGCGGCAGCGCCTCCGATGCAGGACGCTTTGAACGCGGTCGCGGAGGACGCCGCGAAGCTGACCGAAATTCCGACCGGAACACGCGTATCAAAGTCCGTGTCCACGACAAACACTCTTTCCAGGTTGCCAAAGAGCCGGTCGATCTGCGCTTCGTCGAACAGCTTGCCGACAGCGAGCAGACCGCCGCACTCGCCCAGATGGTGCGCTACTGCCTGGAAAAAGGGCTTCTGGAGCGCTGCACCGTACAGGAAACGGTTGCCACACTCTTAAAAGCCTATGAAGCAGACGGGCTCTCTGTGTTCAGCGATGCTTCATATGCCGCCATGGGACTGGCAATGCCGCGCGTGCAGGAGATTTATGCTTGTTTGAATCGTTTTAGGGGATGATTGGATACACAAAAGAGGGCTGCATTTTGCAAACCCTCTTTTTATATTTTTGCATTTTATATCAAACTATTTGCAAGTTTCATCTTGGCTCATCCCTGAACTCTGCCAAAATCTATCCTACCCTTCGCACAGCGCCCGCATCACGCCCTCAACCGTCTCTATCTTCTCTGCTCTCCACGCGTTTCCGCCGCAGAAAATCAGAGCATGATCTTCATCACCGCGGGCGGCATTGACGAGTGCCTGCGTGATGCAGTATGGGATCTTCGCCGGATCACAGTGTTCCAGACACTGGTAACAGTGTGTCACTGCCTGTCTTCCTTTTTCCAGTTCTTTTAAGAACGCATTCTTGATCGCACGTCCCGGCATGCCGACCGGACTTTTGACAATCACGATGTCCTCTTCCTTCGCATCCAGATATGCCTGCTTATATGCCATCGGTGCATCGCATTCCTCGGTTGTCACAAAACGGGTTGCCACCTGCACGCCGTCCGCGCCAAGCTCCATCTGGTGCATCACATCCGCATGGTCGTAGATGCCGCCAGCCGTCACAACCGGAATCGATTTTCCATATTTCTGCGCGTATTTTTTAACCAGCGCGATAATTCCCCGCACTTCCTCGTCGTATTCCGCCTGATGGAATGTCTCGGCTGCGTGCGGCGTGTCTACCTCCAGCTCGGTCAGCTTCTCACGGTCAAATCCCAGATGTCCGCCCGCCAGCGGTCCCTCAACGACCACCAGATCCGGTGCGGTCTGGTACTTCCGGTCCCACATCCGGCAGATGACCGTCGCCGCCTTAACGGAGGAAACGATCGGCGCAATCTTCGTCGCCGTCCCTTTCACATACTCCGGCAGGGAAACAGGAAGTCCTGCGCCCGATATGATCAGGTCAGCGCCCGCCTTGACTGCCGTTTTAACGTACTCCGCATAGTTTTTCGTTGCCACCATGATATTAAAGCCCACGATGCCGCCCTTCGCGATCGCGCGCGCCTTCTGCAACTCTGAACCGATCGCACGCAGGTTTGCCTCCTGCGGATGCTCGGCAAAATCCGGCTCCCGGAAACCGATCTGGGCAGTGGAAATAATGCCGATGCCGCCAGCCCCCGCCACGGCTCCTGCCAGCGAGGACAGGCTGATGCCAACCCCCATACCGCCCTGGATGATCGGAAGCTTCGCCGTCAGATCACCAATTTTCAGCGGTTTTAACTGTGATAAAATTGTACTCATACGATCTCCTATATTCACAAAGGGGACCGCCGCGCGGCAACCCCCTTTCAATATCTATTTTTTAGATTTTTCTAAAACGTTCATACCGCTGCTCCGCGATCTCATCCGGCGTCTTTTCCGCGCAGGACTGGAAGAACTCGCGCATATGGCGGTCGATGATGCGTCCGATCTCCTCGATGTTGTCATCGGTTGCCGGCTCATCCTCGCAGATAATGCGCTCGATCATGCCAAGCTCATACAGATCCTCTGCCGTCATCTTCATGACCTTCGCCGCCTCGCTGGCTCTCTTGGCATCTTTCCACAGAATCGAAGCAAAGCCCTCCGGAGAAAGGATCGAGTAGGTCGCATTCTCCATCATCCATACCTCGTTGGAAACCGCCAGCGCCAGTGCGCCGCCGCTGCCTCCCTGACCGGTGATAATCGCCAGAATCGGCACCTTCATATCCGACATTTCAAAGAGGTTGCGGGCAATCGCCTCGCCCTGGCCTCTCTCCTCTGCCTCCATACCCGGGAATGCACCTGGCGTATCGACAAAACAGATGATCGGACGGTTAAATTTCGCCGCCTGTTTCATCAGACGGAGCGCCTTTCTGTATCCTTCCGGAGACGGCATGCCGAAGTTGTGCTTCATGCTGTCTTTCGGGGATTTACCTCTCTCCTGTCCAATGACTGTGACCGGCATTCCATAGAAGGATGCCACACCGCCGATGACCGCCATATCATCGCCATAATACCGGTCGCCGTGGAACTCGGTAAAATCGTCAAACAGGATCCGGATATAATCGCTGGCGTTCAGACGTCCGGCGCTACGGGACTGGCGTACTGCCTCCCAGGCGTCTCTCTCTCGACCTGCGATCTTATTTAAGGTCTTCTGGCGCATGATACCGGAGAACGGTGCTTTCCGGCTCTTTAACTTGCCTTCCTCCACAGAAGCTGCTTTTTCTGCCCTGGATGCAGATGCCGCTTCTGTGTGGTTCTCCGCCTCGTCGTTCCATTTCTCCCAGCCATGCTCCTGGCTGTGAAGCTTCAAAATCTGTCCCAGAACACGCTTCTGATCTTTTCTTTCCACGATCTGATCCACAAAACCGTGTGTCAGCTGGAACTCGGCTCTCTGGAAGCCCTCCGGGAGCTTCTGGCCGATCGTCTGCTCGATGACACGCGGACCCGCAAATCCAATCAGCGCTCCCGGCTCTGCCAGGATGATATCGCCCAGGGACGCAAAGCTTGCCGTTACGCCGCCGGTGGTCGGATCCGTCATAAAGCTTATGTAGAGAAGCCCCGCCTCGGAATGACGTTTTAAGGCTGCGGAAGTTTTCGCCATCTGCATCAGGGAGATCATGCCCTCCTGCATTCTCGCGCCGCCGGAAGCCGCGTAGATGATAACCGGAAGCCGTTCTTCGGTCGCACGCTCTACCGCACGGGCAATCTTCTCGCCCATGTTGTGACCCATGCTGCTCATCAGGAAACGGGAGTCGCAGACCGCGATCACAGTCTCATAACCGTGAATCTTTCCTTTACCAGTGACAACCGCCTCATTTAACTCGGTTTTCTCTCTGGCTGCCTCAACCTTGCCCTCATAGCCCGGAAATGCAAGCGGATTGACCACAGACATCTCCTTATCCCACTCTTCAAAGGTACCTTCATCGATCAGCATCTCAATCCGGCGGTACGCATGCATCCGGAAATATCCGCCGCAGCGCGGGCACACATACAGGTTGTCCTTGACATCCTGCACCAGAATCGGTTTCTCACATTTATTACACTTACGCCATAAAGAACGCAGACTTTCCGGCGTCATCGCCGTCGGACGGCTCGGAATCTTCTCCGGTTTTTCCTGTGCTGCCTCTGCCGCCCTTTTATCTGCTTTCGCACTCTCCGCACGGCTTACGCCGGCAGAACCGTGGTCGTTTGTATTGATCGAAGTATACGATTTCTTAAACAGATTTTTAAACATCTCTTATTCAACCTCACTTATTAGCCAATCATAAACGTCAGCTCTGCGGAAACAGCCAGCTTGCCATCGACGGTTGCCGTCGCACTTCCGATGCCGACCGGTCCTTTTCTCTTGATGATATGGCACTCCAGCTTTAACTTGTCGCCCGGAACTACCTTTTTCTTGAATTTTGCGTTGTTGATTGCCCCGAAATATGCCGTCCTGCCCTTATTTCCTTCTTCACTTAAAATCGCAACCGCGCCGACCTGCGCCAGCGCCTCCACGATCAGGACGCCCGGCATGACCGGCTCCTGCGGAAAATGACCTGCAAACCACGGCTCGTTGTATGTTACATTTTTATATCCAACCGCGCCCTCGCCCGGTGTCACTTCCTCGATACAGTCGATCAAAAGAAACGGATGACGGTGCGGGATGATCTCCTGGATCTCTTTAATTCCCATCATAATTTCAGTTACCTCTTTCGCTTTCCCAATTTAGTCCTCAAATTTCTTGATTACCAGGCTGGCATTGACACCACCAAATCCCAGGGAGTTGGTCAGGGCATAGTGGATATCCATCGGAACACCCTCGCCCATCGTGTAATCCAGATCGCAACCCTCGCCTGCCTCTTTTAAACCTGCGGTTGCGTGTACAAATCCATCCTCAATGGATTTCACGCAGGCGATAAACTCAACACCGCCCGCTGCACCTAAAAGATGTCCAATCATCGACTTAGTGGAGTTAATTTTTACCTTATAAGCGTGGTCGCCCAGCGCTTTTTTCACTGCCATCGTCTCGAAGAGATCGTTATGGTGTGTACTGGTTCCATGCGCATTGATGTAATCAATCTTCTCCGGTGCGATACCTGCATCCTTGAGCGCCATCTCCATCGCATACGCTGCGCCGCTTCCATCCTCTGCCGGGGAAGTGATGTGGAATGCATCGTTGCTTCCGCCGTAGCCGACTACCTCTGCCAGAATCTTTGCGCCGCGCTTCTGCGCGTGCTCTAAGGACTCCAGAACTACGATACCAGCGCCCTCGCCCATGACGAAACCATCGCGGTCCTTATCAAACGGACGGGATGCCGTCTCCGGATCATCATTGGTAGAAAGAGCCGTCAGAGCCGCGAAACCTGCCATACCGAGCGGTGTGATCGCAGACTCGGTACCACCGGCTACCATCACGTCTGCCTCGCCGTACTGGATCGAGCGGAACGCCTCACCGATAGAGTTCGTACCGGTCGCACAGGCAGTTACCACGTTGATGGATTTGCCCTTTAAACCATAATGCATTGCCACATTGCCGACTGCCATGTTGCTGATCATCATCGGAACGAGCAGCGGGTTCACACGATTCGGTCCTTTTTCCAGCATTTTTTTGTGCTCACGTTCCATCGCCTGTAAGCTTCCGATACCGGAACCGATGCTGGTTCCCACGCGGAACGGATCCTCTTTTTCCATATCCAGACCCGCCTGTGCGATCGCCTCACCGGCTGCCGCTACCGCATACTGGGAAAACGGCTCCATACGTCTCGCTGCCTTCGGATCCATGTATTTCTTCGGATCAAAATCCTTCACCTCGCCTGCCAGCTTTGCCTTATAATCGGTTGTATCAAAATATGTGATCGGCGCGATACCGACTTTTTTATCCTTTAATCCCTGCCAGAAGCTTGCTACATCATTTCCAATCGGAGTGATCGCTCCCAGACCGGTTACTACTACACGTGTCTTATTTCCCATCTAAAAACCTGCCTTTCTATCGTCACAGTTCACACGTTGTGCAAACTGCGACACGATTTTGCCGATGCTTCGCATTCCAAATCGGCAAAATCTGCTGCCACTACGTTATCGTACGCCACTTTCGGTTCCAAAAGTGCCTATCTGTAAAGCACCTTTTCCCTACATCGCCATTCCGCCGTCCACGCACAGAACCTGTCCTGTGATGTAAGCTGCGCGGTCAGAAGCCAGAAATACGGCTGCCTGCGCTACATCCTCGGTCGTACCGAAACGTTTTAACGGAATCTGCTCGCCCATCGCCTTCTTCACATCGTCCGGAAGAACGGCGGTCATTTCCGTATCAATAAATCCCGGTGCAATCGCGTTGACCGTGATACCACGGCTTCCAATCTCCCTTGCCACGGATTTGGTCAGTCCGATCACGCCCGCCTTGGACGCACAGTAATTTGCCTGTCCCGCATTTCCCATCACGCCGGAAACAGAGGAAATATTGATGATGCGTCCGCTCTTCTGCTTTAACATCTGGCGGGATACGTGCTTAATGCAGTTAAATGCGCCCTTTAAGTTCGTATCGATGACGGCGTCAAACTCTTCCTCACTCATCTTCATCAGAAGATTGTCACGGGTAATGCCCGCGTTGTTGACTAAAATATCAATTCTCTTATAGCGGCTGATAATGTCCTTTAAGAACACCTCCGCCGCGCTGTAATCCGAAACATTGCACTGAACGGCTTCCGCCTGTCCGCCCGCCTCGGTAATTTCCTTTACGACATCCTCTGCTTTTGCCGCAGAGCCATTATAATTGACGATCACCACAGCGCCCTCTTTCGCCATCGAAATAGCGATCTGACGGCCAATGCCACGGCTGGCACCTGTCACAACTGCTACTTTCCCATTTAACATCCAAGCGCCTCCTTTACTTTGTCGATATCTTCCAGTTTCTCTATATTGAACGCCTTCGCGTTTTTGTCGATTTTACGCATGAAACCAGTCAGGGTCTTACCCGGTCCGATCTCAATAAATGTGTCCACACCGTCTGCTAACATCTTCCGGATCGTCTGCTCCCAGCGGACGGAGGAAGAAACCTGCTTCATCAGAAGCGGCTTTACATCGGCTTCATCGGTCACATAATCTGCCGTCACATTCGCAATATACGGAATCTCCGGTGTATGAATCTCAACGGTATCGAGTACCTTTCCAAGCTTCTCGCCAGCTCCCACTAACATCTTGGAATGGAACGGTCCGCTTACCTTTAACGGAAGAACGCGTTTTGCGCCCGCTTCCTTCAATTTCTCTCCTGCCTCGGCAACCGCCTCTGTCTTACCAGAGATAACAATCTGTCCCGGGCAGTTATAGTTGGCAATCTGCACGCCCTCGATCGGCGCGATCACCTCTTCGATCTTCTCTGCATCCATCGCCAGTACGGCAGACATGGCGCCCTGACCAACCGGGACTTCGCCCTGCATCAGGATACCTCTCTGCCGCACGGTACGGATGGCATCTTCATCAGACATAACGCCTGCAGCCGTCATTGCAGGATACTCTCCCAGGCTCAGGCCCGCAGCCACATCCGGGCGGATTCCGGTACGTTCCATGAATACACGCATCATCGCAAGGCTGGCGGTTACCATCGCCGGCTGCGTATACTCCGTGATATTCAGACGGTCCGTCTGCGCCGGATCAAAGCAAAGATCGGTCATTGAAAACCCAAGGATCTCGCTTGCTTTCTCAAACATCTCGCGTCCCGTTTCCGTTTCCTGATAAAAATCCTGTCCCATGCCAGTGGTCTGTGCGCCCTGACCCGGAAAAATAAATGCAATTTTGCTCATAGCGTTACACTCACTCTCTACTTTCTGCCCAAAAGCGCCTCCGCCTGGGCCATCATTTCTTCAATCATTTCCTTACAGGTCTGCTCTTTCTTCACCATACCTGCAATCTGTCCAGCCATCACGGTTCCGTTGTCCACGTCACCTTCCATGACTGCCTTCCGAAGCGTTCCAAGGGTTAAATACTCCAGTTCCTCGAACGGGCGTCCCTCTTTTTCCAGCTTCAGATACTCTCTCGTCATCTTATTTCTAAGGCAGCGGATCGGATGTCCGTGACTCATACCGGTTACGGTCGAATCAATGTCTTTCGCCTTGATGACTCTGTCCTTGTAAGCCTGGCTTACGATGGATTCCTTCGATACGACGAAGCGGGTTCCCATCTGGACTGCCTCTGCGCCCAGCATAAATGCCGCCGCAATGCCGCGTCCATCTGCGATACCTCCGGCTGCAATCACCGGAATCGAAACCGCATCAACCACCTGCGGAACGAGCGTCATCGTCGTCGCCTCGCCGATGTGTCCGCCGGACTCCATGCCTTCTGCAACGACTGCATCTGCGCCGCTCTTCTCCATCAGACGTGCCTGTGCAACCGAAGCGACAACCGGAATTACCTTAATGCCGGCTTCCTTCCACATGCCCATGTATTTGCCTGGAATACCGGCGCCGGTCGTTACGACCTTGATGCCTTCTTCCACAACTACCTTTGCCACGTCGTCCGCATACGGGCTCATCAGCATGACATTGACACCAAACGGCTTCTTTGTCAGCTCTCTCGCCTTGCGGATCTCCTCGCGGACAACCTCACCTGGTGCATTGGCGCCGCCAATTAAGCCCAGACCGCCAGCTTCAGAAACGGCTGCTGCCAGATGATGTTCTGCCACCCATGCCATGCCGCCCTGAATAATCGGGTATTCAATCCCCAACATTTCTGTGATCTTTGTTTTCATTATGCCTCTACACCTTTTTCTTTTAAGTAGTTCATAACATCGCCTACAGTTGCCAGGTTCTGCAGATCCTCAGCCGGGATCTCTACGGAGTACTCGTCCTCCAGAGCCATAACCAGCTCAAACAGATCCAGAGAATCAGCACCCAGATCATCCTTGAAAGAGGAAGCCTCGGTAATGGAATCTGCGTCTACGCTCAGCTGCTCTGCAATAATTTCTTTCATTTTCTCTAACATCGTTTCAATCTCCTTTTTAAATGAATTTTCTTTTTGTGACCGCAAAAATGCAATCACTGTTCTTATATTTTATCAAAAAATGGAATAATGTACATTAGTTTTGCTATATATTTTTTTGCCTCTCCAGGCACCTACCAGGTCATCAATGCCGCGCCCCAGGTAAGACCCGCGCCAAAACCTGCCATCACCAGCGTATCGCCGCGTTTTAAGCGTCCGTCCCGGTGCATTTCATCCAGGAGAATCGGAATCGAAGCCGCCGACGTATTGCCGTAGCGCTCGATATTGACTGGAATCTTGTCCATCGGAACCTTCAGACGGCGCGACGCCGCTTCCAGAATCCGGATATTCGCCTGATGCAGCAGATAATGCTGTACCGCCTCGCGGTCCGTTCCGGTCTCCTCCAGAATCGCATTCACAATCTCCGGTACCTTCTTCACCGCAAACTTGAAGACTTCCTGACCGTCCATCTGCATAAAACCAAGCTCCGGCTTGCCTCCCGTCAGGCAGTTTTCAAGACTTCTTGCCTGGCAGTACAGAACGTCGTTCTTCGTTCCGTCGCTGCCGACCAGCGTCTTCACCACACCCGTCTCGTCCGCCCGGACAACCGCCGCGCCCGCTCCATCGCCAAACAGGATGCAGGAACTGCGGTCCGTCCAGTCTAACACCTTGCTCAGTGTCTCCGCACCGATGATCAGCGCTGTCTTGTAGATGCCCGCCTGAATAAATCCCTGCACAATATGTAAGGCGTAAATAAATCCGGAACATGCCGCCGTGATGTCAAACGCCACCGCATGTTTCGCCCCGATGGCTCCCTGTACATCCGCCGCCGCACTCGGGAACGCCCGATCCGGGGAAGAAGTCGCCACGATCACGATCTCAATCTCCTCCGGAGAAATGCCCGCGTCCGCGATCGCGCGCTTCGCCGCCTCTGTCGCCAACGCCGAGGTTCCCTCGCTCGTCGAGACATGTCTGGCTCCAATACCCGTCCGTTCCCGGATCCAGGCATCATTTGTATCAAGAAATTTCGTCAAATCCTGATTCGTCACAACCTGCTCCGGCGCATACGCGCCAATTCCAATGATTCTAGCTGTCATTTTCTCGTTTAACTCCGCTTCTTCTATAAAAGATAGTTTTAATTTCAAATGGTTTGATATTCAAATTAATTTAGAGTGTAGCGGAGAATGTGGGGTTTGTCAAGGGTAACTTGTAAATATAGACGCGTCGACCTGCCAAAAAGTCGTGACCCGGGCGGTAAATGAGCGTCCCCAATCTTCCGGAAAACGCTCTCGCTCTTGCACTCGCTGCAGCGGACACTAAGCTCGAAAAGACCTCGCCAAGTGCCGGCGCGAGTGATGTTTCCTACAGATTGGGGACGCTCATTCACCTGAAATATAGCTCACTTGAAATACATAAAAATAAGGATACCGCGGTTTTCTTTTTCGTTGTATAATTATAAGACATAGGTATCTTTATTGTATCTATACAGAAATTTGTATACTATATTATCTATATATTACCCTATTAAAAGGAGGAGTTGCTATGCAGAGTATTCTTGTATGTGACGATGATAAACAGATCGTAGAAGCGATTGACATATACTTAACCGGTGAGGGATTTGAGGTTATCAAGGCGTATGACGGCGCAGAGGCGCTGGAGCTTTTGAAAACGCACACCGTAAATTTGATGATTCTGGACGTTATGATGCCGGGGTTAGATGGGATCCGGACGACGCTGAAGGTGCGTGAAACCAGCAGTATCCCGATCATTATCCTTTCCGCGAAGTCTGAGGATGCGGACAAGATTCTGGGCTTAAATATCGGGGCGGATGATTATATCACGAAGCCATTCAACCCGCTGGAACTGGTCGCCCGCGTGAAATCTCAGCTCCGCCGCTACACGCAGCTGGGAAATATGAACAATCAGATGGGCAACCACGTATTCAAATGCGGCGGCCTGCAGATCAACGATGAAAATAAGGAAGTAACCGTGGACGGCGAACTCATCAAGCTGACACCGATCGAGTACAACATCCTGCTTCTGCTCGTTAAAAACGCCGGAAAAGTCTTCTCCATCGACCAGATCTACGAGGCGATCTGGAATGAGGAGGCGATCGGCGCCGACAATACAGTTGCGGTTCATATCCGCCATATCCGCGAAAAGATCGAAATTAACCCGAGAGAGCCGCGCTATCTGAAGGTTGTCTGGGGTGTTGGATATAAAATTGAGAAGCAGTAAAAATGTGAATCATCCATCTAACAGAAGTTAGGAGTTGCAAAATTTATGACAAAACTCTCACATATTCCGATGCAGATCCAGAAATGGATCGCCAGCCTCGCGCATCTGTTTTTCCTGATTCTGGGGCTGACTGGTATCTGCCTCATGTATATTCACGGAAATTTCGGTCTGGGGCTGACCGGCATTGGCTCGGTTCCTTATGAGGACACCGCGGAATTTAACACACAATTTAATAGCGATCTGAACGATATCTTCCTATATATGGACTATCAGGACGTCTTCGGCGCCGACAGCTCGATTGACCTCTCGCGCCGGATGCTCAAAATGACCTTTGGACCAAGCGAGACCGAAAATTTCTCCCTGTCCTCCCTGATTTCCTATCTGGAATCCATGGGGTACCAGCTCGACGACGACTTTAACTGCCAGAAGCGTTCCGAACCGGAAGACGGCGTCAAGAGCCGCGAAGGCTACGTCGAATGGTCGGTTCAGGAGCCGCAGCGGATCTACAGCTACCGTTCTGCCAGCCAGAAGCGCAGCACATTGGAGGACGCGGCGGTCGAGATCATGGACACACTGCATCGTTATTACACAGTGTATAACCGTTTCGTCGCCAATCCGTCCAACCTGCATTTTAAAATCCAGTACACGGAGCCGGATTCAGATCAGAACGAAACAACCCAGTTTACAAACACCGATTCCCTGACACCGGAAAATGTCAAGGAATACGGGTGCTACGCGTACCTGCCGGGCAATTCCGTTTTCTACGATACCAACATGAAAGCGATCCCGCTCAGCAGCATTTCTGCACTGGCATCCAATAACCCATACACCGGTAGCGACTATTATCTGCTGGTCGGAATCGATACAAATTATCCAGTCACTGACCTTTACGCACGGGCGCATACCGCATACCTGCACCGGCAGCACCTGTATCTGACCGGATTTGCACTGACGATCTTCGCAACGATCGGACTGCTTTTGAGCTTCCTGTTTCTGTTCCGGGTGTCCGGCTACCAGAGTTACCGCAGCTTCGACGTGACACTGCACGGCTTCGACAAGAGCGGCACCGAAACCGGCATCGTCTTTTTTGCCGCCATGACCGCGATCGCCCTGGTTGTGAGCGACCTGATTCTCGTCCGCATCCTGCATCTGGTCATTCCGTCGCAGTATTGGTACTTCTCCGATCACAGCCTGCAGGCGCTGGTCCTGTATCTGGGCGGACTGCTGCTCTTTTTCAGCCTCCTGCGCCGCTACCGCGCCGGTACCCTGTGGACCTCCAGCCTGATCTGCCGGTTCCAGAAAAAAATGGCGATCCTCAAAACACGCCAGAACTTCCGCAGCCGTCTCGGCATCGGATTTGTTCTCTATCTTGCAATCAACACAGCGCTTATCAGCCTTGCCTGGTATTTCTGGGACCGCGTGTATGCAAGTTTATACGTTGTTTACCTGCTGACAGGTCTGACTGTGCTGGTATTTCTGCTGTTTAACCTGTGGATCTTTTACATACTGTTCCGGCAGGCAATCGAACAGGAATCCATCCGCGACGCCGTCCAGCAGCTATCCACCGGAGAAACCAGCTACCAGCTTAACCTCGATGATTTTGACGGACCGGAGCTCACGCTGGCAGAGGGACTCAACAACATCAGTTCCGGTCTTGAAACCGCCCTTCAGGAGAAAATGAAGAGCGAACGCCTCAAAACCAACCTGATTACCAACGTCTCACACGACATCAAAACGCCGCTGACCTCGATTATAAATTATGTAAACCTAATGAAACGGGAACATATTGAAAATGCGCGGATCAACGCCTATCTTGATGTGCTCGACCAGAAATCACAGCGTCTCAAAACACTGATTGAAGACCTCGTCGAGGCATCCAAGGCAAGCTCCGGCAATGTGAAGCTTGAATTTACCGACATTGACCTCGTCCAGATGGCATTTCAGACCAACGGCGAATTTGAAGAAAAACTGGATGCCAGACATCTGCAGCTCATCATCAATGCCCCGCGGGAACCGCTGATGATCCGCGCCGATGGACGCCGCCTGTGGCGCGTACTTGAAAACCTGTACAACAATGTCTGCAAATATGCGATGGAGGGTAGCCGCGTCTACGTAGACCTCGCCCGCGTTCCCGGAAATCCAGAAACCGGTACTGCTGGCCAGGCAGTCTTCACCATCAAAAATATATCTGCCAATCCGCTCAACATCCGTGCTGACGAGCTGACCGAACGTTTCGTGCGCGGCGACGTCGCCCGCACCACCGAAGGAAGCGGACTGGGACTATCGATCGCCAAAGATCTGACGGAACTGCAGAACGGGCAGTTTAGTTTGTATATCGATGGGGATCTGTTTAAGGCGCAGGTGGCGTTTGATTTGGTAGAGAAAACGACGGAGAAGGTGGTTGAGGACGCAGAAATAATAGAAGAAACCGATGCTGCCGAAGCGGCTGAAAAGCCGAAACTGGACGATGAACTGAAAAAAACAAATATACCGGAAGAAGCTACTATTCAAAAAGAGGTAAACGGCAAATCTTCCGAAAATGCTATCAATGAAACCATAAACACTACGGAAAATTCAAGAAATGAATAAAAATTTATGAATTGAGGACTTTATCCTATGAAACGCACTCATATCATGATCGCAGTCTTCTTCGCCTGCATCCTCTCCCCCAACCTGCTGTTTCCTATCCTGAAAACCACAGCCGATGAGGGCACCGGTGAAAACCGCAGTCTGGCGGCATTTCCAACTCTGTCGCTGGAAACCATCGATACCTTTCCATCCGGTGTTGAGGACTGGATCAACGACCATGCGGCGTTCCGCAACCGCTTCTTAAGCCTGAACGCCCGCTTAAACCTCTCCTTATTCCAGTTCGGAGACTCGCAGGACGTCATCACCGGAAAAGATGGCTGGTACTTTTACACGCTCGGAAGCTCTGTCGAGGACTTCCTCGGCACCAACCGTTTTTCCGCCGGGGAACTCCAGATGCTGGCAGACAAACTCCAGACCGTCCACGACGCCTGGAAAGAAAAAGGCACCGAATTTATCTTCCTGTGTGCTCCCAATAAAGAAGGCGTATACAGCGAATTCCTCCCGGATGGCTTCACCGCACCGGACGGATCTACCCGCCGCAGTGAACTGCTCGATTATCTGGAAATGCACACAAATGTCCCAGTTGTCAATCCATACCCGGAGCTCAAAAACCGCCGGGACTATCAGTGGTATTTCAAAACCGACACCCACTGGAACGATGCTGCCGGATTTCTCGTCTCCGGGCAGATCATCGATGCCGCTGGCGGCACCTCCACGCCGATCGAAAACGTCACTGTCACCTACGAGCCGCGCGATCCGGGCGATCTGGCAAACCTGTTCCACATGCCAGAATCCATGTGCGACGATACCAAAGCAGATGTATCCGGTTACCGAAACAATGTAACCATCCACTACGACAGTGCCACCGACGATGGCAACATCGCCCACATCTCAGCAGACCAGGCGCCCGACCCGCGACGCATCGCGATCTACCGCGACTCCTTCGGCACTGCCCTACTGGCAGGACTGCCGAAATACTTTGCGCATACCGATTTTTACCATTGGCAGGTATTTGAGCCGGAATTTTTGAACGAAAATAAGCCGGATGTGCTGGTGTATGAGGTGGTGGAACGGGATTTGGGGAGAATGATGGAGGATTTGGAGAAATTGATGCCGAATCAATGACCGCCAAATCAATGACGCGCATAGTTTGTGCATTTTCGTAAGTATCATTTGCACAGTCTGGATGCGTTTTTTATTGATCTCACATTATAATTATGATAAACTAAAATTATGGAAAGTCAGAGCATATGAAAGGCGGCCTGCCCCCTACTTTTGGAGGGCTTCCCCTCCAGCATCTCGTCATACCAATGACAGAAAGGAGGGCGATAACAATGTATATTACATATTCGGATTTAATTCAGTCTGGAATATTCATTGTCGCTCTCGTAGGATTGTGTTATACAATCTTCACGAGAAGAAAATAGCCGCCACTACTGCAATAGGGGCGGCTGGTCTCATAAGAGATTAACTGTTTCATTTCGGCAGGCCGTATGTCTCTGGCTTTCCTATTTCTACTATAGCATATCTTTTATCTGTATTCAAGATGTTTTATTATGCTTTATTTTTGAAATACTAAATTTTGCAATTTTCATTTCACCATTTTATCTGAATCAGCAGATAGCTTCCCATCCATTTCATGATTCCGAAACCATCCGCCGATCCGGATAAAAATCAAAAATTCTCCTACAGCTCCTTCTTCACCAGCTCCAACGCCGAAGCAATCACCGCATCCATATCATAATACTTATACTCGCCCAGACGGCCGCCAAAGATCACTTTATCTTCTTTCTCCGCCAGCTCTTTGTACTTCTCATACAGCGCACCATTCTTCGCATCATTGACCGGATAATACGGCTCATCGCCTAACTTCCACTCAGAACTGTACTCACGGCTGATGACCGTCTTCGGCAGGTCATTGCCATCGGCATCCTTGCCAAACTCAAACCATTTATGCTCGATAATACGCGTCCACGGAGTCTCCGCATCCGTATAGTTCACTGCCGCATTGCCCTGGAAATTCGGGATATCCAGCACTTCAGTATCAAAGCGCACAGAACGATACTCCAGAACGCCCAACGAATACTCAAAATACGCATCGATCGCGCCGGTGTAAACTACTTTCTTTGCCATCGCATCCCAATCAGCCTTATTCTCAAAATAATCCTCTTCCAGGCGAACCTCGATGCCGTCCAGCATATTGGCAACCATCTTCGTATAGCCGCCAACCGGGATTCCCTGATACAGAGCGTTGAAATAGTTGTTGTCAAAGGTCAGACGAACCGGAAGACGCTTGATGATGAAGGATGGAAGATCCTTGCACTCTCTTCCCCACTGCTTCTGTGTATAGCCCTTGATCAGCTTCTCATAAATATCCGTGCCAACCAGGCTGATCGCCTGCTCTTCCAGGTTCTTCGGCTCCGTGATGCCTGCTGCCTTGCGCTGTTCCTCGATCTTCGCCGCTGCCTCCTGCGGAGTCACGACACCCCACATCTTGTTGAACGTATACATATTGAACGGCAGGGAATACAGCTCGCCGTGGTAATTCGCCACCGGGGAATTTGTAAAACGGTTAAACTCCGCGAACTGGTTCACATAACTCCAGACCTCTTTATTATTCGTATGGAAAATATGCGCGCCATACTTGTGAACCTGAATGCCCTCCATCGGCTCTGTATACACATTTCCTGCAATATTCGGACGGCGGTCAATCACCAGAACCTTCTTGCCCGCTTTCTTCGCCTCATGGGCGAATACGGCACCGTAGAGACCGGCGCCTACTATTAAATAATCGTACATGTTGGTTTTCTCCTTGTCACGTGTTGTTATACTTGTGATTTATTTATAACATACAACGACAATTTAAACAAGAATATCCCGTCAGCTTCAAGTATTCCCCAAAACAAACTCTCAATTTGGACACAATACCTTATTAATACTCCATTGCACTCTATGAGGCAAACTTAAAATGAACCAATCATTTGGTTTTAAAAAAGGATCCTTTGTTATTCGGGGTCCTCTTGTATCTGTTGTTATTCCTGCCATCGCCTTTATATATCAAATATACTCACTTCTATCGTCTCCGTTCGGTTCTTTACCAGAAAACTTTCAAGGTTGCACTTACATTACTACCAAAATATGTAAACGTAATATAGAGGGATGACCCCGCAGTCATCCTTCTACTAATTTTCACAGTTTATTCTGCAACAGGAATGGATGTTCGTTCTCCATCCCCATCCATACGCACCACACTCCCATACAACAGTATCATCCAAAACATCGGCTGTCGGTAATTCACAAGGAAAAAGCTCTCCGCCAGAAGCCCCATCACTGCACAAGCCATGGCCGCATCTGCGTACCGCAGTTTCCGCCCAAGCCAGACTAGCAGGCATAGAGTCGGAATCAGACCATAACAAAACATCACGCTGAACAAGCAGCAATGAATCTCATTCACCTGACTAGCCAGTGTAAACCGGTCAAATCCGCCTTCCCCGGCTCCATACAGGAGATACTGCGGATACAGCACAAGCTTCTCCATTCCGCGATCCAGAAAAAGTCCCAGCAGACCGCCATGAGCCACCTTCCATATCTTCTCCTGAATCCGCGTCAACATGTTATAATCCACCGTCTTCACATCAAAATCCGCTGCAGGCCATATCCACCACAAAAACAGGCCAAACAGAGCCACTCCGATGACGATTCCCAGGGTCCACACTTTCATAGACACACCTTTTCTGCATCCCACCCGGTACAGGGCATGCAAAACAGCCAGAACCGTAAAAATCAAAACTCCCAGCAAAATTCCCGTAGACTTCGACGCCGCGATCACCGGCAGCGCCAGCACATAAAACACAGGAAAGCTCCGATCCCCAAACCGGCACCGGTACAGATACAAAAGTAATATCATCATAAACAGGAAAAATGCCAGCTGATTCGGATCATTAAAGGTTCCCTGATAGCGAACCGCACCCCAGTATTCCCGGAAGATACGTCCGCGCCCCGTCAGATATATCAACAGCTGCACTCCGATATTCACCTTAACCACACGATTAATCCCGGTCAAAAAAGCTTTTCCGCCATATTCCGCCAGATAGCAGAAACTCCAGATAGCACAGGCATTGAAGATCCAAAAACAAGTATACTTAAAAAATTCACCACGGCCAAGACGAATCCCATAATATGTATTAATCACCACAACAAATGCCAGAAACACATAAAACAGGCCTTCGGTCTTCAGCTGCAAGAGCCGCTCCGGTCTTCTTCTCATACTGTCACATAACAGCATAAAAAAAGAGGCGAACAGACATACATCCGCCGCCTCCATCCCCCCAGAAGGGAATAAATAAAATTGTTTCAAAAATATAAAAAGCAAAAAAAATAAGACCGCCGCTGCCGTCCCATTTCCATCCGGTATACTTCTATTCCATTTCTGCAAAACGTCCATAGATCTCCCTCATCTTCTTTTCCACTGTATCCAGACTAAATTCCTGGCTTCGCTGGATGCAGGCTTCCCCCATCTCTTTCCAGCAATTCTTCCTGGACAGCATATCCTCAAGAGCTTCCGCCCAGACATCCGCATCCTGAAGCTGGCTAAGCATGATCCCGCCCGGGCAAAGCTTTCTTTTCCGATCCGCCGACAGGGTCCAGCTATCTCCCATCAGATCCGTATTGCCCCGAATCTCCGAACAGATCACCGGAAGCCCACTGGCCATCGCCTCCAGCATCGCCCGCGGCAGTCCTTCCTGAAAGGATGGAAAAAGGAAGATATCCGAAGCCTGAAATATCTCCTCCATATCTTCCCTGTATCCCAAAAACGATATACGATCTGCAATTCCAAGCCTGTCCGCCAACCCATGAAGATGCTCGTTCAATTCTCCATGTCCGCACAAAAGCAGATGCAGCTTTTCATATGCACTACGATGCGGCTCATCCTTCATTCTGGCAAGCATCCGGAACAGAACCTCCTGATTCTTCCTGGATATCATCTCCCCGGATGTCAGAAGCACCACCTGATCAGGCCGCATCCCCAGCCTTTCTCTCTTCCTCTGCCTTTCCTCATCCCCAGGAAGTCGAAACTGAGAACTATCTATCCCCACTCCCGGCACATAATCCACATACTTCGCATGAAGCTTCCGCTTCGCCAGCTCATAATCTTCCCGGTTAATACAGATCTGCTGATCCGTATACCGCGAAAGAAACTTCTCCATCGGATAATAAAACAGCCAGTTCTTCCAAGGCGCCCCCTTAAAAAAATGGAATCCGTGCGCCGTATAAATCACCGGTCCCGTCTGCGAGGCATGCGCCGCCAGCCGCGCCATCACACCTCCCATCGGCGTGTGGCAGTGCACCAGTGAAAAATCTTCCCGGCGCATCAGCTCAACCATCTGACGATACACCTGAAAATTCCGCTTATCAAACGGACTCCGCACAAAATCAATCGGATGCCGGACAATCCCGGTTCCATCCAGCCTGTGATTATCCGTCCCATAGGACGGCGTATTAAAATTCGAAGCATAATGAACTTCATATCCCATGCTCTGTAAAATTCGGACGTTGTTCATCTCAAACTGCGGAACGAAGCCGCTGACATGGGTGACCAGAAGCGCCTTTTTTTGCGGCTTCTGGTTCTTTGTTTCTCTCTCCATTCAGGTACCCCCGTTTATATCCAGAACCACCAAACTTGCATCTTTTTCTTCTATTCTTTTAAATTTTTATTTTATATTTTTTTCATTACATTCATATGCATATATGATATTAGAAAAACTATATCCATTGTTATAATAAATGATAGTGAAAATGATAAATTTGCATCCGAGAAACGTGTCAACAAATAACTACCAAATGTCATATGCATTAAATATATCGATAAATTAATTCCACATAAAAATCCAATCAAACGATTCTCTTTAAACCATTCTTTAAAAACAGCAAACAGAATAATCAAAAAACAGAATACATAAAAGATACCAAATAACAATATGTATCATGGTACTCTCTGACAAATGACCAAAACCAAACCACCATACTCATATAATTTATAAATAGAAGCCAAATTCCCTTAGAAATAGAAATCGTTCTATCATCTCGAAACATTTCTCCTAAAATCATTCCCATCAACGGCATATAAACAAATACTATTTTCGAAGATACTGCAAGATAAAATCCTTTTGACAAAATCATTATAATTGGTATAAAAAGCTCCAAAACCAAAATATTCCATTCTGGTTTGATTTTTTCATAGATATACGAATATCCAATTCTCACTGAGTAGAAAAAAATAACAGGATCAAAAACCATGTAGTTCCGTTAATAACATCTCCACTACCAGTGAAATATCCCACCAAAGTGGCACTTTCAATCCATTGTCTTATTGAAAATTGGCTCCAGTAAGTCGCTTCTCGCGTAATCCATCTACTAACTTTTTCATTATCACACTGAATCTTCCCATTTGCGCTCTGAATTCCCGTTGTCTCGATAACTTTCTCCAGATATCCATCTTTATCTGCTACACAAATGCCTCTCGTAACAGTTCCATTCTCACTCAAAGTATTTTTTAAGGAAAATCCTGCCATCGCAAGATTTATCTTATCTGCATTTTCTGAAACTAGGAACTATAACGTATAAAATAACTAGAATTATCTCTTGTATTTTTATTAACACTGCATTTTTTAATTTTATTTTACAAAAAACAACACTCTAGATATTCTTTTGCTAAAGCAAATTACTCTAACAATACAAAAACTGATTACAAGCCCTCCTCCAAAAACAATACATGTTTTCGTAACATAGTTAGTAATCACTAAATATTTCGATAATAAAACAATCACTATATCATGACATAAATATACCGCAAATGCCATTCTACTAAGCCAACCAAGAAGCGCATCTATTTTTACTTCTTTTATATTTAAACATAAATTAAACATTGAAAAGCTCGCAATCAACAGCGTTAAAGAATCATACCAGACATTATATTCAACCCCATTTTTATATGCATACAGTTCAAGTACGACTGTTGATATATACCCTCCCCCGAAAAGAATTATATGAAAATAATTTTTCATTCTTAAAAAAAAGCCTTGTTTTATCATCCATCCAATCATTAATAAAACTCCATACTCTTTTCCAGAAAAAGAAAAATCTACTATCTTATATAAAGGTTCTTTTCCAAATATATAACAAAACACATTTAAAATGGGTGGAACAAACAAATATAAAACAACGAAAATCAGAGGATAGCATACAATTTTTCTATCACACTTATTAATCGCATTAGAAACAAACGGTATAAAAATATAAAGTCCTAATATAACCGGCATATACCAAAGATGTGGGCAGCTCGCATTTTTCAAAAATAGCATCTGCCGAATAAGTAATTCACCTGAAAAGCTCAAATGATTAATCCACATTGAAAACAGATAATAAATACAAATCCATATTTCTGTTGCTACAAACATTCCTAACACATTTCTTTTCCACAGCTTCACAATATCTTCTGAAGTATATGTCCGATCTAACATCAGATACCCTGTCAAAAAGAAAAACAAAGGTACTCCTAGTCTTCCGATTGTAAAAAACATAATTCCACTAACGCGAACTATGCGCTCTGCACTACAAAGAAAATCTATATTTAATGTATATATACTTTCCGTAACATGTGTTAATACAACACACAATATTGCGAAGAATCTAATGCAGTCCAGTGCCACTATACGTTTTTCTTTTGTTTCATTCATCGCTTTTCCTTACATCCTCCCAATTACCTATAACTACTCTAATCCCATAATTGTCCCGGATATACAGCTTTCTGAATCATCTGCAAAAATCCAGCCTGTGCCGGTTCTATATCTTCTTTATATGTAATTCCAATCCATTTATCAGAAGTACTCAATACTTTAACTGAGGCTTTCTGCCTCTTCAACAACTCCGCCACAATATTCGGCAACAGATATTCCTTCTTCTGCGCCTGCTCACCCAGAGAATTCAAAAATCTCGAAAATCCTTCATCTATGTACCGCAAAAAATCCGGATACCCAGCCCACATATTCATGGATACCATCGTATCCGGTGTAATCCATTTGCTTACCTTCACATTATCACACTGGATTTTTCCATCTATGCACTGAATGCCCGTCGTTTCAATGACCTCTTTCAAGTACCCAGCCTCATCTGCCACGCAAACACCTCTGGTAACCGCTCCATTCTCGCTCAACGTATTCTTTAAAGAAAATCCAGCCATGGCAAGATTTATCTTATCCGCATCTGTATTCCCAGAAAGCAGGAACTCATGAAGCTTCGAAAATGCTTCTTTTCCATAATAATCATCTGCATTGATAATCACAAACGGCTCTTTTATAACATCCTTGCAAGCTAAAATCGCCTGTCCGGTGCCCCACGGTTTTTCTCGTCCCTCTGGCACCTGATAACCTTTCGGCAAGTCTTCCAACTCCTGATAGACATATTCCACTGGCATAACCTTAGATAAGCGATTTCCAATCACTTCTTTAAATTCTTTCCCAATAGCTTTCCGAATTACAAATACAACTTTTGTAAATCCGGCTTCTTTCGCATCGTAAATCGAAAAGTCCATAATGATTTCTCCATTGGGAGCCATCTTTGCAAGCTGCTTGATACCGGTTCCAAAACGTGAACCAATACCGGCAGCCATAATAATAAGGGTTGTTTTCATTTTCTCCTCCGTAAATAATATTAAATTTATGATTTCTTTTTCGCTTTCATTGCCTGAATCACTTTCGACAAAAATGAATCATTCAAAGTACTTTTTAAATCTATCAGCTCTTTTTCAAGCCTGTTTATCTTTTCTAACTGCTCATTTAATTCATTTCTATGAACCTGAATATCCCACTTTCTTCCTCCCAACGCTTCTTCTGCCTGTTTCAGCCTTGGTTTTATATCTTTCATTTCATATTGATATTTCAGTAAACGTTTCAGCAGAATATCGTAACCATCCAGTTTTATCTTTTTTTCTTTCAGTAAAGCCCTTTTCAACCAGTTTAAAGAGCGTTCTTTTTCCATTTCAATAATCGAATCGACTTTTTTATAGTCTATTTCTTGGTCACATATTGCTTTTATTTTTTCTTGTTCCACATCAGCCGTAACAATTCTATCTGATAATCCTAACTTCGAGGTTAATTCCCTAAAACGCGTTCCTCCTCTTTCTTCATTAATGACCGCAATAAACGGTTTATGAAATATAATCGAAAAGCACATCCCATGAAATGAATCTGTAATTACAAATTCACTGGTAATTATATTTTTTAACCAATCCTCACAAAATGCTTCTTTGTGAAGATTTATTTCTTCGCTCCAATAATCATCATGCTTTTTAAATGCATCTGTAATAATATATTCCGGAATCCGAATCTTCTCTTTTACATTTTTTATAATATTAAGCTTCCTGTTTTCAATATCAAGCATATACACGCCAATGTATTTTTCCGGCATGTTCGCTTGTGATTTTTTTGATAATTCAACATATTTTTTTGAATCACACACAAAGACCGGATCTAATACCCACTCAGCCGTAACATTAAATTTTTCTTTGCAAATCTCTACTCCACTTTTTTCTCTAACAGAAATAAAATCAAATTTTTGTAAATCTCTTGTTGTCTCTTGAACATCTTCTTCCGTGCCATTCCAGTACTCTCGTCCAAAAGAAGCGGCATATGCTATCTTTTTCTTACTGTTGTATATATAATCAAAATAACACACTTCGCCAAATGGCTTATATAAATCATGATGCCAAATCTGATCGGATCCAACTAAAAAGATATCACTTTTCTCGTTCAATTCAATCATTTCATCTTTACTCTTGTACAGCTCATGGCATGCATAGGATGGATATGGTGTTGTCTGGAATAAGGGAGTTCCTTCATTTGGCCCCCACACAGCTGTTTTGGGGCGTTCTACCATGAGAACATTATAGTTTAAATCACTGAGCACTTGATATAATGCATAATACGTCAATTCCGACCCGTAATTTTTTTCACTCCAATTTCCCCAAAGCACAATATCATAAATTCCATTTTTACTTTTTTCTACCGCATCTTTAAAACTGCCTTCCTGTAATAATTTATAGAAATAGTCTCTATTTCTGTGCGCTTTTACCCCCGGTTTCCGATTGTTTTCCATGCATTTCAATTCAACGCGCTCGCATACTTTGAACTGTGACTCTATTGTTTCAAATATATCTTTTGCTTCCTGATTATTAACCAAAATGCAACTTGTTCCTTTTTGATCATTCAGCTCAGGATGATATTGTTCAATCCACCAAAAATCTCCAATCGAAAAATCCCCCTGCCTTGGAATATCCGCAAATTTACAATCTTCGCATACTTTTCGCATATATAAACGGACATGATATCCCTGCTGAAATGAATCATTAAATTCTCTGCATCGTTTTTTGGCTCTATTTTTTAACTTTACGTCACAAATATCAGCGATCCAACCCTCATCTTTAATACGAAATTCAACCGAATCTATATTTTCCTTTCCATAACTTTCTTCTAAATATTTCCGCATTACAACAGGAGATGGTGTATAATTGCAATACAGATCCACTGTTATTAAATTTTGATATTTCGCTTTCAAATAACTTTTTAAACCTGCCACTTGGCAAGGGCAGCCTACAAAAAGAACTTTTTTCCCACATTCAAGATATTTTTTAAGTTCTCTATATACATATTCAATCCTGCTTTGGACATATTTACTTCTTCTTAGTAATGGCAACTCACTCTTTTTTGTCACTATAATGTGATGTACTTCGAATTCTTCGCCCCAGGCAGCACCACATACAACACCATTCTGTTCAAGCACATAATTACTTAGTATTGTAAAAGCTCCTCCAGAGCTGCTTCTTGTTCTTATATCATCGTCTGCCATGACTGCATAGCATTCTGGATCTTTCCAATTATCATTGAGCGAGGTATTTAATTGAGGGCAGACAGAACGACATAGTCCGCAATCAACACATTTTTCTTGATTAATTTGCGCAATCAAGGAGCCATCTTCCTCTATGTTTTCTTTATAAGAAATTGCATTTTCCGGACAAATGTTCACACATGCTCCACAACCTGTACACAATAAATTTTTCTTTTTTAATATCGAATACATAAATACCTCTCTCTTCAATTTCTATCATCAAATATGTATGAATTCTTTTACAACTTTCTTTAATATCTCACGTCTCCTGCTTTTATACGGAAAAAATACAACCGACAGCCTTCTTACAAAAGACTCCTTTTCTTCTAAATTTTCGACTTGTGATACAGGCGCAAGTACATTAACTTCATCTTCTAAACATCTTCTAATATGATAAATCAATCTAGTATAATACGGAGAATCACTCGCATATTTCCAAAAATATTCTGAAAAATCACAATCCGCTACATCCCAGGGTTTCTGATATCCTGCAAAATGAACAATACACGGTTTTTTTCTTGCCTCAGAATATTCCTCAAAAAGTTTTCTTGGTGCCATCTTTAATATATCCATACGGCATCGTCCAACCTCTCTCCAATCCATTAATGTATTCCATCGCTGTGATAAATATCTAACTTTATTCTTACAAATAATATTCAAAACATCCTGATCATGACAACGAAACGATTTTGATATAGCTAATTGAATCATCTTTTTCGAAGTTGCTATTTTACGCAATTCATCCAAATCAATCACTAATACCCCTGCTTGAAAGTAATCATAAGGGCTATCAAGTTCCAGTATTTCTTTTGCGTATTCTTTCCAATTATTTTGATTTAAATTTAACTGTCCTGCTACATCTATATCTTTAGATGCTCCTACAATCATCCCATTTAAATTTTCCTCATAAAGATCTGCCACATCACAATCCACTACCATATCACAATCCAAGTATAAGATTTTATGATAATCTGGCATAATTTCTGGGATGATTAATCTATAATACGTTTCTATTGATAAATGTTGATCAACAAATAAATTCTGTTCATCAAAATAATCACTCACTCGAACAAATCGGATCGCTACATTTGTTTTAGATGACATTTTAATCAAATTCTGATTTCTTTGTGAAATATCATTATATAAAATAATAATATCATAGTTATTTTTATCCGACGCATTTTTAACAATCGAACGGATCATAACATCCAAATAAGGAGAAAATTTGTCATTTGCAGACAATACAACTGGTATCTCTTTTTCATAAACTGGCTTAAGAGTTGATCTTGGTGTTGTATCTTTAAACAAGGTTTTTGAAAGCTCAAATGTTTTAATTCCCGGTTGTTTTTTCAAGTATTCAAAATACAATCCACAAAGTCGTTCTGCCAAATATCCCATTACTCGATATTCTTCTACACTATAAAATGTAGTATCAATCTGTTTTTCAACTTCAAAAAGAATATCAAAAAGCCATGAACAATATTGTTTGTAAATTTCCTTTTTCATAATGAACATATTGCATTCATGTGCTACACCCGATTTCATATATTCTTTTACTGTTTCAGAAAATTTCGGATATTTGTTGATAAGTACTTTTAATGTTTCATCTAAATCCTCTCTATGTTGGAATACCGCTTTTCCATATTCCTCATAAATATTTATTTTTTCTTCTTGTTCCGGATATTTTCTTCCCTTTACTGAAATTACATCATATTTTGTAATCAGCTCTTTCATTTCTTCCGGATTTAATTTCATTTCTCGTATAGCTTCTTCTGAAATTTTTTCATATACAATATTTCCCCACATATCTTCCTTATTCGCATCTGGATCAAATGAAAAATATCTACGATAATGGAAGAAGCCATAATAATCTGCCTCCATATTTTTCCAAGCCCAATACTGAGCAGTCAATTCACAATATGTTTTATTTTTATTAGAAATATTATCACCTTCATCATCATGAAGCATTCCTAATAACTTATTCGACGCCAATGCAGTTCCAACTTGAATAGGATATAAATATGGATTTTTCGGAACATATGATGGTTTATGACACACCACGAAAATTTTTATATCTGGCATTGTATTTATTTGTTTCTCCATTATATTATTCCCCTTATATTTTCTAAAACTTTTTCTTAACGATTCCTTTAACCCACTCTCTCCTCCGACTCCCAATCGGCAGCACCTTATTGGCAATCTTCCGGATGCCCGCGTTCTGCTCCATCCTTGCGATTTTTGACAGTTCTGCTTCTTTCTCCTCCATCAGGCATCGTTTCGTTTTTCTCAGGATCATCGGATAATACGGCGACAGCTTCGCATACTCCCAGAAATATTCCGCGAAATCACAGTCCACTACATCCCACGGCTTCTGATATCCGGCGAAGTGGATCAGATACGGGCGTTTTCTCGCCTGTGTGTATGCTTCATAGATCTGTCTCGGTGCCATCTTGAGAATATCCATACGGCTGCGTCCTATCTCCTGCCAGTCCATCAGGGTGTTCCACTGCTGCGGTAAGTAGGTTACCTTGTTTTTGCACACGATATTCAGGATATCCTGATCGTGACAGCGATAAGAATGTGTCAATGCCATCTGAATCATGTCTTCCGAACTCATCGTCCTGCGGAGTCCGTCCAGATCAAGAATTAGGACGCCCGCCTGGAAATAGCCATACGGACTGTCCAGTCCCAATGTCTCGGTTGCATAGGTCTGCCAGTTGTTCTGATTCAGGTTCAGCTGACCTGCTACATCGATATCTTTAGCCGCTCCAATCACGGCTCCGTTCAAGTCAAAATCATACAATTCTGCCACATCATGATCGGCCACCATGTCACAGTCCAGATAGAGGATCTTATGGTAATTTGGCATGATCTCCGGGATGATCAGGCGGTAATATGTCTCTACGGACAAGTGCTGATCGACAAATAATTTGCCCGCATCGAAGTATTCACATACTCGGATGAAACGAATCGATATATTCTGTTTGTCCCTGGCTGCCATGGAAATCAGATGCTGATTTTTCTCAGAAATGTCGTTGTACAGAATAATGATGTCATACTCTTTCTCCGGTGAGGCATTCGCAATCACCGAGCGGATCATGATGTCAAGATACGGTGAAAATTTATCGTTGGCAGACAGCACGATCGGCACGCCTGCCGGATAAACCGGCTCCAGAACCGCTTTCGGCGCTGTCTCTTTGAACAGGGTTTTCGGCAATTCTCCCGCCCGGATTCCCGGCTGGGTTTTCAGCCACTCATAGTAGATGCCACAAAGGCGTTCCGCCAGATATCCCATCACCCGGTATTCTTCCACGCTGTACCAGGTACTGTCGATCCGCTTTTCTGCCTCAAAAAGGATGTCAAAGAGCCATGCACAGTAATTTTTATAGATCTCTTTTTTCATGATGAACATATTGCACTCATGAGCGGTTTCGGACCGCATATAAGAATCTGCTGTCTGTGCAAATTCCGGATATTTTTCCTTTAAGATCTGCAGGGTAATATCCAGATCTCTCCGATGCTGGAAAGGAACCATGCCATATTCATGGTACACATCCATCGTTTTTCCTTCTGTCTTAATGCGCGGATACCGGCGTTCCCGGACGCTGAGCACGTCATATTTTGTGATCAGATCGCGCATAATCTCCGGCTGAAGTTTCATTTCCTCGATCGCTTCTTCTGAGATGCGGTCATAGGCAATATTCCCCCATCCATCGTCTTTGTTCAGAGACGGATCAAATGCCAGATAGCGGCGGTAATGGAAAAATCCATAGTAATCCGCCTCTTCGTTTTTCCATGCCCAATACTGTGCCGTCAGCTCACAGTATGTCTTATTCCGTTCGGAAATATTGTCTCCCTCATCGTCATGCAGCATCCCCGGAAGTTTTGTTCCAGAGAGTGCGGTTCCCACCTGTATCGGATACAGATATGGATTTTCCGGCACATAGGCCGGTTTGTGGCAGACCACATAGATCCGGATATCCGGGATCTGTCCTGCTTGTTTTTCCATGTATGTTACATTCCTTTCATCTACAGCATTTCTGGGGATTTTTATGAATTTTCCGGCAGATTTAAGCTTTCCATATAGGCATCACAGACGCCCTCTGCCTCTCCCTGCATCACGACATTACCTTTATTCAGCCAGATCGCGTGATCGCAGAGTTGCCGCACCGTTGCCATCGTATGGGAGACGAACAAAAGCGTCGTACCATTTTCCAGCATATGATGCATACGTTCCTGACATTTTTCCTGAAATGCCGCATCTCCGACGGCCAGCACTTCATCGACAATCAGGATTTCCGGCTGCACGATCGTCGCGATCGCAAATCCCAGTCTCGCCGCCATACCAGATGAATAGTTCTTGATCGGCATATTCATGAAATCTTTGAGTTCTGCAAATTCGACGATCTCATCATAATGCGCATCCATAAATTCCTTGCTGTAACCGAGAACAGCGCCATTTAAATAAATGTTTTCCGTCGCCGTCAGTTCCCCGTCGAATCCGGCACCCAGCTCGATCAGTGGTGCAATGCTTCCTCTCACTTCTACCGTGCCGCGGTACGGTTTCAGAATACCGCAGATCAGCTTTAAAAGTGTCGATTTACCGGAACCATTCGTTCCGATGAGGCCCCACGCTTCGCCGCGTTTTACCTCAAAATTGATATCTTTCAGAGCCATAAATTCCTGGAACATCAGCTCGCGTTTGATCAGTTTTACAAAATATTCTTTCAAATTATCAATGCGCTCGGAAGCCATATTGAAACGGACCGCCGCATTTGTTACTTTTATGATTGTGTCTTTGTCCGATGCCATTTCTGCCTCCTAGATATATAAGATAAATTTATCTTGCGTCTTTAAGAATGCCCACACTCCAATCAGAAGTGCCACTCCGGCTGCCACAAATCCAGCCAGAATCAGGTACGGATCCGGCATCCGACATTCCAGCACGATCTGACGGAACTGCGTGATATAGAAATACATCGGATTTAACATCATAACCAGTTTCCGCAGCGCCTCCGGAAGCAGGGTAATCGGATAAAATAATGGAGTCAGATACATCCATGCGGTCAATACTGCGTTATAAATATGCTGTATATCGCGGAAGAATACACACCCCTGCGCCAAGAGCATTCCCAGTCCCAGGCAGAACAGATATTCCTGCAGAAGAATTACCGGAATAAATAGATAAAAAACATTCGGAACGACCCGGCATACCACAAATACGATCACTAGCGCCCCCAGTGCAAATACCATATTTACAAAAGAACTTGTAATTTTAGATACGGTAAATACATATTTCGGCACGTAGGTTTTTTTCAGCAATGACGCATTTCCGATAATGGAGAAGATCGCCTGTGTGGTTGATTCACTCATAAAATTATAAAGCGTCTGTCCGATAATCAGGTATACCGGAAAATTGACAATATCAGACCGGAACATATTGGAAAATACGATCACCATGATAACCATAACCATCAGCGGATTCAGAATACTCCAAAGATACCCAAGAAAACTTCTCCGGTATTTCAGCTTGATATCTTTTGTCACCAGCTGCTGCATCAGGAAGCGGTACTTGTAAAATCCGCCCAGTCGTTTTAAGAACAAATTCATATTTTTTCCTCTTTCTTCGATTTTGCTTTTATTTCAAAAAAAAACCGCGCAGCAATACCCGCCGGAAACTTCCTGCCGGAAACAGACGGTTTAACTTACGCATATCTATTTTAATTTTTAAGTTGGTCGGTTTTAAACGAAACTCCCGTATATTCGATACTTCTTCCTCCTTTCCCGGTTCAGTATGATAGAATTTAAGATAAGGAAGCTCGGCACATTGTATGCCTTTCTTCCTCTGGTAAAAGTAAAAGATACCAAACAACCGCTCCGCAAGATAGCCATACAGCCTTGGTTCCTGCGGTTTGTTTATCTCTTTTCTCTCCTGCTCGAATGTATCTAAAAGTGTAAAAAGCCATTCCATATAGGTATGGAACAGCTCTTTTTTCATGATATACATATTCATATAATAGATATCTTTGGAACTCATATATGCCTTTGCCGAATCTGTATATTCCGGGTAAACCCGGTTTACAATCTCCAGCATATGATTCAGTTCTTCTGCTTCATGATACTGGCAGTACTGGCGGTATACCGTCGTATTGATCCGCTCCCGGTAAACGGTCAAAAGATCGTATTTCGCGATCTGTTGTACCATCCACTCGGCTTCCATCCAATATGGTGTCAGATCGTCCCAGACGGAATCCAGCTCTATATACGGATGCTGGCGTTTTCCAAGGATTCGTCCACTCGCCATCACGGGGCAGACCCTGTGAAACGTCAGATAGCGGCGGTAATGAAAGAATCCATAATAGTCGCAGTCTATATTTTTCCAAGCCCAATACTGTGCCGTCAATTCACAGTAATCCGGATTTTTCCCGGATATATTATCGCCCTCATTATCTCGATATGCCATATGTTCCAGACGTTTTTCCGTCAACGCCGTTCCCACCTGTACCGGATAAAAAATTGGATTTTCCGGTACATAGGTCGGCTTATGGCAGGCAATAAAAATGCGTATATCTGGTTGTTTTTCCATGTCTTATTTCCTGTTTATAGCTTTTTATTCCGTTATTGCTGTTCTTCTTTGACTCCTTCCGTACTTTCCTTCATCAGCATAATCTTCGGCGTCATGATAATCAGCTTCAGATCTTCCAGCACTGAATAGTTGCGTATATACGTCAAGTCCAGTTTCAGCTTGTCATAAGGGGTCGTGTTATATTTTCCATACACCTGCGCGTAGCCGGTCAGACCTGCTTTGACCTGCAAGCGGAATGAAAATTCCGGTATCTCTTTTTCCAGTTCGGCCGCCAGCTCCGGGCGTTCCGGGCGCGGTCCAACGATAGACATATCACCTTTTAAGATATTGTAGATCTGCGGCAGCTCATCCAGGCGGGTTGCCCGCAGCACCCGTCCGATCGGCAGGATTCTCGGATCTCCCTCGCTTGCCAGCCGTGCCTTTCCATCTGCTTCCGCGTTCTGCACCATCGTGCGGAATTTATATATCTGGAATTTCTTTCCGTTTTTTGTAAGGCGCGTCTGCTGGTAAATCACCGGACCGCCGTCGGTCATCTTAATACAGATTCCCACAATCAAAAAAATCGGAATCGTGATAACGATTCCGATGAGTGATCCGACGATGTCGATGATCCGTTTCATAATTTCCTGCTCAATCTGCAGTCCCTGATTATTCCGCGACAGAAGCAGCGGCGAATCAAACAGATTCAGTTCCACCGAGCTGCGAAGCAGAATGTCCGATATTTTCGGGACGCTGTATGTCCGGATATTCTGGCCGAAACAATATTTGATGATATAGTTTCGCTCATGCGCCGGTATATCTCCGACAATCACGCTGTCGTATTTGGCGATCTCCGCTTTGATGCGTTCCGGTCCTTCGTGGTAGCTGACAATCTGGCTGATTATGTATTTATCTTCCCGCGCATTCATTTTTTCAATCAAATGATAATCCGAGTGATCGCCGGAGATCAGCAGCAGCTCTCTCGGCGGGAACATGCCCCGGTACAGCCAGAGAAATGTCATCGTCCACGCGAGGATGATGACAACCGCCCCTATCAGATTGACCACCAGTGGCGCCGGTGCCGTGAATTTCTTATCCTGCACGCTGATCTGGAAATAGGTAATAATATTGGTGACTACCACCGCCAGTATCTGCGAGTAGATCAGATTGCCCCGCTTCAGGAGCGCTATCTTAAATCCGCCGTACAGCTGCATAAAGAAAATAAGCAGGAGTCCATAGATGAATATCATCATCCAGTTACCCCTGCGGAAGAACGGCGCCCAGATAATCTTGTTGTACCAGTTGATCCAGATGACGCCATAGAGTCCTGTCAGAAGCGCGACCAATATCAGGGCAAATCCCAGCTTGATCAGGCGCTTGTATTGCTCAAATTGATTCATGCTTTTGTGTTTTGGTTCCTTTCTTTTACTTATCTTCCGGCAGACGGATTCCCAGTTCTATCCTGCGCTTTTCTCCCAGAAGCTCGACCTCCACCGTCACGATCCGCTTGCGGATGCGCTTGCGTACAATCTTGTCCAGGAAGAAGGATAATGGTCCCTGGGCAGTTAGGATGTTGCCGTCTTCGTCGAGGGTGACAAAGGAGCGGCGGACAAGACATTCATCCAACTCCATCATCTGGCAGAGCAGTTTCTTCTCTTCTTCCCGAATCGACCAGAATTCACAGTCCGTCCGCAGGAGTTTGGAAAGCTTCGGGACCCGCTTTAACGCCAGAAAGAATTCCTCCGGCGTATCGGTGTCCGCGATGACATAGGATGGAAAGAGCGGTTTCTGGTAAGCCAGAAACTCCCCGGCATTGCGCCAGACGCATTCCTGCTCGATCACAAAACAGGCTCGGTATCCATTTCCTTTCAAAACGCGTTCGATGCATTCTGTCAGCTCCTGTTCCCTGCCTGTCTGTGTCTGGATCACATACCACATATCGCACTCTCCTTTGCATTTTCTCTGCTTTCAGGTGCACAATGGGTATGCTTCGCCATCCCGGAGCCGCCTTCTGGCTGCCCGGATACGATCTCGATCCATCCTATGTTCCATCTTTCATCTGACCATGACATTGATCACAGGCAGCTTACTCCACGTGCTTTTGATTCTTATTCTGCGCCTCTTAACGCGCTTTCATGCGTCCGCATCCGGCACGCCCTGATTTTAGAGGATTTGTGCCTATGCGAAGTCTAGTTTATTATACTACGGTTTGTGGGGGGATTCAATAGAAGTTTGTGGGAAGGAATGTTTAGGAAATTCTTAAATTAATTTAATAAGATAAAAGCGGAGTTTTCATCCCGCTTTATCTACAGTCTTTGCACCAGGACTGGTTTCTAATTTGACCATTTCCCATTTTACGGAAACCAAATTCGCTGATTGGTTTTGGCTTATTACAATTCGGACAAATACGAACAGGCTCACTTCCATTGTATCCACTTGATTGAATTATTGGTCTATCAACATTAATATTATTTTTCTTATTAGCCGCCATTACAATACTCCTTTTTAACACATAAACTTCTTTTTATTTGCAAGAGATTACTATTCGATTATATATTTGATTTCCCCCCAAATTCATTTATCTTTTCATACTTAACATTTTCTAGCGAAATAGAACAATTTCCAGTAAAGTATTCATTAAACATTGTCATTTCTATCCCTTCTTTATGCTAGTAGAATTTTTAAAGTCTATAATCTTGTTTGGGTATTTTTGTGCATTATTAATATTGCTTTCTTTTATCGCATTTTCACAAATTCTTTTATATCTTTATTTATATCATTTGCTCTGCCATCCGATAAATAAACAGCAATTGCGTTTTCTACCGCTTTATTTAAAGAATCGCCATCTTCTAACGCTTTAAAAGCCAGTTTTTTATGTAATTCTGGCTTAATCCTGACATTAAAAGTGCCTTTATATTCCTTTTCAGGTTCCTTTCCAACTTCACTACAAAATATAAGGTAATCGTCAACTGCACAATGAAATTCTTTTTCTACATCCGCAATATTACTTGTTTGAAAATCCACATAATCATTGATTCCTTCAATAACTCCATCAAATCTCCGCTTTTCCCATTCCCCTTTCCCTCCCCCCTATGCTACAATACTCTTATCACATTACCCAAAGGAGGCTCTCACCCATGATCCCACAAACATCCGTCAACTGGACCGCATTTAACTACAAATACTCCACCAATCCCCAACACGCCTTCGAATCCCTCACCTACTACCTCTTCTGCCATGAGTTCCAGCATCCCTACGGTATTTTCCGCTATTTCAACCAGCCCCATATTGAGACAAATCCCATTCATGTGGGCGATCGCTATATTGGTTTCCAGTCGAAATACTATGCGGACAGTGTTACCATGTCTTCCAAGGAACAGGAGCTGATCGATGCTGTCAAGGGAGCTGCACAGAGATATCCGGGTATTACAACACTTTATTTTTATATCAGCCGTGAGTTTTCTCCCCGTTCTAAAAAGGACGATATCATGCCCTCCTATCAGAAAAAAGTGGAAGCAGTCGCTGAAGAGCTTGGCATTGAGCTTGTCTGGCGGGTTCCCAGCAACCTGGAAGCGCAGCTGATGCAGGATAAGCAGCTTACCATTTGCCGCAATGTGTTTTTTCAGATAGACTCTGCCGTACAGACCTGCTGTGAAAATCTTGAAAAACATAAACGAGAAATATTTGATCATATTCACACCAGTATAAGATATAAAGGAAACGATATTACGCTGGAACATACACAGCTGAACCTTAGAGCGTTTCTAAATTCAGATATATCCGTTTTGCTCATTGACGGAGCTGCCGGTTCCGGAAAATCGGCTCTGGTAAAACAGCTTACAAATGAACTTACAGGTGACTACGCGTTCCTTGCCTTTAAAAGCACCGATCTGGATGTGAATGATATTCTAAATTTTTTGACGCGTTATGGCGAATTAAATTTGGATGAAGTGATCGATGTATACAAAATGGCTGACACACGTGTGCTCTATATCGATGCAGCCGAAAAGTTTTTTATTTGTGAATATCAGGAAACGTTTGAGGATATCCTGAACCGCTTTATGGCGGCTGGATGGAAAATCATTCTGACACTCCGAACTGCGTACCGGGATCCTTTTCAAAACTCCCTATTACACGGTAGCAAGGTTCAGACCTATCATGTCGAACCGGTTGACTCTGATAAACTGTCCACTTTATCCCATACCTATGGTTTTCAGCTGCCACAGGACAAGCGGCTGCTGGATCTGCTCTGTGCGCCTTTCTATCTGGGCTTATATCTGGCTCTGGGAAACCTCGAGGATGAATCGATGCGTTCTTTGAACCGTGAGGCATTCGAGGAAAAGATCTGGAATGATATCATCCGTAACAACCGGAAGCGGAAAGACAATCTGCCAACCAGAAGGGAAACGGCTCTTATTTCTTTGACCACGAAAATGCTTCAAAATGAGATTTATTATTATGAGATTCTCGCAGAGGATGATTCCGAGGCACTTTCTGAGCTGGAGAAAAGTGGTGTGCTGTTCCAGAGCGACGATGCCAGAAGATATTTGCACAGCCATGATGTATTTGAAGAGTTGGTTGTCGGTCATATTTTTACTGAACGCTACCGGCATGATACCCTGAATGAGCAGTTTTTTGCCGATTTCCACCCTTCTCTCCGCATCCGAAAGCTATTTCGCGGATGGCTGGCTGATTTTGCCGCTGTTCCAACCCATCAGGAGCTTATTTTCCACCTTCTCGACTGCGAACAGGTAGAGCGGATATGGAAAGATGAGATTCTCTTAACGGTTATCAGCACGGAATCTTTAAAAGAAGTTTATCAAAAGCTGACACAAAAGATGGCTGCAAACAACTATGAGCTGCTACGAAAACTTGCCATTTTAATCAACACCTGCTGCCGCGCCGCAGAGAACTGGGAACAATACTGGAGTACTGGAAATCTGATTCCGTTTCGCCTTTCCAAGCCGTCCGGCTATGCCTGGCAGGCTTTGTTTGCTTTTTTGTTAGAGCAGAAAGAGACAATCCTCTGGGATGAACGTCTGATTTCCACCATCATTGAGGTACTGGATTCCTGGACCAAACACCTGGATCATGCCAAATCAGAAAATACCCGCATGGCGGGAGAAATCGGAGTATTTTTGTTTCAAAAAATAGCCAATGACAAGGATCTGCGGTATACCTTTGAAAAAGGGCAGGCAGAAAAGCTGCAGGATGTATTGGTAAATTCCGCATGGATGATTCAGGAACCCTTAAAATCTCTTTTTCAAATGGTAATAGATGAAAAAACAGGCGATAAAAATCATTCCCCTCTTCCTCGTATATACACGGATCTGGCGGAATGTGCTATAGCGGATATTTATCATTATGGAATGGTTCCAGCTGCAATGCCTGAAACTGTGCTTCATCTGATAGAGGCATTGTGGATTCGCTCAAATGTGAGTCATCGCACTCATTACTCATATCCAGATATTGATGAGAATTTTGGTTTAAATCCCCATCTGGATTTTCTGTATCAAACTAAAAGTGCGGATGCAACACCCATTCTCCCTTTACTGTGGGCTGAGCAGAAGCTTGTAACTGACTGGGTAATTGATTTTTGTAATCAGACCGGTGATTCCTACGTACATTCATATTTAAATAAGGATTATAAGGAATATTCAACCATTACCATTTATGTAAATGACACGCCTGTGGAACAGATTGCCTCCGACCGGCTCTGGAAGATGTACCGCGGAACTGCGTCTGGTCCAAGCCCTCTAATCAGCCTTTTGATGGGATTCGAAGCGTGGCTTCTTCTGGTTATCAAAGATTCCGAAACCCGAGATGTAGTTAAATACTGCCGCTATATCCTCCAGAAGTCCCGCAATGTTATGTTAACTTCCGTGATCGTCAGCGCCGCAGAAGCTTATCCAGATAAACTATTTGAGATTGTCTGCGAGCTTCTTCGCACAAAAGAGCTGTTTCATCTGGATTCATATCGATTCACCGCCGAATCCTCCGCTTCCTTTTTGTTGTCCGGAAAAGATCTTCTAGAAAAAGAACGGCTGGAGAGTAACCAGCTTTCTTTCAGGAAAAAGCGGCTGGAAAAGGTTATTTTATCGTATCAAACCAACGCCATCGGTCTATCAAAAGAAGCCTTCGACTTGCGGAAGCAAACGCTGTATCAGGCGATTGACCGGGCGGCTGCCGATATCGATACCTGGTCATCCAATGACAAATTTGCCTATTACCGGATGGATTTACGGCGTTATCAGGAAATTATTGATGTTCAGGAAAATGAGCACGGGCAGACACTCTGTACGGTTCTCCCTGATTTTACAGAAGACATGAAAGCATTAAGCCAGAAGAACGCTGCCGCCTATGAACCTCATCTGAAATATATGGATTTACAGTTATGGAGCGATTATAAATTCCACCATGATGTTAAATTCCGGGAATATAAAAAGTATGAGAATGTCTGCACCATTTGCTCAGAGCTGAACGAAATCTGGGCATATATGGACGCTGAAGTTCGCAATGAGGAACTCACTTCCGACGATATATATGTGATCGTGCACCGTTTTACCGCGATCACATCTTACACCAGTGCTGTTTTACTTCGGGATTTTAAGGAAACATTGTCACATGAAGATCGGACATTATGCGAATGTATCATTTTCTCTATTGCTGATTTATTTGCACACGCTTCTCACTTTGAAATTGTTCAGGCTGGCAATGGGATCGATGCGGTTGCCGTTGGACTGGTTCTTTTAAGCAATGAAGATAATATAAAAGCTGCAAATGACGGAAATCCTCTGTACCTGCTTCTTAAACTGGCACTGAATGACTGGAGTTACAACAGCCGTATCGCTAACGGAATCGCGTCAACCATCTGGGCGCACAGCCAGAATGCTGCGTGGCGTTTCCTATATCTGTTTTCACTCCTCGCCGATTCATATGAAGACGCGCTTTTGAAAAATGAGTCTTTTTCCAGCGATGACTTTTTCAAACAGAATGAGGGTGTAATTGCCCGTGCGCTCACGAAAGACTCAGTTGATATAACCGACCTTGATTTTTCCAAGCTCCAGAATATGACGATTTTCACGCTTCTTTCCTTGGTCTCTCCCCAAGCAGCAGAGGCATTTAAATTCGCGGACGCAACAAAAGATCTTGTCATGGAACTTGTTTTTACAGATAACAGGGATTTGCGCGCCGAACGCAGGGAACTTTCTGGCTATACAATAAACTATGTTTCCTGGCTGGCAGATGTTCTGCTCCATTGTGAACAAACAAAGCAGACTAACCTGATCGATGCATTTTTCCAATATGCAGATTTGACTCGAAATGATAACTCAGGATATCTGCTCACCGAGCTCATCCGGATACAGGATATCAACGGGAAAACAGATGCTTTCTGGAATGTATGGGAATTACTGAAACCTCACCTTCTTGCATTAAGCAGCAAACCACAGGTTTCTTTTGATAACCGCCATCCTTATGGACTGGATAAGGTGATTATCAGCTATTTATTTGGCAATTCTCCCTGGAGATCCGATGTTCACCGATGCGCCTTCCTTCCAGAAGGAAACGCGGCTTTCTTTGACGATTTTATCGACAAATCAGGAAGTCTCAAAGCCCTGTTCTACGCGATTTCCCGGCTGCTCTATACCGTTGGGCGGGAACCTTATCTTGAAAACGGGATCGACTGGATGTATAAACTGGTCACGCGCGATCCTGACTGTCAGTTACCGCTTTATCAGCAAACCTTATATTATATGGAAGAGTACGTCGGCCTTTTTGTATCATGCCATCGCATGGATTTCAGGAACGATGTGGAACTGGCTATAAAGACTCAGGCGGTGCTGGAGTATATGGTAAATCGGGGATCGCAGATTGCTTTTTTCTTGCGGGAGTTGATTTAAAGGGATGAGAAGAGAAAAAACATGCAAGACCAATGCAAGACTAATGCATAGTTTTTCTTTTATTTTAATAATACATAAATACTCCTCATTTCTCATATCTTTTTCACCCTCAATATTTTGACACATTATTCACTTCCATATAAAAAGTCCTGAAATTAATAATAGAGGCAGAATTCTAGCGAATCCTGCCTCTACTGACAAAGAGCCTTATTTACAAACCCGATTCTCCAACCGTCCACTCTGCACATAATGCGTATAATAAGCCTTCAAATCATCTCCAAACACCGCTGCCAGATCCGGATTATTCGCCTTATATACGCTGACATCGAAATTCTCCGATGCTTTACGCCCCTCTGCCATGCCGCATGTATAAAAATGCTCAAATAACTTCTGGGCATCCAAACCAATCGTCGACTGTAGATCCAGATTGTTCGTATAGTAATAATTTGCATCAAACACCGGCTGATAGATACTCATCTGTTCTGCATTCTGGTTACTTGCAGCCTGTGTCTGCGTCTGGCTGGACGTATTTCCATTCGAAACAGCCCCATTCTTATACGGGCAGACTCCATTTGGATGAAGATGTGCCTCATGGCCGCCACAATGATAATGATAACTTCCCAGACCGCTCTTATTCTTGTAGTCATGATGTCCGCCCTGTGCATCCGTCCGTCCCGGATGCGCCTCAGCTGTAATCATCGTCATGTTTGAGACAGTCGCGAACGATGCCGTCAGCATCATGCAGGATAAAAGCGCAGTTCCAAACTTTTTAAAACGTTTCATAATAACTCCCCCTTGTAACTATAAAATGAAATGCTCTCCAATTTGATTGTAACATTTCCATACAGAAAACACAAGGAAATCACCCTCATATCGTGTTTATTTCGCCATACAACACAATGCAGTTGATATTACACAGTCGGCACACAGCTTGTCCCTCACTCCTCCAAATACCCCATCAACTCCTCAACCACCTTATACACCGTCGTCCCCGGATCATACTCTGATGGCACATCTTTCCCCTCACGAAATCCATCCATACGCCTCTTAGCATTCTTGATCGCTGTATTGACGCCGTCATATTGATTTACTAAATTGAAAATCTCTTCACAATTTTTATGGTAGGTTCCATCCCCCAAATTATATTGCTTGAATATCTCATTGAGTTTTTCGCACCAATCATTCCTATGAAGCGCCGTATCCGCATAATTGAAATGTAAATAAAGCCAATATTCAAATGACTGATTGCTCCAGGCGATTTTATATCCCTTTTCTTTTCCCAGCCGGATTGCCTCATCAAAATCTTTAAAATCGTCTTTATCAAAAACCACCCATATATTCTGATAAAACACCTTTGAATCTTTTACTATCTCTTCGGTTGCTTCTATCAACCGACTGGTGCTACACCCTTGTCCGAATATATCTATAACCGGACTTTCGACGATATCAATTCGACCATTTATTTTTTCGTTAATTTTCTTTTGCAAGCCCTTAAAATAAAGTGGTTCTGTTTTTTCACCTTCTGTAACAATTAAAAACGAATTTGTATTAACCGATTTAAATTCATGCTTTCTCTTTTGTCGCTCTGCCCGGCGTTTCTTAAATAAATCATCCGTTCCCACGCCTACTCACCTTCTTTCAAAGAAAACTCCTTAAGAAATGGAATTCCTCCATATACCCCCGCCAGATAATCTTTTTCAAACGATGCATCGGAACGTACCTTAAAATCCGAAAGAGCACACAACTCCGAGTGTCCCAGCTCATCTTTTTGTACAAACCAAATCTGATCTCTTCGAAAGAATTTCTTATCCATTAATGTCGTATCATGTGTGGTATAAATCAACTGAGCCATTGAGTCGTTATTATAGAATAAGTCGATAAAAAATTTCAACAGCAGTGGATGTAATTTTACATTTAGTTCATCCATCACCAGTACATAATCACTGATAATTGCCATATGAGCATGAATAAAAAGCATGATACTTTTGATTGTACCTTCTGACTCATCATATAAATTTAAAGGATATAATTCCCCATCTGCTCCCTTATGAAATGTAAAAAATAACGTCTCTTTTTCTTTTTTCTTATAAGTAATATCCTTTATTCCAATATCAATCGCAGCGAGAAACTCCAATAATTTTTCTTTTTCGTTATCAATAATTCTAGGCAGGATGGCATCCAGAAAATTTGTATTTTCACAATCATCTGATGTAAAAACCAAAATATCCATAATCCCAGAATATACAGTTTTAAAAATATCTGTTTTTAAATTAAGTTTATTAAAGAAGGATAACACAAGTGTCTCCGACGGAATTTGTTCTCTATAAGCCTCACATTTTTTTCTGACAGAAGCCCCAAGATTCACTTCCTGCATCGCTCTCTCAAAAATCATCACTTTTCGGTTTGTCTTTAGATTCTTTCTATACAACCATTCCGTCACAATTTTCTCAGAATTATACTCAAAACCATACTGATACTCCTCATCCCCCAGGATCTGTACAATTTCAAACTCTGAATTCCCCTTATTTTCTTCAAAAGAAAATGGTCTGCTGTATTTTTTGAGTACCGACTCTGTTTCATCATCAACATTGTTCAACGACTGGGAAACAATCCGCCTAAAAAGCTTCAGAGCCCACACAAAATTGGACTTTCCACTGGCATTCGCACCATAAATAGCCGCTACCCGCAGAAATTTTTCTTTTGTATCTATATCAATCAGGTTCGATGGATGTTCCTTATAAGCGCTGATCGCTGTCATATCAAAAATCGTTTCTTCTTTAAAGGAAAGAACATTTTTCATTTTAAATTGGACCAACATATTTTTGTACCTCCTTTTTATATAATATACGAATTTCTAGTTTTTATGTCAATATTTTTGTGATTTTTCCGTGATTTTATTGGTTTTATGTTTCCTAATTGACTTTTTTATGTTGCTTTCAAGAATGTAACGCCCCCATGATAAATATCTTACCCACTTTCCAGACTCTCCACCTTGATTGCAACATTTACATTGACTTCCTTCAACCCACCAATATATAATAAAACCATCAATTAAAAGGGTCTCGCAGCACTTCTAATTCCTCTGTTCATTCTACTTGGCATGATACTGATTTCTGTGCCGACGGGTTATGTCTGGCAGATCAGTGACTCCGGCGAATATATTCGTGGACAGGGATTTCAATTATTTACTGCCATCAATCTTTTTTATTATCTGGAAGCTTTTGGAAATGGAATTTACATTTTATATCGTAAAATGTATCAGAAAGAGCATTACCTCTTACAATCCCTGCTTCTTTCCACACTTCCGCTGGCAGAGATTCTGGTGAATACCTACCTGATTCCGCTTCAGATGACCTACCCATTCCAGCCGTTCTGTCTGGTGCTTGGCACCCTGTTTGCCTACCTCTTCATGGCAGATCGACAGAAAAATCTCCTGGAGGAAATACACAATGCCAGTCTGAACCAGGCTCTGGAAATGGAAAAAGAAGCTTCCAAAAAGGCGCTTGAAGCCGGAAAGGTCAAGTCGATTTTCCTGGCAAATATGTCCCACGACATCCGGACGCCCATCAATGCGATTCTTGGATTTGCAGATATCATTGACCGCCACCCCGATGATGAAGCCCGTGTGCGCGACTGTGTGGGAAAAATCAAGACTTCCGGACACATCCTGCTGAGCCTGATTAATGATGTCCTGGATCTCACAAAAATCGAAAATGACAAGCTGCAGCTCAATGAAGCTCCTGCGTATTTGACCAAAATGGCACAAAAGCTGAACGAACTTTTCCATCCGGTCATGAAACAGGGCGAACTGGATTTTGACATTCAGTTGAATCTACCTCATCCGCATGTCCTTTGCGATGAGGGAAAACTCCAGCGAATTCTGGTCAATGTCATCAACAATGAAGTAAAATTCACCCCCAAAGGCGGACAAATCCGGCTTTCTATCACAGACCATTTGAGTGATGATAACTCTGAACTTTATGAATTTTTGGTACAAGATACCGGCATCGGCATCAGCAAAGAATTTTTATCTCATATTTTTGAAGCCTTTGAACAGGAGCCAAATACAGCCGTAAACAATTCATCCGGTGCAGGACTTGGTCTTTCGATTGTAAAAAAGCTGGTTGATTTAATGAATGGAATGGTTGTGATAGACAGTACACCTGGAAATGGAACTTCCGTCAAAATCATGCTCCCTCTTTCCAGGGCGGAAATGGACTTAAACAGCCGCAATACAGGAAAATCTCCTGTTTCTGCCGCTCTCTCCGGCATCCAGCCGAGGATAATGAGCTTAACCTTGAGATCGCCCGGACGATTCTGGAAGAAAAAGGCGCCAAAGTCACCTGGACAACCAATGGAAAGGAAGCCCTGGACTGCTTCCAGCACTCTCCAGTCGGCTTTTTCGATATTATTTTGATAGATGTGATGATGCCTGTCATGGATGGTCTGCAAGCCACACGCAGAATTCGTGCGCTCGCGCGCCCGGACGCGGCGTCCATCCCTATTTTTGCCATGACCGCCAATGCATTTCAGGAAAATATCCAGAAAATCAAAGATGCTGGTTTCACGGAACACTTGAGCAAACCGCTGGACTATGAAGTTCTTGCCAGGAAAATATTTGAAACATTATAAATAATGTAACTATAAACAAATGTCTGAAATTATCACAAATCATATCGTTGTTGTTGAATGTCTTTAGGCATAGAATAATGGCGAAAAGCTTACCCCACCCCATAAGCATTTCGCCATTTTCAGCATAAAAATCTTAGTTACAGAAGTCCTTTCTTGCTCCCCACTTGAAATTTATTTCAAACAAAAATTAGTTTCTCCATATTTTATCCTGATAAATTCATCCAACAAATCCTTTTGTCGATCCGATAATTCCACATGATCTCTAATCCATAAATGAAGCGCTTTTCCTATCGCATAGGACAGCTGCTCTTGTTGCTCTCCGCTTATATTATCCCGGGCTACGTTTGGGACAAATTGTGGATTTAAAATATTAACAACCATTTCCCTTAATATGAGTCCATCAATCAAATATGGAATTATAATATTCAGTTCAGATAAGAGTACATTTTTTATATAACATATGCCGCGTTTTCCCCAGCCATATGGATCTGTAAATCTCCCCCTTTTTAAATACGGCAAAACCATATCCGAATTTCCCGTAACTACATCTTGTTCAATAACATTGATAGACACCGGTGCTTCGTCTGAATAATCAAATTGTTTTATTAAATCATTTACCGTGTATTCCCCAATAATTGTTTCTTCTGGTTCTGTCAGTAAACCTTTTTGGGGGAGTATTCCAGCACTCCATATATTAATCATCTCATACTCTATTCTATCTAAAGCGTCCTCATAATCCCCTAAAACATCATATGCTGTAAGGAATTCCTCTTCGTCATCATTTGATATAATTGGAATACTCCAAAATTTAATTTTACCATTTTTAACACATTTTTTAATTGGTATTATTTTCTGAGTTATTGAATGATTTTTTTCATCATAATAATACGTGTCATATCCATTTATATCACTCAAATATTTTGCAAAGTTGATATGCTGACAATTACAATACACATACACATCAATTCCATTTAAATACGGAGATAGACATATACTCCCTGGAATTATTTCACTGCCTTTCTCCATTTCACATTCCCGGCAATTTGAAATTCCACTCTCGATTGTCAATAAACGGATAGGAATTCCGCAATCCAAAAAATTTTCTTTAATAAATGAAACGACCTGTCTTATGTCTCTATCAAACACTGCAAAAAACGAATCATAATCTAAGACAATTTCTGTTCCCTGCTCTTTTACTGTCTCCTCACAGGTAAGACATATATATTCACTGTTTCTTTCAAATGAAATATGATTCATTTTTAATTCATTATAATAAACAGTATTCACCTCTACCTTATCTGACAGCATAAAGCATGCCAGAAAGCCGATTCCATAATGCCCTATCGGAGAATATTTTCTATCCTGCAATTTATAATCATCCGACATATAGTAAGACACGCCCACATTTAAAAAGTACTTCTTTAGGATATCTATGGACATTCCGCTGCCATTATCAATGATCATAACTTTTTTTCGATCTTTGTCTAAAACCACTGATATCTCTGGTTGATAAGTTTTATAACGATATTTTTCCATACTCAAAGCAGATTCCTGCATCGTTTTACATGCGTCAATCGAATTTTGTATCAACTCCCTCAACCCATATTTCTTATTGCCATAAATATTCTCTCCCATCAGCAGATTTGTGACAGCATTATACTCCAAAGAAAGCCGCAAGTCAGAGAAACTAAAACCATTCGTCTGAATTTGATTTATTACCGTTGTTTTCAACGTCAATAGGTATTTTTCCTCCGGAAAGCTCTCACATAAATCAACTGCATTCCTTAATTCGGCATTGATGGAATCAAAATACTTCAAAAGCTTCCTATGAATCGTTGGATCTTGGCTAGTTCCTTGGAAAAATATTTCTAATTCCTTTGTTTTTGGATTTTTACGAATTTTATCATAATTATCTATCGTAAAATGCTGTCTCCACTCTAAATCCCCAAACTCTTTTGGAGCAAGAAATTTATATAAATATAGCGGCGCTCTCTGTTCATCAATGTCTAAATAATCAGATATTCTTAATAAAACAGCGATATATTGTGCATTTAAATCAAAGGTTCCCTTTTTCATGGAAGACTTTAATTCTTTCTTTATCCACTCAAAATCCTCATTATGAGCTCTGCATATCAACGCCACTTCTGATTTAAATGAAACATGGGTTGTTTCTGGAATCAAAAATAATTCGTCTTTCATTTCTGATTTGATATACCTCTCAGCACGAATCCCATGTTCGGGTCTTATACATTCCTGGAGTGCAATTTCCTCATCCTGATATCTTTCAAATACTTTGCTATATTTTCGTTTACCCACAATATTAGTATCTGATTTTATTTCTTTAATTTCATCATTCTTGGCAATCATCCCAATATCATGAAGCAATGCACTATATATCAATGCAACCAGTTCCAGTTCGCTTAACTGGTCTACATTATTTATAAGCTGATACATATATTCCATTATATCGATAGAATGTTGTATTCCGTGTATTGTATAACTTGCAAAAACGTTGTTAATCAGCGGAAGCATCGTTTCGGCATACTTTATGACCTCATCCAACTGACTTATAAATTTACTGTCCCTTTCTTTTAAACATTTATATAAATGTGTTTCCTGTACCTTCTCCATCATCTTCTCTATTCTTACCCTCCTAAGTACAAAAAATCTAAGAGTAAATATTTCTTTTTATTGTATTCACATTCCTCCCCTTAATTTGCTCTGAAACAACTCCCATCTTTTATTTACACTGCGCTTTAATCTGAGCGATTGCGCTCTTGAGTTCACGCACTTTTGTTATTAATTCAAACTCTTCTCCACTCAAGTTCCAGATATCAACATTACCTATTACATTGATTAATTCTTTTTCTATTTTATTTAATGTCTTGTAAAGTTCTTCTTTTAATTCGCTATTCTCCTGACTCTCTGTGCTCTCCTCATTGAAAGCAGACATCACATTTTTCGAATACAGTCCTCTTTCGACTCTGATAATTTCTTTTGCATCAGCTAACTGGAACACCGCCCCGGAAAGCTGGCCACGTGTCATCTCTTTGTCACTATTGGCTGTAATATAATTTTTTAAATCTTCTACCGTATAGGTTCCGCCATTGCTTACACATTTTTTTATTAACATTTTAATTTCCGCTGTAGATATTCTCATCTCTCCATTTCCTCCGATCTATATTTATGCTTTTATTTGTTCAGAAAAATCATCATGATTATGCTTTAATCCGTTTGTTTGATTGATTATATCATATTTGTTTTGTTTTATCAACCATTACATGCAAAATAACCTCTAAAACAAAATTAGCATTCAAAAAAACCATGCACCTGCCTTTTTAACAGCTACATGGTTTTTTCTAACCTATTTTCAATTTCGATAATTCTAATTTCGCCCGCTCTACCGCATATACTCCTGCTTCACCTTATGATCCACCACATGCCGCTTCGCCAGCTCTTTCGTCACATCCTCTACGCTGATGCCCGCGTCTGCCATCAGAACCATGGCATGGTAACACAGGTCTGCCAGCTCGTAGATCGTTTCGTCCTTGTCTTTCTTCGCTGCCGCGATGATAACCTCGGTACACTCCTCGCCGACCTTTTTCAGGATCTTGTCCAAGCCCTTGTCGAACAGGTAGGTGGTGTAGCTTCCTTCCTTCGGGTTCGTCTTACGTCCCATAATGAGGTCGTAAAGTCCCTCATAGGAAAATGGTGTGATCTCCTCGTTCTGGTAAACCGGCTCAAAAAAGCAGCTCTCCGCGCCCGTATGGCACGCCGGACCTTCCTTGACTACCTCGACAATCAAGGTGTCCTTATCGCAGTCCGCATAAATACTGGAAATATGCTGCACATTCCCGCTCGTCTCACCCTTTCTCCAGAGTTCCTGACGGCTGCGGCTGTAAAAACAGGTTTTCTTCTCACGAAGGCTGATCTCCAGACTCTCCTTATTCATCCAGGCCATCATCAGAACCTTTTTGCTATAATGATCCTGCACAATCGCCGGAATCAGACCTTTCTCATTAAACTTTAACTCATCCATCTTAAACGACGGCTCTACGCCTGCAATCTCGTTGATATTCTCACTCATACTCTCATCCTACCTTGCCACTAAAATTTTTTATATACATCCCCTGCGTCCAGCGCAGCGCCGACGCCTACTCCCGCAATCCTCAGGAAAACAGGCGTCCAAAAACTGTAGAAAACATCGCATACGCCAGTGCTTAGTGAGGTCTTTTCGAACTTAGCACCGCTGCGTAGGCGCAAGAGCGCAAGCGTTTTTCGGAAGTTTCTGGACGCCCGTTTTCCGTCCTACTCACGAAAAAGCACCGCCCTCTAACTTTTTGGGAATCTATGCGATTTAGATCAACCGCATCTCCACCCCATTCTCCGCCAAATACTGCTTGAGTTCCTTAATATTTACTTCCTTCCGGTGGAAAATACTCGCCGCCAGTCCCGCGTCGATCTGCGGATACTGGAAGAGGTCTAAAAAGTCTTCTTTCTTTCCCGCGCCTCCCGATGCAATAATCGGCACATCGACACGCTTCGCGATCTCCAAAAGCATCGGAATGTCAAATCCCTGCTTCACACCGTCCGTATCGATACTGTTGACCACCAGCTCGCCTGCGCCGCGTCTGACGCCGGATTCTGCCCATTCCAGCGCATCAATGCCTGTATCGACACGCCCGCCCTGCTTAAATACGTGGTATTCGTCTCCAACACGTTTAACATCCATCGAAAGCACCACACACTGATCGCCGTAGCGGTGTGCCGCCTCGGTAATAAGCTCCGGATTTTTGATCGCGCCGCTGTTGACGCTGACCTTGTCCGCGCCGCATTTTAAAACGCGGTCGAAATCATCCAGCGTGCTGATGCCGCCGCCGACCGTCAGCGGGATGAAAACCCGTTTTGCCGCCTCAGTCAGGATGTCGGTAAAGATTTTTCTTCCTTCTACACTTGCCGTAATATCATAAAATACCAGCTCGTCCGCGCCACTCTGGTTGTAAAATTCTGCCATCTCGACCGGATCCGCCACATCCTGGATTCCCTCGAAGTTGACGCCTTTCACGACACGCCCGTTCTTTACATCCAGACACGGAATAATACGTTTTGAAATCATGCCGTTCCCTCCTGATTTCTTTTTCTGATTATTCATTCGAACGATTCGAATGATTCGAATGATTTTTTTGCCGCTTTTTATACGGCGCTTCTCCTAAACGGAATATTTCAGTGCTTCCTTTAAATCAATCGCACCCAGATACAGCGCTTTTCCTAAAATCGCACCATACACCTCATTTTTCAAGATCTCAATCTCCTTGAGGCTGCTAATTCCACCGGACGCCACGATATCCAGCCCTTCAATCTGCGATAATTCTTTATAAAGCTCCAGGTTCGTTCCCTGCATCTTTCCATCGCGGGAAATATCGGTGTAAATGACCGTTTTCACTCCCGTATCGCGCAGGCGGCGGCAGAAGTCAACGCCTCTTACCTCGCTCGTCTCAAGCCACCCGTGAGTCGCCACAAAACCGTCCTTCGCGTCCACACCGACTGCAATTTTATCGCCGTATTTGCGGACCATTTCTTCGACAAATGGATAATTTGTGACCGCCACCGTGCCGAGAATCACGCGTCCGGCTCCGAGCGACAGGTATTTGTCGATGGATGCCTCGTTGCGGATGCCGCCGCCGACTTCTACAAATAATCCCGTTGTCTTAATCAGCTTCTCTATCGTGTCAAAATTTGCCAGCGCCGCGTCTTTCGCGCCGTCCAGATCGACCACATGCAGGTTTTTCGCGCCCTGCTCCTTGAATCCCAGCGCCACCTCTTCCGGCCGGTCGCTGAATACTGTCATCTGGTTATAATCGCCCTGCACCAGGCGCACCGCCTTGCCGTCCCGCAAATCAATCGCCGGAAATAGCTCCATGTCCGTTTCCTCTCCATAACTGTTTAAATCCAATCTACAAGCCTGAAAAAACAGTTACCTTTCTTGTTTTTCTATTAATTATATCTCCGAAAACGCCTTCAGAATCCGCAGTCCCACTTCCCCGCTCTTCTCCGGATGGAATTGGCAGCCCATGACATTTTCATTTGCCGCGGACGCCGTGACCGGAATGCCGTACTCCGAGGTTGCCAGCAGACTCTCATCACAATCTTTTCCATAGAAGCTGTGGACAAAGTAGACGTAATCGCCCTCTTTGCTGTATTTAAACAGTGGATGCTTCTTTCCTTTTTCCGTCAGATGCAGGCTGTTCCAGCCCATGTGCGGCACTTTTAGGTTTGCCGGAATGTCTTCTTTTAAGTCTGCCATCACGCCCGGAATCAGTCCCAGACCCTGATGCTCGCCGTATTCATAGCTTTTATCAAAGAGAAGCTGCATTCCGAGGCAGATTCCCATGATCGGTTTGCCTGCTTTTGCTTCATCCAGCAGCGGCTCTGCCATTCCGGATCCGCGCAGTTTCGCAATCGCATCGCCATACGCGCCGACGCCCGGTAAAATGATGTGATCCGCTTTTCTTAAATCTTCCGGATCGCGGCTGACTTTATTTTCCAGTCCCAGGTAACTGAGGGAGGAACTGAGGGAAAACAGGTTTCCCACGCCGTAGTCAATAATTGTTATCATTTGCAGCCTCCTATATCAATTCATGTATGTTCCCGCAGTCAACGCAGGAACCCGCTGAATCATTATAAACCTATTAAATAGATTTGTTATGCTTACTCTTATCTTAGATCATAATACCCCTTTTGTCGATGGAATCTCGTCCCGGTACTTCTCGTCAATCGACACCGCCTCGCCGAGCGCGCGTCCCAGTCCCTTGAACATCGCCTCGATGATATGGTGGCTGTTTTCGCCGTGGAACATTTTAAAATGCAGCGTCATCCGGCTGTTGGAGGACAGTGCAATCATAAATTCCTTTACAAGCTCGGTATCAAAATCTCCCACTTTTTCGGTCGGAATCTCCACATCCATGACTAGATAGGAACGTCCGCTTAAATCGAGCGCCGTCATTACCAGTGTTTCATCCATCGGAAGCAGGAAACTGCCATAACGGCGGATGCCCTTTTTATCACCCAGCGCCTCTAAAATTGCCTGTCCCATGGCGATTCCGATGTCCTCTGTCGTATGATGGTAATCGACCTGCGTATCTCCGTCACATTTCAATGTGAGGTCAAACCGTCCATGTCTGGCAAAGAGCTCCAGCATATGGTTTAAAAATCCGCAGCCCGTATCGACCTGATATTTTCCCGTTCCATCTAAATCAATCGACAGGCTGATTTTCGTCTCTGCCGTGTTTCGTTCTAATGAAATCTTGCGTTCTCTTGACATTTCTGCCAGCCTTCCTTTCTTATTCACAGCTGCCCCATCTACAAAAACCATGCTGCCAGCATTTTCATACGGTTCCCACAGTAAATGCGTGAACCTATTGAATTCCAGCCTATCTTACAACTACACTTCTCGCCGCTTCCACCAGCTTCTTCGTCTCCTCAACAAACGTTTCCATCTCTTCCTCGGATCCGATGGAAATGCGGACGTAATCTTTGATCCGCTCGCTGTCCCAGCGTCTTACCAGGATTCCTGCCTCGCGCAGTCCGTCAAAATAGACTTTTCCCGGCATATCGCCGCTCTTGGCAAAAATGAAGTTGGTCTTCGAATCCAGTACAGTAAATCCAAGTGCCCGGAGCGCCTCGGTCGTTTTTTCACGCGTTTTGCAGATGCGCCCGGTACATTCTTTCGTGTAGTCCCAGTCGCGCATCGCCGCCGCGCCAGCCAGAATCGACAAGCGGTTGACGTTGTACGGGTTAAAACTGTATTTGATCCGGTTCATATCCGCGATGAGTTCCGGGCTTGCGATCGCAAATCCGACACGCGCGCCGGCTAAGCTGCGGGATTTGGAAAAGGTCTGGATAATCACCAGATTTTCGTATTTCGGAAGCAGTGATACACACGATTCGCCGCCGAAATCCACATACGCCTCATCCACCATCACAACGCGGTCCGGATTGGACGCCGCTACTTCCTCAATCGCAGAAAGCGGCAGGTTCATGCCTGTCGGAGCGTTTGGATTGGCGATGATCACATTATTTCCGCAATTTTTATACGGTTCGATATTTAAGGTAAAATCTTCCTCCAGCGGAACTACCTTGAACGGGATTCCATAGAGCCCGCAGAGTGCCGGATAAAAGCCATACGTCAGATCCGCGAACTGCAGCGGCGCGTTCTGGTCGCAGAATGCCCGGAATGCAAAACCTAAAATCTCGTCGGAACCATTGCCCGCGATGACCTGGTTTGTTCCCACGCCGTAGTGGTCGGCGATCGCCTCGATGAGGATGCGCTCTTCCGGATCCGAATAAAGGCGTAAATTTGCAAGTTCCAGCGGCATAATTTTAGAAGAATTTTCCTCATACCCCGCCAGAATCGCCTCCGCAACCTTCGGGCTCGGCGGATACGGGCATTCGTTTGTGTTCAGCTTGATAAATTTCCGCCCCTGCGGCTGCTCACCCGGTGTATACGGAAGAAGTGATTCGCTTGCTTTGCTCAAAAAACGGCTCATATCTGCCTACGCCTCCTTTTTATCTTCTGCTGCGGTTTCTTTCTCCGCGTTCTCTTTCGCTTCTTTTTCTTTCTTTTCCTGTTCCTTTTTCTTCTGGTGTGCTTCCACCGCGCCCTTCAGCTTCTCCGCCATCTCGGTGATCTGCTTGTTTTTAAACTCAAAGCTGCTCTTGTTGGCGATGAAACGGGCGCTGATCGGCAGGAACTCTTCCAGCACTTTCAGGTGATTTTCACGGATCGTGCTGCCCGACTCGACAATATCCACGATGACGTCCGAAAGTCCCAGAATCGGCGCCAGCTCAATGCTTCCGTTTAATTTGATAATATCAATATCGCGTCCCAGCTTTGCGTAATGCTCTTTCGCAATATTCGTAAATTTCGTTGCCACGCGCACCGGTCGGTCTTTGTCCTCGACGTAATCCTCTTTTCCAGCCACGCACATCCGGCATTTTCCAAGTCCCAGATCGAGAAGCTCGTATACATCCGGGTTGCTCTCCATCAGAATGTCTTTTCCGACGATTCCGACGTCTGCCGCATGGTGCTCGACGTAGATTGCCACATCACTCGGCTTTACGAGCAGGTAGCGGACACCCGTCTGTGGATTCTCAAACACCAGTTTTCTATTTTCGTCGTAAATACTCTTGCAGTCATATCCGACCGACGCCAGAAGCTCATACACCTGATCGCCCAGTCTTCCCTTCGGCAGTGCTATGTTTAACATCTCACGCCCTCCTTTCCATTCTCCTGAAAGGCAGTTTCCCGGTCCTCTTCCAGGGAAAGACGTCCGTCATACCGGTACAGATAGCAGTAACGCAGATCCTCCGGCACAGTTTTCTCCACCCGCACACGCAGTCCCTGACGGCGCAGGCTTTCAACCGCCTGGCACAGGCGCACTATATCGACATCCGGCTCATAGAGCACCAGCGCATCGACATCGTAGCGGATGCTCTTTTCCGGCAGGCGTTCCAGCTCTTTTAAATAGATGGCAAATCCGATCGCATCGGCTTTCTTTCCTAATTTTGCCATCATACCGTCGTACTGGCCGCCGGAAAGCACCTGGCGTGCCAGACCATCTAAGAATCCCTGGAAAATAATACCGTTATAATATTCAATGTCATTGATCATCGAGAAGTCCAGCCGCACCTTGTCAAGCTGTCCGCCCAGTCCCATCGCCTCCAGAACCTCATACAGGCGGGATAAAAGTGCAACCGACTCCTTCATTTTCGGCGTATCCGCGATCGCACCTGCCTCTGCCAGCACCCGCCCAAACTCTCCGTACAGCCCGGAAACCTTCATCAATTTCTCTGTATCGCCCTCCGGCAGTGCCAGATCCGCGCACAGTTTTTCCAGTCCGCTGCGGTTTTTCGTCCGGATCAGCCCTAAAATGATATCTTTCTGATCGGCATTGACCGGAAGCTCTTCCATCAGTCCCACCACGAAATCCATGTTGGAAATCTTGAGCACATAGTCCGTCTCAAAATCCGCCAGACTCTTGAGCGCCAGCGCCAGCACCTCCGCGATCACGCAGTCATCCACGCCGCCCATGCACTCCAGTCCCATCTGGCTGATCTCTTTGTAAGTGTGGCTTTCCTTGCTCTCACGGTACACACTCTCCAGATAATAGACCTTCTCGCACGTATTTTTATCTGCCTTGGTGTTCTTCGCGATGCTCAGCGTCACGTCCGGCTTGAGAGCCATCAGGCGTCCGTCCAGATCCGTAAATGTCGGCACATTTTCCCCCAGCAGGAAACTTTTATTCGCTGCATACAAACTATATTCCTCAAACCGCCCCATCCGGTACTTGCGGTATCCATAGCTCTCATAAAGACCTCTCAGGCGAAGCGTCGCCGCCTCCGCCCTCCGAAGGCTCTGAATCTCTAAATTCATGCTCTATCTCCTCTCAACTGCCGCCGCAACCGCCCCGGCTCAACAAAATCTGCCGGACAATCACCCGCTCGTCTATATCCTGCCGTTATAGCTCCCATCACTTTTATTTATCTTGCTATCATGGTAGCGTGCTAAAGTGTTTTCTATATACTATCATTCCTTCTTAAAAAAAGCAACTACTTTTTTAGAATACTCACACTTTAATTAAAAGAAAAACTCGGGGCGTGAGAAATGTGCGCCCCGAGTTTTTCCACCTCGACTCTATTCTTTTATAACCTTCTCCAAAATCGGCCCCAGAATCTCCGTCCAAGGCGTATACGCATCCTTTTCCTCCAGATGCGTCAGCGCCATCCAGTTCAATCCTCCCGGTGTCATTTCTCTGGCAAGGTCTTCCAGATCCCCGTCCCACGTCGCTGCCTTGCGGGACAGCGCCCCAGTAAATTCGGTGATGTATGCCCGTGCGGATGGCTCATCCAGCCCGTTTCTCTCACACCACTGGATAATGACGGTCAGAAGCATATAGTAAGCGCTCATCAGGCCCGTCGTGCTCCTAAGGATCGCGATCTGCTTCGGCGTATCGACCGGAACCGGCTTGCCGACGTGACTCATCAGATCGACCACCTCCGGGATATCCGGGTAAATCACCACCGGTCCGAAGCGGTTCGCCGCGAAGGTCAGAGGCACAACATCCGCCAGAATCTCTCTCGATCCAAACATTTCCTCGATGCGCTTTAAGCTCAGCGTTGCAACCAGATTGATAAACTTCTTCTCCGGTCCGATATGAAGCGGTTTTAAGATATCTTCCGCCGCCTTCGGAAGGAGCGCCGCAAAGACCCAGTCCGACCGGTCCACAACTTCCTGGTTATCCGCCGCGACCGACACGATCTCCGGGTATTTCTCATGCAGCATCTGCGCCCGTTCTTTATTTCTCGGCGATACAACGATCTGCAGATTCTCCATTCCGCTCTCGCAAAATCCAGTCACGACGGACGTCGTAATGATTCCCGTTCCAATAAATCCCAGTTTCATAAACTTCTACCCTCTCTTTCTCCTCTCCGTTTACCCAAAATTTTTCCAGACGATTCCGGGCGAACTTTTCTGATAGTTACTCCCCCGATTTTATTCACATACACAGTATACAACCAAAAACACATATTTTCCAGCATCCTACTCATCTTTATTCAATCTTAATACATCGCTAAATCTCCCTTATCCGCTCTTAAAATCTCCAGCTGTATAATATGACCATCACAAAAATAAGGAGCTGCCTTTATGCCGGAAGAGCTTATTCGACGAAAGCGCCGTCTTTCGTCTTTTCAAATTATCACATTGGGTTTTGCCGGGGTCATTCTACTCGGAGCGCTACTGCTGATGCTGCCGATCTCCACGACTGGAGAGAATGTAACTCCATTCAATGAAACGCTGTTTACTGCGACCTCTGCCGTCTGCGTGACAGGGCTTGTAGTACAGGATACAGGCTGCTACTGGTCAACCTTTGGTCAGGCGGTTATTCTGGCACTGATCCAAATTGGTGGTCTTGGTGTCGTAACCGTAGCAGCATCGTTTGCGCTGTTGTCCGGGCGAAAAATTTCTCTGATGCAGCGCAGCACCATGCAGGATGCAATTTCAGCACCAAAGGTCGGCGGAATCGTCCGTCTGACACGCTTCATCCTGCGAGGGACGTTTCTGATTGAGCTGCTGGGAGCGCTTGCCGTGCTGCCGGTATTCTGCCGGGACTATGGATGGCGCGGCATCTGGATGGCGGTATTTCATTCCATATCCGCTTTTTGCAACGCCGGGTTTGACATTCTTGGGACAGAAAGCAACCACTATCCATCTCTTACCGGCTACGCGGACAGCCCGGTAATCAATATCACGATTATGCTGCTGATCGTGATCGGCGGTATTGGATTTCTGACGTGGGATGACATCTTTGAAAACAAGTGGCGGTTTCATCGCTACCGAATGCAGAGCAAGGTGATTCTGGTCACGACAGGTTTTTTAATTTTTCTGCCTGCTATGTTTTTCTTCTTTTCAGACTTTTCCGCGCTTCCCGCCGGAAACCGGCTGCTGGCATCCTTTTTTCAGTCTGTCACGCCGAGGACAGCGGGCTTCAACACGGTAAATCTTTCCACGATGTCCGGTGCATCACAGGGCGTAATAATCCTTTTGATGCTGATCGGCGGTTCTCCAGGTTCTACAGCAGGCGGCATGAAAACAACGACACTGGCGGTTCTGCTTGCCAATGCCACTGCAACCTTCCGCCAGCGCGATAGTGCCCAATTTTTTGGACGCAGAGTCGATTGCAGCGCCGTCAAGACCGCCGCGACCATTCTGACGATGTACTTGATGCTGTTCTTTGGCGGTGCTGTCTTTATCAGCGCATATGAGAATCTTCCGCTGTCTGTCTGCCTGTATGAAACGGCATCGGCGGTCGGGACGGTGGGATTGACACTTGGTATTACACCGCAGCTGCACATTCCATCGCAAATGGTGTTGATCACGCTCATGTATCTGGGCAGAGTCGGCGGTCTTACCCTCATTTATGCGACATTTTCCAGCAAAAAGGTGGGGAATGCAAAGCTGCCGCAGGAAAAAATCACGATTGGATAAGGAGTCTTTTCACATGAAAAACATTCTATTGATTGGCACAGGCCGCTTCGGACGGCATATTGCAATACAGCTTTCTCAGCTGGGGCATCAGGTCATGGCGGTCGATACAAACGAGGAACGAATCAATGATGTGCTGCCATATGTCACCAACGCACAAATTGGCGACAGTACAAACGCGGAGTTTCTTCGCTCTCTTGGCATCGGAAATTTTGATGTCTGCATCGTAACCATCAGCGGTAACTTTCAGAACTCGCTGGAAACCACCTCGCTGCTGAAAGAGCTGGGGGCGAAGTGCGTGGTGTCGCGTGCCGAGCGTGATGTGCAGGCAAAGTTTCTGCTTCGCAACGGTGCCGACCAGGTAGTCTACCCGGAAAAACAGGTGGCAAAATGGGCAGCGATCCGATACACTGCCGACCATATTTTCGACTACATAGAGATCGACGAGCAGCACGCCATTTTTGAAGTAGAAGTTCCGGCCGGGTGGATCGGCAAAAGTGTTGGTGAACTGGATATTCGCAGAAAGTATGGCATTAACATTCTCGGCATCAAACATTCCGGAAAAACCGACGTTTCCATTACGCCGGATACAGTGCTGTCCGGGGAAATAACAATTTTAGCGTTGGGCGAATACAAAGCGCTGCAAAAGTGCTTCCGAATCTGAACGGACGGTGAGGGTATATGGAAGATAGCGTTTTGATCGCTGGGACGGCGCTAATGTTCCTGTTCGGCTGGTTTTTGATGAAACGGCTGGATCGCTTTCTGGACGAAAATCAGAAGCGCATCAAAGAATCGTCTGAACAACAGCAGGCTGAACCGTGCGTGCATCTAGTCGGAAATATTTCTCCTGACGAACTTGAGGAAACATTTTCTCAGTTTCGCAATAGTCATGCCCATGTAGAAATCGTGATCTATGATTCAGAGCAAATTTCTTTTCCGGACAACAAATCCGATTGGGCGCAGTAGAAACCTTCACATTTTGGTGCTATAATTGCTATAATATTGTTTAAGAGGGGTGGTGAAAATGTGCAGAATAAAGGAAGCGAAATGCCAAAAGAGCATATTCTTGTGTGCCTGTCCTCGTCTCCATCCAATGAACGCATTGTACGAATGGCAGGGAAAATGGCACAGGCATTTTGCGCCAGTCTTACCGCACTTTACGTGCAGACCCCCGGAGACGCTGATATGAACGCGGAAGATACCGTCCGTTTGCAGGCGAATATGCGTCTGGGGCAGCAGCTTGGCGCAGAAATTGTCACAACGCATGGTGAAGATGTGGCGACACAGATCGCGGAATATGTGCGGCTCTCTGATGTGACCAAAATTGTGATTGGACGAAGCGGCATACAGCGGCGGCATTTCTGGAGCGAATCGACGCTGACAGAACAGCTCATTACGCTTGCACCGGAGGTAGATATTTATATTATTCCGGATGTGGAAGCCTATAAGAACTGCCGCAGAAATCAGCCGCTTACTATCCGCCCGGCGTTTCCGACCGCCCGGGAACTACTTCTGACCATCGGAATTCTGGCAGTTACGACGGTCATCGGATGGATTTTTCTGCGGCTCAGCTTTGCAAATGCCAATATCATCATGGTTTACCTGCTGGGTGTACTTCTGACTTCCACTTTTACCAGCGGATATATCTGCGGTGTGCTGTCCGCTTTTTTGAGTGTCCTCCTGTTTAATTATTTTCTGACGGAGCCCCGGCTGTCTTTGGCAGCCTATGGCAGCAAATACCCAATAACCTTTGCCGTCATGTTCGCGGCTGCACTTTTAACAAGTACACTTGCGGCCAAGCTCAAAGCCCACGCACAGCTATCCGCACGGGACGGTTATCGCACGAAGCTCCTTTTTGATATGAATAGACAGCTCCAAAAAGCGGAAACGCCGGAGGAGGTCTATCGGATGACCGCGACGCAGATACAAAAGCTCATGCAGCGAGACGTTCTGATTTACCCGGCACAGGGCAACGCTCTGCTGGATGGGAACATTTATCCGGCTGACGGAAGTAGTCCATACAGCATCCCAGATACCGATCGGGAACAGAACGTGGTTCAATGGGTCTGGCAAAACCGCAAGCGCGCCGGAGCAACGACGCAAAACTTTCCAAAGGCAAAACGGCTGTATCTTGCCATCCGTACCGGGCAGCAGATTTACGGTGTTGTCGGGATTCCGATGGAGAAGCAAACGCAGCCTGACGCATTTACATCCAGCGTTCTGTTCTCCATCCTCGGCGAGTGCTCTCTGGCGCTGGATAACCTGCGAAATGCCAGAGAAAAGGAAGAAGCTGCCGTTCTTGCAAAGAACGAACAGCTTCGCGCCAATCTTTTGCGTTCGATTTCTCATGATCTCAGGACACCACTGACCTCTATTTCCGGCAACGCAGATACGCTGCTGCACAGCTATGACGTGTTGGATGAGCAGACACGGAAACAGATTTTTACGGACATTTATGACGATGCACAATGGCTGACGGGACTGGTTGAGAACTTGCTTTCCATTACGAAAATTGTAGACGGCAGCGTAAAGCTGCACCTTTCTGATCAGGTCGTGGATGACATCATATCGGAAGCACTCAGGCATATTGACCGAAGAGCGGCAGAACATCACATCGCAGTAGATTGCGGAGACGTACTGTTGCTGGCACGGATGGACGCAGGACTCATCATGCAGGTGCTCATCAATCTGGTGAATAACGCAGTCAAATATACTCCAGTTGGCTCGAACATCCGGATCACGGCAATCCCGCGAGAAAATATGGCTGAAATATGTGTCAGCGATAACGGTCCCGGTATTCCGAATGAACTGAAGGAACGTGTTTTTGAAATGTTCTTTACTGGGGGCAATCCAATTGGCGACAGCCGCCGAAGTCTTGGACTAGGACTTACGCTCTGTCAAACTATTGTTCATGCACATCATGGTGAAATGACGTTGAAAGACAATTCGCCGCATGGCTGCATCTTTTCCTTTACAATACCACTTAGTGAGGTGAACTTAAATGAATAAGCCGCTCATCCTCGTTGTAGAAGATGATACCCCGGTGCGAAATTTAATAACGATGACACTAAAAACTCACGAATATAGGTATCTTTCGGCGCAAAACGGCGCAAGTGCCGTGATGGAAGCGCTGTCTCACAACCCGGACATTGTACTGCTTGATCTGGGGCTGCCGGATATGGACGGCGTGGAAGTCATCCAAAAAATCCGGTCGTGGTCGAATATGCCGATCATTGTGATCAGCGCCAGAACCGAGGATTCCGATAAAATCGGGGCGCTGGATGCTGGGGCGGATGATTATCTAACGAAGCCTTTTTCCGTGGACGAACTGTTGGCACGACTGCGGGTGACACAGCGGAGACTGTCGATGATGAAAACAGACTCCGTGCAGGATTCTCCGATTTTTACGAATGGTGCGCTGAAAATCGACTATGCGGCAGGCTGCGCATATCTTGACGGCACAGAGCTGCACCTGACCCCCATCGAATACAAGCTGCTGTGCCTGCTCTCCAAAAATGTTGGTAAGGTTCTGACACACACCTATATCACGCAGCAGATTTGGGGCAGCAGTTGGGAAAACGATATCGCTTCTCTGCGGGTGTTCATGGCGACCCTGCGCAAAAAGCTGGAACGCGGAAAAGACGGGCAGCAATACATACAAACACACATCGGAATCGGCTATCGGATGCTCCGCATCGAGTAAGTAATTCCTGAACTGAACATTCATGACTGAATGGAGTAGATTTCTTGTGGTCATTCCATTCTGCCACAAATGAGCTGATCATCGTTGAAATAGCGAGGACTTGAAAGTCCTCGCTATTAGCATACATCGTCTTATATATTATATCTGTTTTTCCATCTTCGTTTTTGCTGCTTTCCCTACTTTCTAGCACACTCCCCATCAAGCCCCAAAAGGATTTTTAATCCATGATCCAGCTGCGGCAGAATGTATTCCAGACACTCCTGCACCGCCTTCGGACTGCCCGGCAGGTTGACGATCAGCGTGCGTTTGCGGATCCCGCTTGCCGCTCGGCTTAACATCGTCCGCTTTGTAAATTGTAAGCTGTATGCCCGCATCGCCTCCGGGATACCCGGAACCATCCGTTCCGCGACCGCCAGCGTCGCCTCCGGCATCACGTCGCGCGGAGAAAATCCCGTTCCGCCCGTTGTTAAAAGCAGATCAGCCTTTCCCTCATCGCAGATCTCCTTCATCGCCTCTTCCAACATCGCCTGTTCGTCCGGCAGCACCTTCTGCCAGACCACCTCATAACCAGCCTCTCTCACCATTTCTGCGATTACCGGACCACTCACATCCTCCCGTTTTCCCGCGTACCCAGAGTCACTGGATGTAATAATTGCTGCTCTCATTGGTTTCCCACCTCTCTTTGATCTCTTTCCTACGCTTCTTCCAGAATCTCCAGATTATCTCCTTCTTTGATCACGCCGCCGTGCAGCACCTTCGTAAATACGCCCTCGCGCGGCATGATGCAGTCGCCCATCGCCTGGAAGATCGCGCATCCATGATGGCATTCTTTTCCGATCTGTGTCAATTCCAGCACGACGTCGTTGCATTTAAATTTTGTCCCGATCGGGAGTGTCTTGAAATCGATTCCTTCCACGACCAGATTTTCACCGAACGCGCCGTCCTCGACCTTCGCCCCCCGCGCGCGGAATTCCTGAATCCGGTCATATGAAAGAAGGCTGACCTGACGGTGCCATTTGCCCGCATGGGCGTCACCCTCGATTCCATAGTCCTCGATAAGACAGACCTGATGGACATTTTTCTTCTGAACACCTTTGATTTCACTGGTACACGTTGCGATTACTTTTCCCATGATTGTTTCTCCTTTTCTTTATCCACAAATTTTCCGATTTCATATTTCATATACGATATTTCACTTGTAACATTCCGCCGGCTCACACTTTCACCGCAGAAACCATAATCATAATCCTCACAAACACCCTGCTTATCCGCCTATCTGGGACATTCCCCGGTGTTCCCGATCCGTAAATTCCGTCTTTTTCTCAAAACTATGTCCCTTCGGCTTTTCCGCAAGCGCCTGTCCGATCGCCCGGCGCAGGTCTTCATCGGTACCGCCGCCGCGCAGAATGGTCTTTAATTCCACCCCATTGTCATACTGGAGACAGGTCTTTAAGAATCCTTCTGATGTCAGCCGGATCCGATTGCATTCGGAACAGAATTTATGGCTGACCGCGCTGATAAAACCGATCCGTCCCTGAAAGCCAGGGACTGCGAAATAATGGCACGGGCCATTTCCTGCCACGTCCCCGCACGGGGTAAAGGTTCCAAATGCCTCTTCCAGCGCATGCTTCAATGCATCTTCTTTCACAAAGGCAAACTGCGTTCCCATGCCGATCGGCATCATTTCGATGAAACGCACGTGCACGTTATGGTTTTTCGCCAGTTCCGCCACCTCTAAAAGCTTTTGCTCCTCGATCCCAAGCACCGGCACACAATTTATCTTGATCTGCATCCTGCCTTTCTGGATCGCCGTCCGAAGGCCGCGTCTGACCGCTTCGATCTCATCCCGGCGTGTGAGCTGCCGGTACACCGACGCATCCAGCGTATCCAGGCTGATCGTGACTGAATCAACCCCCGCGTCCGCCAGCGCATCGTACATTTCTTCTAATAAAACACCATTCGTCGTGATCGTCAGGCTCTTGATTCCCGGAATCCGTTTTAACGCTGCTGCTAACTCCGGCAGTCTCCGGCGCACCAGCGGTTCGCCTCCGGTCAGCTTGATTTTCTGAATGCCGTTCTCTGCCAGAATCTGACAGACCCTCTCGATCTCACCAAACCGCAGGATCTCTTCATGGGAAATGCTGCCGACGCCTTCCTCCGGCATACAGTACACACAGCGCAGGTTGCATCGATCGGTCACGGAGATCCGGACGTAGTCGATCGTTCTGCCGTATCCGTCTATCATCGCACAAATTCCCCGCTCTTTCCTCCCGATTTTGCATCGAGATGTATCTCTCCGATCTCCATCCGCTTGTCGATCGCCTTGCACATATCATAAATGGTCAGAAGCGCCACGCTGACGCCGGTCAGCGCCTCCATCTCGACGCCGGTCTTTCCTTCCAGCTTAGCAGTACAAAGTGCCTTGATCGTCAGCTCTTTTTCATCCACCTCAAAATCCACGCTGCATTTCGTGATGAGAAGTGTGTGGCACATCGGGATCAGGTGTGCGGTCTGCTTTACCGCCATGATTCCCGCCACACGCGCCACCCCCAACACATCGCCCTTGGCAACCGTTCCCTCCAGAACCGCCTTCATGACAGCTTCATTGACGTGAATCTTGCCGGATGCCGTCGCCGTCCGGCTGGTAATCTTCTTTTCCGTTACATCTACCATGATCGCATTTCCCTTTTCATCAAAATGCGTTAATTTCTCTTCCATCTGTATCCTCCTTTTCCTCTTCTTCCGGCTCCAGAAAGATTTTCTCAAACGCTGCTTCTGCTGCCGCCTGCACTGCTGCTTCCATCCGGCGGAATTTTTCTAAAAACGCCTTTCCCTCCGGCGTCAGCACAGAAAATCCGCCCTTGCTTCCGCCCGTCTGGCGCTCTAAAAACTGGATTCCCAGCTGCGTCTCCGCGATCTTGAGCATTTTCCAGCCCTTGCTGTAGGAAATATCCCGGATCTGACAGGCACCGAGCATTGAACCGCTCTCAGCAACTGCCTCCAGAAAATCCGCCGTCAGCGCGCTGAAGCATTCTTCCTCGCGGCTCAGCGAAATCGACGCCTGAAATGCCAGCTCCCCGCGCCTCTGCCTGTCTTTTTCGTAGGCAAGCAGCGATTCGTAGTCCATTTTCGTGTTGGTGTCCAGTAAAACACCCGGATCTTCAACCTCGATCTCCCGGACACCTTCGCCCCACGCATCCATTGCGCCGCGGAGTCCTTTTCCGCCCCGATACGTTAAGATATGTCCAAACACTTCCTTCGACAGCATGACCGGGTGTCCTTTTTTTCCCTGACAGACCGGTACTGCCATGCTTCCGGGCGCCTGCGCCATCTTCTCGATTGTGTCCGCCGTGATCATCGGCACGTCGGCAGGGAACAACAGCACCCGATCGGCTTTTTTCTGGATATGGCGCAGTCCCATGCAGATTGAGCCGTACATCTGCGATGTCTCATACCGCTTGTTTCGGATACAGACCGCACCGCGGTGTGAAATATGACGTTCCAGCACATCTGCCTGATACCCGGTCACGACGACGATCGGCGAGATCCCCGCCTGCCGGATCGTGTCGATCTCCCTCTGTATCATCGTGGTCTGCCCCATCCGGAGCATCGGCTTTAATTCTTCCATGTGCGCCGACCGCCCTGCCGCCAGGATGATCGCGCCTGTTTTCCCATCTGCCATACATATCCCCTTTTCTATCATTCTAACCTTCTTTTAAAAGCATGATATCTCCCGGTGCAATTCCCAGCCGGACGCGGTCTCCGCGCTGATACTGGTTTAGTGAATCACTCTGCTTATAGTCTACCTTCCACCAGATCACCTCGCGTTCCAGTGCATTTTCTTTGTCACCCGCTGCCCCTGCATTTTCCACCGGACGCAGCAAAACATCCCACTCAAATGGCTGGCAGAGTGTGTCCCCCCACTCGCACGTAAATTCATTCGCACTGCCGCGCGCCGGGTAAAACTGGTGCGCCCGGATGCCGATATAGGCATGCTCCGCGGCAACCGCTTCTTCGGTCTGAAACGTGAGTCCCCAGTCGAGCGCCTCCACCTCATATTCGCCGAGCCGGCGGATCCGGCTGAAGTTTTTACAGCCTGTCAGGCGTGCCGCAGTGACATTTTCCGGTTTCTGGAAAATCGCCCGCGTCTCTCCCTTCATCGCCACCTGTCCACGGTTTAAGATGATGCTCTTTTCGCAGAACCGATAGACCTCGTCCCGGCTGTGGCTGACCATCAGCACATCGCCCGTGTACCCGCGGAGTACCTCGCGCACCTGGAACTGCAGTTGTTCTTTCAGATAATAATCAAGCGCCGAAAATGGTTCATCCAGCATGATCACATCCGGCTCATAGACGAGAATGCGTGCCAGCGCCACACGCTGCTGCTGTCCGCCGGAAAGCTGGGACGGATACCTTTTTTCAAGCCCTTCTAATTTAAAGAGACGGATCATGCGGGCAACTGCCTCCTGTTTTTCCTCCTTGCTGCCCGAAAGCCCCGCTGCAATGTTGGTTTCTACGGTCATATTCGGAAACAATGCATAATTTTGGAATAAATAACCGACTTTCCGCTTCTGCGGCGGCAGGTTGATGTGCTTTTCCGAATCAAAGAGCACCCTGCCGTTTAACACGATCCGCCCTTCGTCCGGCGTCTCAATTCCGGCGATACACTTGAGCGTCATGCTCTTGCCGCTTCCGGAGGCGCCGAGAATGCCCATGACGCCGCCATCGGTGTTAAGCGATACGTCCAGCGAAAAGCCAGAAAATCTCTTTTTGATTATCGCCTGCAGGCTCATCGCGCGCCTCCCTTCTGTGCATCCGCTTCCCTGTCCGCAAACAGTTCCACCGAAACCTTTGCATCCTGACCGCCCGCTTCCACACTGTTATCTTTCTTTTTATGATTGCTGCGTCCGCGCATATCCCGCCGCGACAGCACATTCATCAGCACGACAACCAGGAAGGAAATCACCACGATGATCCACACATACTGGTATGCCATCGACATTTTTCCAGCCGCCACCTGTGAATAGATGGCAAGCGGCAGTGTCTGCGTCTTTCCGGCGATATTGCCCGCCAGCATCGCGGTCGCACCGAACTCGCCCAGTCCTCTCGCAAAGGCAAGGATCGCGCCGCTGAGGACGCCCGGCATCGCCGACGGCAGAATCACCTTCCAGAAAATGCGGCTTTCGGAAAATCCCAGCGTCCGAGCCGCATAGATAAGCGTCACATCGACCTGTTCAAACGCGCCGCGCGCTGCCCGGTACATAAGCGGAAATGAGATCGCCACCGCCGCGATCACCGTTGCCGCCCATGAAAATACAATCTTGACGCCAAACAATTCCAGAAACAGCTGTCCGAGCGGTCGTTTTACACCGAAAATCATCAGCAGGAAGAAGCCTGCTACCGTCGGCGGCAGGACCATCGGAAGCGTCAGGATGCCGTCCAGCACCATTTTCACTTTCTCAGAGCGTGCCGATACCACCAGCCGCGCCATCCAGACTCCCAGAAAAAACGTAATAAGGATCGACAGCGTTGCTGTTTTCATCGATATCCATATCGGAGACCAGTCCATCTTTCTTCCCCCTTTCCTATGAATCAAGTCGAACGTCCGTGAGACCCAACTCCCACTGAGACAAATTTGCTATTATTCGCCACCTAAAGAGGTGGGAGTCTTCTCGACTGAGATAAAAACTGCCGCAGAACACCTGGTTTTCAACGGACCCTGCATTCTGCGGCGGATTTTATTCCATACATGGTTCACTGTCTGTCCTTCGCTGTCCTGCTTTCTATTCACACAGTCAGCTGCATATCCCAGACAGTCATCGCTCCCGGCTTATTTATTTGCTGTGAAGCCATACTCCGCAAAGAAGGAGAGCGCATCATCGGTTTCCAGATAATCTACAAACTTCTGTGCTGCATCTTTCTTTGTGCTTGCGCTTACAACACCAACCGGATAGATAACCTTCGATACGCTTCCTTCCGGTGCATATCCGATAACCTTTACCTGGTCAAACTGATCGCTGGTGGTTGCATCGGTCAGGTATACGATACCTGCATCTGCGCTTCCGGCTGCTACCCAGCTTAAAACCTCGGTTACGTTGGTACCAAAGCTTGTCTTAGCCTCTACATCATCCCACATACCCAGGTTCTCAAAGGCTTCCTTGGAGTACTGTCCAACCGGAACACTCTCCGGATCACCGATTGCGATCATATCTGCATTCACGATGTCCTCAAAAGAAGTGTAGCCGCTCTCATTTCCCGCCGGAACGATCAGAACGATTTTATTTTCCAGAAGATCCACAGATGCATCCTCTGCGATATAGCCCTCCTCCTGCAATGCCTCCATCTGTTTTAACGCTGCGGAAAAGAAGATGTCCACATCTGCGCCAGCCTCGATCTGTGACTGTAATTTTCCGGAGCTGTCATAAGTCCCTTCAATGGATACTTCCGGGTACTGTTCCTCAAACATTGCGATCAGCTGCTCTGTAAAAGATTTTTCCAGACTTGCGGCTGCCGCCAGTGTGATCGTTCCCTGAATGTCAGCATTCTGTGCTGCACCAGATGTTTCTGTTGTCACTGTTTCCTCTGTGCTTTCATTCTGTGCCGAAGCATCTGTGTTTGTATCTGCTCCTTTATTGCTGCCACAGGCTGCAAGTCCTGCTGTCATAGCTGTCAGTAATAGAACTGCTGTCAACTTTTTCATCATTTTTCCACATCTTTCTTCTGATTGTTTTTATATAAAACTGCAAATTGTCTGCAAATTTATGATTCTTTTATTTTCCCGCACAATTTCCGGTATTTCCCTTTAAAATATCAATTCCATGCGTCAGTGCACCGATCGCATATTCCAGACACTCTCTTACCGCCTTCGGGCTTCCCGGAAGGTTGACGATCAACGCCTCTTTCCGGATTCCCGACACGCCCCTGGAGATCATTGCCCTCGGCGTGATCTGCAGGGAATAACAGCGCATGGCTTCCGAGATTCCCGGTGTTTCGCGCTCAACTGCACGCATGGTTGCCTCCGGCGTATTGTCTCTTTTGGAAAAACCTGTTCCACCTGTCGTTAAGATCAGGTCCGCTTTATCTTCATCCGAAAGTTCACACAACAGTGCGGTCAGCGAGTCTCCATCATCCGGGATGATTTTTTTGAAAACTACCTCATAGCCCTCTTTTCTCACAATTTCTTCAGCCACCGCTCCGCTCGCATCCTCCCGCTCCCCCTTAGAAGCGGTATCGCTTAACGTGATGACTGCCGCCCGGTACTGCACATGAAATTCATCCCCGACACTGATTTTTCCGCCGTGAAGCACTTTCGCAAACACGCCGTTCGTCGGCATGATGCACTCTCCCATCTTCTGAAAAATCTCACAGCCGTGATGACATTCTTTTCCGATCTGCGTTAATTCCAGCACCACATCTTTGCACGTAAACCTTGTCCCGACCGGGAACTTGGTAAAATCATAGCCGCTCACGACGAGATTTTCTCCGAAAGCCCCATCGGTAACCTCTGCACCACGCGCCTTAAATGCGGCGATCGTTTCCTCTGATAATAAGGAAATCTGCCTGTGCCAGTTTCCTGCATGGGCATCTCCCTCAATGCCCCAGTTTTCCACAAATACTGCGGATTCTATATTTTTCTTCTGTGTGCCGCGTTTTTCACTGATGCACACAGCCCTTACTTTTCCCATTTAAAAATCCAGCCTTTCCCACAACCTGCAAAGATTGTGTCTCTGTACTAGCCTCCAATTTCCGACATTCCTCTGTGTTCTGTCTGCTCCGGCTCATTGATTTCCCCAAAATGATGACACTTCGGTTTTTGTGTGATAGTCATTTCGATCTGTGCTTTTAACTCCGCATCCGAAACACCGTCTCTTAACAGCGTGCGCAGATCCATTCCTGTCTCATATTGCAGACATGGTTTTAAAAAACCGTCCGCCGTCATGCGGACACGATTGCATCCACTGCAGAATTTATGTGAAATTGCACTGATAAATCCAATTTTTCCTTCAAATCCATCAATTTCCATATAATGTGCCGGTCCGCTTCCAAGTTTTTCCTCGCACGGTCTGATCGTCCCATAAGTTTCACTGAGTATGTGCTTCACCTCTGCCTCTTTTAATGTATGTTTTTCTTTTCCCTGACCGATCGGCATCAGTTCGATAAAACGGACATTTACGCCGTCTTTTGCAAGTTCTGCCAGTGCAAGCAGTTCCTCTCTGGTCTGGTGCATCAGCACACAATTCACTTTTACAGAGATTCCTGCCTGTTTTTGCGCCTTTCGCATTCCCCGCAGCACTGCTTCCAGATTACCGTCAGAGGGATTC
>OMCD01000068.1_pt1 | contig 70749 bp, 59 predicted proteins | sample 1674171 | NCBI WGS metagenome assembly OMCD01 (sample SAMEA103958149, study PRJEB25191) | human gut metagenome | biome: human-associated habitat [ENVO:00009003]; feature: intestine environment [ENVO:2100002]; material: feces | place: Germany | collected 2013/2015
TGCCACCACGTTTTCTTACGGCACTTTCGGTTCCAAAAGTGCCTACCCGTGAACATTAACTCATCCGAACTTCCTCAATCTCCCAGGTTTAAAAGGGAAATCACGATATTTTCCGCCGATATCTCGGTTTTCCGTTTTACAATATCCTCGATCTGCGCGCGCTGCGGATCTGTGATGGACGGCGCGTTGACAACGACATCCACTTTTCCATCCGTGATGCTGACAACCGGATCGGCAAATCCTTTCGCCATCAGAAGCGTTTCCGCTGCATTTTCCTTCTCCGCTATCGCATTGAGTGCCAGCATATCCTGAACGGCTGCCTCTTTTGCCGACGCATCCAGATTTTCATTGTTAATCAGGGCATTCAGCGCTTCGCGGCTCTTGGCGCGGATCTGTTCACGGCTGAGCTGTACATTGGCTATGTACTCTGCCACGCCGGTTCCGCCTGTCAAAACCGCCTCGCCCGGGTTATCGACTGCCGGATTGTCCGCAGATGCCTCCTCTCCGTCCGCCGCCCCCTGCGCTGTGCCCTCCTCACTGCCTGCTGCCAGCGGATCACCCTCTCCCGGATCGTCAAGACTTGCAATCTCCTCATATTCACCGTCCGCCACGCTTCCGGACACCGCCTGATTTTCCGAATATATATCGCTATCTGAAATCTTGGTCGCCCCCGCTTCATATGTATCCGCCCCCGGCAGATCGGATTTTCCCGCATAGTTGAGATACCCCGCCGCCGCAATCATGATCGCCAGCGTCGTGATGATGATTTGATTTCTCCTGAAAACGCGTTTCATCTTCATTCTCATATTTGCATACTCCTTTATTCCACCCGCTTTAATACTTTTATTTTATGTGCCGGCAGTCCGAATAATGCCTGCATCGCTTCCGAAATTTCCTTCTGTACCGACGCATTTCCTCCTCCCTGTGCGCTGATCACGATACCGGAAATCTCCGGTGCCAGCTCTTTTTCAACTACCGGTTCCCCGCTGCCTGAACCTCCCGCCAGCACGGTGCTCTCCCGCAGCGATTCATCCGCCTGCTGCCGCGTACCACCCGAAGAATCCGTCTCTGAGGTGGACGCCCGGCTTCTCTCCTTATCCACCCGCAGCACCTTTTCCGAAGAAGAAAACAGAGTCAGCATCACATCCACCTCACCCACGCCGTCCACCTTCTTTAAAACGTCCCGGATCCGCTGCTCCAGACGAAGCTCGTAGAGGCGGTTGGTGTCCTGCCTGGATGCAGTGCCTGGCAGACCTGTTTCGACATCCGAACCACTCTCTTCTGAACTTCCATTTTTGTCCTGCCCTGCTCTATTCCCAGAGTTTGTTCCTGTTCCACTCTCCGCCCATCTTTCCCCTGACTGCCAGACTCCCGTCTCACTCGTCTTCTTCCCAAACGGCGCATATAAGATCAGAATTGCCAGCCCAAGCACCAGCAAAATCAACCATTTTTCATTTCGTTTGACCCATTCCCTGTCAAGGTTCCATCCTGACTTCCACATGATCCGCCTCCACCTGATAAAACGATGCCAGCCGCTGCTGAAGCTCCCAAATCTTTTCCCCATTCATCCATGAAACTGCCTGCGCGGCGGCGGGTTCTCCCTGCTTCTGCTCCTGTTCAAGTGAAATTTCAATCGGGGAAATTTTTTCTATTTCAATCATCGAACTCGGATCCTCCTGTTCCGCCGCTTCCATCCCCGCTTCCGTCCCCGCCTCACTTCCCGCCACATACACCGTCACACTCCGCACCGAGGCAAATTGCTCCGACTCCGGATCTTTTTCCAGCTCTACGTCCGCCTTTTCCACGGAAAATCCCGCTTCCGCTGCCACCCGCACTGCCTCCTTGGACGCTTCCGCCTCATACTGGCTCAAAACCATATTTCTACGCCGCACCTCTATCTCATCCATCTCACTTTTCAGCTCGCCCGCTTCATTTTCAAACGAAAGAGATGTAAACAGATAATTCAGCCGCTCCTCCAGACGCAGCCCGTCCGTCAGCGGCTTCAGCACAATCAGAAGCAGGATACAGCCCGCAAACAGACGGATATATTTTTCATACTTATGTGCGGGCAAAAGCCCGGTCAGAACGGTCAGAAACACTAGATAACTGACGATATTCCCCGCCCAGTGAGTAATTGCTTCCATCTTCTACCCCGCAAAATAAGCCGCGTTCGTGCTCGCACACACCACCGCGATCGAAAGCGCAAATAACACCACCGCCGAACCAGCTGCTGCCAGCAAAAAATAAAATCCTTTCGCCACAGCGCCGACTGCCTCCACCACCCGGCTGTCACTGACCGGCTGCAAAAGCGCCGCGCTTCCCTGGCACCCCAGATAGAGGATTAAAAGTTTCAAAATCGGCAGAAGCGACACCGCCGCCAGCACAAACACTCCCCCGATGCCCACCGTATTCCGGATCAGGACGCTGCTTCCAAGAAGTACCTGCGACACTGCCGCCGCGCCCTGTCCGATTCCCGGTATCAGGCTGACCGCCCGCCGCAGCGCCGTCTGGCGCACCGAATCTGTATACGGCGCAATCATTCCCTGCAGCACATGAAAGCCCAGCACCACTCCCAAAAGCGCCTTGCTGCCCCAGCGCATCCCCTGTTCCAGCAATTCCAACGCTTTTGAAAACAAATCCTTCGAGCTTAAATGTCCCGACAGCGACAGCAGGACATACAACTGGGTGCATGGCAGAAACAACTGTAAAAACACCCATTCCGCCACATTGACAGAAGCAAGTGTCCACGCATATCCGGCTGCTGCCGAGGTACTTCCCCCGGAAAAGGAAACAGCCAGAAAAAAAGCAGGAACCAGCACCCGGACAAATTCAAAGAGCTGCTCCAACAGTGTCCGCGTGATCCGCACCCCATTCAAAAAACTGGCGGCAAGCAGTGTAAAAATCAGAAGATACGTGACATAAAAGCCCATCTCCGATACCTGACTGTCGGCAAAGAGACTCGAAAAGCTGGCGAACACCGCTCCTAAAATTCCCAGAAGGATGACCTGCCCCATCCATCTGCCATTTTCTGAAATTTCCCGAAATAGGGCTGTCCGGCAAAAATCCATCAGCATCCGAACCACTCTCTGATAATTGCCAGAGAGAAGCATCGAAAGGATTTCCCGGAATGAAAGCCCCGGGACTGCCGAACCTCCCGCTTCCCTTAAAAATGCTTCGATTCTGCTTAAATCCAGTGAGTTCAGAAGAGAATCCATGTTCTCGCCAGAAACACTGAAATCCGAATCTTCGGATATCTTTTCACCATTTGCCGCCGACACCGTTAAATGATTTCCTGCCATCAAATATACACTCAAGAACATAACGCTCACTGCCCGCACAACCTTCTTTGTTCCCACCGTCACCTGCTCTCACCATCTTTCCGCTTTTCTGCACTTACCACTTCCCTACGCCAAAAACTGCTTCACCGTCTCCAACAATGCCAGCAGAATCGGCATACTGACCGCCAGAATGGACAGCTTCGCAAATATCTCAATCTGTGTTCCCAGCGAACCGTACCCGGCATCCTTGCAAATCCCGGAGGCAAATTCGGCAATATAAGTGATTCCCGCCATTTTCAAAAGCGCCGACAAATACACTGGACTGATCCCGATGTAGGATTCCATCGTCCGAAGTGTTTTCAGAATCACTTCCAGCTTTCCCGCCGCATAGAAAAAGAGACACAGCCCCGCCGCCATCACAATGTACGTCCCATACTCGCTGCCTTTTCCCTTGAGCTGGACTGCCAGAAGAACTGCCGTGATCCCAAGAACCGATACGGTTAAAATTGACATTTTTTACCGCCCTTCCCTGCAATGTACTCTCGGAGTCTTTCCCGCACTCGCTTTTGCGGCTGATTTTTCGCCAGCTGCACCCGAATTTCATCAACATACGCCTCAGAAATTTGGGCACAACTGACAAAAAATCATCTCACAAAATCAAGCACAGAAAGATTCCGAGAGTACATTACAACGCAAACAATTCCTTCATCGTCTCAAACAACTGATAAATATACGGCACCATCCAGAACAGTACCAAAAGAAGACCCGCAAGACTTGTGAGAAATGCCTGTTCCTCCCGCCCGCTGTGTTTGAGGATCTGGCAGAGGACGGAAACCAGGATACCGACTGCCGCAATCCGAAATATTAGATTAACTCCCATTTTCTTCCCCCACTTACATCAACACCACTGCCAGAAACAGCCCGCCTAGTATCCCAAGCCCCCAGCACAGCCGTTTCTTCTCCGGCTCTTCCCGCCGCAGCTGCTCAATCGCCCGTTCCAATTCTTCCAGATACAGTGCCAGCGTCTTTTGCTGCATTTCCAGATCGAGATACCCGATGCTGTTTCCAAACCGGCACATCAGCTCCCATTCCTCTGTTCCTAACATCGGACGAATCCCCTGCTCTTCCAGAACCGCTTCCCAGATACGCCCAAACGGACACTCTGGATTCGCTTCCAGCCGCTCTCCTGCCACCAAAAATAGTTTCCCCGCTTTTCCATCCCCGCGTGCCCCCGCCTGGCACAGTGCCAGAGGAAGAACTGCCTGTGTATACCCAATCTCTCCCCGCAGTCCCGCGGCAATCCGTTTTACTTCCTCCAAAAAACGCCTCCGGCCAATCAGGCGCAATGCCTCACCCCCGCCAATCCCCGCACACGATACACATACAAGGCAGATTCCAAGCAATTTTATCCACATATGAGCTCCTCGCCAGCTGCATCATATACCGCCTCCACCGTTCCCGGTCCGCGTCTATTTCCCAGCACCACATACCGCTCAAACCGTTTTTCTTGCAAAAAAGAGGACAAGCCCGGTTTTTCCCGGATGTCCTCCATCGAATTTCCATGTACGGTTGCCAGAATCCTGCAGCCACAGTTCATCACATAGCGAAGCGCCTCCAAATCATTCTCACCGCCGATCTCGTCCACCGCGATCACCTCCGGTGCCATCGAGCGGATCAGCATCATCATTCCCTCCGCCTTGGGGCAGGCATCCAGCACATCTGTCCGGCAGCCCACATCGTTTTGCGGGATTCCCTGATAGCAGGCGGCAATCTCCGAACGCTCATCCACCACCCCGACCGTCTGCGCCCTCACTTTTCCACCATGCTGCTTCCTCATCTCCACCATTTTTCCAGCTCTATTTTCATGTCCTGCACCTGCCTTAGGCCGTTCAAAGCTCCCCGTCAAAGCAGAGCCCCTATCCTTTCCCTCTTCTCCATCCGACACCATCCGGATCAGATCCCGCAGAAGTGTTGTTTTTCCGCATCTCGGCGGCGCAATCAGAAGCGTATTCCGGATACTTCCCGTCCCTGGATCCGTCAAAATCGACCGTATTTTTGCTGCACATCCTATCATCTGATGCGAAAAACGGACATTTAAAAAGGTTATCGGATGAATCGCCTTTATATGTCCGTTTTCCAGTATCGTCCTTCCAGCCACGCCAATCCGGTGTCCGCCCTGAACGGTCAGAAACCCCTGCCGGATCTCCTCCCCGTAAGCATAGAGGGAAGAACGAGCCGCGCATTGCAGCGTCTCGTCCACATCCTCCCGGCTGACCCGGAATCCACTTCCGGCTGTGTACTCTTTATTTTTATATATGTAATACAGCGGCGCGCTAACCCGCAGCCGTACCTCTTCCATTCCATCCGCCTCAAGCGGAAGCGCCAGAAGCTGCTCCCGGATATTCCGGGAGAAAAAATGAAACAACGCCCTCACATCCTGCTTTGATTGTTCCTCCTTCATCAGCCCGTCCTCCTTACCTCAATATATGAAGGACTGGCTAAAATATACCATCCGCCTATGCATGCACGGACGCACTTTCCATCCGCCGCAGCCGTCTCACCTCCACGCCTGCCATCACAAGCGCCACCACGCCCGCCACAAAGTCCGCGATCGGTCCGGCATACATGATGCCGTCAATGCCGATAAACAGCGGCAGAATCACAATCAGCGGCAGTAAAAAGAGAATCTGGCGCGTCAGGGACAGAAAAATACCCTTTTTCGGTTTTCCAATCGCCGTAAACAGGTTCGACGCAATCGGCTGCACACAGTTTAAGAACGTGAAAAACAGGTAAATCCGGAAATATTTTTCCGCAAACTGGAAATACATCTCCGTTCCTTCCCCGAACAGCCCGATGATCGGACGCGGAATCAACTGGAAACACGCAAAGGACACCGCCGACACCGCAAATCCCCACCTGAGCGCCAACCCATACACCTGCCGCACGCGCACATAATTTTTCGCGCCATAATTGAAACTTGCGATCGGCTGCATACCCTGCGAAAGACCGATGACGATCGAAAAAAACACCTGATTGACCTTCGTGATAATGCCGGCACACGCCAGCGGAATCGATTCCCCATAGTCCGAATGCGCACCGTAGTAGGTCAAGGATTTATTTAACACGATCTGCACCACCAGCATCGCAAGCTGGTTGAAAAATGCCGCCGCCCCCAATGAGGTAATCATGCTTACATATGTTCTCTGTGGTCGAAGATGCGCCGCTGTCAGCCGTCCGTTTTTGTAACGGCGCAGATACCGGATAATCAGGATTCCTGAAAAAATCTGTCCAATGATCGTCGCCAGCGCAGCACCCGCCATTCCCATATGAAATCCAAAAATAAACAGCGGATCGAGCACCGTATTGATCAACGCCCCGGATAAATTGTAAAGCATCGCATTGCGAGGGCTTCCGTCCGCCCTCACCAGATGCCCGCCGCCGTTGGTCAGAATCAGAAATGGAAATCCCAGAGCCGTGATACCCGTATACGTTTTGGCATACGCCAGCACATTGTCCGGCGAACCGAAAAAGCGCAGCATCGGCGTCAGGCATAAAAGCGCCACAATCCCCAGAATCACACCGCTTCCAAACAGAAGCGTCGCCGCATTTCCAATATAAAATAACGCCTTTTCCCGATCGCCGCCTCCCAGCGTCAGGTTAAAGGACGCCGCACCGCCGATTCCAAACAGAAGCGCCAGCGCCACACAGGAGATCGTCAACGGAAACGCCACGTTCGTCGCTGCATTCCCCAGCTCTCCCACGCTTCTTCCGATAAAAAACTGATCGACGATATTATAAAGGGCGCCTACCAGCATCGCGATAATACTTGGCACCGCAAACTGCCGCAAAAGCCCGACGATCGGCTCCGTACCTAGTATATTTTTCTTCTGTACCTGTTCCATGAATCTTGATTCTCCTGTCTACGTTACTGCGAACAATTATCAGTCTATCTCTCGTTACTGATAATTTTTCCTCTTTACATGCCTTCCCCGCGCATGATACACTACCATCAGTTATTAAAACGGAAAGGACTTAATCACATGAATCTTTCATCCTTACTGCAATTTCGGGACGAGTGGGCGCGTTTCAAAGCCCGCCACCCTAAATTTTCCCCTTTTCTGAAAGCCGCCTACACCCGCGCGCTGCGCGAGGACAGCGTCATTTCCCTAAAAGTGACCGCCCCGGACGGAACCGAGGTGGCATCTAACTTAAAGGTCAAAAAAGAGGATCTCGAACTGCTCTCACGCATTATGAATAGCTGATTTTTAATCACCCATCATGCATTATGTCTACTTATGATACGGTTCTCCTTTTATAATCCGGAAACTCCGGTAAATTTGTTCCAGCAAAATCACGCGCATCAGCTGGTGTGGAAAGGTCAGGCGCGAAAAGCTGATCTTCGTGTCCGCACGGTTTAACACCGCCTGCGACAACCCCAGCGAACCTCCGATGATAAACTGCAGATGGCTCTCACCTCGCACGCCCAGGTCCTCCATCCATGCCGCCATCTCCTCCGAGGAACGCTGCTTTCCATCGATCGCAAGTGCAATCACATACGCGTCCTCCTTGATATGCGCCAGAATCCGCTCGCCTTCCTTGTCGCGGATCTGCACTTCCTGCAGCTCACTCGCCTTATCCGGCGTTTTTTCATCCGCCACCTGCACGATCTCCAGACGGCAGTAACGCCCCAGCCGCTTGCTGTACTCCGCGATCGCCGCCTCCAGATATTTTTCCTTAATTTTTCCTACTGTCACTAACGTAATCTTCACTTTTTAAGCTCCCGTTTTAAAAATGCCAACAGATTCAGCCGCGCCCGGTCTTCCGTCTCTTTGCGTCTCGTTTTTACCTTTTTCACGACCGTTCCCTCCGGCTCCCGATGAATCCGGTAGATGATCCGCAGATATTCCGCGACCTCTTCCCATGCCTCGCGGCTCTCCGGAATCAGGTCGAGTCCCATCTGAAATACATGGAACATCCCGTCATAGACCGAGCAGCGCACCTTGACGCCCTCGGCGCGCGCCTTTTTCGCTGCCGCCCTCGTATCATCTAAAAGCACCTCATACGCGCCCACCTGCATCAGCATTGGCGGAAATCCTTCAAAATCTCCAAACAGCGGTGACAGATACGGATTTTTCGGATTGGCATTCCCGATGTAGCTGCACTGGTACAACATATTTTCCTTCGAATTACCAAACAGTGGATCGATCGTATAATTTTCCTCATACGATGCCCCGCTCAGACTTACATCCGTCCACGGCGACATCGTGATAATGCCCGCAGGAAGCGGCAGCCCGTGATCTTTCGCATACAGACAGAGCGCCAGCGCCAGACCGCCGCCCGCCGAATCCCCGGCTACCACGATCTGGGACGGCTGGTATTTCTTCTCTTCCAGAAGCCATCGGTACGCGTACACCGCATCCTCCAGCGCCGCCGGATACGGATGCTCCGGCGCCACCCGGTAGTCCGGCGTCAGAACATCCGCGCCGAAGCTGATCTGCGAATACTTAACCGCAAACCGCCGGTAAATATTTTTCATCGGACCGATATACCCGCCGCCGTGCAGCTGCAAAATGACGCGCCCCGTCACCGCCTGCTTCGGCTTCAAATATTCCATCACAAACTGTTCTGTTTTTACCAGCTCATAAATATATTCCGCCGGACATCTCCACGCCGGTTCGACCGGATTTTTCCGGAATTCGCCGGTCTGGATCGGCTTCTTTAACGATGTCTCCATCACGTCACTCATCATATCACGCGTCAGATTGCCTATCATGCTGACTGTTTTCCGACTCATGCTTCTTCCCTTTCTTTCATCCAAATTTCTATTTTCGTATTTTTATACACAGTTTCTTTACTATACCTGTTTTTTCTGCCATTGACATTTTCTTTTTGTTCCATTTGAATTCCAAAACATTATGTCAACCAAACCAATTACCGTTTCATAAGTTAGAATCAGCCTCATTTTCTCCCTCTACACATGAAACCGCCTCTTCAATTCCCGCTTCACACTCCGGTCGCCCAGAATCACCGTCGCCGCCAGCGCTGCCACCGACACACCTGCTGCCAGCACCGTCAGAAGCGGATGATGCGTCCACCCGATTTTCCAGAAAATCAACGGCACAAAGCTCAGAAATGTAATTGTGATCTGATACATAAAATAGATCTGCCAGTTCATCCGGTTGACTAACATCATCAGAAGAACCGCCGCCACCTCAAACAGTGCGACGCATGGGATCGCGTAGTCCACCGACCACCCCCGAAGCCCTGTTAGCGCGTCAATCAGAAGCAAAATTGCCTGAATTCCCAGGGACTGCCGCACCAGCGTTCCTGCCAGGCTCGCATGCCGCATGACCGAAAACCGCAGCGTCATCGCCACATATGCCGCCGCGCCCGCCGTCAGAAGCGACCATTTAAACGGAATCCGATGATAAGTCGCCAGATTCGTAAGCCCCGCCAGAAGCGATACGAGCACCAATGACACATAAAATCCCCGCACCGCACGGCGCACGCGCTCTCGATCCTGGGCAATCACTGGATAACGTCCTTTATCATGCTCCGTATCCGTGATTCCATTGCTCTCGCGCTCTACCCGGATGCCCTTTTCCTCCAAAAAGTGAAAGAAAAACTCCGGAAGCCGGTTCTCTGCCATCGCGCTCGTAAACGACAGACATAATTTCCCGTCATACGCCACTGCCCCGCATTTCATCCGCTGCTTCGGCGATGCGCCGACAAGAAGCTGAAAGCCCTCGATCGAATCTTTCAGTTCCTCCCGAACCTGCGCCGGTCCGATATTGGAAAATGTCATCGTGTGGGCGCGGCTGGTGTGCAGAAAAATCAACTGCATCGCCAGATGTTTGACAAATAGCGGGATCGCCCGCACATACCATTTTTTCTCATTCGACACATTGTAGGAGATCGTCTCCTCCAGCCGCTCCTTCACGATCTGCTCATCCATCTGGCGGCTCACAGACGCAATCACTTCTTCCAATGCCTCCGGCGCCTTTCCCGCCGCCCACGAAATATTCACGACAGCAAAGAAGTTTGCCAGCGTCTCCGACTCAAAAAAACTCCGTAGGTTCACCGGAAGATTGAGCGCCACCGGACGTTTCAGCGTTTTCCCATCCGTCTCCGTCTGGATGATCGCCCAGAGAAGCACCGCCGCCAGATATTTGGTGATGCTGACCCCCACCTTCCTGCATTCCGTCTTCAGTGCCGACACCTCAATCGTCCCCTGCAGCACTGCCATCTGATCAAATGGGAGAAATTTCCCCTGAATCGCAATCGCCGGTCTGCTGTTATAATGCCGATGCGGCAGTTTCCGGTAATGTCGCAGATAATCGTCCTCCCGGAGCGGCGAAAACTCCCGCTCCTGCACCACAACCGGCAATTTTTTCACCAGTTCCAGATAATGTTCTGTAAGCCGTGAAGCAAACCGCAGCGCCCCCAGTCCGTCCGTCAGCCCGTGAAACACTTCAAAATTGATCCTGCATCCATAGTAGCTCACACGGAATGGGAACCGCGCGCCCCGGTGCGGATCAATGAAACGGCACGGTGCACTTTGTTCTTCTTCCACGCCCGGATTCCGGTTGTTCGTCTCAAAATAATACCAGAAAAATCCCTTCCGCAGCTTCACCCGGAAATTTTCAAACTCCGGAAGTGTCCGCACAAGCGCCCTTTGCAAAAGCTCCGGATCTACTTTTTCTTTCAGAACCGCCGAAATCCGGAATACACTGCTTAAATCCTCGCCCGACACCGCCGCAAAGAGCTTCGCCGTGTTATCCAGCCGCCTCCACGCGGCGCCCTGGATGCGAAGACGCTTTTTCTTTGGTTTTTCCTCTCGTTTCTTCTCCACTTTTTCTGAAACTATCTGTCCCGGCTTTTCCTGCTTCCCTGCAATTTCATCCTTCTGATCCTGTTCTTGGTTTTCCTCGTTCATTCTCTGCCCCATCTGCCTTTTCCACCTAAAGAAAAAGAGCAGCTGCCGGGATACACACTCCCCTGCAGCGCCCCTTTCATCCTCTTCTGAGTTCTTTTCCACATTACCGAATCCGGAAATAATACCCCACGCCCCATTTCGTATGTACATATTTCGGATCACTCGGACTCGGCTCGATCTTCTCGCGCAGCCGCCGCACATGAACGTCTACGGTGCGGACATCGCCGCCCGCCGCCGCCCGGTTGCCCCAGACAAAGCGCAGCAGCTCCTCGCGGCTGTAAACCTTGCCCGGATTGCACACCAGAAGCTCCAGAAGGTCAAATTCTTTCGCGGTCAGATTGATCTCGCGGGAAGCGATAAAGACCCGGCGGCTGTCCGAATCCAGCGTCAGATCGCCCGCCTCGATGACTTTCTTTGTCTGCTGCGGCTCCTGTCTCGATTTCTTGGAGTTGCGGCGCAGGATCGCCTTGATGCGCGCCTTTACTTCCAAAATGTTAAATGGCTTCGTGATATAATCATCGGCGCCGTATTCCAGCCCCAGAATCTTATCCATATCGTCGCCTTTTGCGGTCAGCATAATGATCGGCATCTCAGAGAACTCCCGGATTGCCTGGCAGACTTCAAATCCGTTCAGCTTCGGCAGCATCACGTCCAGAAGAACCATATCATACTCCGTCTCCTTCGCCATCTGAAGCGCTTCCTCCCCGTCATAGGCGCAGGCAACTTCAAATCCATCCTGTTCCAGACTGAAACGGATTCCTTTTACTATTAATTTTTCATCATCTACCACTAATACCTTCGCCATTCTCCACCTCAACCACTATGCTTCTATCTCTCTATACTGTAATCTTATCTTTTATCTTCTGAAATGCCGCGTTCTTGATGCCAGGCACCTTCATAATATCCTCAATCGTCCGAAAACCGCCCTTCTGCTCCCGGTAAGAAAGAATCGCTTCCGCCCGCGCCGCGCCGATACCGCTTAAAGTCATCAACTCTTCTTTGGAAGCTGTGTTTAAATTAATCAATGCTGCACTGCTTCCAGATTTCTGCGAAGCTGACTCGCTGCCATTCCCAGCAGCGCCTCCGGCTCCCAGAAGCCCGGAGACATCCTTCCCTGTTTCCTGATATTTCCGAATCTCTTCCCGGCTCGGAATCCGAAGCTGCTGTCCATCCTCGATCGCCTGCGCCAGATTTACAGATTCCTGCGCCGCCTCCGACGTCATCCCGCCCGCCTTTTCAACCGCCTCATACATACGGCTGCCCGCCGGAAGCTCATAGACGCCCGGTGCGGCTACCTCGCCGCAGACGTGGATATATAGGATTCTCGGTTCCGGCGTTTGGGGATTTTCTTTTGATTGCCCCTCAGGCGCAGCGTTCTCTGCTGCTTCATTATCCCCATCCACTGCCCCGCCGTTTGACCGTTTTGCTGAACGTTCGGAGCTTTCCTGCGAATCATCCACTTCTTTTGAAAAACTGTTCTGCGTCTCCAGCACCACCGTCTGCTTCTCTCGCCGGCTCTGCACACCAAAACACAAAACAGCCGCCAAAAATACCACGCCGACTGCCCCTGTTCGCATCCATCGTTTCCGATTTACTGTTTGATTTGTCTGTTTCATCTTCTGCACCCCTCTTTTTCCGAGGCGCGTTTTGTCCGTAATTCTATTCTAACCAAAACCCCCTTTAAACACAAGCAGAAAATTTTTATTCCCATCTGAAAATCACAATCCCCGCAATCGCAACCGCCGCCCCGATCGCCTTGCGCCACTCAAATCCCGCTTTCTCCACACCGAACCAGCCAAACACCTCAATCAGGTACGCCACCAGGATCTGCGCCACGACGATCAGAAGCGCTGATTTTGCCGGTCCCAGCGCGTCAAAGCTCTTGATGACCGTGTACGTGATAAATGCCCCGATCACGCCGCCGGTCAGCATATACCGCGGTTCGATCTGCCAAAGCTCCGATACCGCGCCGCGTCCCGTAAAAAGCCACATCAGCAGGCAAACCACAAACGCACTTATCTGCACCCAGCCAGCCGATACCCACATGCTGGTCTGTTTCATCACGGCAGAATTAAACACGCCCTGTATACTCATGAGTGCGCCGGAAACCAGCGCGGTTATCATTCCCCACATAAAAAATAAACCTCCGCATTCTGTTCTACATTCTCATGAAACAGCAGCCGTTTCCGACCATTCATTTCACACTGTTAGTATCCCAGATATGCGAAGGTTTATACAATTTGTGTTTATTCCCTTTTCCTGTTTAAAATCCGATTTTTCCTCCGAAACCAGACAACCTTTCATGCAGCTGATCCCTATTGAATGGAAAACGTAGCCGACACCTCTGCCTCAACATCCACCTGCCCCGGCATCAGGTTTCTGCCTGCACCCGCATCTTCCATCGCCGTTTCCTTCATCGCCATGCCGCTGCTGTAAGAAGTGTCATAATAACGCGCCTGCTGCCCGCTGCTATACTCCTGCACATTCGTCATCGTTCCCAGCTTGCAGCCGCCTGCCTCCGCCATCGCTTCGGCTTTCACGCGCGCCGACTCAATGGCTTTTTTGAGCGCTTCCTGATAAATCTCATCAAAATTGCTGCACTGGTACTGGACCGAATCGATCGAATTGATACCCGCATTGACCGAATCGCTGATGATCGCCCCTGCATCCTCAATCGCAACATCCGATACAACAACCTCCGTCGTCATCTCATAACCAGTGATCTTCTTGCCATTGTCCCAGTCATAGATCGGATTCAGCCCCAGACCGCTCGTCTGCACCGAGGTATCTGCAATTCCCTTTTCCTTCAAAAGCGCCAGAACCGCATCCAAATCCATCTGATTCTCCGACTGGCAGGTGCTCGCATCTGCCGCCTGTGAATAGACACTGTAGGTAATTTCCGCAATATCCGGCTCCGCCTTGATTTTCTCCTGGCTCGTCACCGTGATCCCCGTATTTTCCGCCGACTGCACCGTCACCGATGCCGGTGCGGACGTACAACCTGCCAGACCTGCCGCCGACGTCATTGTCATCGTTCCTGCTACCAGCAGAAATGCCATCCTGTTTCGCATCATCCCCATTTTTCTCATAAAAAATTCCTCCCGTTTTTCTGTTTCATCCGTGAGTTCCACCCCACAATGGGTTCGGACCTTCCGGAGCAACAACTGGTACACTGTCATTCTTACTATAGTTATACCTGAAAACGAGAGGAAATGTATTGCTTTTCTCTTAACTTTCTTTCGCTTATTTATTACTATTTTTTTCCTGTTTCATCCATGCCGCGCGCACCAGATGCTGTGCCAGAACCGCCGTCGTCACGCCGCCGACACCGCCCGGAACCGGGGTTGCCGCCGAAGCAGTTCCTTCCAGATCGGCAAAATCCACATCGCCGCAGAGTTTTCCATTTTCATCTACATTGATCCCAACGTCAATGACAACTGCATCCTTTTTTACATAGGTGTGGTTGATCATCGCTGCTTTTCCCACGCAGGCAGTCAGAATATCCGCCTCCCGGCATACCTCCGGCAGGCTGGCAGTTCTCGAGTGGCAGATGGTCACGGTCGCATTTTCATGCAGAAGCAGCATCGAAAGCGGGCGTCCCACAACCATGCTTCTTCCTACGACTGCCACCCGTTTGCCAGAAAGCGCGATATCGTTCATTTTCAGCATGCATACCACTGCCTCCGCCGTACACGGCGCAAAACCGCTCGTATCGCCGCTGAACACCTTGGCAATATTGACTGGGGAAATACCGTCCAGATCCTTCGCCGGATCGATCATTTTTTCAATATCCTGCTCGTTGATCTGTTTTGGAAGCGGGCGCAGCATTAAAATACCGTCCACCGACGCATCCGCATTGATCGCCGCAAACTCCTTCTTAAATGCCTCGTCCGAGATATCTCCCGGAAATACCTTCGATTCCACCTCAAGCCCGAACGATGTCAGCTTCTTCGTTGCGCCTTTCTCATAGGAAATATCATCCGGATTCTCGCCCACCCGGATAATCGTCAGTTTCGGCACCCATGTCAGGGTTTCCAGCCCTTTTTCCACCTGCTCTTTCAGCTTTGCCGAAACAGCGGCTCCCTTCATTGTAATCATCTTGTCTGCACCTTTCGTTTTTATTTATGATGAATTTCCCGCGCTTTCGCGCATATTCATTTTAAATTTTTCTTAAAATGAAAGCGACGCCAAAAGACCGGCTCCGCCTGCCATCTCAAGCAGGTAAACCGTCACAATCGCCGCGATCGCCACTACCACCAGGCTCTTTCCCTTATATCCCAAAATCACCGCTACGATCGTTCCTCCGACCGCCGAATAGAGATGTCCTGTGGAGGTAAATACATCCGGAAATGTCAGTGCCCCCAGCACTGCATACGGCGTATAATCTAAGAAAGATCGGATAAACTTCGAACGGATCTGTTTCCGGAAAATCGTAACCGGAAGAACACGCGGAATATATGTAACCAGTGCCATCAAAAGGACACAGGTCAGCACGTATTTCATATCGAGTGTTCCGGCTGCTCCTGCTGCCTCTGCTGCTGTATTCATCATTCTGCCCCCTCTTTCTGACTCTCGTCCTGGCCGGCTTCTTTACCGTCCGGATCATGCGGGAATTTCCATGCACCGAACGCCGATGCCGCGATCGTAACCAGAATCACCCGGAAACCGGAGGAAATACCGGCAAAAACCGGAACATATTTTAAAATGCACACCATCACAACTGCCAGAATGATGACGCAGCACACCGACCGCGATTTGCGTGCCGCCGGCAGAATCAGTGCAATAAACATCGCGTACAGGGCAATTCCCATCGCATTCTGCAGCGCCTGCGGCAGAACCGCCGAGATCGCGCCTCCCAGCCAGGTTCCAAGATTCCACCCCAGAATCGGCATCGTGATAAGTCCCAGCATATACGACGCTTTCAAAATGCCCGAATGCAGGGAACTGACGACAAACGTCTCATCCGTGATGCCAAATGCCAGTGCCAGGCGCGCCCCGGTTCCCGTCTTTTCATCGAGCTTCTGGGACAGGGACAGTGACATCAGCATATAGCGCAGGTTGATGACAAACGTTGTCAATGCCACCTCAAAGTACCCAGCCCCCGCCAGAATCAGGTTTGTCCCTGCGAACTGTCCGGCGCTCGTTAAGTTCGTCAGCGATATAAAAACTGCTACCCAGACCGGCAGACCGCCCGACACCGCCAGGAAGCCAAACGTAAAGGAGACCGGCAGATACCCCAGTCCAATGGGGATACCGCTCTTTAGCCCCTCATAAAATGTCTTTTTCCAACTCATTCTACTTTTTCACTCTTTCTGTTCACGCAACCGTCTATTTTTCAGGCTTCACATACCGCGCATGCTGCCCGTTCAGCCACTCTACCCCGCTCACAATTCCTTCTTCCGAAAATGGAAATTCCTCGTGAGTCTTCTCCTCTTCCGGCGTTGCGTCGTATCCATATGGTTCCGGCCACGATGTCACGGTCAGGACTGTCTCCTCGACCGTCTCGCCATCTGCGCCGTCTTCTTTCGGTACTTCGCGCTTTGTCATCTCCATCCGGTAGCGCATCCCGGTATCACTTCCGGTAAATTTTTCTTTTTTCAGGAAATTGACCGGCATCACATCTTTTCTCGTTATCATGCCATTTACCCCCGGAATTTATAACGGCGGATCACCGCCTGCAGCGTTTTTCTTCCATTGTACTCATTGATGTCCGGATAATACACGACGTCGATCTCCCGCCGTCCGGCGCGCTCTTCCTCAAACGCCGTTCCGTCACCGAAATATAGCGCCTCGATCGCGTGTCCGTCTGTCTCTTCCAACGTCATTTTTACGACATTCCGGTTGCGCCCCAGTACGCGGCTCGCCCGGATGCGGAGTGATTTCTCTGCAAACAGCGGCTTTTCGTTGCCCTGTCCAAACGGTTCGAGACAGGAAAGCTCCCTCACAAGGCGTTCTGTCACATATCCCACCGGCATCGGCACATCGATCCAGACTTTCGCTTTAAAATCTTCCTCCGTCAGCCCCGCATTTTCATTCAGTCTGCGCCGGAACTCGTCAATGTTCTTCTCTTCCAGCGAAAGCCCGGCTGCCAGCGGATGACCGCCAAATTTGAGCAGCAGATCGCTGACCTCTGTCAGCTTTTTAAACATATGGTACTCATCGATGGAACGTCCCGAGCCTTTGACCGCCTCCTCGCCGCGCGTCAGCACGATCGCCGGCTTCTGATAATATTCCCTCAGGCGCCCTGCAATAATGCCCGCCAGCGATTCATGGCATTCCGGCAGAAAGACCACCAGCACCTTGTCCTTCTGGTACCAGCTCTCTACCTGCAGCTTCGCCGCCTCAGTCCCCTGCTCGGTCATATCCTTGCGGGTATCATTTAATTCCTTAAGTTCCTCTGCCAGGCGTTCCGCCTCTTCCTCACTCTGCGCCCGCAGAAGCGCCAGCGCTTCCTTTGCCGTTTTTAATCGTCCGCCCGCATTCAGGCACGGTCCAATGACAAATCCGATATGGTATGCTGTGATCGCCCCCAGATCAAGATTATTTTTCTCCGCCAGTCTGCGAAGCCCTAGATTTTTGGTCTGCGCCATCTTTTTAAGACCGTATTTTACCAGAATCCGGTTCTCATCCTGCAGCTTCATCACATCACCGACCGTCGCAATCGCGGCAAATTCAAGCAAATCCAGCCATTCCATCTGCGGCACGCCCCGGCGGGCATATAAAACCTGCACCAGCTTGTATGCCACCACTGCGCCGCAGATCTCCGGAAATGGGTACGGACAGTCTGCCTGTTTCGGATCGATCACCGCATCCGCCGGTGGAATCTTCTCTTTTTCCCCATCTAAGGGCACCTCATGATGATCCGTGATGACAACCGTCATGCCATATTTCTTCGCCAGCTCCACCTGATGGAACGCGGAAATACCATTGTCACAAGTCAGAATCACCTCCACGCCGTCCGCGTGCGCCTGTTCGATGATCGATTCATTGATTCCGTAGCCATCCTTGATGCGATCCGGTATCTCAAAATCTACATCACTGCCCAGCCGTTCAAATGCCTGCAATAATATGTACGTCGAACAGACGCCGTCAATATCATAATCACCGACGATCCGTATCTTCTTTCCAGTATCCACAGCCTCACACAGGATGGAAACGGCACGCTCCATATCTTTTAACAGCATCGGATCATACAGATCATCCAGCGTGCCATTTAAATAGCGGTCGATCGCCGCCTCTCCTTCGATCCCACGGTTCCGGATAATACGCGCCGTAACCGGATCGATCCGAAACCGCGCCCCGATCTGCTTAAAATCTGCTTTCTTGGTCTGAAGCATCCAGACTTCTTCTGCCATTTTGTTCCTCCTATTATCTATGTCTGTGCTTCTTTTCTATATCACATACTCCCTAAGCCGCCTGCGCCGTTCCCGCCAGTCCGGCAGTATATTCTCCACCTGCGTCCAGAAACGCGCGGAATGGTTCATTTCCAGCCGGTGTGCCAGCTCATGGACAATCACATAATTCATCAGATCCTCCGGCAAAAGTGCCAGCCGCCAGTTAAAATTTAGGTTTCCAGCTGCGCTGCAGCTTCCCCAACGCGTTTTCTGGTTCCGGATTGTGATTTTTCCATAGGTTACGCCCATGCACGCCGCATATAAAGCAACCCGGTGCATGAGCACCGGGCGCAGCTTTTCTGTGAAATTTCGGATTTCTTCCGCTCCATATGTTCTCCGGTTCCTCTGGCGTTCCACCGCTTCTTTATAATGGACTTCAATCCAGTCGCGGTGCTCCTCGGCAAACCGCATCGCAGCCTGCACCGAAGCCCTCCTCGGAATCCGGAGTACCAGGCGTCCTTCCGCCGTGATCTGGATGGCAATCGTCTTCCGGGAAGACCGAACCACCTCACATGGAATCAATCCTTCTTCCGGCTCATCAGATAACGGAGAATGCCATGGGTTTTGTATCCTCAAGTATTGCATACAATTTCCCGTCTCTTTCATCGATTGTGCGCGCCGCATCTTCCAGTGCGCGTTCCAGACGTTTTTCCAGTTTTTTCTTCTCATCATCCGCCGCTTCATCCCGGATTACTTCCAGGCAGTAATCATCTGCCAAGCGGGCAGCCAGCATCTGTACCAGACCATCCAATGTCTTCTCCGGTGTCTCCAGAATTTTCTTAAACTCCGGATCCTCCGGCTGTTCTTCTGTATCCATCTCATACGGATCCCGCTCGTTCATCTCAATCACATTCATCCATTCCGGTTTTTCATCGGCATTGGTAAAATTCATCTGACCGACCAGGCAGTCGTAAATCTCTGCCTCGCTCGATATCTGCTTCATATCTAACTGAACTAACTGCATCTCTTCTCCTTTCCGCTGTGTCAGAATCCGTGATGCATCTCCCAGCTTCTTCCCAGCCTTTCTATTTTATTCTGCCCACTTAAAACCTACGCGTTCAGCAGCGCCACCGCTGCAAAAAACGGCACCAGCCATTTCGCGACAGAACCAATTTTTATCAGATATTCTGTTTTCATAATTCCTCCACGCGGTCTTTCATAGAAACCGCAAAGCTATCTGCCTTGATAGGGACAGCCCTATTATTATATCGGTCATGCGGTAAAAAGTCAATTCCGGGCTGTCGTAAACGGAATAAAGAATGTGCTCAGGGTTACGGTTCGCACACGTGTGCCCATCAACGGGATTTTGCCGATACTGCACATTCCAAATCGACAAAATCTGCTGACAGAACTGTATCGTACGGAATTTTCAGTTCAGAAAATTCCTACCTGTGAACAGTTACCCTCTGTCCTTTATACCGTCTGCCCGCCAAAATGTCAATGAGATATTCCTGATAAAAATTACCCCTTTTTTGTACAGTAAAAAGCGCCGGCACTGCAAGCAGGTCCGGCGCTTTTTACCCGATATCGGTTGCTGGTTGTCAACCGATACCGAAAAGATCCCAGCAGAAAATCTTGGACAGTTCGTAACGGAGTGTAATGCATCAAGGAATTTCGAGTAACTTGATTTGTTTTTGTTCGTCTCTGTCCGCGTTCTTCCGCGCGGGAATGATTTTCATCCGTTCAATAAGTTAATGCGCTGCATACGCATTTTATTGCACGTTAATCAAAAAAATTTTAAAAACTTTTTTTGATATAGACTATTTTATTATGAAAACCTGTTTTCGTCAAGTTTTCAGGGGTTAAATTATTACAAGTTGTTACAGGAAAATGTATTTGAGAACGAAGAGTACCGCCAGCACATACATAAGCGGAGTGATCTTCTTTGCTTTTCCTGCTGCCACATTCAAAAGCACATAAGAGATAATTCCCATGGAAATACCCTCGGAAATGCTGTAGAACAACGGCATGGCGATGATTGCCAGATATGCCGGGATTGCCTCGGTGATATTGTCCTCATCGAAACGAATTTCAGTTACAGTTCCCACCATCAGGAAGCCAACCATGATTAATGCCGGAGCCGTCGCAAAGGACGGGATCGCTGTGAAAATCGGTGCAAACAGGGTGGAAAGCAGGAACAGGAGTGCCGATACCAGGGCAGTCAGACCGGTACGTCCGCCGACTGCAACACCCGATGCAGACTCAACGAAGGTAGTCGTTGTGGAAGTACCTAATACCGCACCAAAGGAAGTTGCGATCGCATCTGCCATCAGCGCCGGACGGATACCCGGAAGACGACCTTCCTCGTCCAGCATGTCTGCCTTGGTTGCTACACCAATTAATGTTCCAAGTGTATCAAAAATATCTACAAACAGGAATGAGAAAATAACTACGATAAAATTGATAATTCCAACTGCATCGAAGTCAACAGTAAAACATTTACCAAATGTCTCTCCCAGTTTGGAGAAATCGGTAATTCCCAGGGTCGGGAACAGAGTGTAGAAACCATTCTCTACATCCGGTGTGTAAATGCCGGTTACCTGGCACAACATACCAAGAATCCAGGTTCCCAGAATGCCGTACAGGATCGCGCCCTTCACGCGGTAGGTGTATAAAACCGCCATAATAAACAGACCGATCAGCGCCAGCAGCGCGCAGATACCTGCGGTATGGAAATTTTCCGGGAAGCTGATGATCGTTACCAGTGTGGAAGAGTCTACTGAAAGTCCCGCATTCTGAAGACCGATAAATGCGATGAACAGACCGATACCGACGGACACACCGCGCTTTAAAGTCAACGGAATTGCATTGAAGATCGCCTCGCGCACGTTTGTCAGAGACAGCACGATAAAGATCAGACCCTCTGCAAATACAGCCAGCAGTGCAACATGCCAGCTATAGCCATAGCCCGCGCACACCGTATACGCCATATACGCGTTGAGTCCCATGCCTGCGGACAGGACGAACGGCAGGTTCGCCATAAATGCCATGCAGGCAGTACCGATGAATGATGCCAGAGCCGTAGCCAGAAGCACCGCTGTCGGATCCATGCCGGTCGATCCGAGGATGCTCGGATTGACTGCCAGAATGTACGCCATCGTCATAAAGGTCGTAATTCCAGCCATGACTTCCGTCTTTACGGTCGTCTGATGCTCGGATAGCTTAAATACTTTTTCAAACATCTTTTCTTCTCCTTGTGTTTTTCATTCTATGATTCAACCGCTACAAAATCTCATGAAGCGGACGGCGCACCTTTTTGCGGGTGATCTCCACCAGCCCAAGCCGCGTCATATCCACCAGGATCGTTTTGACCGGATCACGGGAAAGCTCTTCCCCGAGCGTCCGCATCAGCGTCTCCTGATCTTCTTTCGATTCCATATCGATAAAATCCACAATAATAATACCGGAAAGATTCCGCAGGGAAAGCTGGCGCGCCACCTCATGCGCCGCCTCCAGATTAATCTTAAGAATAGTCTCCGCCGGTGTCTTCTTGCCGGTGTATTTCCCCGTATTGACATCGATAACTGTCAACGCTTCCGTAGGTTCAATCACAAGATATCCACCGGATTTCATCCAGACACGGCGATCCGATGCACTTTTCAACACCGATTCCAGGCGGTACAGCTTCATTAATGGAAGGTTCTCATCTGTATATAGGGACAAGTTCGGAACCGCCTGTTTTATGCTTTCATTTTTATCTGCCTGGGGCTGATTTTCTTTTTGTTCCTTGTCCTCTTCCTTCTCTTCCTCCAGCCACGCCGCAATCCGCTCCGCATACTCCGGCACGTCCGTGATGACCTCCGAAAGCGTCCCTTTCTTCGCGTCGCGCAGGCTCTGGATATACGGCGGGGTTCCCTGCTCTAACAGGGTATAGCAGGTACGGCACGCCGCGCGCGCAAACAGGTTTTCCATCTGCGCTTTCAGCGCCTCCGTCTCGGCACAGAGTGTTTCGATGGAAGCCGACGCCCCATTCGTCCGGACAATCAGTCCAAAACGCTCATCCTTATGTGTCAGAAGTTCCTCCCGCACCTTCTCTTTCCAGGCATTATCCTTGATTTTTGCCGAAAATCCAATCTGCGGTTTTCCCACCGTCAGAACCATATAGGTTCCCGGAAAATTCAGACAGCAGGTCACGGACGGATCCTTGGTTTTCAGGGCGTCGCGGGACACCTGGACGAGAAGCTCGTCTCCAGCTTTTAGTTTCCGTGGACTTACTTTCTTCTCAGAATTTCCAGAATATTCGAATGAACATAGCTGGTTCAGCTCGTCTGTATAAAGCGGAACCGGGTTTTCCGCCAGGCTGAAATACCCGGTTTTTCCACCGCCGAGGTCAATAAAAGCGGCGTTGATATTTTTAACCACGTTTTTGACCTTGCCGATGTAAATATTCCCCAGCAGGCTTTCATCGCCAGATTCCAGCGTCAGCGACCGGCAGTGCCCGTCCGAGAGGAGCGCCGTCAGGCTTCGATCCTTCCATTTTGTCACTATTAACTGATCCAAACTCTTCGTCTCCTCTCATTTTTTGCTGCCGTTCACACTTCGCGCTACCTGCAGCCGGATTTTGCTGGTGCTTCGCATTTCATCTCTTAATGAACATTGAAGCATTTACACAATCTCGCTTCCATACGCCTCAAGCGGCACATACTCCGGTGCGCCCTCGGCGCCCTCGTCCGCATACAGCTCCTCGCGCTCGACCTGAATGGCAAACGGGCGGTAGGTCAGCCCCAGGCTCTCATAGAATGCCTGCAATACCTGCTCCGGCTTTCCGTTTGCCGCACTGCCCGATAAGAGGCGCAGGAAGACACAGATTCCTTCTGCCTGTTTTTCTTCCTCAACCGTCTCATTTTCCAGATCCGGATACCAGTCTGCGACCATCGCCGGAACATACTCTTTCCGCTCCGCGATTCGCGCCTCACAGATCAGCGGACGCAGATCCACGGTTCTCTCGCCCTTTTTCGTCTGCTTCACAAACGGAATTGTCTCGCTTTTGCAGAATGTCAGAAATTTCCCGAAAAATTCTTCTACACTGCTGCCGTCCTCCGGTGCAAATCCCTCTTTAAACCAGAATGTGTAATCAGCAGCTGCCACCAGCGACATCGCATTCTTTGCCGTCTCCGGAAGCTCGCGGTAGCTGAGCACCTCCAGCCCCTCGGCGCTGACCTCATTTAAGCGGCGCACCATCCCGGTCGAATTTCCGCTGGAATTGACATCAATATCCACATACTCCGCATGGCTGATAAGCCCCACGCTGAGCGGAGACGCAAACGACATGATCTGGTGCGGGCTGAATCCTTCGCTATAACGGATATCCACTTCCGCCCGGCGCATTACCTTCTGGAAGTAACGCATCACGTCCAGATGACCGATAAAACGCACCGTTCCCTGTTTTTGAAATTTAATTCGTATCTTCATGACCGCTCCTTCCTCATGCCCGTTCTTCGAAACAGACTCCGCCGCCGTACTTACGGACACCACATCCCGAACAGCGCATCCGGCAGTTCGGCGTTACCGTTTCCGCCTGTGCGTTCGCCCACTCGCGTTTCAAGAAATCCTTCGTCACACCCGCGTCGATGAAATCCCACGGGAACACTTCATCAAGGCTTCGCTCACGCGTCGTATAGAAATCAATGTCCACGCCGCAGGTCTCAAACGCCTTCATCCAGATATCATTGTTGAAATACTCGGACCAGGAATCGTAGATTGCACCCTGGCGGTACGCCTCCTCAATCACAGCTGCCACCTTGCGGTCGCCGCGCGCCAGAACACCTTCCAGCACGGTCACATCCGCCTCATGCCAGTTATAGCGGAGACTCTTCTTATTTAACATCTCTTTCATGCGGTGGTTGACGATGCTCGCGCGCTCCAAGAACTGCTCTTTCGTGCACATCGGCGCCCACTGGAACGGGGTAAATGGCTTCGGCACAAAGAACGAGGTGCTGGCGGTTACCTGCACCTTGCCGTGGCGCTGCTCCTTCGGAACCGTGTCATAGTACACTTCCGCCACCTTCTCCGAAAGCTCGGCAATGCCCTGCATATCTTCCACGGTCTCCGTCGGAAGTCCCAGCATGAAGTAGAGCTTTACGCGGTTCCAGCCGCCCTTGAACGCCTCGGCAGAACCATTTAAAATGTTTTCCTCGGTCAGACCCTTGTTGATAACGTTACGCAGACGCTGGGATCCCGCCTCCGGTGCAAAAGTCAGGCTGCTCTTCTTCACGTCCTGCACCTTGCTCATGACATCGAGGGAAAATGCGTCAATACGCAGGGACGGCAGGGACACATTGACGCCCTTTCCGTCAAACTCGTCGATCAGAAAATTGACGATTCCCTCCAGCTTCGTGTAATCACTGGAGCTCAGCGAACTCAGCGAAATTTCCTCATGTCCGGTGCTCTTTAGCATCGTCCGCGCCAGACGTTTCAGTTCCTCCAGGCTGCGCTCGCGCACCGGGCGGTATACCATGCCCGCCTGGCAGAAACGGCATCCGCGGATACAGCCGCGCATAATCTCGAGAACCACACGGTCCTGCGTCGCGCGCAGATACGGAACCACCGGCTTCTCCGGATACCAGGTATCGCTCATATCCATGACAAGCTGCTTAGAAACGGTCTGCGGCGCGTGCGGGTTGTTCGGCGTCATCGCCTCGATCGTGCCGTCCTCTTTGTATGTCACATCATAAAATCCCGGCACATAGATACCCGGAATCTGCGCCGCCTGCTCCAGAAATTCCTTCCGGCTGCCGCCGCGCGCCTTGATCTCCTTGTAGCGGTCGATCAGGTCAAAATAAACCACCTCGCCCTCACCCATGTAGAAGAGATCGAAAAATGGTGCAATCGGCTCCGGATTGTAGGTACACGGACCGCCGCCGATAACGATCGGATCCTCCTCGGTACGATCTTCTGCATGGAGCGGAATCTGTGATAATTCCAGCACCTGCAAAATATTGGTGTAGCACATTTCGTACTGGATTGTAATTCCAAGGAAATCAAATTTTTTGATCGGATCCTGGCTTTCAACAGCAAACAGCGGAATCTTCTGCTCCCGCATGATCGGATCTAAGTCCATCCACGGGGAATAAACACGCTCACAGTAAACGTCATCCCGGCGGTTGAACATATCATAAAGAATCTGGATGCCCAGATGGGACATACCGATCTCGTACACATCCGGAAAGCACATGGCAAACCGGACTGCTACCTTCGACGGATCCTTCTTCACCATATTCACCTCGCCGCCAATATAACGCGCCGGCTGGGAGATCTTGAGAAGGATTTCATCACTTAATGCTAATTTTCTCATAAAATTATTTTTACCTACATTTCTCATTTTTTGCGATGTGTTCATCGCTGTTTTTTAGTTCTTTTTTTGTTCTTCTCCGTAAGCGTAAAAACACAAATTCTTGTTAAGTATTTTTTTGCAGACAGTTTACATAACTTTTTTTCACTCTTACAGCAAAAAATTGTTTCTGAAATACGCACAATTCTGATTTTTCATTTTTTTACGGACAAATCTGTTGCATATGTGCAGATCAGACCGCATTATTATACGGTATTTCCCGCGTTTCCGCAACAGATTCTTTCCCGAAAGAAATTTTTCGAACTCCTATCATCGAACTTTTTATCAAGTTTTCCGAATATTCATCAAATCCAGGAACCTCAAATAACATCGGCTCGATGAGCTTTGCCGTTCCCATAACCAGTACGCTTTTCAGCGCACCAAAGTCCGGGGGCTTTTCAAAGACAGCAAGACTGACATTTTTATTCCTCTCAAGTCCTATAAACTTCTCGCCGCCTTCTGTAAAAATCCAAAACTGGCCATCGTGATAGCTATTTTCCAAGAGAGTACATCGCACATAGTCACCGATTCCGGCAGCTAATGCACATACTACATTGCCGTGAAGGGACTCCAGAACCTCCATTTCATTAGTTCGCTTAGCGCGAACTTCTGTATTGTCTGATTCAGAACAAAAAATACCCCGTTGGTTTTGAGGTAAATTGTTATCAGCTTACCACATATATTGTTCTTTTCAAATATTCCGCAAGCATATATAACGGAACATTTGTCAGCCAGTCTTCCTGCTTATAATTTGACATACTGCTACGAATCGCCATGCCCGGCTTATATTTATCGCAAAATGCCCTCAAACTCCTGGCACGGAGATTCTGCTCTGCCTTCACCTCAATCGGAACGCAGTCTAAATCTCCCTGCAACATAAAATCTATCTTTCCAGTTGATCGTGCTGTTGCAAAATAATAAAGCGGATATCCTGCAGCGTGTAACTCCTGTACAACATACTGTTCCGTAAGTGCCCCCTTGAATTCTTCAAAGATCCGGCTTCCCTCCAATAGAAGTCTTGCTGATAGTCCGGCCTTTGCTGTTAACAATCCCACATCGAACATGAACATTTTAAAACTGTTCATTTCCATGTACGCAATCAGTGGAATATCTGGCTTTGATACTCTATAGCTTTTCAGGATTAACCCTGCATCTTCCAACCACTGAATTGCAAGTTCAAAATCTTTTGCCCGTGCACCCTCTCGTAGTGCTCCATACATAAACTTACGATTTTCCTTAGCCAATTGGGAAGGAATCGAATTCCAGACCATCATGATGCGCGGAACAACCTCCTTTGGCGCATGTTTACTAAAATCCTCTTCATAGTACTGCAGAAGATTGTTTTGGATCTCACGTACCTCAAATAGATCATCGGAATCAATATATGTCTGGACTACTTCTGGCATTCCGCCCACATAATAATACTTTTTTAACAAATCCGTATATTTCCCGGCATATGCATTGATCAGTTCATAATCTTGGGACCTCAACGCTTCATGCAACCCCTTTTCACCAACTGCCAAAATGAATTCATTGAAGCTCATAGGGCATAATTTTAAAAAATCAACTTTCCCAACAGGAAAGGATGTTCCCTGATGTAATGCAACACCGAGCAGGGAACCAGCTGCAATGATAGAATACTGCGGTGCATTCTCATAGAAATATTTTAAAGATGCCAGCGCCTTTGGTGCTTCCTGGATCTCATCAAAAATAATCAATGTATTTTCAGCCTGAAAACTCTTTCCGTACTCAATTTTGATTGCAGAAAGGATCCGCTTTAAGTCAAAGTCTAGGTCAAATACATCCTTCATTGCTTTATTATTATCAAAATTGATATAGACTGTATTTTCATAGAACCTGGCTCCAAATTCCTTCATAATCCAGGTTTTTCCGACCTGGCGCGCTCCTTGTATGATCAGCGGCTTTCTGTTCTTTTTATTCATCCATCGTTCCAGTTTCGTAAACAGCTCTCTTTCCATTAAGAAACCTCCTGCGCAACATATACATCCAAAAGCATCTGTATTCTATCTTAACACTTTTTAGGGCATATTTCCATTGCTAAACAGCATTTTTGCGGACATTATTTTATTATAAATCACATTTTTTCGGTTAATATTATTATAATTCCAACATTTTTTCGGACATATTCATTCTTCCAGAAGCGCCCATTTGACGGCCTCCAGATAGACTGAAAGCGTTTCTTCTTTTTCGAGTTCCAGAAAATGGGGGAAGGTTCCGCTTGGAATACAGTTGATTTTTATAGCCATATGTAAAGTCTTTTTGTATTGCAAAAAGCTATATCATAGATATAAGGATTCCAATCAGTAATGCTTCTCGCACCGTCCAAAAACATCAAAAATGAGGTGTCCTATACAGCCTGATTGGGTAAAAAAATACCCCGTTGGCTTCCCAACGAGGCATCGAAGATTATAATGTTCTAATTTGATTTCTGATTTCAGAATGTAGATGCATTCTTGGATTTTTATTCACTTTACAGTCCAATCATATAAAATTATCCCTGGTATCACTCCAGGAATCACTGAATCAGAAACAGGCAGAATACACAGAAAATGAATTATTCTTCCATACCGAAAATAAAAATGGTCGTATTTTTCTCGAGACGACACCGGAAGAATATCTGATTCTCAGCGATCCAATTCATACAGATGACCATCAGAAAATCATCCAGGCTCTTTGCCGCCACATCGGTTACTGCAATGCCCACGCTCTAAATGCCGGTCATCCTTATGGTGCCATGCTGGATGTGGCAGATTTACGAAAAAATCATCTGGATACCTATGCTTATTTTTTCACAAAAGTTATAACAAAACCGAAAAATCACCCCTATCACTTAAAACCGGCAAATACTCTTATAAAGAGGCTGTGATCGACGAATTGGCCACAGCCTCTCCCAGTGAATATCTGACGAAAATATCGATACAAGTGTTTTAACCCTGCCGCTTCATCGCGTTTCCTCCGCACTGCCTTTACATTTCTCATAAGCAAATAGCGCCGCTCCCAGCGCACCGCAGAGCTGCGCCTCATCACAGATATAAAGTTTAGCACCAAGCTTCTCTTCCAATGCCTGGATGATACCCTGGTTCTTCGCCACACCGCCGGTCATCATATATTCGCCTGGATGATCCTTTCCAAGGCGGGCTGCCAACGCGCCGACTTTTGAGGCAACTGACACATTTAAACCGTGGATAATATCTGCCACATCCTTATTCTGTGCCACCAGCGACACGACCTCCGACTCTGCAAACACCGTACACATGCTGGAAATCACGATATTATGCTTCCATTCCAGCCCTTTCACACTCATTTCCTCCAGGGAAAGTCCCAGCGTTTTCGCCATCATTTCCAGAAAACGTCCCGTTCCGGCGGCACATTTGTCATTCATCAGGAAATTTTTCACGGCTCCCTGCCCGTCGATGCTGATCGCCTTGATATCCTGCCCGCCAATGTCGATGATAGTGCGGACATTCGGATTCAGATAATTTGCGCCCTTGGCATGGCAGGTAATCTCCGTGATGCTGTCATCCCCGCTGTCAATGTAGGATCGTCCATATCCGGTCGTATCGATCCGCACGATCTCCTCTTTCTTAATTCCCGCTTTCTCAATCGCCAGATCCAGACTCTTCTCGGCGCTCATCATCGCACCGCCGCCGGTCGGAATAATCATCGTCGATTTAATTTTTCCATCCTGATCCAGTATGACCACATCCGTACTTGTCGAACCGCTGTCGATTCCCGCTACATAAAAAATGCCCGACTCCATCTTCTTTCTTGCCTCCTCACTGATACCTTTTCCCGGATCCATATCCTCTGATCCCTCGATCGTCTCCTCAAATGCCTGAATGCGCGTCAAAAGCTGCCCCGCGCTCTGGCTCGTAAAATCAGTCTCAATCTTAAGGAGAGGAACCTTGATATCCCGCTTGATACTCGCATACTCAAATCCATAATAATCACAGAACTTGATCGTGTGATAAATAATTCCCTTTAAATTCGGATCCAGATACAGACGGTTTCTGCGGATCGAACGGTTCATGCGGAAACACGGCATCTGTCCCAGCAGGACGTCCGCGTAAGAAAGAAACAGCTCCTCTTCCTCCATATTCCACATTTCATCCTGTACGACCGACAGTTTCCGACCACCCGTACAGGTCAGATTTTCCACATCCATCTGGATATTGTCCCGGATCATATCCTCCAGAATGCCGCTGACCCGCACGCCCAGCACACCAATGTACGGCTCCGTGTTCATTTCCGGCGTAATAAAGGACTTGATAAAAGCACGTTTATCAAACACTTTCCCGGAATATGCCTCATATGCCTTTTTAAGTCTCCGGATCGTGCCCGCAAATTTCACTTTTTCACATTCATTATCATCATGCGGCAGATCCAGCATATATAAAAACTTACATTTTCCCGTGCTCTCCACGATATCGTAAACGCGCCGCATCGAATCGCAGCAGTTTACCAGTACCAGCTGTTCAACCTTTCCTTCCAGCACTGCCTGAATGACCGATTTTCCAAAGCCGCACAGATTTGCATGTGCAATCTGATCCGACTGTTCGAAATTTTCCGGCATTTCCTCCAAAACAGAACATTCTTCTCCAAACCCCCGGAACAGCTCGATTGGGGTGTACTTACAGACGTAATAAATCATGCGTGTTTCTCCTCCTTGCCCTTTTCCAGCATTTCCACAAACGCCTGAAGCCGCGTCGATACCTGACCGTCGCTGGTATTGGCAGGGTTGCAGCCGTCACCGTCGAGAATCATCGTCGGAAGTCCTGTCTTTTCTAAGGACTGCTTAATCAGGCTGGATGCACCGATCGTTCCCTTACAGCCCCAGTGGGCAAATAAAACAGCACCATCCGATTCCGTGATTCTGGCAAGCCGTTCCGCTTCCTCAATTCTCTGTTTCACACTGCCATTGTAAATGCAGTAGACCATTTTCTCTGCCATCGCCTCATACGGGTCTTCCGCATGCATCTCCTGAAAACCATCTGCGATGAAATCACAAGCGCGGATGTGCATTTTCTTACTATAATTAAAAATATCCTTAACCGGCTCCTGTAAAAATGGCATGATGTGCATCCAGATTACCGAAAGACCATCTCCCCTCGGTGACATCCGCACATCGCGCAGAAGTTTTTCCGTATAGGTAACCGCCGTCTCTGAGCCAGCCATCAGATGGCACATAAAAAGCGCATACAATTCATTCGTCAGAGAGGTCACCGGGTCATGCGCACACCGCAGGGCAAGCTGTTTTTTATAATTCGCTGCCGCTTTCCGGCTGTTATCTACCGCACTCCGCACTGTTTCCTCCGAAATCCGTCTGTCCGTCGTCTCCTCCAGAAACCGTTTCAATTTCCGCAGCTGATCCGCCACATACAGAACCGATTCCCGGTTTTTCTCATACGGAACATCAATATAAAAGCCTGGACATTCAAATTTATCCTTTAAATACGGAAACGTCATCATATTTCCATCACACGCAAGGTTCGTATAAATCATGCAGTTCGGTTTTGGCAGAATCCCCGTCAGCGCCGCCCCCAGAAACACCCTGTGGTACGAACACATCGTCTCCGGAAATCCTTCTTCCTCCGTTTTCCGAAGAAACGTCTGCTCACACTTCGTTCCCGCCATAAAACAGGACATCGCCTCCACTGAGTACGGCGTCAGCCCTGCCGCCATCACCAGCTCTCCCGGCACAAATATGCTGACCATCGCCGCATTCTCTGGTTCCGACAGCGACTGAATGATATTTTTCATAACCACCCGCGCCACATACTGTCCCGACGACGGCAGCCCCCGATCCGGCAAAAACTGAAGCTTCTTTTCCTGCAGGCGGTATCCCGCAAGAAGCAGCCGACGCGCTTTTTCCGGATCCTTAAGCGCCTGGCTGCTCACCCTATTTCCAAATTTTTCAATTACATCCATTGTTCTTTCTTCCATTCTTTTAAGTTCATTTTTCTGTCATATCGCCCTGATGCAGATGGATATGGTTCCGCGCCTTTGCAGGCAAACGGGCATTCTTTATTATAGTCAGTTGGATGGGAATTGTAAATATATCGGATATGAAACGCGAAACAGAGGGGGAGAAGAACTTTACGCCTGTGACAAAATCATCTATATTCCAAAAAACTGAGCAAACAACCACCTATCATTTCCCACAAATTCTGGTGACCGTTTTTCAATTTTTAAAACCTCAATATGTGCAAAGAAAAGCGGCTGACCTCCCGATCAACCGCTTTAAATAACTCTTTTTCCTATTATCTTCCCGCTTCTTCATCCCAGCTGCCGTCTTCTTTCACGTACCAGCCGTCCGGTGTCCGGCGTTTTGAATACATGATGCCGGCACTGCCGTCTTGATTCGGATTCAGATAATACCATTTTCCATTGATGAACTGCCATCCTGTAAGCATACCCTGGTTTTCGTCCATATAGAACCATCCCTGGTACAGGGTGTCATAGATCCAGCCGGTACTCAGATATCCCTCAGCGCCAAATGCCCACCATCTGCCGTTGACTTTTTCCCAATGAAATGCACCGGTATTGCCCATAGGCCAGGTGCCGTCACTGTAGCGGAGCCACCAGCCTCTGGCATCCTTTATCCAATGGCTGTAACCGTCATTCACTGCCTGATTCGATGCACCGGTGATAACCCCCTGCTCCTCGCTGCGGTAGCCTTTCTGGCTATCTTTGGTTACTGTGCCGGAACTTCCGCTGCTGCTTTTTCCACTACTGCCTTTTCCACTGCTGCCTTTTCCGCCGCTGCCTTTTCCGCCGCCTGAATGACTGCCTGAGTTTGAAGACGCTTGCTGAACCGTCACATCGACTGTTTTTACAGCATCATTGAAATTGTCCATCGAAGCTTTCACATATACCTGATAAGTTCCCGCATCTGTAAAGCCTGGGATCTCACTCTGGTAATCCACTCCATTCTTAGAATAAGTAAATACTACTGCATCCGGACTCACATTTGAAAGACCGGTTTCCACAGATGCATGGATCTGCGGCTTCTGTTCGGTACCATTGTAGGTAAGCGGATCTGCCGACACAGTCATGGATGCAAAATCACGTGCTACGATATTGCCTTTGATAGATGTGCTATTTTCTGTCAGCTCATAATTCTTTGCATTGTCACCTGCTAACGTGATATTTGCCGCCTCAATATCATGCTCTCCAACATCCGCACTCTGATATGCCAAATTCACCTGGTCAGCACGAACATCCTGAGAATCAGGAGTGCCGGAATCACTGTAAAGCTGAACGGATAAATTCTGCTCCTCCGTAATATCTGTCGTTCCATCATAGACTTTATCGAAAGAGTCTCCTGTTATCCGTGCATTTAATTTACACTTGTCGATTGTAAATATAGCTGTATTCGATTCATTCTTATAATTTCCCTGTCCCAACAGGTGGACAGTGTATGTTCCAGCATCTTTTCGCTCTCTAACTATACTATTATCAGTTCCTGTCCAATATGTCCAATATTGGATTGTATAATCCGCCGTATCCACCTCATTCTCGGAAGCTCCCTGCCAGTTCTCAACCACCTTGATTTTCGGACTCCAGGATTGACCATTATAAATGACGGTCTCTGGTTCAAGTGTTACTTTTGTATCTGTAAAATTCCGTTTGGTAATATTGGTTTGGTTGCCAGAGCAAAATATCTTCGGCTTGTAATTATCTACTGTCACTCTTACAAATACATACTGATCAGACTCTGCTACATTCACAATCTTCGGACACTCCGACTTCCACTGATCTTCTTGTAAATCATCCGTACTCTTTGTACGCTTCAGCTGATATTCGTATCCTGCACCTTTAGGAATGCCACTTGCGCTAATGGCAGCTGCCGGATACCCTTTAGATCCATTATATATATCGCTGGTAGCCGTTACGATCAAATTCCAGGAAGCAGGAAAAGCTGCTTTATTAACCGTCAATGTTATATCAACCGGATTTTCTCCGGCTTTATAGAATCCACTTGCCTGTGTATTCACCTTGATTTTAAATACACCAGCCTTGGTCACCGTCAACTGACCTGTTTCCTTGTCAATCGTTCCTTCTCCCTTATCACTTCCTGTATATTCAGCAAGTTCATATTGCAGGTTTCCGGCTTTAACCGGTTTCTGAATAGCCGCAAGGTTTTTAACATCGATCGACATATTTTCTTTATAATTTTCACTAATTTTCGCTTTATAACCTGTAATTGGATCCGGTGTCTGCTTTGCATCATCGGGCAGGCTTCCGGTTCCGCTGATTGTACCGGTATTATTGAATCTTCCGCCTTCTCCTTTTTCAAATGGACCATTTGAAACAAATTCCCCTTCATTGGTAAGTGTACCACTATCAATTATCGTACTTCCAGAGGTTACCTTTCCGCCACTTGCAACAGTGAAGGAACTATTTCCAGTAATGTTTAATCGATCCGTAATCAGTTCGTTGGCTTCGATCGTTACAGATCCACCCCTCTGCAAAAATCCTATTCCATCACTATTAGATTTTGTTGAAATTGTTCCACCTGAAAGTTTAAAATTACCCTCATTCTCAATTCCGGGTTTTCCACTTCCGGTTACCGTTAAACTTCCACCAGTCATCTGGAAATTTCTACGGACATACACACCATTCTTGTGTGTTCCCGCAGCAGTAACAGAGCCTCCGCTAATATTTAAAGTTCCATTGCTTTGCACAACAATAGCTCCTGAGACTGGATCGCTATTTTGTTCCGCATAGGCAATTGCTTTTATCGTTCCACTTTCTATCGTCAAGCTGCCTGCGACCACTATTCCGCTGGATGCATCCCTACTTGTGCTTGTCGTTGGAGAATTCTTAACTGTCAACGAAGCCGATGCTGTTTCTGCCTTAATTGTCGCGCTCACATAGTCATTAATCCTGAGGCCACATCCTGAAAAACCTTTCCCTTTTCCCTTTAATACATTGCTTCCATTTAATACTATCTCCCATGTTCCCTGGCTTAACTCAAGGTTCTGTATGGTAGCATTCGTCATTCTTAATTGAAAGCTATTTTCTCCTGAATTAGTAACCTTTATACCGTGATCGTTCAATAATTTCATTACATCGTTGTTAACACTAGAAAATTTGTTTCCATCAAAGTATAGACCTTTAAACTCTTCGCCTGAGTTAAAACTTACATTTAGCACACACTTTCCACTTACTACAGGCATCGCCGCCTGGTCTCCCGTCACAGACACTTCCACCACCAGTGCGTCTGCATCTTCCGCCAGTTCATATGCCTCCGGCAGCTCTGCTGCAAACTCATAGGTGCCTTCCAGCGGCCAGCGTCCTTCTTCATCCTGCACGTACTCGTTACAGGTTCAGCCAGTGATCGGAAGTTTTCCTTCTTCCCCCACTTCGCTTTCTTCTCCAATTTGGGCAATAATAGCCTCTGGTAAGTACTCCGTGACTTCTTCGAAGGATGGCTGGGCTTCCTCGGTGACTCCGCTAAGCTCTAATTTGCCATCCAGCAGGTTCTCTTCCGGATCATACCAGGACCAGGAGAAGATCTGGGACTTCACAGCCGGTATCACTGTTCCACCTGGAACTGCCGTATCTTCCATATCCGATGGTGTACTGACGGAAGGTGCATTCTCCGCTTTGTCAGCAGAATCCTTCTGATCGTTGGTTTCTTCATCATCCGGCTCGGTTTCAGAATCGTCCTCGTTCGTACCGGAAGACACGGCTGTATTCCGTATGCATCCGCTTTCTACAGTGCAGACGTGGGTACATTCCGTCGGCTCTTCTCCTATCTGTGACGAGGTCGCTTCCTCATCCGGCTCGCCGTAGCACTCCTCGGTATGCACATGGACACATTTTTTTCTCTCCGTCTTCTGCGGCATATCCGCCCATGCTGTATTTCCAAATAATGTCGATACTGCCAATGTCATTGTCAGACACATCGCTGCCGCCCTTCGTATACCTTTCATTCTCCCATCTCCTCTCGGTTTACCTTTCATCTCTTTTGACGCCCATGAAGATTAATTCTCATAATGTTATTATTAAACAATTTTCAAAAAATGTCAATAAACCGTACACAATATATGTTTAATACCGTCATTTATATGATTTCCCGATTTTCATTGTGAATTTCGTTACCTGCTCTCTCCATCCCGCCCCAGATACTCCCACACAAACCGCGATACTTCCGCCTTTTTATGGTACCTCTCCCGCACCGCATACACATGCAGCCGGGTCTTTGCACGCGTCATTGCCACATAGAACAGACGTCGTTCTTCCTCCATGTCCTCGTCCAGCATCGCGCGGCTGTGCGGCGTGATGCCCTCATTGGCATCGAGAATATAGACAATGGGAAATTCCAGCCCCTTGGCGCTGTGCATCGTCGCGAGCGTGATCGCATCCGTCTCCGTCCGCCGCTGCGCCGCCTGCCGGAGCAGTTCTTCCTTGTACGCCTCGATGTGTGCAAACCACTCGTCAAAGGTCTTGAAACCCGCCGCACTTTCTTTTAATTCATCGGCAGTCTCTAAAAGTTCCTCCGGCCGCATCCGCCGGAATGCCGCATACTCGATCAGATATTCGTCGTATCCTATGCCCTGGCGGATATAATTGACGGCTGCCAGAGGTGACATCCGGGCGATCGCCCGCAGATCGCCTTCCAGACTCTCGATCCGCTCGGCAATCCAGTCTTTCTCCGCATAGAATGCCTTCATCTTCTCGAACGAAACCGTCTCATCCGGCATCGCATCCCGGCTGATATACCGCTTCGGACGGTTGATGACCTGCAAAATATCTTCCCGCGCCCGGCTTCCCATGGCGATCCGGATATAGGTCAGGATATTTCGCGAAATCCAGTGTTCATAGAGGTTCGGCACCGTATCCCTTGTCCGGAAGGGAAGGTTGTATTCCATCAGCTTTTCCATCAGAAAACGAGGACCAGCATTGGTCCGGTATAAAACTGCGATATCCCCCGGCCGCACTCCCGACTGCAGATACAGCTGTATCTCCCTGGCAATGGCCAGATTTTCTTCCCCCGGATCCTGCCAGAGCTTCGTGATCACGTTCTTCCCATGACGCCCCGTTGTATGGATGGCCTTTGAAAAACGTTTCTGGTTTTCTCCGATCAGCCGCAATGCCGGTGCCACAATCTCCTCGGTACTGCGGTAATTCACATCCAGGAGAATCCGTCCGGCACCCGGATAATCCCGCTCAAACCCCAGCATAATCTCCGGTTTGGCCCCACGAAACCGGTAAATCGACTGATCATCATCGCCCACGATAAAAAGATTATCTTCCGGCTTGGCTAACATCCGCACGATCTCATATTGAAGCCGGTTGATGTCCTGAAACTCATCAATCAGGATGTACCGATACCTCCTCTGCCAGGCAGACAGGATATCTTTTCTTTCCGTAAAAAGTTCCAGACACAGCACCATCATGTCATCGAAATCGATGAGTCCGGCCCGGCGCATTTTCTCTTCATAGCCCGCATAGAGCTGACGGAAAACTGCATCCGGACAGTTTTTGGAATAGTAATGTTCCAGTGCAATCCTCTCTCCCTTGACAGAGCTTATCTCACTTAAAATGGAGGCTGCAAACTCATTTTCATCCTCCGGCTCCAGACCTCCGGCCTGAGCCAGCTCCCGGACAAACTGCATCTGCTGCTCTTCCCGGACAATATTGTCAGCAGTATATCGGTATGCCAGCTTTAAGATCCTAAAAAAGATCGAATGAAAAGTACCGAAGGTGACTCTGGATCCGCCGCCGGTCAATGCTTCATACCGCTCCCGCATCTCCTCGGCTGCTGCCCGGGTAAAGGTAATCACAAGAATATCCCCCGGATCGATTCCGTACTCCTTCGTCAGATACTGGACCCGATGGGTGATCACCGTTGTTTTCCCTGATCCCGGTCCCGCCAGAACCATCATGGGACCATCTTTATGCATGATTGCCTGTGTCTGTGCTTTACTGAATGCCATTTCCTGTTTCCTTACTCCACAATTCAAGAATATCTCGGCATATTTGCTTCGAAATTCGCATTTTGACGTGCAAGACATACTTCTGCCGCGCATCTGAAGCAAATCTGTCAAGTACAAATGTAAGAAAAGTGCGCCTTGGAATGTATTTTTCACAAAGCGCACCTTTTCACTGCTTTTCATGCATCTACGATACATGAAAAGCAGTTGTTTATTTACTACCTACTGATTTAATCTGCGAAGCCAAACTTGCTTCAAGTCGAACATCGACGGTTACGACAGCCTACTGCTGTGCCTCCAGAAGTTCAATCCCCTTCTTGATACGGCTGATCGACTCTTCCTTGCCAAGCACTTCCATGATCTCGGTCGCACCTGCCGGCGTCATCTGCTTGCCGGATACAGCGGTACGGATCGGCCACATTACAAAGCCGGTCTTAACGCCCTCTTTGGATACATACTCGGACAGCGCCGCGTACAGGGCGTCGTTGGAGTAATCTTCCTGTGCTTCCAGAATCGGCAGAACATCTTTTAATACCTTTAAGGATGTCTCCAGATTGGTCTTCATCTTCTTGTGAACATACATCTGCGGATCATACTCCGGCAGTGTCTCAAAGAAATCGATGTGTCCCTCGATATCCGGGAAAATCTCGATTCTCGTCTTAACCATCGCCGCGATCTTCTTCAGATCCAGATCCTTGGTGATTACTTTCTTGATGTACGGCTCTGCCATCTCATAGAACTTATCAAAATCCATCGCCTTGATGTACTCGCCGTTCATCCATTTCAGTTTTACCATATCGAAAACAGCCGGAGATTTGCTGATATTCTTGTAGTTGAACTCTTTTACCAGCTCGTCTAAGGAGAAAATCTCCTGATTATTTTCCGGTGACCAGCCAAGCAGGGCAACGAAGTTGACAACTGCCTCGGAAACGAAGCCCTGATCGATCAGATCCTGATAGGAAGAATGACCGCTTCGCTTGCTCAGCTTCTTGTGCTCCTCGTTCGTGATGGTCGGGCAGTGCACATAAACCGGAACCTTCCATCCGAATGCGTCGTACAGACGGTTGTACTTCGGTGAAGAAGACAGGTACTCGTTACCGCGGACTACATGGGTGATCTGCTGTAAATGATCGTCCACCACATTTGCGAAGTTGTAGGTCGGGAATCCATCCGATTTGATTAAAACCATATCGTCCAGCTCGGAGTTATCTACGGAAATATCCCCGTAAATCTCATCGTGGAAGGTAGTCTTTCCCTCGGTCGGGTTGTTCTGACGGATGACAAACGGCTTTCCTGCCTTTAAGTTTGCCTCTACCTCTTCCTTGGAAAGGTGCAGGCAGTGCTTATCATAGGTCATGATCTCTTCGCCGTTTACTTCTCTCTTTAAGCTGTTTAAGCGTTCCTGATCGCAGAAACAGTAATAAGCTTCGCCTTTATCGATCAGCTTCTTCGCATATTCCATGTAGATGCCCTGTTTCTGACGGTCGCTCTGTACATACGGGCCAACCGGACCGCCGATGTCCGGACCTTCGTCATGTTTCAGTCCGGTATCGCGCATCGTATTGTAAATGATCTCGGTCGCGCCTTCAACGAAACGCTCCTGATCGGTATCCTCGATTCGCAGGATAAAATCGCCGCCTTCATGTTTTGCAATCAGGTATGCGTATAATGCAGTTCTTAAGTTTCCTACATGCATTTTGCCTGTCGGGCTCGGTGCGTATCTGGTTCTGATCTTTGTCATACTTTTCACACGGCTGTCTGGAAGCTTATGTTCCAAACAGTTTTTCCTTTCCTAGAAATAATTAAAATATTGGAATTATAAAATAAAATTATATAGCCAACTGGTAATTTATATCACGCCTTCATATTCAGCAGATGGCACGCCAGCTGGAAATAAATCATCAGGCTGCACGCATCCACGATCGTCGTGATCATCGGCGACGCCATGATCGCCGGGTCGAGATGGATCGTCTTCGCCGCAATCGGAAGCACACATCCGATCGTCTTCGCGATGATAACCGTGCAGAACAGGCTGATAACTACCGTCAGGCAGATGAGTACCTGCCCCGGATACTGGATCATCAGGCGCACGAAATTGACAAGCGCCAGAGAAAGTCCACAGAGCATTCCCACGCGGATTTCTTTCCACATAACTTTCAGAATATCCGCCGGTTCTACCTCGCCGACCGCCATACCACGGATGATCATCGTGCTCGCCTGGCTGCCGGAGTTTCCGCCCGTATCCATCAGCATCGGAATAAACGTAACCAAAAGCGGAATTACCGAAAAGGCATTCTCATATTTTAACAAAATACCGCCGGTCACCATACTGCTCAACATCAGGATCATCAGCCACGGAATACGGTTTCTCGCGAGCTGGAACACACCCGTCTTCAGGTACGGCTTCTCACTCGGCAGCATCGCCGCCATCTTCTCGAAGTCCTCCGTCGCCTCCTGCTCCATGACATCCATGACATCATCGACCGTGATGATGCCGACCAGACGGTCTTCACCGTCCACAACCGGTAAACTCAAGAGGTTGTACTCATTGAACGTCTCCACGACCTTTTCCTGGTCTTCCGTGGTATACGCCTTGATCACATGCGGATCCATGATATCGCCCATGAGCGCCGCATAATCATTCATCAGAAGATCCTTGACCGTCACAACGCCCTCTAAGCGGCGTTTTTCATCCATGACGTAGCAGGTGTAAATCGTCTCCTTGTCCACGCCATATTTCCGGATATAATCAAATGCCTGCTCCACCGTCATATTTTTCTTGAGTCCCACGTACTCCGCCGTCATGACGCTTCCGGCGCTGTTTTCCGGGTAATTGAGGAACTGGTTGATCAGTTTTCTCGTATCCGGGCTGGAGTTCTGAAGTACGCGCCGCACGATCGTCGCCGGCAGCTCCTCCAGCATATCGACCGCATCATCGACATACAGGTCGTCAATGATGGCACGCAGCTCATTATCCGTAATACTGGTAATGATGTGCTGCTGCTGTTCGACTTCCAGACAGGCAAATACCTCCGATGCCAGCTCTTTCGGCAGCATACGGAATACAACGACCGTCTTTTCTGAATCCAATTCTTCGATAAATGAGGCAATATCCACCTCATTCATCTCGACCAGCTGGCTTTTCAGCTCCCGGTACTTCTTCCCGGTCAGCAGAGCCAGCAGCTCTTCTTTCTTCTCTTCTTCTAACATTCCCGTCTCCTTCCAAAATATTGTCATTTTGGAAATCGGACAGGCTGCTCCCTTCCTGCTCCTGCACACAGGCAGAATGCCGGAAACTTATCCACAGATGCGGCAGTGTACACAAGGAATCCGCTGTTTGCAGCTGTCATTCCTGCAAATGCATGTGTACGCTGCCTTCGGTTCTGGGTAGCTGCCGTCTGATTCCGCCTTATGACTCCGGCTTTCCATTGTGTTCACTCCTCTCCTGATTTTCTCGCATGAAAACATCCGGCAGATTGATGCTCGATACCGGATGTCTCTTTTTATTATAATAATTGAATGAAAAAATAGCAATCTTTTTATCGAAGTTATCCAAAAAAACGTTGTTAAAAAGTAATTGTTCACGGGTGGACACTTTTGAAACCGAAAATGCCGCTCAGATACCACCACGGCGGCAGCAGCTTTCGCACACCCGCGGCTCCCGGCAAAAAGACTGAAGCGTCAAAAAAGATCGGGCAGAGCAGGAGGCTCGCAAGGATAAACACCGGAATCAGCGCCGCCAGAAATCCCGGCTTCCGGCAGACTGCCAGGCATCCAAAGGCATATATAGTCACGAAAACTAGATAAAAAAGCAGCTTTCCCGCCTCTAAAAGCGGCTCTGCCCCATTTCCCGATACCAGAAGCGCCGCATACGCCGAAATGGACGCTAAAAATACAAACGCCGCGATCTCCGCCGTCTGCAGCAGCCACCGCTCCCGGCTCCGGACCGCCGCATAAAGCCCGCGCTCTGCATCCTCGCCAGCCATGACAGCTGCCGCCAGCCCCATGATAAAAAGGAAAACCGCCGTCAGCCCGCGCACCGGAAAGACCACCTTCATCGCCCCTGTCTGCAGTGCCGTTCCTCCCTGTAAGGTCTGATAATCAAAGGTAAAGGTGCTTCCGTTGCTGCGGTATTTTTCATAAAGTTCCATCAGCACGCCGCACGCCTTTTCCCGCGCCTCCGTCGTCTGGCAGCGCGCCATCACTGTCTGAAATGCCGCTCCATTTTTCCCATAGTCCGCCAGCAGTTCCCGCCCGTATACCTCGAACAGTTCAGAAAATATCTTTTCTGATATAATTTTCTCTGCCACCGTGGACGGCGACACCAGCACGCGGACCGCACGGGTATAATGCCCCTCGTCCAGCCGTTCTTTTAATCTCTCTGGAAACAGGTAGGCGCACTCCGCCCGTCCGGTCATAACCGCCTTCTTTGCCTCTTCCTCCGTCCCGCACGGATAAAAGAAAAATGAACGGCTCTCTTCCGATTCCAGTCTTTCTGCAAGCGCCTGATTCCACGCATCCGTTCCCGGACAGAGCGCCACCGCGATCCGCCCGGAATCCCGTTTTTCCACCTGATGGAGCACGCCCATTCCCAATGGAAAGATAAGAAGAAACAGGAGGAACACCGGGCGGTAAAGAGCCCGCCGCAGCGTCATTCCAAACATACAGAACCACCACGCCAGCTTCCGCATCCGTCAATCCCTCCTTTTTCCGGCGGCAAGCGCCAGTGCAAAGCATGCCAATGCCGCCGCAGCCAGTTTCCACAGCACCGGAACCGCCCCTGTCTCCCCGCCCGAAGCAATAAAGCGGATTCCATCCATCCAGAGCGCCGTCACCGTCATATTTCCGACTTTCTGAACCAGCTCCGGCAGAAAGACGGACGGGATGATGCCGCCCGCCAGAAAGAGAAATACCACATTGACCGCAAACAACGTCAAAATCGCCGCTGCTGAACTTCTGCACACCTCATAAAACAGCAGAATCCACGCCGAAACTGCCGCGCAGGTCAGCCCCCACGCCGCCAGTTCTTCCCGCCCCGCCAGCGCATATCCCTTCTGCACCGCCCAGCCATAGCCGCCCGCCGTGACTGCCATCAGAAGAAGCGTCATGCACAAGCATTTGCAGAAAAGCGGATACCACCGCCGGATCCCGATGCGCCGAAGCCCCTGTTCCAGCGCCTCCGTCTGGGGAGCCAGAAACGGCGCTGCCGGGATTCCGGTAAGAATCATCAGAAATACAATCCCCGAAATTCCATAAAAGACCGCCGTCGATACATTCCCTGCAGCGCTGACCGTTTTCTTTCGGAAAAGTGCCTCGCGGTTCATCGCATATTTTAAAAAGATACGGTTCAAATCCTGTTCAGACACCGAAATCTGTTCCGGCACTCCCTGGATATTTAAACATTCATTTGCCGCGTAGATCGCCGCCTGCGAAGTGCCAAGCATCGAACTGCCCGACTCTGCCAGTTCCCGGAAAACGGCGCCTTCCAGCCCGCTCTCATCCGGAAACCAGATCGTGGCTGGCTGGTTCGTACCGTCCAAAATGCCGCGCGCCATGCCGGACGGCACCTCGAAAACTGCTTGAAGCTCCCCGCTTTTCATCTTTTGGAACGCTTCATCGTGTTCCAGATACGAAAAGTCGCAGAGACTTTCCACGCTGTCCAGCGAGGCAATCATTTTGGTTATCTTTTCCGAAAGCGCATCGTCCTCCGGAAGCACCACGCCCACCTCGATTTTCTTTAAAGATGTTTCCCCATATAAAACCTTAGACGCCGAAAATGCCGCCATGCCGACGAGCAGCACCATCACCGCCAGCCCTGCCAGAAAATACGGCAGCTGGCGGAGCAGGCGCTTTCCGGTCAGCAGCAGATATATCATATATGTTCGCATTTTCCGCCGCCTATGACATGACTTTCAGGAGGATCGCGAACAGGTTGCCTGTTATTTCCGTTGTGACCTGGTTATAATCCTCCTCGGAGGAAGCCAGCACATCAAATGGAACGCCGTCCGGCTGCACGATCTCATCCTCCAGCGGGTTGACATAATAGGAACCAGCAAATTCAACATAAGAACTGCTTCCATTTAACAATGTAGTTTCCAGACGCAGGGAATCCATATCGATATGGACGCTCTCGCCCTTTGAAAGGTCGCTGACCGCGCCATTCGCCGTGAGCGACGCCTGAGACGCACCGTTACTCTGCAGATCCAGCTTTACCTCATAGCTGCCGTCCGCGATCTGATAGTCGCCATCCAGGATAAACTGGTATTTCTCTTCGTCGCTTTGCAGGGTCGCAATTACCTGACCACTCCAGCTCTTTCCAGCCTCGTAAGCGCCTGTTTTATCCAGGGAAACCGTGATAATCTGACCGTCCGAATCCTCAATATTTAACGCCCCATTCACATTCGACAGCATGTTGTAACCGCCGCCAAAGGAAACATCGCCGTAAAAACGGACATTTTCTTCCTCAACCGTTGCATCCGTCTCATAGGAAAATCCAGCCATTTTGCCATCTTTTCTCACATAGACATCCATCGTCACATCCCCGATGGTATTTTCCATTTCCTCTACCAGATTGTCCAGCATCGCTTCCGCCTGCGCCCAGAGTTCCTTCTGCTGTTCCTCCGGATCCACGCTCTCTCCGTCCCCGTCCGCTGCATAGATGCTGCTTGCGTCGCCTGCCAGTTCCAGATAGCGCACCACATCCTGTTTGAGTGTCTCATCATTCAGGAAAAATTCTCTCGTCGTCTTTGCAAAGCGAATCAGCGCATCCTTCGGCAGAGTCACATGGTAACCGCGGCAGTTCTCGCTCTGTCCGTCGATCGTAAACTCTTTTTTGTCATTCTTAGTGACGGTCATAGCCGTTTTGAGGTCATCAATCGCCTTGCTTCCCTCTTTGTAGCGGTTCCAGAGTGCCTTCAGATCCATCATCGGCTCCTCGTCCGAAAGCGCTTCCTTGTACTGTCCCAGATAATTTGCCAGCCCCTCAATATCAATCCCCTGCTCTTCGAGCTTCTGCGCCGCATACGGAGAATTAATGAGCTGTCCTTCCAGATCATTGACATAATCAAGGGTAAATATACGGCTGGAAAGTGCCGGAATCGCCGCCATGATCTGTGTATCATCCATGTACAGCTGTGCGTCCGCCAATTCTCCGCCGCCATACTGCAAGGAAAGATTTAGCAGCTGCCGTCCGCTGTCCACATCGCGCTTCACATCCAGACCGATGCCCGCACCGCTCATCTGGTTCAGAGATTCATCGGAAATACCTGTCATGCTTAACTCCATCCCCGTCTGCGCGGATCCCTTCTGTAAAAGTTTTTCCAGCTCTTTCGTCCCAAAGATCTCCTCAGACGGATTTAACTGCCCTTCCGCCGTGATGCTCTTGAACGCATCGATCACTGTATCCTTCGGGTCTGCCTGATGGCTGAGCATCACACCGCCGCCGACCACGACCACCGCTGCGGCTGCTCCGGCTGAAATGAGCCATTTCTTCCTGCCAGAACCATTTCCACCCGTTCTGCCACCGTCACTGCCGCCGCCAGCACCAGCGGATCCGCCTGCACTGGTTCCATCCGCTGTGTCAGATGCGGCCGTAAGCGCCTGCGCCGCTGCCTCTGCCGGGTTTAGCGGGGTTGAATTGCTTGACATGTTTGCATTGTTTGTATTGTTTGCATTATTTCCCTCTTCCATCTTGTACCTCCTCCTGTTTTCTCACTCTTAAAACGTTACTGTTCACGCATACGTGCCCAGTAACCTTAAAACCTCTGTATCAGCTCCCGCGCCGAAAGCCCTGCCTCCGTCGGAACCAGCACACCGTCCTTTAATACATAAAGGGTTGTACACGCCCCTATCTCTCCCATCTCATGGGACGTTAAAAGAACTGTTCCCCCGGCTTTCACATAGCTCCTGATATAAGTCAGGATCTGCTCCTTTGCCTCCAGGTCAAGCGCTGCCCCCGGTTCATCGAGAATCAGGATATCCGCGCGTCCGGAGAGTGCCGCCGCGATGCTCAGCCTCTTTTTCTCTCCGCCTGAAAGCCGTCCCGCCTGCGTTTTCAAGAATCGGTCCACACCCAGCACATGACCGACGCCGCATTCCAGATCCCGCTCCATCTCCCGCCGTTTCCCCCGGAACCAGAGACGGTAATTATCAAATGCCGTCAGCTCCGGGATCAATGGATTTTCCTGAGGCACATAGGCGATTTTTTCTTCTAATAGACGATGTCTTCCAAGCGCCTCCTGCCCGTCAATCCGAATACTCCCCCGATCCGGCTTGCGGATCCCCGCGAGGATCGAGAGCAGCGTCGTCTTGCCGCATCCATTTCCGCCGACAATCCCGATGCATTCCCCTGGATTTGCCCGAAAAGAGACATTTTTTAGGATCGTCCTTCCGCGGTACCGTTTTTCTATCCCTGTTACCTCTAACATATTTTTCCTCTTTATAAAGTAAAAAGGAACACCGCAAAGCAGAAGCGAACCGCTTCTCTGCCTTGCAGCATTCCTTACTTTATCTGGTCTGCGCCGCAGTGATGCAGGCACATTGATTTTATAATGGATGATTGCAGCACATCGTGTGCATTTGCAATCTATTTATTATTTATTTTCAGCCAGATCGCCTGGTTTCATGCTCAGGTTGATACGACCCATCTTATCGACCTCGATTACCTTTACAGTAACTTCATCGCCGATGTTGACAACATCCTCTACCTTCGCTACGCGCTTGTCCGAAAGCTTAGAAATATGAACCATACCATCTTTGTTCGGAGCCAGCTCTACGAATGCACCAAAATTCATGATACGGACAACGGTACCTGTCAGAATCTGACCCGGCTCGATGTCGGTCACGATGCCCTTGATGATGGAAACTGCCTTGTCGATCATTGCCTGATCGGTGCCGCATACAGCTACGCTGCCATCGTCCTCGATATCGATCTTAACGCCGGTCTGCTCGATGATCTTGTTGATTACCTTGCCCTGTTTGCCGACTACATCGCCGATCTTCTGCGGATCGATGGAGATCTGAACGATCTTCGGAGCATACTGGCTGACGGTCTTTCTCGGCTCGGAGATAACCGGCGCCATAACTTCATCCAGAATGTAGAGTCTTGCCTCTCTCGTCTTAGCGATTGCCTCCTCGATGATCGGGCGGGTCAGACCGTGGATCTTGATATCCATCTGGATGGAAGTAATACCCTTGTGAGTGCCGCCTACCTTGAAGTCCATATCGCCGAAGAAGTCTTCCAGACCCTGGATATCGGTCAGAACGATGTAATCATCATCGGTGTCGCCTGTTACCAGACCGCAGGAAATACCAGCTACCGGAGCTTTGATCGGTACACCTGCTGCCATCAGGGACAGAGTGGATGCACAGATACTTGCCTGGGAGGTAGAACCATTGGATTCCATCGTCTCAGATACGGTACGGATTGCATACGGGAACTCTTCCGCAGTCGGAAGTACCGGCACAAGCGCACGCTCCGCCAACGCACCATGACCGATCTCACGGCGTCCCGGTCCTCTGGACGGTTTGGTTTCGCCTACGGAGTAGGACGGGAAGTTATAATGGTGCATATATCTCTTGGATGTCTCGTTCTCATCCAGTCCGTCGATCTTCTGTGCCTCGGACAGCGGAGCCAGTGTACAGATATTTAAAATCTGTGTCTGTCCACGGGTGAACATACCGGAACCGTGTACACGCGGCAGAATGTCGATCTCTGCTGCCAGCGGACGGATCTCGGTGATACCGCGGCCATCCGGACGCTTATGGTCTTTAAGGATCATCTTGCGGACAGTCTTCTTCTGGTACTGATATACAGCCTCACCCAGAACAGCCAGCCACTCCTCGTTATCAGCGAATGCCTCTTCCAGGCGCTCGGTGATTGCGCGGATATTCTCTTCTCTCTTCTGTTTCTCGTCTGTAAATACAGCCTCTTCCATCTCTTCCTGCGGAACCAGCTCACGAATCGCTGCAAACAGCTCTTCCGGAACTGCACAGCTCTCGTAGGAATGTTTCGGCTTGCCGCACTCTGCTACGATGGTGTCGATGAATTTGATGATCTCCTGGTTTACTTCGTGTGCCTTGAAGATCGCGTCGATCATGATGTTCTCCGGAACTTCCTTTGCGCCAGCCTCGATCATGATAACCTTCTCGCGGGTGGAAGCAACGGTCAGAGCCATATCAGATACTTTCTTCTGTGCGTTAGTCGGGTTTACGATAAACTCGCCGTCGATCATGCCGATCTGGGTGGTCGCACACGGACCATCAAACGGGATATCGGAAATGCAGGTTGCGATTGCAGAACCTAACATCGCGGTATACTCCGGGCTGCAGTCCTGGTCAACGGATAATACGAGGTTATTTAAGGTAACATCGTTGCGGTAATCCTTCGGGAACAGCGGACGCATCGGACGGTCGATAACACGTGCAGTCAGAACTGCGTTCTCAGATGCCTTTCCCTCTCTCTTGTTAAATCCGCCCGGAATCTTTCCGACCGAATACATCTTCTCCTCAAACTCAACGCTTAACGGGAAGAAATCAATACCGTCACGCGGCTTGTCAGAAGCTGTCGCGGTTGATAATACGGTTGTATCTCCATAATGCATAAATGCAGCACCATTTGCCTGAGCTGCTACACGGCCAACATCCACTGTTAAAGTTCTGCCAGCCAGTTCCATCGAAAAACTCTTGTACATCTCATATCTCCTTTCATCTTGTTTTGCAGAAGAACCTTCACATTCTCATACGCCGCTTTCGGTTCCAAAAGTGCCTTTCTGTGAAAAGTAATACCGAAACTACTGCTCTGCCCGCAAATATGTTTTTCTGCTTTACGGGTACAGCAGCGGTCTCGGACTTTTCTTCTACATAAACAACTAGGGTGGATTGCTCCACCCTATACGTTTTAATCTTAATTACTTTCTGATGCCTAACTTCTCGATCAGTGCACGGTATCCTTCCAGATCGGATTTCTTTAAGTAATCCAGAAGACCACGTCTCTGTCCTACCATCTTCAGAAGTCCGCGGCGGGAATGATGATCCTTCTGATTGGATTTTAAATGCTCTGTAAGCTCAGCGATTCTAGCGGTCAGAATTGCGATCTGAACCTCCGGTGAACCTGTATCGCCTGCTTTTCTTCCGTACTGTTCGATAATAGCTGCTTTCTTTTCCTTTGAAATCATTGTGATTTCCTCCTTAAAATTATTCTTACCGTATGCTAAGTTTATGTCGGAGTCGTCAAAAAACTGAGCACCGGCGGACTCATACGTAGTAAGTATAACACAATATGTTTTCGGTGTAAATCATTTTATGCAGGTTTTTCTCGATTTTTATTCCCGTTTCTTCCTATGCTCCTGGTCCCACTGCAATATTTCCACCATTATCCCCCGAAGGACCTCCCGGTCCTGCCTGGGTCGGTGCCGCAGTCTCCGGCGCTTTCGTCTCCGCCTGCGTCGGCGCTGTGGTCGGTGCCGGACCCGGTGCCTGTGTTTCTGCCGGTGCTGGCGCCTGCGTCTCTGCCGGAGCTGGTGTTTCTGCTGGCGCCTGCGTCTCTGCCGGCTTCGTCTCCGCCGGTTTTGCCGTACCGCTCGTCGTACTCTTCTCCGTACCAGGCAGATTGTAGCAGATCACCGGAGTTCCTGCCGAAATATTGTCAAAGATCGTCTTTGCAACACTCGGCGGCAGGTTGATACAGCCGTGGGAACCGCTCGTCTTGTAAATCGCACCGCCAAAACTGCTTCTCCACTTCGCATCATGCATACCGATACCATTATTGAACGGCATCCAGTAATTAACCGGCGTCCGGTAATTCTCACCCTTCAGGACCGCATTTTTCTGCTTATATGCCAGCGGATACGAGCCTGCCGGGGTTCCCCAGCCTTTCGCCAGGTTTCCAGATACGAAATCCGACTCTACCACCAGCTTTCCTTCTTCATAGAAGAAAAGGTGCTGTCCGGTCAGGTTGATCTCCACGTAAGTGTCGCCGTAGTCATTTGCCCCATGGCTCGCCGCCTTCTGGGAATACTCCGGCTCACGCGTCGTACTCTCGCCGGAGGCAATAATCGCTGCCAGCGCTTCCGTCTCTGCCGCCTGGTTGATCTTCCAGCCATACGTTCCGCCGCTTACCTGAATCGTGGAACCATACGATGTTTTCAATGTTTTCGCTTTGTTTGAAGTATTGTGTGCTTTCGCCATCTCAGACACGTACTCCGACACCTTGGAGGAATCTACCGAAACACTTCCGTCTGCATTGGCAATCAGCCACGCATGAATCTGATCTCCATTTAAGGTCTCCGTCGAATCGCCAAACTGGTATGTCACGCTCATTTTCGCGTATTTATTCATCTTATCCAGCTGTTCTGCCAGAGATGCATCATCTTTCAATACTGTCGGCTTCTTATAGACATCTGCTTCCTCCAGCGATAAATGATCCTGCAGATTCTCGATCGCACCCGTTACCGCCTGTGTCAGCTTCTCCGCCTCGACTGCCGTTCCTTCCTGTTCGGGCTCAATCGAATATCCCTGTCCGGACACATACTCTGAAATCTTTGCATTGACCGGTTCTACCGCTTTCTCCGGGTCTAAACACGATAAATTCCGGATCTGGCTTTCCAGCGCCGCATCGTCATACGTCACCATCGTTCCGATCGTATATTCTTCCTGTTTCATATGCCACAGCCATGCGAACGGGTTCTGCGCCGCTACCATCTTTTCCAGGCTACCGTCAAACTCCGCATGCAGCTTGATATCGGTTCCGGCGATCGTTTCTGTCTGATTATTTCTCTCATCGATCGTCAGTGTGTAACCATTCACACCTTCCGAAATCAGTTCCTGCACCTCTGCCGCTGTCTTTCCGGACGCGTCAACACCGTTGATCTGCGTATTCGGAAAGAAACGAGCCTTATATTTCTGGGACATTCCCACATAGACGCCTCCGGCTGCCACGAGCAGAATGCCCGCCGTACAGGCAGCGATCCATGCCGCCTTTTTACCGTTTTTTCTATGCTCAGCTTTCAGAGCTGCCTTTTCCGGGGTGGTTTCCGTCCAGGATGCCGTCTTTCCGGAATCCTGTCCCCGCTGCGGCGCCGCATGAGCTGCCTCCCGCCCTGTGCCCGCGCTCTGATTTCCACGGGCGCGGCTGCGCTTTCGACTGGCTGTCTCCTCCGGCTCTTTCTCCGGCAGGCGTTCCGGCTTTTCCCACCGGTTCTGATCCTGACGCTCTGGCTGGTGTATGTTTTCCATGTCCAGCTCTGCTTCCCTCAGGATCCGTTCTTCCATATCCCGGTCGAAATAATCATCATCCAAATAGCCCTCATCCGGCTCATCCAGATAATCTTCATCTTCCAGCATAATCTCCCGGCTGTTCATCGCCGTATTTCGTCTCACCGGCTCCCGCCCATCTTCGCGGCTGCCGGAACGTGAATTTTCATTCAAATTCCCGTTTCTATCTGTCATCGTCCTATTCTCCCTTTAAAAATCCAATACGGGTTCCTATTCCCGGAAGGATCTGCCATTCAAGTAATGGTTTTATCATTTGGCATATTTTTCTGACAAAAATCCATGCTATCTGTGTTGCTGGTCCTCCATCGTCCTATTGTATATAAGTTTTAAACGGAAGTCAACTTACAAAACTCTGTCATTTTCTGGTATATTCTGTTACAGAACGCGTAATGGGACGTAATTTTCTATGAAACAGAAACAAAGAGCTGCCGCGCCGCATTTTTATGTCAGCCCGACAGCTCTTTTCTATTTTTGTCCTGTCCGTATTCTATTTCTCCAGCTTTCCGAACAGTCCTTTCTTCTTATGTTTCTCGCCCTCCGGTGCAATTCCGTTCATGGCATCGTCAAACTTGCGAAGCGCTTCCTTCTGTGCCTCGGTCATGCGCTCCGGAACCTGTACCACCAGCGTCACGAAATGGTCGCCGCGCACGTTGCGGTTACGCAGGGACGGAACACCTTTTCCTTTCAGACGAACTCTCGTATCTGTCTGGGTTCCCGGTTTGACCTCATACTCTACCTCGCCGTCCACCGTCTTGATGCGGATCGGACCGCCGAGTGCTGCTTTCACGAAGGAGATCGGCACGGTTGAGTAGATTGTTGTATCCTGGCGCTTGAAGACCGGGTGCTGGGATACCACTACTTCTACCAGCAGATCTCCGCGTGGACCGCCGTTGGTACCCGGTTCGCCATTGCCGCGGTCACGCAGCATCTGACCGTTGTCGATACCTGCCGGGATCGTCACTTTGATCTTCTTTCTCTTCGCTACATAGCCGGTTCCGTAGCAATCCGGGCATTTATCCTTGATGATCTTTCCGGTTCCGTTGCAATCCGGACAGGTCTGTACATTCTGAATCTGACCAAAGAACGACTGCTGCGTGTACATGATCTTGCCTTTACCGTTACATTTCGGACAGGTCTGCGGCTGGGTTCCCGGTTTTGCACCCGTTCCATGACATTTCTCACAGGTTTCCTTTAAGTTTAACTCCAGCTCTTTTTCACAGCCAAAGATCGCTTCTTCAAAAGTAACCCGCACACTGGTACGCACATCCGCGCCGCGCATCGGTCCGTTGCTTCTGCCGCCGCGGCTGCGTCCGCCGCCAAAAATATCTCCGAAGATATCTCCGAAAATGTCTCCCATATCGCCGCCGTTGAAATCAAAACCACCGAATCCGCCAGCGCCGCCTGCACCGCCGTCAAAAGCCGCATGGCCGAACTGATCATACTGACGTCTCTTCTCCGGATCACTCAGTACGCTGTAGGCCTCCGATGCCTCCTTAAATTTATCGGCTGCCGCCTGATCGCCCGGATTTGCATCCGGATGATACTTTTTGGCCAGGGTTCTGTATGCTTTTTTGAGTGTCGCATCGTCCGCATCTTTCGGGACGCCTAAGACCTCATAGTAATCTCTCTTACTCTCTGCCATTTCAGCTCTTCCTTCCCAAAATCCGCCGGTACATTTGACCGCATCCGGCAGAGTTTCTATCGTATCTATTTATCTTCCCACAACGTAACTGTTCAGTACCTTCACAGTCACGCGCAAAAATCCATTAAAAATTGCCTACGGCAATGGGATTTTTGCCTGCTGGCCCATGTTTTCGTACGGTCAGCGCAGTAAATGCGCAGACCTACTGAACAGTTACCCCACAACCTACAAATGGGGGTCTGCCGCAGATTCCTGCGACAGCCCCTCACTGCGTTTTTCTATTGATACCCCGATGCCCCGGATTGCTCCGCACTGCGTGCTCCCGCAATCCTCAAAAGCATTCGTAATCCGCCCATTTTTCTTTGAAAAATGGCTGCCTATTATATTATACCTCTTTAAAGTCTCCGTCAACTACATTATCGTCATGCGGTGCACTTCCTGCATCAGCTGCACCCTGAGCACCGCCCTGTGCTCCTGCTGCGCCAGCTGCCTGTGCCTGCTCGTAAACCTTGCTGAAGAGTGCCTGTGCGCTGTTCATCAGTTTTTCCTTGCCAGCCTTGATTTCATCAATCTGTGCATCGGTCATCTGGTCGATCGGAGCTTTGTTGATAGCTTCTTTCAGTGCATTTAAGTCAGCTTCTACGGCTGCTTTATCGTTTGCATCGATCTTGTCGCCTACATCCTGCAGAGCTTTCTCGGTCTGGAATACCATGGAGTCAGCTTCATTTCTTGCATCGATGCCCTCTTTTCTCTTCTTATCCTGTGCCTCGTACTCAGCTGCCTCTTTGACTGCCTTATCGATATCGGAATCGGACATATTGGATCCAGAGGTAATCGTGATGTGCTGCTCTTTACCTGTACCAAGGTCTTTTGCAGATACATTTACGATACCGTTTGCATCAATATCGAAGGTAACCTCAATCTGCGGAACACCTCTTCTTGCCGGAAGAATGCCATCCAGACGGAAAGTTCCCAGTGTCTTGTTGTCCTTTGCGAACTGTCTCTCGCCCTGTACAACGTGGATATCAACAGCGGTCTGGTTATCAGCTGCGGTAGAGAAGATCTGGCTCTTCTTGGTCGGGATTGTGGTATTTCTCTCAATCAGTCTGGTTGCTACACCACCCATAGTCTCGATGGACAGGGACAGCGGAGTTACATCCAGAAGAAGGATATCACCGGCACCGGCATCGCCAGCCAGCTTACCACCCTGGATAGCTGCACCGATTGCTACGCACTCATCCGGGTTTAAGGATTTGCTCGGCTCTTTACCAGTCAGACGTTTTACTTCTTCCTGTGCTGCCAGCATACGTGTGGAACCACCTACCAGAAGTACTTTGCTTAACTCAGAAGCAGTGATACCAGCATCTTTCAGTGCGTTCTGTACCGGAATTGCGGTTCTCTCGATTAAGTCTCTGGTCAGCTCATCAAATTTAGCTCTGGTCAGGTTCATATCCAGATGCTTCGGTCCCTCGCTGGTTGCAGTGATGAACGGAAGGTTGATATTGGTTGTAGTTGCGGAAGAAAGCTCTTTTTTCGCTTTCTCAGCTGCTTCTTTCAGTCTCTGAAGCGCCATCTTATCAGCGGAAAGGTCTACACCCTCTGCTTTCTTGAACTCGTCGATCATCCACTGGGTAATACGATTATCAAAATCATCGCCGCCCAGATGTGTATCGCCGTTGGTTGCCAGAACCTCGATAACGCCGTCACCGATCTCGATGATGGAAACATCGAATGTACCGCCGCCTAAGTCATATACCATGATCTTCTGCTCTTTCTCATTATCAAGGCCATACGCAAGCGCTGCTGCCGTCGGCTCGTTGATAATTCTCTTTACATCCAGACCAGCGATCTTACCTGCATCCTTGGTTGCCTGACGCTGTGCGTCGTTGAAGTAAGCCGGAACAGTAATAACTGCCTCGTTTACCTTCTCGCCCAAGTAGCTCTCTGCATCTGCTTTCAGCTTCTGCAGAATCATCGCGGAAATCTCCTGCGGCGTATATTTCTTGTCATCAATGGTTACTTTGTAGTCGCTGCCCATGTGTCTCTTGATAGAAGAAATGGTCTTCTCTGCGTTGGTAACTGCCTGACGCTTTGCCGGCTCGCCGACCAGTCTCTCGCCTGTCTTTGTAAATGCCACAACGGACGGTGTGGTACGGATACCTTCTGTATTTGCGATAACAACCGGTTTACCACCTTCCATAACGGCTACACAACTGTTTGTTGTACCTAAGTCAATACCGATAATCTTGCTCATAGTTATTTCCTCCTGAAATTATCTTTTTCTGGCAGTTCTCTTTCTCCTCATGGGAGCTAAATTCTGCCGCCTGTCTGTCTATATTATATCAAATCAACCACCAGCACCGAATTCTGGGTGCCAGCTGTTTACGTGTTACCTATTTTAATTTGCCACTTTTACCATGCTGTGGCGAACCACGCTGTCGCGGTATACATAGCCTTTCTGGAACTCCTCGGCTACCACATTCTCACCCAGGTTTTCATCCTCAATATGCATCACTGCATTGTGGAAGTTCGGATCAAATGGCTGACCAACCGCTTCGATTGGCTTTACACCTGCATCACCCAGTGTTTTTACGAGCTGCTTGTAAACCTTATCCATGCCCTCGGCGAAAGCACTTTTTTCTTCGCCCTCCGGGATGGTCGCCAAACCACGCTCGAAATTGTCCACCACCGGGAGAATCTTCTCGATGATGTCCTTTGCGCCAATCTCATACATCGCTGATTTTTCTTTCTCCGTTCGTTTTCGGAAATTGTCAAATTCAGCCATCGTGCGCTTCAGGCGATCCGTCAGCTCCTCTATCTGCTCATCTTTCTTATCCTTCTTCTTGGAGAAAAATCCTTTTTTCTCTTTTTCTCCCTCCGGCGCTTGTGCGTCTTCCGAAGAAGCTTCCTTTTCCTTCACTGCCTCAGCTTCTGCCTGGGTTTCTGTTTCTTTTACCTGCTCCTCATTTGCCGCCTCGGCTGCTTTGGAATCTATCTCTGTCTTTGCCATGTCTCTCACCTCTTTATTTTGCACATCCGTGCTACTCGGTATCTTTATGATTGAATGTCTGATCGAGCTGGCTCTTTAATGAGCGCAGGGTCGATACAACTTTGTCATAATCCATTCGTTTCGGTCCAACGATTCCTATCGTTCCCCGAAGTCCGTCCCCCAATTCATAATTGGCGGTAACGATACTGCAGTCCTTCATCGACTGCACCTGTGTCTCACTTCCGATGTAGACCTGAATCTCATTTTTCTTATCGCTGTTCGCATCGTCCTCGGTAAGAATCTCTCTCCAGAGGTCTTTCTGCTCCAGTGTCCCGATGAGCTGGCTGGCTTTCGCGCCATCGCTCAGTTCTGGATATTTGAAAATGTTCGTCGTACCTTCGGTGTAAATCTGTAAATCTTCCTCGCCGGAACGAATCGCCTCGGCCACCTCGCTTAGTACCACATCCACGATGTGGCTGCGCTCGCCTGCCTGCCCTTTCATCCGGGTAATGACATCCAGATTAATCTGCTCCATCGTCAATCCGTTGAGACCGCTATTTAAAAGGATGTTCAAATTCAGGATGTCCTCATCGGTAAGTTCCGCATCAAGTGTCACAATCGAGTTCTTGATAATGTTGCCTTCTAAAACAGTGACAATCAGGAGTTTCCCGGCTTCCACTCTGGAAAGCTGTATAAACTTGATCTTCGTCTGGTGATACTGCGGTCCGCTGATCAGCGTCGCATAATTCGTATTGCTCGCCAAAAGTTTTGCCATCTGCTTTAACAGAAGCTCCACCCGATCCACTCTCTGGATGACCATATCACGCACCTGCGTAACCTCCGTCTCTTTCTCATGAATCAACTGATCCACATAGAAACGATATCCTTTATCTGAAGGAATCCGGCCTGCCGATGTGTGCGGCTGAATGATATATCCCAGTTCTTCCAGATCCGACATCTCATTTCGAATCGTCGCCGAACTGAGTTTCAAATCGGAATACTTGGAGATCGTTCTGGAACCAACCGGCTCTCCGGTCTCCAGATAGTTCTGGATAATCGCTTTCAAAATCTTTTCTTTTCTCTCATCCAGTTCCATCCAATCTCTCCTTCCGTGCATCCGCTTCCGCCGGTCTCTTAAACCCGCTCTGGAAGTTTTCTGTTAGCACTCAATCTATCAGAGTGCTAATATCTACAGTTCATACTATATTACTTACGCAAGTATTTGTCAATGATTTTTTTCGGTTTTTAAAAAAATTTTTTTCTTCTTTTTTCGAATAAAATTTTCCATTCTGCATACCCTGTTTTTAGGCACGCTGATTTTCACACTTTCTATAGGTAGAAACTCCCTTACCCGCTTTCCTCTTTGCGTTCGAACAAGTTTTCGACTTGTCGAACCTCCGACCGCTCCCAGAGCCCTATTTCCGGCTCTCCGACTTGACATTTAACATTTTTGTAATATAATAGTAACAAATTATAACATTTGTAAACGCATTGCAATATTTGTGAGATACACAATCGTTGCGGTGAGACAAATGAATCTAAATTGAAATGAGAGGTTTTTATTTGATGAATATGATGAACACCATGCGGCGCGGACTTGCCACAACGGCAATGAGCCTGGTCTGTCTCATGGCAGGCACCATGAATACACTGGCAGCCACAGATGCCGGAACCGAGCTTGTCTCCCAAATAGATGCGGCAGCCGGTGAAGAAACAAACGGCACTTCCACCGAAGCAGCCCAGACACCATCTGGTCCGGCTTCCGATCCGGAGCTGATTAGAAAGCAGACAAACGCTGCTGCGGAAGAAGCGGCTGACACGAACGCTTCCGAGGCAGAAGTCGCTGCATTTTCAAATGAGTCTGCACAGGTGGAGGCAGAGAACGCTGACGAAGCTGCAATGACTGAAAATACTGACACAAATGCTGCTGCCGAGGCACAGGAAGCAGAGGCACCTGCTGAAATCTACGCCGGACGTTTTACGACAACTGCTTACTGCAGCTGCCGCAGATGCTGCCGTGGCGGAAAGAACCGCACTAAATCCGGCACCATTCCGCAGGCAGGACATACCATTTCCGCCGACTTGCGCGTATTCCCGCTTGGAACTAAACTCCGCATCAACGGTGTTGTCTATACCGTCGAAGACAGCGGCAGCGGCATCCGCGGAAACAAACTGGACATCTTCTTCAATTCCCACAGTCAGGCACTGCAGTATGGAAAGAGAAGCGCCGATGTCTATATTGTCCGATAATTACATTGATTTTAAGCAAAAAAGGGTCTTGCAGATAGAAAATCTTTCACCTGCAAGACCCTTTTTTATAATTCTTATTTTACCTAATCCGTCAGCGCCTTATGATATTTCGTTTTCCGGTAAATTTTCCAAATAATGATACCCGGAATGCTCACGGTACATACGACGGTACTCACGCCTCCGATCACTCCATATATTCCAAATAAGATGGCTGCGATGATGTTCATACTTAATTCCTCCTGACTCATTCATTTTTCAATGCAAGCTCACTATGCTTTGTTCCCCATTTTATTCTTTTTATCCAAAATGAAAAGAGTTTCGGCGCATCCTTAGCAGGACTTTAATCATCCTTTCGCTTTCTTACGTTATTCATAATAATTTCGAAATATAAGTTAAAAGCGTGAAAATATTGATTTTAAAGGGTTTTTTCAATTTTTTAAAACTTTTTCAATTTTTTTCAAAAAAACGCTTGCATTTTTTGGGAAGGCGTGATAGTATATAGGAGTCGCTGATGAGCACCGCTTCAAAAGCGAGAAAATCATATCGAGGCGTGGCTCAGTTTGGTAGAGCGCTGCGTTCGGGACGCAGAGGTCGCGTGTTCGAATCACGTCGCCTCGATTCTATTATAAAACATACGGCCTGTTGGTCAAGCGGTCAAGACGACGCCCTCTCACGGCGTAAACCCGGGTTCGATTCCCGGACAGGTCACTGGAAAGAGATTCGAGATTCGAGTCTCTTTTTTATTTTCTTCATTCTTGACCTTTCATCAAATCATGTAAACTATAACTGATTTTTGCCGATGCTCCCGCATTCCAGATCAGCAAAATACGCTTTTCTACAGTATCGAACAGGATTTTCAGTCCAGAAAATTCCTGCCTGCAAATAGTAACTCTCCTTTTTTCTTCTTCATATACTGCAATATAGCCAATATGAAAAGGGGTATCTTTTTATGGAAACATACAACTACGATGCAGCAGCAGTGCCTGAGGGGGATGCTGACACGACTCCGGCGGCGGCACCGGAGACGGATGCGGCAGCAGCTGGAACCAGTGATACGGCACAGTCTGGATTTAGTTCTCAGCCTCCTGTTATCTTAACATATCCGGACAGCTCATCCAATGATCTTCAGGTATCTCCGGGCTTTGGACCATACGGGGATGTGATGCCCAGCCTGCCGTCCAATAATCATGGCAGCCCAAACACCGGTGGATGCATAAACTGCGGCGGTTCCAACTGGAAGCCATCTCCAAATGGCGCGCTCTGGACCTGGGGCATTCTCTCGCCGTTCTTTTCCACCTCGTCGGAGATCGCGCACCTGCGTTTCTACAATGCCGCCTCCATCCGCGAACCGATCGATATCTACCTGAACGGACGTCTGGTCGTATCCGATCTGGATTACATGAATTATACGCGCTACATGCACATCATCCCCGGCATCTACCAGCTGACCGTCTACCGCCGGACCAATCCGGGCTTCGCCATCGTCAACACGAATATCCGGCTTCGCAGCGGTTACAGCTACACGCTGGCGGTTCTGGGTACTTTTAATGATTTTTCGGTGCAGATGCTCAACGCCTGATCGATTTTATTTGAGAAAAGCTTCTTCACGCGAGTGCAAATCCCGCGGAGCGTTTTTTGTTTCATAGGACGTAATTTCCTATGAAAAAAGAGACCGCCACGTTCACGCGTGCGGTCTCTCTTCCGTGTCCTCTGCAATTATAAATTTATGATGAGAATATAACTGTCCGAATCTTAAACAGCCATCTATTTTTCCGGCTCATCTGCCCGGTTTGCTTTCTCGATCTTTGCCAGATGCGCGGCTGCAAATTCTTTGATTGCCTCAAAACTCTGCGGGCTGATCACATGTTCAATGCGGCAGGCATCTTCCACTGCCACTTCTCTTGGCACATCCAACGCTACCAAAAGCTTTGTCAGTAATGTATGACGCTCATAAATCATCTCCGCGATCTTCCGTCCCGACGGCTCCAGAGTGATATATCCCTCATGATCCATCGAAATATAACCGTTTTCACGAAGATTCTTCATCGCAACGCTGACGCTTGGTTTTGAATACCCCAGCTCATTGACTACATCGATCGAACGGATCATCGGCTTGCGATAGCTTAACATAAGAATCGTTTCCAGATAATCCTCTGCTGACTGCTGTATTTTCAAAGTGATTCCCTCCAAACTTCTAACACATAACCGGCCTGGCTTCGTGCCTTCCCGTCTCCCGCAGAATAGTCTTCCCAAACTGCCGACCAGTTACCATAATACTATATACTAGAATACCATATTTGGAAGAATATTTCAAACCATATCGAAATCAATCTATCGTTTCCAGAAACCGACGGAGTTACTGTTCACGCATACGTGTCCAGTAACGGAATTTGCCGTGGCTTCGCATTTAAATACGGCAGCAAGCTGCACAGTGTTCCTGCAAAATTTCTTCCAACGCGGTTTTGCTGCTGGTGTGGCAGCGGACAACTTCTGTCCGGCTTCCCTTTGCACCATCAACCGCCGTCCGAATCATTTTATGGGAAACGGTGCTTGTAAAGAGTACAAGCAGATCCGGCGCTCCGATCTGTTTGCCGAAATCCGCCGTCATCTGTGTAAATACCTTTGCCTTACAGTTAAATGATTTGCAGATTTTCACGTACTGGCTGACCATGCGGTCATGACCACCTACAATTACAACACTCATATTTTATCCTCCGAAAGTTAGCTCTGTCTAACTGCTGATGAAGTTAGTATACACTAACTTGTCTTGTTTGTCCAGAGGAAAATTGAAATTCATAGAAATAAACGTACCGTGCAAGACTATTTTTCACCAACCAACCTTATCTCACACGGTACGCATTTTCCCATTATCCATTTTTATCCAATACTAATTTTTATCGTATTTTACGCTTTTAACACCTCCTCTGTTACTCCCGTTTTTCCTATTCCAGCTTTATACACCTCCAATCCTGATATCGCTATATCAAACATCCAATCCGTTTCGCACAGAAATCCCATTTTCTGATACACATCCCAACGGCTCATCGACGCATGTTCTTCTAATTGATAGTTTCTTCCCAGCTGCCGGTATGCATGAAGACCCAGTCTATGATATGGCAGAAATTCCAATTATCATAGCCGGACCAGCCGGAGAACACACATCATCTTTTAAATTCTCAAGATGCTTTTCGCTCTGTAAAAACAGCTGCACGCATGATGCTGCAAACTGCATCCGTATTGATTCCTAAATCAACGCTGCATATCACCTGCCATATTTCCTATACCTGTGAAAATGTTTTTTCGTAAGAAATATACACTTTCCATAATCATATTTACATTATACCATATATTCCTTTGCAAGGCAAACGCCCGTTCTGTACTTTATTAAAATAAATGGCACACCGCATTCTCATCACTACTAAAGTAACGAGAATGCGGTGTGCCATTTTTCAATTCTTTACTGTCCAATCTCTGCCGCCGGACCCACTGCCGGTTCCTGCGCCGGACCGTGTCCTGGTCCGATGTCGCTGCCCGGTCCTGCCGGCACGATCGTCGTGCTAGATTCTGCCGGATCTTCAACTGTCTCGGCAGTTGTTTCCGGCACCACCGCCGGGGCTGAATACCGTTTTCCTGCCGTACCCGTCTTGTAGATCCGCTGCATCCGCTCTTTGATGGATTCGCTCTTGATCTGCTCGATCTTGGCGCTGGCGTCTTCTTTTAACTCCTTGCTGCTGCGACCGGAATCGCCGCTCTTTGCAGACTCCAGAAGCTTCGCCACCTCATCCGAGAGCAAATGATCCCTTCTGAAATTCGCCGCGGTATATCCGCTGGTTGTGATTTCAAATGCATCCGGATGACCTGCCAGATAGGTTCCTTCTCCGCGTCCATTGTCCGTCTCCGGGGTATCAAAGGACGCCGCCGGAAGCCCCTCTACCATCTTTTCCATCGCATTTTTCCAGATCTTCGCCGGATACGTGCCGCCGTACAGGCTGGAAAGTGTCTTCTGCTGGTCGTAGCCAACCCAGACCGTCATCGTATAATATGGCGTCATGCCGCAGAACCAGCCGTCACGGCTGCCGTTGGTCGTACCGGTCTTTCCGGCCGCCTCTATATTGCCGCTCCACCCCATCGACGCCGCCGTACCTTTTGTGACAACTCCCTTTAAAATATCGGTCATCAGCACGGCGCTGCTCTCCTGGTAAACCTGAACCGATTCATAATCTTCAAAAATATCTTCGCCCTGGTTATTGATCATCTTGATAATACAGGTCGGTTCGCGGTACTGTCCCCGGTCTGACAGCGCCGCATAAGCACCCGCCATCTCCTCGGTCGTCATACCGGTGGTAAAGCCGCCCAGGGAGGTCGCCGGATAATAGTCCGCCGCCTGCACGCTCGCGAAGCGCATCTGGGTTAAATATGCCATGCCGACATCCGGTGTGATATCATCATAGATATACCATGCCACACCATTTTTACTTCGCTCGACCGCATTTCGAAGCTCCAGCCTCTCGCCGGAAAGGGACTTCACATCCACGCCCTTCTGCTTCGCCGCGTCAATATCGATATTCGGAATCCTTGTTTCCGATGTGTAACCATTTTCCAGTGCCGGTGTATACACGATCAACGGTTTGATAGAACTTCCCGGCTGTCTCGGGCTCTGGAACGCACGGTTTAATGTGTAGGTATCCGTCTCCTGACTGCGTCCACCCACAATCGCCACGACGCGGTTCGTCTTGTTATCAATAACGGTGGACGCGCCTTGCAGTTTGTAAACGCCGTTTTCGGATGTATTGCCATCAAAGGACAGAACTCCATCTAATGCATCCTGCAGGATCGTCTGCTTGTCCGGATCCAACGAGGTATAAAGGTTATAGCCGCCCGTGTAGAGCGCATCGCGCTCCTGATTGTACACCTCGTTGTAATTGGCATTGTACTCTTTGTAAGCCTCGTCGCTGCGGAATCCATACTGGAATTCAAAGCCGTCACGGCGCATCAGATAGCGAATCGCACAGTCAATCGCATACGTCGTCTCATAGTTGTGCAGCGGCACTCTCTGGCGGTTGACCGTGATCTCCTCCGCCTTTGCCTCTTTGCACGCTTTCTCCGTAATAAATCCCATACTCAGCATATCTTCCAGAATCTTATCGCGGCGTGTCAGCGCATTTTCCGGATGACGGTACGGGTTGTAATACGTCGGCGAGTTCGGAATCGCACACAAATATGCCGTCTGGCTCAAGGACAGTTCATCCGCATCCTTGCCAAAATAACCTCTTGCAGCCGCCTGAAGCCCGTAGTACGTGTTCGCGAAGCTGATATCATTGATATAGAACTCCATAATCTGCTCTTTGGTGTATTTCTTCGTCAAATCTAAGGAAATCAGCATCTCCTTGATCTTCCGCTCCATCGACACCTCGCGGGTCAGAAAACGGTTTCTCGCTAACTGCTGGGTGATCGTACTCGCGCCGTGCTTTTCTGCTCCCTCAGTCAAAAAGTAATTGACTGCGACACGGAAAATACCTTTTATATCAATGCCTGGATTTTCCCAGAACGTCCGATCCTCGATCGCCACAAATGCGTTGACTGCATTCTGCGGTATCTGGTCATACGTCAAATAACTGGAATCCTCGTCTCCCGTCAGCTTCGCCAGCACATTACCGTTGGAATCATAAATATAACTTGCCTCCTGCAAACGGAACGTATCCAGCGTACTGTTTTCCACCACTCCCTCTATCTGGCTTTTATAGTCCTCATAGAGCGGAATCAGCTTATATGCGCCAAATCCGGCACCGCCAATCACCAGCAGTACCAGACACACCAGAAGCGTCTTGAACATGGTTCCAAAGATCCTTGCCATCGCATGGAACACGATCTGCCCACCGCTCCGGCTGTTATTTTTGCCCGCTTTCTTTTGCTTGCCGACATCAATTTTCCCGCTTTTCTTTGCGGTGCCCCGCCTGCCCGAAGATCGTGCGGATGAAGCTGCCGGCTTCTTTCGAACGCCGGAGGCGTCCTCTCTCGTCTGTTTCTCCCTCATCTCTTCCCTCATCTTCCTATGTATCTATGGTTGCTTCCATTCTATTTTCATGCGGCACCTTAGACTTCAAAAATGCCTGTCTGCGGACAGCAACTTTTTATACTTTTCTGACAAAATCAGCTTGGACTCCCTTTTATTATAAGTTTTTTTGTCCAAAAGAACAAGCCTGTTTTCGAAATCTGCTCAATCTCCTGCCGCGTGTTACTGTTCGCGCATATATGCCCAGTAACGGAATTTGCCGCGGCTTCGCATTTAAATACGGCAAATTCCTGCTGCCACCACGTTTTCTTACGGCGCTTTCGGTTCCAAAAGTGCCTCCCCGGAAACAGTAACGGGATTTTGCCAATGCATTCAGCTTCAAAAACACTTGTCTGTAAACTGCATTTTCGCTGTATCAACGCCGTTTCCGAAAAAGAAATGCTAGAAGTTCATGCACTAACAGCGGCGTGGCGGATAACAGGAGAAGCGCCAGCCACTCTGCCGGGTTCAGCTGCACCGTGTGAAGGAGTTTCATCAAAAAAGGAATCTCCGTCACCGCAACCTGCATCAGAATCCCCACAAGGACTGCCGCAAGCATCAGCGGATTTTTTCCAAGACTGCGTGAAAATGCTGAGCCCGTAAGCGAGCGCATGCCGACCGCATGAAAGAGCTCTGACAGCCCCAGAACGGTAAATGCATACGTCTGTGCCCGCAAAAGCTCCTGTCTGCTGAAAAATGCCCCCAGCGTGACTGCTGCGATCAGAGACCCGTAAAATGCCATGCAGAACCACCCGCCTCCGGCAAACAGCGACTCGCCCGTCCGACGCGGCGGCTGACGCATCAAGTTCTCCCTGTCGTTTCCATCCATGCCGAGTGCCAGCGCCGGAAGCGAGTCCGTAATCAGATTGATCCAGAGGATGTGCCCGGCTCCCAGCGGCGCCGGTATTCCGATAGCAACGGCGGCAAACATGGTTAAAATCTCCCCCAGATTGGAGGAAAGCAGAAACAGTATAGATTTTCGTATATTTTCATAGATGCCGCGCCCTTCCTCAATTGCCCTCTCGATCGTCGCAAAATTATCATCCGTCAAAATCATATCCGCCGCCTGCCGCGCCACATCGGTGCCGCCTTTTCCCATCGCGATCCCGATATCGGCTGATTTAAGCGCCGGCGCATCATTTACACCGTCCCCGGTCATCGCCGTCACGCACCCGGCGCGTTTTAAAGCCCGCACAATCCGGACTTTATGTTCCGGCGACACCCGTGCAAAGACTGATACAGAACCGATTCGTTCCTCCAGAGCTCCCTCATCCAGCGTTTCCAGCTGCGCCCCCGTCATGCATTCTTCCCGCCGTTTGGCAATCCCCAGCTGCCTGGCGATCGCAAGCGCCGTGTCTGCATGATCCCCAGTGATCATGACCGTCCGCACAGATGCCCTGCGAAATGCCTCAACTGCCCCGGCTGCTGCCTCCCTCGGCGGATCCATCATGCCTGCCAGACCCAGAAATATCAGGTTCTGCTCCAGCTGTCCCACCTGTTTCTCCCACTTTCCATCCGGCATTTTTCCTGTTTGAAGCTCCCTATACGCCCCTGCGAGTACTCGCAGGGCACGCGCGGACATACGCGTGATCTCCGCCTCAATCTCTGTCCGCCTCTCCCTGGTCAGAGGCACAATTTTGTCCTCTTCCATCTCATAACGACACCTTTTAAGAATCACATCCGGCGCCCCTTTTACACAAGAAATCCAGTTTTCTCCCTGCTCATGCACCGTCGTCATTCTCTTCCGATCCGAATCAAAGGGAATCTCCCCTTTCCTCGGATATCTCCGACGCAGATGCTCCGGAGAAACACCACAGTTTTCACAAAATCCGTACAGCGCCCGCTCGGTGGCATCCCCCACCGTCTCCCCGGCATCGCTGCACAGCGCAAATACCTCCAGAAGCCGTTTTCCCACTTCTCTTTCCTTAGAGCGCGCCAATTCCTGTTCCGTATACTCCTGTCGGTTTACATAACATGTCGTCACCGTCATCTCATTTTTCGTCAGCGTCCCCGTTTTATCTGAGCAGACCACGCTGACTGCCCCCAGTGTTTCCACGGACGGAAGACGGCGCACAATCGTGCCAGCCCGCGCCATTTTCGTCACTCCCAGCGCCAGCACAATCGTCACCGTCGTCGGAAGCCCCTCCGGCACGGCAGCTACCGCCAGGGAAATCGCGGTGAGCAGCATTTCCATCACGTCGCGCTTCTGCCAGACGGCGAGGGCAAATAATAAAACGCACAGCCCGATCGTAAGAATACTCAATAGTTTCCCCAGATCCGACAGCCTTTTTTGCAGCGGTGTCTCCTCCTCCGGCGCCTCGCGGATCAGAGAGGCAATCCGCCCTACCTCCGTATTCATGCCGGTGGCGATGACAATTCCCTTTCCCCGCCCTGCCGTCACGTAAGAAGTCATAAATGTCTCATTTTTACGCTCTGCCACCGGAAGCGCACCGGCGGCTAAAAAATGGCTGTTTTTCTCAACCGCCCGCGATTCGCCAGTCAGTGCTGATTCTTCTGCCCGCATTTCAGCTGTCTCGGTAAGACGCAGGTCGGCTGGAACCTGCCGCCCGGCATCGAGCACGACCAGATCCCCCGGCACCAGCTCCCGCGCGGCAATCTCCCGCTCTTTTCCTTCCCGGATCACAACCGCCTCCAGCTGCGTCATCCGTTTTAAGGATTCGAGCGCTTTCTCCGCCTTCCCCTCCTGAATCACGCCCACCGTGGCATTTAATACGACAACCGCCATAATTACCCCCGCATCGCCGTACTCGCCCAAAAGCAGGGAGATCCCGGCTGCCGCAAACAACACAAAAATCAGGGAGTCGCAAAGCTGTGCCCCGATGCGCACAATCAGACTCCGCGGTGGCGCTTCCCGCAGCTCATTTTCCCCATAATGGCGCTGCCGCACCTCCACTTCCGCTGCCGATAAGCCTGTCCGCAAATCGACCGAAAACTCCCTGCACACCTCTTCCACCGTCCGGTTCTCATACATGCGCATTTCCCCCTTTTTCTGTCCCTGTTCTGTACTTTTCACAGACTGCATTTATTCATATGCGGAAAATAGGGGGGATTAGAACTGAATGGTTGGAATAAAGAAATGGAAAGCATAGTCCTGTTTGATGCTCAAATGGCATCGGAACTCTTATTGTTTCGATGCCATTCTATAAATTCTATGATTTAATTTTATCGTTCTGTTTCTGTCACATACCTTACACCTGTGGTTCCGGCTCCTGCGTCTGCGCGGCCGGTTTGCGCTCCATCGGCATATAACCCTCTTTCTTCCGCTGTATTGGCTGAGCAGTCACCGTTGCTGCCGTATCCCGGAACGCCGGGAGACTGCCTGTCTCCATGTAAGCGCGGAACGGAAGTTCGCCCTGCACTGGGTCTTTCACGGCCTCATTTTTCTCCACTTCTGGCCGTTCTCCTCTGCGCGGTGGGCGGCGCTCAAACCGCTCCCGCCTTCCAGAAGCCGGGCGGTCTTCCCTTTTCTCATTTTCCGGCACCGCACGGTTTCCGCCGCGTCTGTCCAATGCTCTCTCGGCTCCCGAAACACGAGCTGCCCTCTCTCTCTCTGAGCAAGCTTTCTCTCTGCCCTGCGTGCGCTCGGTATTCCCCTCTGCAGCACGATCCGCTGCACGGTTCCGATAGCTTCTCTCCGATCGTTCCGGTCTGTCACTGCCAGACGGACGTTCTTGTGCGCTGCGCTCCTGTTCCGGCTTTTCGGCTTTTTCCGGTGTTTCCAGACGTGTTCCCCTATTCGGACCACTTACGCCTCTTGGCGCCTGTGTCCGCTCCGAAAGAGGTCGAACCTGCATCTTATTTTTCTTTTCCTTCTCCCGGAAGCTTTTAAGTACGATCGCCGCCGAATACTGGTACGCATAGATACAGCTTTTCATCAGTTCCTGCTCTTCCTCCGTCTTGCAGGAACTCAAGAGCATCTCTTCCTCTTCTTTTTCCAGATATGCCTCTCCGTTCGTATCGCGTTCCTTTACCGGCTTGTAGATCCGGTATTTCTTGTAATACGGCGGACATGGAAACTGCTTATTCTTAACCGGTTCCGGTACAATCCGCAGTTTGTAGGTATCGGACATGCGCGCCAGAACATTATGTATTTTCTCACAATTCTCTCTCGTATTTGTCTCCCGAGCCGGGATACAAAGTAAATAATCCATCTATTTTCCCTCACATCTATCAAACGATCCTTTTCAAAATCGTTTTCTTCTCAAATTTTCTACATTTACGCCAATCTTTATTGTATCATGTCAGAGAAAAACGGGCAAGTGAAAAAGAATGTGCCTCACGACAATTTCCTGTTACACAAAAAAGGCTGCCACACGAATGCCAAACGAACGTTTTCCGTCCGGGGCCTTCTGTTTGTGACAGCCTGTCTTCCTTTATCTAACGCAGCCATATTTACCTGCGTGTTACTGTTCACGCATACGTGTCCAGTAACACCTGCGTTCCTCAGTCTCTTACACCATCCAGTCTTTCAGCACGCCGTGATCGCGCAGCAGCTTTCCAATCACCGTCTTGTCAATCTTCCGGAGAATCGGCTTTTTGAGTGCTTCAAGCGGCATCGGCAGCTTCATTTCCAGCGGCGATCTGCCGTCCATCAGCTTGACCGTGCTGTCCAGAAGCTCGCGGATATCGTAGACACTTCCCCATACCTCCGGTACGCCGCGGTCTACGCCGCACAAGCCATACACCGCTTCCATCGCGGTGCGGACGGAATACTCGGTCGTGAAAATAGTATCACGCGGGGTCTCCGCAAACTGCCCCAGAAATGCCGCATTGACACATCCATCCGGGATAACGTCCGGGCGGTCTCCGGCACGCCGCGGCATAAAGAATGCTGTAATATACGGCATCATCGTCGGCGTACAGTTCGCATGGTTCTCAGCCAGTTCCTCGATCTGATCCTCCGGAATTCCGAGATGGTACAGCCATTCTTCGGTGATCTCCTTGCCCGTGCAGGCGCGCATCGGCTTCTTCACATAATCGCCCGGAAGCAGCGTAGTAGCATGAACCGTGCCTCCCATCGTCAACGTAACCGTAGCCTGCCGCTGCGGGGGAACTACCATAATCCCGTTGAAAGAGGAGTGATTCGGAAGGGCCGTTGCCGAGGAAATCCCATCCACCTCTACGCTATCCACGGATGGTTCGGACGGTACGTTTTCTGCTACTTGAGTAATAGCGGGCCGGGCAGTTATGTCTTGCGAATCGCCCTGCCCTTTCTCCGCGTTGTTTGTCATACTGCATGCGGCCAATGCCATAAGAGCCGCAGGAATCCATATCTTTTTCATCTTATACTATTTTTCTGGTTATCTACTATACAACTCCAACTCAAGCGCCGATATATTATAGGCATATACGGCCTCGATATATCCCCGCCGGATCTCCCGGGCGGCGTTCAGGCTTTGAACAAACTGCGTGATATCTGTCTCGCTCTCTTTGAACTGTACCGTCGCGCTCTTCAACAAAGCATCCGCTTCCGGTAAAGCGCCGGTCGTATAATAGCGGATATGCTCTCCTTCCTTACGAAGCGCGACGCTCAACTCCTCCACCTTATTGTTCAATTGACGGATGTTGCTCTCCGCTTCCGTGCGGGCGATATAGGAATCGATCTTCGCTTGCCTTACCCGGCTATGCTGCGGGAAGAACAATACCGGGAACGAGATCCCGACCATCCAAGAGTCCAGACCGCTCAACGGGGCTATTTTCTGACGCACATATCCTACCGATAGTTCCGGGAAGAAACGGCTCCGTTCGATACGAAGCATGGCTTTCTTCTCATCGGCCACGCTCCGGAAATAATTCAGATGGATATCGGACGGAGCGATCTCGGCTACGCGAGCGGGGAATAAAACCAATGTCGTATCCATAGGCAGTAATGGGGAATCCGAATAACAAGTCCAAGAGAAACGACGGGTAGCCAATTGCAACTCCTCTTCCGCCTGCGACAAACGGGTCTGTAGATCGGCGACCAAGGTAGATGACATATTCCGCTCCAATAGCGTGATATCCCCTTGCTCATAACGCAACTGACTTGCCTTTCGCAAACGTCCGGCCCACTCGATCTGCTCTTTATACAAGGCACATAGATGAAAGGCATATTGATAATAAGCCCATGCCCGTTTTACCTCGGCCGTAATCTCCTTCTTCACCAAGTCCCGGTAATATTCTCCCGTGGCGACTTGACGGTTCACCAAGGCGTTCTTATAAAATGGGGTCAATAGAGAGCCTAAGGATTGCGTGATCTCCATCTGATTGTCGTTTCGTGTCTCACCGTTGATCTGTCCCCATGAATAATTAAAGGTGGTCGGTGACACCTCCCAGCTCTCTCCCCGTGAAGCACGACTACGTTCAATGGATGCCGTGGCAGTCTTCAGGCGAGGATGATTCTCCAAGGCGATCGTCACGGCTTCTTCCAACGACACCGTCTGTTGGGCATGCGTGGGGAATAAGATACCTAAAAAAAGAAGAAACGGCAATAGGCGCTTCAACCAGCGTTGGCGCTTCCAAGCGGCCGAGCTATTTACCAACCGATAAAATACCGGGATAATAATCAACGTCAAGATCGTGGAGACAATCAAGCCTCCGATCACGACCGTCGCTAACGGACGTTGCACCTCCGCGCCCG
>OMCD01000108.1_pt1 | contig 58411 bp, 50 predicted proteins | sample 1674171 | NCBI WGS metagenome assembly OMCD01 (sample SAMEA103958149, study PRJEB25191) | human gut metagenome | biome: human-associated habitat [ENVO:00009003]; feature: intestine environment [ENVO:2100002]; material: feces | place: Germany | collected 2013/2015
TCCATTCGCGGAATGTCATTTTATACGTAGTCTTGATATAAGCGGAAAGATAGGTACGGTTCGTATGAAGTATTTCGGACAGTTCTTTTATGGTAAGTCCCTGCTGGACATAGCCGTCTGTCTTTATCCAGTTGGCCACTTTCTCTATAATTTCTGTATAGGACACTGGAACTTCTTTCTCAGAAACTATTTTAGGTTCTGTTTCTGTATCTGTCAGAAGTTCTTCTTCAGACTGTATATCTTGCTCAAAAGCATTTTCCACCTGTTCATAGAACAGCAGGTAGTTCTGATAGCTGTAGAAAAGATAGCTGTAGAACGGTATTGACGACAAAATCCAGATAAAAACATATTTGTCTGGCAGAAATGTCAGCAATCCGCATCCGACACCGAAGATAACAGCCCAATAAGTGAATATGGAAAGCCATTCGATATATGTACCTATATCATCCGCCTGAGTTTCATTGAAAATCCGAATGGCTCTACGGTATGCAATTATGACTCTGCGAGCTAAAACGACTCCAAAAACGACTAACCATACAGCTAAAGCAAATAAAGAGAATTTTTGCATGATTCCGCTTGGCAACAGGAACAACACAACTCCGGAAAGAGTTGAAAATATAATCCATAAAATGATATGTGTCCACACACGCCGTTTGGTAATGTAAAAACGATCAAGCAACATTATCAATGCCGAACTGAACAGAGAATAGCACAGGAAGTATGTGGACATGTTCATCAATATGGCAGAATCCGCATTTTTGAATCGGATACCAAAGAAGAAATGTACCGAATAATTTGCCGAAAGCAGCAGCATAGCTATACCCATAATCTGTCGGGAGCGGAGATAATTCTTGAAAATTTTCTTTTCAGGAGTCTTTGCAAACAAAAAATAAAAGCCGAAGAATAACATCAATGGCAGTGCGGTATAAAGTGAAAAACTGTATATAGATGGCTCCATTGTTATGCTTATTTGATTTTGATACAAAGTTACGTCTTTTTCTTCACAAATAGACACATAATCTATGATTTAACGTTATAGATTCGGTCATATTAGATTGAAAAATTATTAGAATTAAAGCCAGTGGTGAAAAATTCAACCACTGGCTTTTTCTGTCAAGACTTCGATATTAAAGTTTTACACCTTTGGATTCCGATAAACCGGGTCTCCCTATAATTAAATGACTGCGTACAAAGTCCACGTGCGGGCTTTCCGGCTGTTGTTCCGTCTGTTTTTTCTCGTTGCCTTGCCGGTTCTCTTCTGTGTTTTCCTGAGCCGGAGCCAGCTCAAGCTGTATCTTGCGGTCCAGTGCGGCGAGTTCGGACTTCAGCTGTTTCAGCTCGTCCTCCTTCTTCCACACCTTGCCCGCTATCTCCTGCAACTGCGGAATCTCCTTTTCCAGCACTTCGTTCTTAGACTTGTACTGGTCGATGATGGTCGGAATCCTCTCCAATGCGTTCAGAAAGTTTCGTGCGGCAGCAATCGGGTCTGCCATCGCCAGATGCCCGTTGTTGTAGGTGTACTTGTAGTTACCCTCCACCACGAAGCGGTTGTCAGTGAACTCCAGACCTTCTTTGAGTGTCCTCTCGCTGACCACCTTTATCGGAAAGCCGTAAAGTTCCCCGACAGCCTTGTACAGTCCACCAGTCGTGGCGTTCTTGGCGATTTCCTGCAAACGCTTACCGATGACCTTCTCATCCGTTGAATCCACGCCGTCCACCTTGACAAGATTAAGGCGGCTGCCTTCCTTATCAGTCTGCACAACGGAAAGAAAACGGTTCCAGTCTTCCGTCATGGCTTCGATGAAAGCCGTGTTGTTGCGCAGTTCTCCCGTCTTGGATTCCAGCTTGAACTCCGAATCGCGCTTGCCCTTGTTGAACGACTTGCGTTCCCCTTCGAGCGAGGCGATACGCTTCTCTAATTTCGCCTTATCCAAAAGGTCGGTATTGCCGGAGAGCAACGCCATATACTCCGAGAAGTTCATACCCGATTTTTCGTCCATTGCTCCCTCGTCGATGGTACGTGCGCCCATCGCTCCACTTTTGAGCTGCGATATGAACGTCTGCTTGCAGTGCAGCAGATTGAACTTGTAGCTGTCCAGCGACTTTTCCACCGCGTAGATGATGATATCCACGTTGTTCTCGGCAAAATGCTTGGCAATCTCGTTCCCGGCTCTAACACCCCGTCCGTCACGCTGTTGCAGGTCGGACGGTCGCCACGGTGTATCAAGGTGATGGATGGCGACGCATCTTTTCTGCGCATTCACGCCCGTTCCGAGCATACTTGTGGAGCCGAACAGCACTCGCACTGTCCCTGCGTTCATGGCATCTATCACCGCCTTACGAGCCTTATCCGTCTTACACTCCTGAATGAAGCGCACCTCACTTGCCGGTATGCCGTAATCCTCCACCAACTTGCGTTTTATCTCGCTGTACACGTTCCATCCTTCCCCCGGCTGGTATGTCCCCAAGTCGGAGAACACGAACTGCGTACCCTTGTGCGTCTCGTACTTGTGGTAATACTCTGCAATCATCTTGGCACAATGGCTTGCCTTGTTGTCGGGATGGTCCTCGTAGTTCGGGTCTATCATGCGCATATCAAGAGCCATCTTTCTCGCGTAGTCGGTGGCGATGAGCATCTTCGCCTTTTCCTCCGTTTCCGACAGGGGTAACCTGCCAAGCAGAGTGGCATCGCCGGTTTTGGCAAACTGCATCAGCTTCTGTATGAAGTCCTCCTGCTCCGGTGTGGGCGGTATGTGGTGCAGTATCTCATTCTTGTTTGGTCTGTCCACACCTACATCCTCCGCCGTGCGGTAGTCGGTAATCTCGTTGTAGAAGGCGGCAAGCTCCGGCACCTTGATGAAATAGCGAAAACGCTCCTTCTGAACGATATTGTTCGTTACGTTGAACTCAAAATCGGTCGTCTTTTTGGCGAAGATGGCAGCCCAAGCATCGAAACAGCGGATGTCCTGCCGTTCCAGTTCGTTGGGGCGCAGGTATTTGAAGAGCAGGTACAGTTCCGTCAGACTGTTGGAAATGGTCGTGCCCGAAAGGAACGTAGCCCCCAAGTCCTTGCCCGTGCGTTCCTGTATGGTACGGATGGCAAAGAGCATATTCAGGGCCTTCTGGCTTCCTTCCGAGTTTCCCAATCCCGCCACACGGTCATGACGGGTGTTGAAAGTCAAGTTCTTGAACTGGTGACTCTCGTCAATGAAGATGTGGTCGATGCCCATCTGCTTGAAGTCCACCACATCATCCGTGCGGGACTTGATGGCGTGTTCCACCTTCTCCAGCTTCGCCACAAGGTTGTGCTTGCGCTTCTCCAGCCCTTTCAGCATCGCCCGCGACACGTTCTTGCCCTGCTGTCGCAAGACTTCGAGATTTTCCTCCACCGTGTCAAGCTCCGCCTGCAGGATGCGCTGCTGCAACTCCGGCGACTGCGGTATCTTCCCGAACTGGTCGTGCGACATGATGACGCAATCATAGTCGTTGTTCTTGATGTTGTTGAAGAAACGCACACGGTTGGCGGTCGAAAAGTCCTTTTCAGAAGCGTAGAGGATGCGGGCGTTAGGATAGGCCGCCTGATAGGTGGCGGCAATCTCCGCCACATTCGCTTTCAGCCCGATAATCATCGGCTTGTGCGCCAAGTTCAGACGCTTCATCTCATGTGCCGCTATGCACATTATCAGCGTCTTGCCGGTTCCACAGGCTAAGCGCAAAGCGCCTTGCCGTCCTTTCGGACGGTAGGTTTCTAAACGCTCGCCACCGAACCGTACGTACACGTCTCCATGTATACGGCTCTCCATGGTTATTTTCAGTCTATTTCTTTTCATGAATCTTACGATAACAATTTTCACATACTGCTATTGTTTTTCTCTGTCTGGCAATCATGAAGCGTTCCCACTCCTGTTTGCCTTTCAGGTCTTTTAGCTTGCGGACATGCACCATTCTAAGGTTGTCCTCCGCTCCGCAATATTCACATTCACGGGCTTTCAACCGAGCCATAAGGCTGGTACTTTCAGTCCCGCGATAACTGGGCATGATATGCGCATTGTCAATACGCGCGTCTTTTCTCTGCTTGAACCCTCCATGATAAATAGTACGTTCCAACATTTCGCCCTTGTTGTTTTCATACCTTACTGTAAAGACTTTATTCCGGCAATATTTACGGATTATTTTCCTTACGGTTGATTCATACTTGGATGATAATGTTTTATACATACTCTCTTTCATGTAGTAATAGAAACTATTGAGAATGTTGACATTGTTTGCAATACAGTAGTAGTTATAGATTCCCCGAATTTCCGAATTGTATCGGTTGAGTATTTCAAGGTCATCATTACTACGGAGATACGGGCGTGAGGTCGATTCCCATGCTTCCTTGCCATTCTTGATTATTATGCGCATCGCATTATAGTCAAGCAGTTTCTTTCTCATAACCTCATAAGGCAGGAGAAGAACCACTTTATGGTCAAGTGAGCGTATGGGGATTCCTCTGAAATCCTTTCTCGTCTTGTCCGTACTGCGGACTGTAACATCAAAGCCGAGAAATTTGGCTGCGTCGTGTGAGTTGGTGATTAACGTCTTTTCATCCGAAAGTTCGAGTTTCAACGTATCTTGCAGAAAGGTCTTAATGTCCCCCTTTGCTTTTACACAGTCCTCTTTACTTCCGATTACGCAAATCAGAAAATCATCGGCATAGCGTACATACCTCATGCGTTTGAAGTTTTCGTCCATGTCAAGAGTTGCAGGAAGTTGTTGCATCTCACGGTGGAGAATGGCTATCTCCCTGCGCAATGCTTCTTTCTTCTGCTCGTCTGTTTCATTCTTCAGTTTCTTTACACGTTTGTCCTTACGATTTGCAACCCTTTTATATTCGGGGTTGCGTACACGTGCTTTACCTTTATTGAAGACGTTTATGTAGTTCCGCATAAATTTATCGAGTTTGTCAAGATAAATATTCGCCAAAATCGGACTTATTATGCCTCCCTGCGGTGTTCCGATATAGGAATTTTTGTACTCCCATTGTTCCATGTAGCCTGCTTTGAGGAATTTACGTATCAGTCGCAGGAAACGCTCGTCATTGATTCTTTCAGCAAGGATTCCGATTAAAACATCATGGTTGATGTTGTCAGAGAAACCCTTGATGTCTCCCTCGATGAACCAATGTGCTCCCGTACCTCCCTTTTGTAAGGAAGCCATAGCCGTATGACAGCCACGGTGTGGTCTGAATCCATGCGAGCAGTCTTCAAAATGACCTTCGTAGATGGATTCAAGAATCATCCTTACAACTTCCTGTACAAGTTTGTCCTTAAAGGCTGGTATGCCTAAAGGACGTTGCTTGCCATTCTTTTTGGGAATGTAAATTCTCCGTGCAGGGCACGGACGGTAACTTTCGTCTTTCAACTGTCCAATGATAGAGTGAATGTGCTTTATGCTCATTCCGTCTATGGTCTGCCCGTCTGTGCCTTTCGTATAGTTGCCCGCATTCTGCGACAACTTTTGATAGGCAAGTGCGTACAGATTTTCATTGAACAGCAGTCGGTAAAGCCGTTCAAACTTGTAATTAGGGTCTTGGCTGTGCCCAGCCAGACTGTTTAATACATTTGCTGAATCTCTCATAATGTCTCACACATCATTCGTTAAACATATTAAATAATAACTCACTGTCTCCCTTCGCCATGTACAAGGCTTTCCCTTGCTCGGACTACTACGGAGACTCTGTTGTCATATAGGATATTCAGGGGACAAACCCCATAGCCTTTCGGCATTCCTACTTAGACAATCCCCATTTAGACATATAGTAACATAGCTCAATAGATTGTCGGATGCGATTTTCGTCCTTTTCCGCTTATTGCGGCTGTTCTGCAATCGGTTTTCGGCTCTCGTACTTGAGGTAGGAAAGTAGAAGTATTGCAGCCCGACGTTTGTAACTATCTTCCGTCGGGGTTTACCAACTAACAACTCGGACTGTCGTTCAAACAGTATAGTCTTCATCCTCATATCTATCATTTCATTTAGACATTCAGTAGCAGCATGATAGTTAGCTGACTTATGCCGTTTCCAACATGCGACACTCCCCACCGCCTTTCGGCTAAGTGGATAAGTTGGCTAATGACCGGCGTTGAAAACCCTTGCCGGGTAGGTTGCTAAGCCTACATTTACTATATGCCCTTATGGGCGCAGCACCTCGTGGTCGCAGATCCCGCCGCCGTTCTGTTTCAGCATCCAGACGCAATCCTTCTGCGACGGGTAAACGCTCTTGATTCCCCGGCTTGCCAGCCCTTTCAGGTTGAGGTCGGGAAAAGTCTGGTGCGAGCCGTCATACTTCGGGCGCACGAAACAGTTGAACTTGCGGTTATACATCGTCGTGAGCCGTTCCTTGAACTGCGGCGACTGTTCTTCCAACCATTCGGAGAACCCGTTACGGATTTCGTCTATCTTCGCGTTGGCGAGCTGTATGCCCTCGCTGTCGCGTACCTTGATGTCGTTGCCGTTCTCGTCCTTGCCGATACTTTTCATCATGTCGGGGCAGGTGTTGTGCAGGGCGTGCTTCAACAGGTGCATACCGTCATAGTTCCGGTAATAGCCCTTTACTAAAAACTCGTCCGTGATCTTCATGGTGCGGTAGCCGCACGCCACGGAAAACTCGTCCATGCTTGCGGAGTAGGCTATTTTCACGTCCGTGTCGAAAAGGTGGCTCATGTAGGCGGCATACACACCCGTGGGAATCCAGCGTTCCCCGAAATTGAAGTCGAGGTCTTCAAAGGCGATGCGCTGCGGTTCGGCCTCCTTCAATGCCTCCCACGCCTGTTTCACCTCCGGCATCCGCTCACTTTCGGGATTGTCCTCCATCCAGCCCTCTATGCGTTCCGCCTTCTCTATCACGTTCCCCGCGATGAAGCGGTCTTTGATTTCGTAACCGGTTACGAGCGGGTTGTAGAAGATGCGCCCCTTGAGGGCACCAAGCAGTTCCTCTTCCGTGGTGTCGGTTATCTCCCGCATATAGCCGAGATTGACCGTGCCGAACTTGTTGAGCGATGCGGACAAGGCTTCTTCGGGAGAGCCTGCATTGACACGGCTCTCCACCGAGAAGGAAACGGGACGGTCGAAGATGTCCGCCTTGACAAACTTGCCGTCCTCCGCACGTTCCAGCGAAAGGATGTCGCGCCCTCCGGCATCCATCATCACCAGTTTCACGTTCTGTCTGGCGTTGAGGTTACCGTAACGCATGACAAACTCATCGTAGTAGGTGTTGAGATACCCGCGCTGCGGTTTGTGTTCCGTATGGTTCTCCGTCTCGTGGCTATACAGACGTTCGTAAGCGTCACGGAGCGATATATACAGCATCGCTTTCTCTTTTTGATAGCCACGGAGGTCGAGCGGTTGGAAGGTCGCACCGTAAGGCGTGAGGTCTTTCAGGTAACCGAGATTGCGTGAAGCATCCAGCACCATCGAGCCGTCACGGTGGTGTGGCTCCAGCAGGCCGTTGAACGGACGGGGAGAAAGGTCCATGACTTCCTCCTTCGGCTTTTCCGTTTCAAGTTCCGGGAACAGGGAAGTGGCAACCGTTTCGGAAGTAGGCACAACTTCTGCCAGTGTTTCAGGTTGCTTTATTTCTTCCGTTTGTTCCGGCTTTTTATCCATATTGTCCGAAGAAGGCGCAAAAGCAGGGTTCAACGTGTCTTTGATACCCATCTTTTTCAGTTGTTCCTGCCTGTGCCGTTCTGCCTCAAGCCGTAGGGCCTTGCGCCGTTCCGCTGTCAGGCTCATCATTGTCTCATAGAAGCCGTTGATGGGAGGATTGGTTTCCCAATCCAGAGTGGCGTAAATGTCGTCCGGGTCGTTTGGCTTTTCGGCATTTTCCGGCTTTTCTTCCTTATTACCGTTTACCGGCTTGGCGGCTTCAACGGGTGGAGTAACTTTGACTTGCGGTTTAGGCGTGGACGGCATAGGCTTCGGCTTGCTTTCCTTTTTCGCTGCCTTTTTCTTTTTTACCGGTTCCTCTATGGGCATACCCCAAAGGTCGAGCAGGGTAAGCTGCACGGCTGACGAATGATTGGGTTGGCGCGGCTCAATCTCCGGCTTTTCCTCTATGGGCTGTGCCTGCGGCTTCTCCACTCCCTTGACAGGCTCAATTACAGAAACGGGGGCTATTACAGAAGGTGATACCTTTTCTGTTTTCGGAGCAGGTTGCACTTCCGCAGCCGTGCTTCCCTCCTTTGTCGGATGCAGCCTGTGTCTCTCATACAGTTTCCTGTCAAGTTGTTGCAGTTCTATTTTCAGATGCTCCCGCAAGTCTTCCGCCAGTTGTGCGATGTCCCCACAGTGCAGGAGTTTATAGGCTGGTTTCCCGTACGGGTCGGTACTTCTGATCAAATCCGTGTGTGAAAGCGAGCCGATGCTCCATACATACCCATTTACGGAAGTGCCGATAGGGGTCTGTTCGGTCTGCACGAAGAGTTTTTCGTTGTAATACAGTTCACCGTTCTTTCCGCTGTTCTTTTGCAGGATAATCAGGTCGCTGCCCACCTCCGTTCCCGCGTTATCCGTAAAGAGGTTGTTCGGCAGGCGGGCTACGCCCACCAGATTGGCATGGTTCATCATATACTCGCGTATGGGCGCGTTGGTCGGGGCATCCAGTACCCCCTGCGAGGTGATGAACGCCACGATTCCGCCTTCACGCACCGCGTCAAGGCTTTTCAGGAAAAAGTAATTGTGTATCGTCCGTGCCGCCGAGAGCCTTGCAGGATCCTTGCTGCCCGAAAAATCCGGGTCGAACACCGCCACATCGCCAAACGGTATATTGGAGACAGCCAAATCAAAATGGTTCATGAACGGCTTTTCTATCTTCTCGAAGCCCTGTACCCTTACTTTCTGTCCGGGATGCAGGTGCTTCAGTATCTTGCCCGTCATCAGGTCTTTCTCAAAAGCCATGATGTCCGCGTCCGGTCTGTTCTCCAGCACGGCGTCCACGAATGCACCGACACCTGCCGACGGCTCCAGCACCCGGTCGGGACGGATGCCGTGTTCATGCAGCACGTCCGCGATGGTCCCGGTTATCTCCGGCGGGGTATAGAAGGCGGTCAGCACGGACTGCTTCATGGCATCCATATTCCGTTTGTACTCCGTCTCGTCTTTTGTGTTCTCTCGCAGCAACCTGTGCAGTTCCACGGTAGGGGCAAACAGTTCGAGGTCGGACTTCGCCCAGTGGACGGCATCCGTCAGTTCCCTTGCAGGGTTGAGTATGTTCTTCAGTCCCCCGAAACCGCAATAACGTTCTAACAAGAGCCGTTCGCGTGCGGTGGGTGTGCGCTGTTCCCTGTCAAGGAGGAATGCCGTCCGTATCGCCTCGATGTTGTCCCGCAGCCTCTGTTTGCGGTTAAACGCCATACTCTTCGATATAGAGGATGACGGCTCCCGTCAGCTCCGTGTAGAGCAGGTCATATTCGGGCGACAGGGCGAAATTGTCGTCCGAGAGGTCATAGATGGAGAATACGTTTCCGACAAGCGGTAGCAGCTTCTGGGTAAAGGCTTCACATTTTTCTCCCGGTACTTCACCCGCAAATTCGTTCTCCACGACTTCGCGCAGGATGGCGTGCTTGGAGTAGCGAAGGCCCTCCGTCAGCACCTTCATCGCCAGTTCCTGCGCCCCGTCGGCAGGATAGCCTTCGAGCCTTGCCTGTTCATACGCTTCGGCGGCACGGTCGGTTCTTTCTCGGATGAAGGCTTCATCGGCTGCCTGTTCGAACTTGTTCGTGGTGAGGTAGTCCAGCAGGTACAGACCGTAATAGGAAAAGTCGGTCCGACCCTCGTTTTTCTTCTTGTTGTTCATTACTTTGGAATTTAGTGGATTGATAATGACGTGGATAATCGTCTGGAAAGGAGAAAGAAAAGGCACTCGGTATCCCTCCGAGTGCCACCACTAAATCCAAAGTATGAGTGTAATCCGGTATCGAAGAACAATTCATTACTCTGAACCAGTGGCAAAGTTAAACATTTATTTTCTTCTTTTCGCAGAGGTCGCTTTACTTTTCCTTTCTGGGAACACGAAAACCGTGTTATAGTCCCCGTCAAAGGCGACTACGGCATCAAAACTCTTGCCCTGCTTGCTCTTGAATCCTTTGAGCAGTTTCGTGTGTCCGTCGGTGAGCAGGTTTTTGATTTCATCATCAGAGAGGGTGCGGTTTGCTTTCAGGCGGAACACGGGCAGACCGCACTCCGCGTTGTCGCAGCGGACGACCTTGCCGTAAAACTGCATCGTCCCCGCTCCGCACTTGGGACACTTGCAGCCGGAATCCCTGCGGGCGAACAGCTTGTCGCACGACAGCAGTTCGGAGGTAATTTCCCGTGTATATGCCTCAATCTTCCTGCGGAAGTCATCGGCGGGCAGTTCCCCACGCTCGATGCGTGCCAATTCCTTTTCCCATTCGCCCGTCATGGCGACATCGGCAATACGCATCGCCTTCACGACCGAGTAGAGGGCAAGCCCTTTTTCGGTGGGGACAAGCGACTTCTTGCAGCGTTCCATATAGCCGCGCTTGAAAAGCGTTTCGATGATGGACGCACGGGTGGCGGGCGTGCCGATGCCGCAATCCTTCATAGCCTGCCGCAATGCGTCGTCCTCTATCTCCTTGCCAGCCGTTTCCATCGCGGACAGCAGGGTGGCTTCGGTATGCAGCGGCTTGGGTTTGGTCTTTCCCTCCGTGATGGAGGCGGCTTTCAGTGCCAGCGTGTCGCCTTCCTGCCAACAGGGAATGGCGGCGGTTTCCTCTTGGCTGTTGTTCTCTTCTCCATTCTCCTTGCCATAGACGGCACGCCATCCGGCTTGCCTGATGATGCTGCCTTTTGCCACGAACTCCACTCCGGCACACTCTGCCGTGACGGTGGCAGTGTCCTTGACGCATTTTTCGGAGAAAGCCTCAAGCATGCGCCCGGCTATCATGTGATAGACGGTGCTGTCCTCTTTGGAGAGGAACAGCGGCTTCTCGCCCGTGACGAGCAGGGCATGGTGGTCTGTCACCTTGCCGCCGTCCAGGCTGCGGCGTGTCGGCACGGCTTTCGGCTGCAACTTGCCCTTCCATTCGGGCAGGCTGCCGATGAAGGCAAGCAGCTTGGGGATTTCCGCGAACACGTCTTCGGGAATGTAGCGGCTTCCGGTTCGCGGATAGGTGATGAGCTTCTTCTCGTAGAGCTTCTGCGCGATTTCAAGCGTCTGTTCCGCCGTGAAGCCATGCTTGGCGTTGGCTTCCTTCTGGAGCGTGGTCAGGTCGTACAGGAGCGGTGTTTCCTCCGTCTTCTCCTTGCGTTCGGCTTTCGTGACGGTGGCTGTGCCTGCCGACTTCACCTTATTATACAGTTCCGTCGCGGACTCTTTCTCTTTCCATTTTTCGGAAGAGGAAAACTTCACCGTTCCTTCATCGCAGCCGTCCGTTGCGATATGGAGCTGCCAGAAGGCTTCGGGGGTAAAGCGGCGGTTCTCCCAATAGCGTGCGCACACCATCGCCAACGTGGGTGTCTGCACCCGCCCGACGGAGTAAGTGCCGTGTCCGGCGGCGATGGAAAGTGCCTGCGTGCCGTTGATGCCCACGAGCCAGTCTGATTCGCTCCGTGCTTTGGCGGCAAGATAGAGGTTGTCGTATTTGTCGCCCGCTTCGAGGTTGCGCAGTCCCTCGCGGATAGCCTTGTCGGTAAGCGAGCTTATCCAAAGGCGCACAAAGGGGGTGGTGCATCCGATGTAATGGTAGAGGTAGCGGAAGATAAGTTCACCCTCACGCCCGGCATCGGTGGCGACAATAATCCGGTCGCACTTGTCGAACACTTCCTTTATCACTTTCAACTGTTTCAGAACGCTGGGGTCTGCCTTATAACCTTTCTCTGCTTTCACCTGACGGGGGATTAATTGGAAATCGGGCGGCAGTATGGGCAGGCTCTCCCTGCGGAAGTTCGCCACGCCATAGGCTTCCGGCATGGCAAGCTGGATTAAGTGGCCGAACGCCCATGTCACCATATACCCGTTGCCGGAAAGATAACCGTCATTACGCTGGGTCGCACCGATGATGCGGGCGATGTCTTTTGCCACACTGGGCTTTTCTGCTATCAATGCAATCATATTGTTTCTTTTTTATGGTTTGTTATTGGCTTGATTTGCCGTAAAATTTTACGGTCATAATAAATATGGTAGCCGCCCACGTAATACTGGCGGTTGTGCCTGTCTATTTCTTTCCAATCAGTTTTTAAAGAAAGGACTATGAAGAAAATCAGGACGACAAGCGGAATAGCTATAATATAGATTAGCTGCATACCTTTATAATTTCATTCCTTTGGACTTCTTGGGCTTGTCCGCTTTCAGGCTATTGTCCTGCTTCTCTTTTTGCTTGGCGGTGGGCTTGTCCTGACCCTGTTTCAACGGTTCTTTGCCTTGTTTGGTGGCTTCGTTGGTCTTGCCCTCCGAATTGACCGCTACCTGCGTCCGGCTCTCGGCGGCGGGGGTAACGTCTTTCGGCTGTACCTTGTCGGGGGATTTGCCCTGTGCGCCAGGCTGCACATGACCGTTGAACTCAACGCCCTTGCCGTCCTTTAACCCGGCTACCTGCTGCGCTACGGGCTGTTGTCCCTGCTGCAAGAACTGGACGGCAGACCTCGGCAGGAACTCCAAGCCACGCTCCACCGCACTGACCTGTAAATAGGCACTGCGCTTCGTGCCGTCCCTGAATTGCAGGTTTTCCATTTTCACCGCTTGCCCGGTTTCAAAAGCGGCTTTCTGTTCCGGGCTGACTTGCACGTTACAGATTGTATCAGGGCATTTCCACTTGTCAGCCCGCATATACTCCAGTTCGTGCGTGTACCTGTCCCGACTGACGAACACGGGGATTTGCTCGCCGCTTTTCGGGTCTTTGATTTCAGCAATGCCGCCCAAGTTGCCCGTGCCTTGCAAGTTGCCCTGTTCCTGTTTGGTGAACTCGTGTTCATGGAAGGGACGTTGCAACAGTTTCTTGTCCTGTTGCACGCCGTGCAGCTTGGGTACTACCGTGCCGTCCTTAGCCTGATAGAAAGACAGCTTGACATCGGTAGGTTTGAGGTAAAAACCGCCCACCGTCCCCGAAACGGTGTAGGTGTTGCGGGACTTGTAGCCACGCATCACCCGGTCGAAGTCCTTTGTGTTTTTCAGTGTGTCGGCGGTAATACCGACTTTTTTCAGGTTCTCCCAGTCGATTTTTGCCGGGTCGAAGCGGTAGCCCTGCTTGAACTCGTGGAAGTCGGGCTTTGGAACTCGTAACATTTCAACCCGCTTGTCACCCTCCGGTGTAGGGTTGCGGTGGTTGTCCTCGATTGCCTTTGCGTTCTGCTCCACTTCGGAAGCCTTGACGTTGAAAAGGTCCAGCCCGGAAGTGTCCTGAAACTTGCGAAAGAAATTGGAAATGAAGTTGCTGAACACATCGCTGTTCTTGTCCACCTGCATGAACTCGCCGCCCTGTGTCGGCGGTACGGTCTGCAAATTGCCCTCCTTGTCGATACCCTTAACGGCACTCACCTTGCCCTGCTGTTTATCCAAGACCAGCAGCACGTCTTTTTCCTGCCCCTCTGCGGGCGGGGTCATTCTGTTTGCCATAAATAATTGGAATTTTAGTGGTTACGGGAATAGTCCCGCCCAAAGGTAGCGACTAAATATGCTATATTTGGACGGGCGACAAGGGCTGTCCGAATTTGTCCTGAACTGTCCCGATTTGTCCGGGTGGGATGAAAATATCCAACCAACAGTTGGAGAAATAAAAACATCTTCGGCAAAATATTTGTTATGTTTTTGCAGGTGATTACATAATATACTATCTTTGCAGTATAGAAACAAAGTACATAAATATGGCTTCATTCAGGAAAGAGATACTTGGGCAGATTGAACGGATAGATACCGGGCGTATATTCACGTTCCGGGATTTGTCGTTTGAAACGGAAAAGACCGCCAATGTTGCGGTGCTGCTCTCCGAACAGAGCCGCAAAGGGGTACTGGTACGGGTTGAAAAAGGTGCGTACTACCGCCCCAAGAAATCGGTCTTAGGATTGGGGAAGCTGCCCGTCTATCAGGATGAACAGTTTCGTTATCTTACCGAAAAACTGAACGGCTATATCACGGGGGCTTACGTCTATAATAAAATGGGGCTGACCGAACAGGTCGCCACAACCATAACGATAGCCACTCCAAAACCGGTTCGCCGTTTCCGTTTCAAGAACTTGGATATAGAGTGCGTGAAAGCCTACTGCATGGACTATCCGGATGAAAGCCTTGTCCCGTACTTGCGGCTGCTCGATGCGATAAAGGACATGAAGCGCATACCCGGAACAACCGGACAGGACATCTACAACCGGGTCAAAAGCCAATATTTCAACGGGTACAGCCTGCCGGAACTGGAAAAAATCGTATCTTTGGCGAAAAGTTACCCGCCACGTGTCAGAAAGGTGGTGGCAGACATACTGGGCGACATCAGACAAACCGTATTGCAAACGGAAATGGCAAAGACCATTCTTCCCACGACACGGTTCAACTTGGATTATAAAACGGCATAGGACAGAAATATGAATTTACATTCGGACAAGGAAGCGTTCAAGGAAATCATCGCACTGGCGGCTGAACATTTCGGCTACGAGCAGTCGCACGTGGAAAAGGATTACTGGGTATCGAAGATACTGCGGGATATTTCCATGTCCGAATATGCGGATAAGACCTACTTCAAAGGCGGAACTTCACTTTCCAAAGCCTACGGGCTGATAGAACGTTTCTCGGAAGATTTGGACTTGTTCGTGTTTACGGGTGACAAAGGTGCGTCCAAGCAGGCGGAAAAGACATTGAACAAGAAACTTTCCAAACACATAGCCGAACTCAATAGTGACATATACAAAGAAGATTTGTCGGAAACAGGCGGTAATTACCGCAAACTGTATTTCTCGTATGACAATGTATTTCAAGGCGTTGGGCTTAAAGAGCATTTGGAAGTAGAGATAAAATCTTGTGACCTGCCGGACAAAAAACTGATGTTCTATCCGGCGGACAAACGGGTTATCAAACCAATTGTGACCTCCTTTCTTGAAAGCATCGGGCAAGATGAACTGATAAGCACCTACGGGCTGGAAAGTTTTGAAACGCAGTGTATCAATCCCCGAAAGACTATCTGCGACAAGGTTTCAAGGCTGGTAAAGCTGTCTTACAATGAGGATGCAACCGCACTATTGGCAAAGCATATCCGTGATGTTTACGACTTGTCGGCACTCTACCACAATCAGGAATATAACGATTACCTACATTCGGAAGATTTCTTGGATGCCATGTACCGGGTGACGATAGAGGACGGACTAAATAAAAATTCCCGTTCGCACTTGTCGCTGGCTGATGCACCGATATTCAAGGATTCCGAAACGGTCATGGCGTTGCCCGAAGTAACTACGGCGTACACTACCGATTTGAAGAAACTGACTTTCGACAAAAGCAAGATGCCGCCGATAGGCAAGGCTGTGGAAGCATTGAAGAAGCTGCACGAAATATTAGTGCGTTTTGAAGCCTACCGCACCAAAAAGCAGAATGAAGAACAACCGTAAAGCTACATCGGCTGTTCTTCACTCCATACATTATTTATTATATACAGCTATTCTTCCTCCTTAATCAAGTGGCATAGCTCCGGGTCGTTCTTAATCCGGGTTATCTCGTCCTCGACAATCTGCCGGACTTCCTGACGGATGCGGTCATAGTTGGCTTGTATCTCCTCCTGCATCCGGTCGTTGCCGTCCATGTCGGTAAAGTCGATTATCTGCGGCAACTTCACGTAACGGGCGGTTTCCCGCTTCACCTTTTCATTGTCCACCACGATTTCACAGTGGAAAATCTTCTGCTCTATCCGTTCATCGAAGTTGTCCGCCACAGCACCCACGAACATACCTTGCGTGAGGTTGGATATTTTGCTGGCAGGTATCAGGCTGTCCATCTGGGTGCTTATCGAGGTGGACTTCTCCCGCTGGTTGATTGTCATGCTCTGCCGTTTCTGCAACACCTTCCCGAAACGCTCCGACAGGATTTTTGCCGTTTCACCGACCACCTGACCGCTGAACACGTTGCCTACCGTATTTTGTATCACACGGCTTTCCTTGTCCCCATAGTCACGGGTAAGCTGGCTGTAATCCTGAAAGCCCAGCAGAACCGCCACCTTGTTGCTTCGGGCGGTCGCAATCAGGTTGTCAAGACCACGGAAGTAGATAGTGGGCAACTCGTCTATAATCACCGAACTTTTAAGCTGACCTTTCTTGTTTATCAGCTTCACTATTCTACTATTATACAATCCCAGTGCCGCCGAATAGATGTTCTGGCGGTCGGGATTGTTGCCGACAACCAGTATTTTAGGCTCTTTCGGGTTGTTTATATCCAGCGAGAAATCATCGCCCGTCATTACCCAGTAAAGTGCCGGGCTTATCATACGTGAAAGCGGTATTTTGGCACTCGCTATCTGCCCCTGCAACTGCTCTTGGGCATCTGATTCCCAAGCGTCCACGAACGGGGAAAGATAATTTTCCAGTTCGGGATAGCTGCGCAAAATCGTGAACACATCGGCGTATTTCTTGTTCAACAGTTCAATGGCATGGGGAAACGTGCAATACCTGCCGCCCTGATAGATGCGCAAATACCAAATGATAGCCGCCAAAAGGATAATCGGGCTTTCCACGAAGAAGTCGCCCTGCTTGGTTATCCAACTGCGATTGAGGTTGAGCATTATCGTGTAGCTGGCTTCGTAAGCGTCCGCTATGTCCGACATGAAACTGGCGTTTATCGGGTTGCATCGGTGGCTCCTGCGTGGGTCGTCAAAATTGATAATGTAAAACTTGGGCTTGACCTTATAGCCGTCCAAATGCGTGAGTAAATGATTATATGCTATTTCCGACAGGTCGGGAAACTTATAATCATAACAGTAGAGTGCAAAACCCTTCTCGATTTGCTGTTTTATGTAATTGTTTACCACTGCGTATGACTTTCCGCTTCCCGGCGTACCCAGCACAAGGCTGGCACGGAACGGGTTCACCACATTTATCCACCCGTTGTTCCATTTCTTCTTATAATAGAAACGTGTGGGCAGGTTTATCGAATACTCGTTCTCGATAAGCAGGGTTTCCTGCTGGAAACTCTCGTTCTCGGTGTTAAAGACATCATCCATAAGGTTGTTCTTCAACAGGCGGGACATCCATGTACCCGCCATGAGCAGGCATATATAGCCCGCAGACAGCGTGGCGATGTAAAATGCCGTGTCCGCCGTATGCGGCAAGGGTAGTTCCAGCAGCCACCAGTTCAGGAAAAACAGGACGAAGCCCACCGCAAGGCAGCAATGTATCTTCGTCCAAGTTATCTTCTCGTTCTTCACCCCCTTTGTCCCGATGCACGACAGGGCGAGAAACACCACCGCAAAAAGTTTCGTCCACAGCATGGATGAGAACAGCCCGGTGGTACGCTGGAAGTTCCACAAAATCTTGTCAATCACCTCAAAGGTTACTCTCCATCCTTTCAGGCTGGAGTAACAGAACCAGTACACGTTTATTCCCACGAATAAAATACTGATTGCTCGCATAAAGTCCATGACCCTTGCAAGCCCCCTCAAATCATCTTCCTGTTGCATAGTCGTATGTTTTTAAGTTATTCGATGCGTCTTGTGCGCTTCTTTTTCTTCTTTCTCTTTTGCCCGGCGGTGTCCTGCGGCGGTTCTTCTCCTATGGAAGATCCGCCGAACAACCCACCCAGTCCGCTGACCGGAAGCCGTGCCGCCATATGCGGCTGCTGCGTGAAGTCCTGCCCTTGTCCCCGCTGCGGAGCAACGTTTTCGGTCTGTCCCGTTTGGACATCCGAATACAGGTCATTGAACACGTTCGCCGAAAACTCCTTGCCCAAACGTGAACCGTTCAATACCACCCGGCTGTCGTGGTCGATGAACGTAACGCCATAGATGCGCCCGCTGTCGTTCTGCCGGAACACCACTTCAATGCCCTGCCGTTTCAGTTCCTGTTCAAACTTTTGTCGGTTACGGGCGGTCTGCATGGCTGCGGCGACAATCTTCCAGGTACGCTCTTTCAGCTTCCCGTCCTTAATCGTTTTGCCAGACTTTTCCATCCTGCACAGCACCGCTTCGTAGCCTACCGACTTGCCGATGCGGGATGCCTTTACCGGGTTACCCACCTTTTCGCCCTTATCGTCCGTGGCGGAATAGACAATGCCCTGATAGGGTCTGCCGTTTATTTCCCCCTTGACTTCCTCGGCGCACACGTTGCAGGTAGCAAGCAACGCCCTGTACTCCCCGAACGACTGGAAGCGGTAGCCGTAACAAGCCGCTTTCACGGTATTGCCAATCTGGTGCTTCACGTCCCCGGCTGCGTAATCGACCTTTTTAAGTTCGGGGCGTTCGGCACGCTCCTTTCTCTCCGCCGGATGCAGGTTGTATTTCCGTTCCAGTTCACGGGTAATCTGCTTGCTTCTCCGGTGCTCGAACCTGTCATTCAGCGGCTTGCCGTTTTCGTCCACCCGTAAGCCCACGATGTGGATATGGTGGCGGTCGATGTCCTCGTGTTTATAGACCAAATAAGGCTGGTCGCCATAGCCCAACTTCCGCATATACTCCCGTGCGATGTCGGAAAGTTGGCTGTCCGAAAGCACGTCTTCCGGGTGCGGGTTTATGGAAATGTGCAATATCGGCTTCTTGGTGGACAAATGGACGGGCATCTGCATTTCAAAGCTGCGCATACACCCGCCGATGCTGGAATGCCCGTCCTCGTCCAACAGCATTTTATTGGAGAAAAGCACCTTTGCTTCCCCGTTGTCCACCTTTTCCTGATTGTATGCCAGTGCGCCGAACATGGAACTTCCCGTACTTATTTTGGCAACCATAGTTCCCTGCACTCGTTTGTCAGGTCGATAACCTGACGGTTCAACATAGCCAGTTCGGTAGTCGCTTTCTCCAGTTTATAGAGAAAAGCGAGTGCCTTTTTCTCCGAAAAGTTACTATTTAGAGCCTTTACCACTTGGTTGTAATTGACCGCTACCGCTCTGAATTGTGCATAAAATTCGGTCAGTCGGGCGCAATACTCGACCGCCGACTTGTCCACTTTCACCACCCGGAACGGCTCGCCGAAGATACGTGCGGCGATGAAACGGGACTTGCTCGAAACGCCCGACTGCTCCCACTGCGAGAGGAAGCGGGCGTTCTCCCGGTCGTTCAGGTAAAGGACATGGCGATGTTTCGCCGGGTCTTGGAGGGCGGGGCGACCGCCCTTGCTGTTTTTCCTTGTTTCCATACTTCCTTGAATTAAAAAATCACGACTTCGGAGTGGTTTTTACCCCGCAAGGGGCAAGGCGTTTTCAGGCACGGAAAACGGTTTCGTGTGCCACGAAACACACCTTGCTATTTTCTGGCGAAAATCGAAAATCCGTCCCTGACAGATTGGGGTCAGCGCAAGGCGGCAAGCCTGCCGTCAGCCGACCGGATTCCACGCCTTTCCACTTTGGGCATCCATTACTCCGCTGCAAAGTAACGGTGATTTATAATGCTGTAAAATAGCCGGTTGGTGGACAAACCGGGACATCGGGGGACAAAGCGGGACGCATCTGAAAACGGACGTTTTTTCTCCTTTTATTTGCAGAAGATTTCAAGATTGAAAGCAATATGGAAAGTCCTATTCCAAGCAGGAATGACTGGATGAGAACAAGATTTCAAGACATCAGGATTGCAAGGTTTCAAGAAAGGATGAAAGCGGGATTGGAATAAAACAATCTTTCAATAGTTCAAGATTGCAATGTGGAAGCAAGGAAAGCCATATAGCCGGATTGATTGAAAGCAATCAACAAATCTATCAACACATAATGAACGGAAACAATATGGGAAACGGGAAAACACCCCTTTATGTCGCCTTCTCCACCCAGAAGGGCGGGGTCGGCAAGACCACCTTCACCGTGCTGACGGCAAGCTACCTCCACTACCTCAAAGGCTACGATGTGGCGGTGGTGGATTGCGACTACCCGCAGCACTCCATCGCAGGAATGCGCAAGCGGGATGCTGAAACGGTGTCCTCCGATGAAGAATACAAACGCATGGCGTATGAACAGTTCACCCGGTTGGGCAAGAAAGCCTACCCGGTATTATGCAGCCCGCCCGAAAAGGCGATAGCTACCGCCGATGAATATGTAACCGAAACGGACTATAAGCCCGACATCGTGTTCTTCGACCTGCCCGGCACGGTGAACAGCGAGGGCGTGATAAGCTCCCTTGCCGGGGTGGACTACATCTTCACGCCGATTTCCGCCGACAAGGTGGTGCTGGAAAGCAGCCTGTCGTTTGCGGCGGCTATCCACAAGCTGCTGGTGAAGAACGAAGCCTGCCGCCTTGCGGGTCTGTACCTCTTTTGGAACATGGTGGACGGTCGGGAGAAAACAGACCTCTACACCGCCTATGACAAGACCATCAGGGAACTGGAACTGCCGCTGATGAAAACCTTCATCCCCGACACCAAACGCTACAAGAAGGAACTGGCGGCTGACAAGAGAACAGTGTTCCGCTCCACGCTCTTTCCCGCCAGCCGCCCGCTGGTGAGGGGCAGCAACTTGGAGGAACTGATAACGGAAATAATGTATTACATTAAACCACAATGATATGGCAAAGCAGAACGGCACAATGCCGAAGATAGACGAGGATTTCATGCGGGAACTTATCTCGCAGGGCGTACCCGGCAAGCCAGATGGAGGGAAACCGGATGACACACCGCAAGAAGCGCAGGCGGAAAAACCGACACCCCGCAAGCGCAGGAACAGTCCGGGCGACTACCGGGAAACCTATTTCCGGAAAGTGGAACTGACCGACCGCCAGCCCTTGTACGTGAGCCGCACGACCCACGAGAAGCTGATGCGCATCGTGACGGTGATAGGCGGGCGCAAGGTAACGGTCAGCAGCTATGTGGAAAACATCTTGACACGCCATTTCGAGCAGTATCAGGACGAGATTAACGCCCTGTATGAAAGCAATTTCCAAAAACCGTTTTAGCCATGGCGATAATTTATTGCATCATCACCGTATTGGTTGTGTACTACCTTGCCCTGTGGGGCTGGTATCAATATGCGGATAACAAGACGGAAAACAGCGCAGGCAATGAAACGCTCCCTGAAAATGAAGACTTAGCCGGATATACCCTGATAGGCGAAAGCCGCTACAAGTGTGGACAAATCGACCCAATGCCGGACAAAGCCGGACACCTCCCGCAAGCGGTTGAAAATGATACTATTTTTGCGCCGGAAGCCGCCGGAACAGACGAAACGTCCGGCTATGGGGATGACGAACCGGACTACGAGGACGAGGAAATCGCCGGGTACATGGCGGGCGACGATGCGGGTCGTGCTGCGGGCGTGAATTTCGAGGAACTGGGCGAAGCGGTGCGCACGGCGAACGCCGACACCTCCACCGAAGCGGAACAGCGGCAAGCCGCCGGGACGCTGGCGAGGATTGAGGGGACAAACCTCTACGATGCGGTGGTGGAGAACATCAATGGCGGGCTGGCAAGGGTGGCGGAACTGCTGAAACGCAATGAAGCTGAACTGGCTCCGGCGGTTGTTCCAACCGCTGCCGCCGACACGGGCAAGGAATACGGGACGTTCGACATGAACGAGTATCTGTAATATAATAATGTATAATTCAAACTCAATTCGCAATGGAAACGAAAAAGAAAATCTTTTTGTCGGCGGCTCTCCTTGCCGCTGTGGTAAGTGCCTACGCCCAGGGCAACGGGCAGGCGGGTATCACCGAAGCCACGAATATGATTACCAGCTATTTTGACCCCGGCACGAAACTCGTGTACGCCATCGGTGCGGTCTGCGGACTGATTGGCGGGGTAAAGGTATATAACAAGTTTTCAAGCGGCGACCCGGACACCAGCAAGACCGCCGCAAGCTGGTTCGGGGCTTGCATCTTCCTGATTGTCGCCGCCACCATCCTCCGGTCGTTCTTCCTTTAATGTACGGGCGTATGGCAGAATATCCGGTAAACAGGGGTATCGGCAAGCCTGTGGAGTTCAAGGGGCTGAAAAGCCAGTACCTTTTCATCTTTGCGGGCGGCTTGCTCGCCGTGTTCGTGGTGTTCATCGTCCTGTTCATGGCGGGCGTGAACCAGTGGGTCTGCATCGGCTTCATCGTGTCTGCATCGCTGCTGCTCGTGTGGCAAACGTTCCGGCTCAATGCCCGGTACGGCACATACGGGCTGATGAAGATAGCCGCCTGCAAACGGCATCCCCGGTTCATCATCAACCGCAAGGCGATACCCCGGCTGTTCACCTATAAGAAAAGAAAGGAGACCGACCAATGAGGAATACATTAAAGGCTACCACGCTGGAAAGGAAATTTCCCCTTTTGGCGGTGGAAAACGGCTGCATCGTCTCGAAGGATGCCGACATCACGGTAGCTTTCCGGGTGGAACTGCCCGAACTGTTCACCGTTACCCGTGCCGAATACGAAGCCATCCATTCGGCATGGTACAAGGCTATCAAGGTGCTGCCAGGCTACTCCATCGTACATAAGCAGGACTTCTTCATCACGGAGAACTACCAGCCCGACACGGAAAAGGACGGGCTCAGCTTCCTGTCCCGGAGTTTTGAGCGGCATTTCAACGAACGCCCGTTCCTGAACCACTACTGCTACCTGTTCCTGACCAAGACGACCAAAGAAAGAAGCCGCCGACAGAGCGACTTCTCCACGCTCTGCCGGGGCAGGATTGTCCCGCAGGAGATTACGGACAAGGAAACGGTTACGAAGTTCGTTGAAGCGGTCGGGCAGTTTGAGCGCATCATGAACGACAGCGGTTTCATCACGCTTGCCCGGCTGACCGCACCGGAAATCACCGGGGAGGACGGACGGGCGGGCATCATCGAGAAATACTTCTCGCTTTCGCAGACCGACACCACTTCCTTGAAAGACATCGGGCTGTACCCGGAGGAAATGCGCATCGGCGATGACATCCTGTGCCTGCACACCCTTTCGGACGTGGAGGATTTGCCCGGCAAGCTCGGCACGGACTTCCGGTTTGAAAAGCTTTCCACCGACCGGAGCGATTGCAGGCTGAGTTTCGCCGCTCCTGTGGGCGTGTTGTTGTCGTGCAACCACGTCTATAACCAATACATATTTATAGACGACCACGCCGAGAACCTGAAAAACTTCGAGCAGACCGCACGGAACATGCAGTCGCTCTCCCGCTATTCCCGTGCCAACCAAGTAAACAAGGAATGGATAGACGAATACCTGAACGAAGCGCACAGCAAGGGGCTTATCTCGGTGCGCTGCCACTGCAACGTCATGGCATGGAGCGATGACCGGGAGGAAATCAAGCGCATACGCAACGATGTGGGAAGCCAGCTTGCCCTGATGGAGTGCAAGCCACGCCACAACACGGTGGACGTGCCCACGCTCTTTTGGGCGGGCATACCCGGCAATGAAGCGGACTTCCCGGCGGAGGAAAGTTTCTACACGTTCTTGGGGCAGGCTCTCTGCCTGTTCGTGGAGGAAACCAACTACAAGAGTTCGCTCTCGCCGTTCGGCATCAAGATGGCGGACAGGGTGAGCGGTCGCCCGCTGCACATCGACATATCCGACCTGCCCATGAAGAAGGGCATCACGACCAACCGCAACAAGTTCATACTTGGGCCGAGCGGTTCGGGGAAGTCTTTCTTCACCAACCACATGGTGCGCCAGTATTATGAACAGGGCGCACATGTGCTGCTGGTCGATACGGGAAACAGCTACTTGGGGCTGTCCCAGCTAATCCATAACCGCACGCACGGTGAGGACGGGATTTATTTCACCTATACCAACGAAAACCCGATAGCGTTCAACCCGTTCTATGTTGAGGACGGGGTGTTTGACATCGAGAAGAAAGAAAGTATAAAAACCTTGATACTCACCCTGTGGAAGCGGGACGATGAAGCCCCGAAGCGGTCGGAAGAAGTGGCGTTGTCCAATGCGGTAAGTGCTTACATCGAACGCATCACGGGGGACAAATCGGTTACGCCATGTTTCAACACGTTCTATGAGTTCGTGCGGGACGATTACCGCCGACAACTGGAACGGAAGAACGTCCGGGAAAAGGACTTTGACATTGACGGCTTCCTGAACGTGCTTGAACCGTACTATCGTGGCGGTGAATATGACTACCTGTTGAACTCGGACAAGGAACTGGATTTACTGCATAAACGATTCATTGTCTTTGAGTTGGACAATATCAAAGACCACAAGATTCTGTTTCCGATAACGACCATTATCATTATGGAAGCGTTTATCAACAAAATGCGCAAGCTAAAAGGAATAAGGAAACTGATACTGATTGAAGAAGCATGGAAAGCGATTGCATCGGCGAACATGGCGAATTACATAAAATATTTGTACAAAACCGTCCGAAAGTATTTCGGGGAAGCGATTGTGGTAACGCAGGAAGTGGAAGATATTATTTCCTCTCCCATAGTGAAAGAGAGTATCATCAATAACTCCGATTGCAAAATCCTGTTAGACCAAAGAAAATACCTGAACAAGTTCGACAGCATACAGAACCTCTTGGGACTGACTGACAAGGAGCGTTCGCAAATATTGTCCATCAACATGGCGAACCATCCCGGACGGAAGTACAAGGAAGTGTTCTTCTCGCTGGGCGGCACACAGTCGGCGGTATATGCCACCGAAGTATCATTGGAAGAATACTACACGTACACGACCGAAGAAAGCGAGAAGATGGAACTGTTCGCCCTCGCCGACAAGCTGGGCGGCAACCTTGAACTGGCTATCAAGCGACTGGCGGAAAGCAAGCGTAATCCCCAATCATCAACAACTTAAAATCAGGAATATGAAACGTACAAGCAAGTTTTTGGCAATCTTTTCCTGTGTCCTGTTGCTGGCATCCTGCAAGGATAACCCGGAAAAGCAACTGGAACGGATGCAGGGTGAATGGGTACACGTCAAAGGTCGCCCGGCTTTCACCCTTTCGGGAAAAGGCGGCACATACAATGTTACCCGGAAAGCGAATATCCGGGGGAAAGTTCTGGAAACCTCCTATCTGATAACGGAACAGGGCGGGAAGCTGTTCATTGAGACAGGCTTCGCCATCCTCCTGACCTATGACGAGGAGCGAGACCGGATAATCCTTTCGCCCGGCGGAGAATACAAGCGAGTTTCAAACATTAAAAAAGGGACAAGATGAAAAAACTATTAGTCATTGTATCTATATGCCTGTGCTTCGCAGGCAGGGCAAACGCCCAATGGGTCGTGTCAGACCCCGGCAACCTCGCCCAGAGCATCATCAACTCCGCCAAAGAAATGGTGGAAACGGCGGGGACGAAAGCCAACACCCTGAACGGCTTTCTGGAAACGCAGAAGATATTCCAGCAGAGCAAGCAGTTCTACGATGCGCTCAAATCGGTGCATGACGTGGTGAAGGGCGGTGTAAAGGTGGGCAAGTCCATCGCGCTGGTGGCGGAAATCTCCGAAATCTACGTGCGCAACTTCCAGAACATGCTGGCTGACCCGAATTTCACGGCGGACGAGCTTGCCGCCATATCCTCCGGCTACGCCATGCTGCTGGACGAGAGTTCGGACGTGTTGCAGGATTTGAAAAACGTGGTGAACGTTACGGGCATGTCGCTCTCGGATGCCGAACGGCTTGCGGTCATCGACCGGGCGTACAACAGCCTGATGAACTACCGCAACCTTGTGAACTACTACACCCGCAAGAATATCTCGGTGTCCTACCTACGTGCAAAGAAGAAGAACGACACCGACCGGGTGCTGGCTCTCTACGGCTCTGCGGATGAACGCTACTGGTAACATGTAACAATCGGTATGCCTATGTTATTAGCGGTGGAATTTGACAACCTGCACCAAGTGTTGCGGGTGCTGTATGACGAGATGATGCCCCTGTGCAGCGATATGACAGGTGTCGCCAAAGGCATAGCCGGGCTGGGCGCGCTGTTCTACGTAGCCGCCAAGGTGTGGCAGTCGCTCGCGCGGGCGGAAGCCATAGACGTGTACCCGCTGCTCCGTCCCTTCGCGCTGGGGCTGTGCATCCTGTTCTTCCCCACATTCGTGCTGGGGACAATCAACACGGTATTGTCGCCTGTGGTAAAAGGCTGCAACCAACTTATGGAAACGCAGACCTTTGACATGAACGAGTACCGGGCGCAAAAAGACAGGCTGGAATACGAAGCCCTGATGCGAAGCCCGGAAACGGCGTACCTCGCTTCGGACGAGGAATTTGACCGCCAACTGGACGAACTCGGCTGGTCGCCCTCCGAGATGGTAACGATGGCGGGCATGTACATGGACAGGACGGCGTACAACATCAAGAAGTCCGTCAGGGACTGGTTCAGGGAACTGTTGGAGATACTCTTTCAGGCGGCGGGGCTGATTATCGACACGCTGCGCACGTTCTTCCTGATAGTGCTTTCGATATTGGGTCCGCTGGCGTTTGCGATTTCCGTCTATGACGGTTTCCAAAGCACACTGACCCAATGGATTTCACGCTATATCTCGATTTACCTGTGGCTTCCCGTGTCGGACTTGTTCAGCAGCGTGCTGGCTCGCATACAGACGCTGATGCTCCAGAAGGACATCGAGCAGCTTTCAGACCCCAACTTTATTCCTGACGGCAGCAGCACCATCTATGTAATCTTTATGATAATCGGCATCGTGGGCTACTTCACCATCCCCACAGTGGCAAGCTGGATTGTGTCGGCTGGCGGCACGTCCGCCTACAACCGCAACGTGGCAAGAGCCGGGTCGGTCGCAGGGGCGGTGGCTGGAGCGACAAGCGGGAAGATTGCCGGGAAACTACTCAAATAACCAACTTTAATTTATCAGAACATGGAATTTAAGTCATTGAACAACATCGAAACGAGCTTCCGGCAAATCCGGCTTTTCGCGCTGGTATTCATCTGCCTGTGCGCACTGGTTACGGGGTTTGCCGTGTGGAACTCGTACAGCTTCGCCGAAAAGCAGCGGCAGAAGATATACGTCCTCGACAACGGCAAGAGCCTGATGCTGGCTCTCTCACAGGATATGGCACAGAACAGACCGATTGAAGCGAAATCGCACGTGAAGCGTTTCCATGAGCTTTTCTTCACGCTCTCGCCCGACAAGGACGCCATCGAAAGCAATGTCAGGCGTTCGCTGTTCCTCGCCGACAAGAGCGCATACAATTATTACAAGGACTTGTCGGAAAAAGGGCATTACAACCGGGTGATTTCGGGCAACATCAACCAGACGGTGGAGATAGACAGCATGAAGTGCGACTTCGACCAGTACCCTTACCGGGTGGACACCTATGCCCGGCAACTGATTGTCCGGGAAAGCAGCCTGACGGTCAGAAGCCTTGTAACCACATGCAGGCTCCTGAACGCCACACGAAGCGACAACAACCCGCACGGCTTCATCATGGAAGCGTTCACGATTACCGAAAACAAGGATTTGCAGACTATCAAACGTTAAGCGCATGAAAAGAAAACGGAATTACATCGGAATGGCGCAGGATTGGGCGGATGAACGCCTGCGCCGGATGTGCGGGCGCATCACGCCGGGCAAACGGCTGGCGGTCATCCTCGTGATGTTCCTCCTGTTCGGCGGCTTGTCCGTCTATATCACCGTCTCGTCCATCTACCACATCGGGAAACGGGACGGGCAAAGGCTGCGAATCGAGCATATCAGGCAATTTCCGCTGCATGGCGGCGACAGTATCAACCCATTAAACAGACCGGAATATGGAAGAAACACGGAAGAATGAGCCGGGCGGACAGCCCGCAAAGGAGAAGAAGCCCAAACGGGAACTCTCCCCGAAAGAGGTGCAGCAACGCAAGAAGATGATAGTCTTCCCGCTGATGTTCCTCGCCTTTGCCGGGTGCATGTACCTGATATTCGCACCCTCCGGCAAGGACAAGACAGACGTGGAAAGCGTGGGCGGCTTCAACGCCGACCTCCCGCTGCCCGCAGAGGACGGGATTATAGCCGACAAGCAGACCGCCTACGAGCAGGCGGTGGTGAGCCGCAAGCGGCAGGACAGAATCCAGTCCTTGCAGGACTTCGGCTTTACGCCTGACGGTGAAGCGGAAGGACGGCAAGGAAACGCAGAACCGATGCCGGAAGATGATCCGCAGCCCGCAAGGGGCGGCGGTGCTTCTTCGGCGACCGCTTACCGGAACATCAACCGCCAGCTAAGCACGTTCTATGAACCGCCAGCGGCGGATGAAGAAAAAGAGGAACTGAAACGGCAGGTGGCGGAACTGACCGAACGCCTGCAACGGCAGCAGACTGCCACGCCCACTGCGGACGACCAGCTTGCCCTGCTGGAAAAGTCCTACGAGCTTGCCGCCAAGTACGCTGGCGGCGGGCAGGCGGCGCAAGTGCCTGTAACGGGCGGCATCGAAAAGAAGCCGGATGCGGTGTCGGTGCGGGTGGTGCGTGAGAACACGGTTTCGGGACTGAGCCAGCCCATGAGCGATGCCGACTTTATCCGGGCGTACAGCCAGCCACGCAACTACGGCTTCAACACGGCGGTAGGGACGGGCTACGCTGCGGGCAGGAACACGATAGCCGCCTGCATCCACCAAGACCAGACGCTGATTGACGGGCAGAGCGTGAAGCTCCGGCTGCTTGAACCCATGCAGGCGGGTAATATCATTGTTCCAAGAAACACTGTCCTGTCAGGTGCGGCGAAGGTGCAGGGCGAACGGCTCGACATCACCGTTTCATCCATTGAACATGCGGGCAACATCATCCCGGTGGAACTCGCCGTGTTCGACACGGACGGGCAGAAAGGGCTTTCCGTCCCGTCCTCGATGGAGCAGGAAGCCTTCAACGAGGCAATGGCGAACATCGGCAGCGGGCTGGGCACAAGCATTTCCTTCACGCAGAACGCCGGGCAGCAGGTGGCGATGGACGTTACAAGGGGGCTGATGCAGGGCGCATCGGGCTACCTCGCCAAGAAGTTCCGCACCGTGAAAGTAAAACTGAAAGCCGGGTACAAGGTGATGCTTTACGCCAAACAACAGTAATCCAACAACAAACCACTAAAAATTTCCAATCAAATGAAGAAGTATTTTGCAATGTTCGCCCTCCTGTTGGGCGTGTGTGCGGCAAACGCACAAACCAATGACACCGTGAGATATGCGGCGGGCAACGACCTGTACCAAGGCATTACCCGGAAACTCCCTTACCGGCAGATGGTAACGCCCTACGGCGTGGAAGTAACCTTTGCCAAGACGGTGCATATCATTTTCCCCTCCGCCGTGCGCTATGTGGATTTGGGAAGCAACCACATCATAGCGGGCAAGGCGGACGGTGCGGAGAACGTCATCCGGGTGAAAGCCACGACCGAAGGGTTTCCGGGGGAAACGAACTTCTCCGTCATCTGCGAGGACGGAAGTTTCTATTCATTCAACGCCAAATACGCCCGTGAGCCGGAAATGCTCAACATCGAAATGAAGGACTTTTTGGAAAATGAAGATACGTCCGACTTTTCGCATACACGGATGAACATCTATTTCCGGGAACTCGGCAACGAAAGCCCGCTCTTGGTAAAGCTCATCATGCAGAGCATCTACAAGGAGAACGACCGGGAGATACGGCACTTGGGCAGCAAGCGTTTCGGCATCCAGTTCTTGATAAAGGGCATTTACACCTACAACGGGATGCTTTACGTACATACGCAGACGAAGAACAGCTCCAACGTGCCTTTCGACACCGATTTCATCCGGTTTAAGATTGTCGATAAGAAAGTGCCCAAACGCACCGCCATTCAGGAAACAGTACTGGATGCGGTACGCAGTTATAATGAAGTGATAGAGGTTGCCGGGAAAAGCACGGTGCGCACGGTGTACGCCCTGCCGAAATTCACCATCCCGGACGACAAGCTGCTGATGGTGGAACTCTACGAGAAGAACGGCGGTCGCCACCAAAGCATCCGGGTGGAGAACGCCGACATCGTGAACGCCAAGGAGATAGACGAACTCAAAATCAAATAGACGATGAAGAAACTTGTCTTTATAATGATACTCTTTGCGCTGTGCCTGCATTTTAACCAGGCACGGGCGCAAAGATACCTGCCGGGCATGAGGGGCTTGCAGGTAACGGCGGGCATGGCGGACGGGGTGCATTGGAACAATAACACGGATTTCGCCTATCACATCGGGGCGGCGTACAGCGTCTATACCAAGAACGCCAACCGCTGGGTGATTGGCGGGGAATACCTGCACAAGAAGTATGAGTACAAAGACATGCACATTCCGGTGGAACAGTTCACTGCGGAGGGCGGCTATTACCTGAAATTCCTTTCGGACAGGCGAAAGACCTTCTTCCTCTCGCTGGGGCTATCGGCTCTCGCCGGGTATGAGACCAGCAACCGGGGCGACAAGCTGCTGCCGGACGGGGCTACGCTCTCGGATGAAGATTGCTTCATCTACGGCGGCGCATTGACGCTGGAACTGGAAGCCTACCTGACCGACCGGGTCGCCCTGCTCGTGAACGCAAGGGAACGGGCGTTGTTCGGCTCGGACATCGGCACGTTCCATATGCAGGTGGGGCTGGGACTGAAATTCATCATCAACTGACCATTATATAATAAGGTATATGAAGAATGTAATGTATAAAATCCTTGTGGGGTGCTACATCGTGGCCGCCCTCGTGCTTGTTACCGCCTGTAATGACGGTTTGGACATTCAGCAGGCGTACCCGTTCACGGTGGAAACGCTGCCCGTACCCAAGAAACTGAAAGTCGGGGAAACCGCCGAAATCCGCTGCCAGTTGGTGCGGGGCGGTTATTACCAGCCGACCACCTACCAGATACGCTATTTCCAGCCTGACGGCAAGGGCAGGCTGGAAATGGACGATGGCACGGTGTTCCTCCCCAACGACCTGTACCCGCTGGAAAAAGAGACCTTCCGGCTCTACTACACATCGGCATCGACCGACCAGCAGACGATTGACATTTATATCATCGACAGCTTTGGGCAGATGCAGCAGCTTTCGTTCTCGTTCAACAATGACAGTAGCGAAGAAACACCGGAGTAGCCATGTGGATATTTATCGGAATATGCGCTTATCTTATGTTGTTTATAGGATGGTGCAGACATGAGTTAAAGAATACCCCGACTGATAGGGAATTATGGGGCGAGGATTTGGATTGATACGCAAAGCGAATGTTATGCCAACCCACCCGCCGGAAATATCGGCGGGTGTTTTTGTATTAGGGAACATGGCGGGTTTCTTTGCCACTTTATTTTCCGGCACTCATGAAAGAAAGTGGCGGCGGCAAGAATGCCGCCGTTCTCAATCAACTGATTTTAAGGCTCTTTACGTGTACATGTTTCTCTAACCACACCTTAACCTGTTCAAGGTTGTATTCGCACGTTATGACCGCTGTATGGTCGTTTATGGCTACAAACCGGACACTTTCATAGCTGTTTACCCAGCCTTGCAGGGAACAGACACCCCACGTTTCAACATCCTTAAAAACGCTGCGGTCTATTTGGCTGATTGGCTCTCCGAAAACTACTATCATCGTCTGAAAGTCCGGCTTGTCCTCCAGCAGCCGTAAATGGTGCAACGTGCCGAACTCGTCAGACTTGCGCCCCCATGCCCAATCCTCCGTGTAGAAATCATCGCCCCACTGGTGCGGGTGGTCGAAACGCACTTTCACGTTTACCGAATATTCGTTTTCTTCCGTGTCCTCGATAACGCCCGTTACCATCATGCCCGTAAAAATGCACTCGCAACGCTTGCCGATTAGGTCTTTGCTTACTTCTGTCGTTTTCATGTCCTCAAAATTTTATGGGTTATTACTCCGTTTTTTCTTCTCTATCCATTCGTTACGCCTGCGGCGGCATTCTGCCAGCGTCTTAGCCACTGTCGAAAACAGTTCCCCGTCCGTATGGCGGTAATCGTATTGGTAGAATGTCCGTCCCCTGAATGCGCCCGAACGGAATTTCACGAACTTTTCTTCTCCCGGTGTTTGGGTGATGCTCACCCCGTTTCTGTTCAATGATTGCATAAATTTCTGTTTTTGTTGGTTACGAGTTTTATTTTAGTGGGCAGGGCTTTGACACCCCGCCCGGATTATCCTTTTCAAGCCGCCCGGAACACAAAGCCGTCATCAAACCAATAATCGCACATGAACAAATCACGGGCAAACTTTTCATAATCGAAATAGGTCTTTGCGAACTCCGGCAGGTCGTAACATTCCTCTACAATCCGGTAGGCGAAATCTTCTTCATCATCATATTGCCCTTGATACTCGTCCCAGAAATCCCTAATAAGGTCGTCCGCATCTTCCTCGCTCAAATCATGGTTTTTGTAGTTGCACCACACGAAAAAGGCTTCCTGTTCGATGTCGCCCAACTTTTCCACCGCATCCCGCAAGGTGAAGAAGTTCCCGGAAATCCAGCTTTCGGAAATCAAATTCTCCGGGATATTCTCGTAATCCTGAAACATAAATTCCGCATCTTCCTCGTCCTTGTGAAGCTCCCGGCAGGCTTCGTAAAATTCTTCTTTATCCGCATAGTCCGACAAGTCCAGCCATGCGCCGAACAGTGAACCGTTGTTATACTTGCCATAAGTGCCTACATAAACGCTCGCTTCTGATAATGCTGTTGTTTTCATATCGCTGTAATTTTTTAAGTTTTTAATTTTTATGCGGATTCGAGAGGTGAGGGAGTTGAAGTTTCACTGAACTTTTTTCCGTTTCCCGTAAATCCGACCTTTTTTTTATGCGTCTTCCGGTCGGGTCGGTCGTTTTCGTTTCACATAGGCAGGTTTGTGAAGGGGTCTTGCTATGCAAATTTTTCCGACAAAAAATTTTCCCCGACCAACGGAAGACGGAACAATTTTTTTCGATGAAACCTAATTTGCAGAGCCAAAAGCCCCCGTAGCTACCTTTGCCTATTGAAGCGTGAAAAACGACCTCCCGGCTGGGGGACTGCGTAAGGGGGAGGGTTTACCGATAGGGAAACGGGATAAAAGTTCTTGTTCCCTTTTATCTGATAGGGAACACTATACGAAGCGGGCGGGAAAGGCAAGGGTGTCGGAAGCCCGTCTTTCGATACGCTTGTGCGGGTTTCCGAAGGCTCTTTTCACGAAAAACAGTCAGCCATGCCCCGCACGGCTGGCGTTTCGGGGAATGTGCCGGAGGAAAAGGAGATAAAAAAATGCGGGTAGCCCGGTGGACTGCCCGCAAGATGAATGGATGCTATTTGTTGGAATACAATCCATTAAACAGCATTTCGTTACCGAAACCGTTACCTGTCTGTTCCCGGTTCGTCATAGGTAACGAATCCGATTCTGCGGCGTTGCTTCTGCTCTTGGGACTGGCTCAAAAGCTGTGTCAATGCCTGATAGATGTCGTTGAACTGTGCATCGGTGTTGGCTTCCAGTTCCTCAATGCGTTTCAACAGTTCCTCATACCCTGCGACCATCTGACGCATAAGGACAAATGCCCGCATGATGGAAATGTTCACCTCGATGGCGGTCTGGCTGCGCAAGACGGATGAAAGCATGGCTACGCCCTGTTCGGTGAAAGCCATAGGCAGGGCTGCGCCAAAGTTGTAATCAGGGGGTATCACATTTTGTGATACCCCTATGGATAACAATAAGTTGGCTTCCTCTTTCGAGAGGACAAACATAAAGTCGGACGGGAAACGACCGATGTTGCGTTTGACTGCCTGTTTCAAGGCTCGTGTTTCCACTTGGTAGAGTTCCGCCAAATGGAAGTCAAGCATCACCCGGCAACCCCTGACTTCAAAGATTTTGTTTTGAATGACCTGCAAATCCATAAACTTCAAAATTTTATTGTGATTAAACGCTTGTTTTCCTTTCATTCAGTCTTTGGGCGAACATATCCATGTCGGCACTCAGTTTCGTGTCGATGATTTTAGCGTAAATTTGTGTGGTTCTGATGTTTGTGTGTCCCAACATCTTGGAAACACTCTCAATGGGTACGCCGTAACTGATACTGAGGGTCGCGAAACTATGCCGGGCAACGTGATAGGTGATTTTCTTGTTTATGCCGCACACCGTTGCGATTTCTTTCAAGTAATCGTTCATCTTTTGGTTGCTGATTACTGGAAGAATCTTGCCGTCAGGCAACTTCCCGTCATACTTCTGTAAGATGGCTTTGGGAATATCCAACAAACGGATATTGGACGTTACGTTTGTCTTGTGTCTTTTCTTGATTATCCACAGGTTGCCGTCAAAGGAAACCTTGATGTTCTCCGCCCGTAACTCGCACACATCCACATACGACAAGCCCGTATAACAGCTAAAAATGAACATATCACGTACCTGCTCCAGCCGCTTGCTGGCAAATGTCTTCTGATAGATGCGGTCTAACTCGTCTTGTTCGAGATACCCCCTTTCCACATACTCAAACTTCAACTTGTATGCCCCGAAAGGATTAAAGTTAATCAAGCCCAGATTGTGGGCGAACAGCACAACGGTTCTGAAACGCTGCACAAACTTCATGGCGGTGTTGTGGGTACATGGATAGTTATCACGGATGAACAGGTAGAAGCCCTCGATGAACACCACGTTTATCTCCCGGAAGCTGATGTCCTCCACATGGTAATTCGTGCGGATATATGCGGCAAGACGGTTCTTTGTGAGTTCGTACCGGGTGTATGTCCGGTGTGTGGCAGTCTTTCCTACTTTCAGTGCATATTGCTCATTATGCTGTGCGAACACTTGCAGGAGGGTCTTAGCCTTTTCCTCCTTGCCTAAAAAGGTGTTGCGTACCTTTTCGGCGGTAACATAACCATCTCTTTCCAGTATGGTCTGGTAGTGCTTGTACAGGGTGGCTTTGATACCGTCCAGCATTTCATTCATGCGGGTAAACTCCGCTCCACGTCCGGACACCTTTCCCGTCTTGGCTTGCCAGTTCTTGGGATTGACTTCAAGTTTGGTGTTGAACTGCGCCAGTTTCCCGTCAATGGTAATACGTGCCATAATGGGCATATTACCGTTCTTTTTTACCTTGTCCCGCTTCAAGAAGAACAATACTCGGAATGTTGATTTCATACCTCATTTTTTAAGTTACAAAACTACTTTTATTAACTCATAATGAGATAAATGCAGGGTCGCCAAATCCCGACAGCGTTCCGCCAATTTCCGACAAATCGTACCCCTTTTTTGAAAATCTTGTCGGGGGTACGAATTGGGTACTAATTTTTGTCCGTCAATGCCCTCTTTTTGGCGGTCAAGGTCGCCAAAGGACAATAAAAAAAGTCCCACAAAATATTGATTTTGTAGGACTTGTCTTTTTGTTGTCGCCTTTTGGCTTTTCTTTTGGTGATCCGCTTGGGGCCCGAACATTATATCTTTATCGCTAATAATCAATTACTTATCTTGTCGTTTATCATTTAGTCCACCTATTTCACCTCGGTTGAACTTCTTTGTTTTGCATTGATATACAACTCTTTTAGTTTTTCCTATGGTCTGCTGCTCCGGCTGCATACGGCAAAAAGTCCGCGGGCTTTTTTAAAAACGTTTCGGGCTTTTGATGCAAACGCTTCGGGCTTTACCTTAAAACGTTTCGACATTTTTGCATATCCTCATTTTATTGGATATATTTGTAGCGTCAAACGAATGAAAAAACAATAAGAATATGTGTACATTTCTGATTTTAGGAGTGGGAACGCAGGAACTGCTGCTGATTCTTCTGGTGGCATTGCTGCTTTTCGGGGGAAAGAAGATCCCGGAACTGATGAAAGGTCTGGGCAAAGGTGTGAAGAGTTTCAGAGACGGAATGAACGGTCTGGACGAGGCTGACAAGGAAGATAAGAAGCAATCATGATGCGGAGAGCTTTGATGCTTGTCGTGCTGGGAGGTGTCTGCGGCATGACATGGGCAGGACAGGCGGGAGATACGTTGCGCAACGTTTTTCGCTCGCCTTTTGATTTTCCTATATTGCTGAGTGCAAATTTCGGTGAACTTCGTCCGAATCATTTTCACAACGGACTGGACATCAAGACACAGGGAGTGACGGGTAAGCCGATTCACTGTATTGCCGACGGATATGTGTCGCGTGTGGCCGTGCTGCACGGAGGTTACGGACAGGCGATTTACATTACGCATCCCAACGGGCTGACGTCCGTCTACGGGCACGTCGTGGCATTCTCGCCCGAGGTGGAACGCTATGTGCGCGACTATCAGTATGCCAACGAGACTTTTGTCTGTAATCTGTTTCCCGAGCCGGGACGTTTTCCGGTGAAGAAGGGAGACGTGATTGCCCTGAGCGGAAACGAAGGAGCATCGGCCGGTCCGCATCTGCATCTGGAACTGCGTCATTCCGATACCCAGGAATATATTGATCCGATGCCTTATTTCGGCCATTTGCTGAAGGACAGCAAGGCACCTGTTGCCAGCTTGGTGGGTATTTATCCGGTAGCCGGCAAAGGAGTGGTGGAAGGCCGTACACGCAAGAAGCTGGTGGCTGTGGGCAATCTGTCGCAGTCGGTTGAAGCATGGGGCGAGATTTATACGGGAATCAGTGCAAAGGATTATATGGACGGAATGTCAAACTTTTATGGAGTGCATTCCGTGACCTTGTACGTGGATTCGGTCGAGGTGTTTCGCAGTGTGACCGACCGGGTACTTCCCGATGAGAACCGGATGATCAACGGATTTACGGACTACGAGGAACTGATGAAGACACGCCGGCTGGTGATGCGTTCGCGTGTTTTGCCCGGAAACCGGCTTCGTCTGCTGCATGCGGATGAGAACGGAGGCATCGTAAATATCAGTGAGGAGCGCAATTATCGTTTCCGTTATGTGCTGGAAGATAACTTCGGAAACAAGCGGACGTATCGCTTTACGGTACGGGGACGGAAACAGCCAGTACCGGAATATGTGCCGGAATCAAATCATATTTTATACTGGGACCGCACGAATGTGATTCATGAGCCGGGCATGGAACTGGTGGTTCCGAGGGGCTATGTGTATGAGAATGCGGAACTGAATACCGAAGTGAAGGGAGACAGTGCCGGAATCTCGTTCGATTATGTGCTGGATGCCGGAGATACACCGCTTCACAGTTATTGTCCGCTGGCCATCGGCCTGCGTCACAAGCCGCTGGCAGACACCACCAAGTATTACATCATGCAGAAGGTCGGCAAATGGCAGGCTTCGGTAGGAGGAGAGTATGCGGACGGATGGATCAGAACCCGCGTGCGTACACTCGGAACATTTACGGTGGCAGTAGATACCATCGGTCCGCGGATTACTCCGCTGGGACAGGGAACATGGCGTGCCAATCCGCGTAATCTTCGTTTCCGGGTGAAGGACGGTGAAACGGGAATCCGCAGTTATAAAGTGTATATCGACGGACATTTTGTGCTTTTCGGTCTGAAGAAAGGAATTCTGGTGATTCAGGATCCTGAAAAGGTGAAGCGGGGAGTTCCTCACCGGGCTGAAGTGACGGTGACCGACGAGTGCGGTAACGTGACGCGTAAAGAGTATCGCTTTTAAGTTGATTATTTAATCTAAAATCAAGATAAATATGAGAAGAAAACTAATCCTGGCTGTCATGATGCTGACAGCCGTCTTTGTGAACGGTTGGGCCTGTACCAACTTTATCGTCGGTAAGAAGGCTTCGGCCGACGGGTCTGTGATCGTGTCTTATTCGGCAGACTCGTACGGTATGTTCGGCTTCCTTTGCCATTTCCCGGCAGCTACGCATCCGGCAGGAACCATGCGTGACATTTTTGACTGGGACAGCGGCAAGTATCTGGGCAAGATCAAAGAGGCCAAGCAGACGTATAATGTGATCGGAAACATGAACGAATATCAGGTGACCATCGGTGAAACGACTTTCGGAGGTCGTCCGGAACTGGTGGATACTACCGGTATCATGGACTACGGAAGCCTGATCTATGTAGCTTTGCAGCGTTCGCGTACTGCGAAGGAAGCCATCAAGGTGATGACAGATCTCGTGAAGGAGTATGGTTATTACAGCAGTGGTGAATCGTTCTCCATCGCCGATCCGAATGAAGCCTGGATCATGGAAATGATCGGTAAGGGTCCCGGTGTGAAAGGAGCAGTGTGGGTAGCTGTCCGTATTCCGGATGACTGCATTGCAGCTCATGCAAACCAGAGCCGTATCCATAAGTTCGACATGAACGACAAAGAAAACTGCCTGTATTCTCCGGATGTCATTTCCTTTGCACGTGAAAAAGGTTATTTCGACGGATTGAATAAGGATTTCAGTTTTGCGGATGCCTATTGTCCTCTGGATTTCTCCGGCCTGCGTGCCTGCGAAGCCCGGGTATGGAGTTTCTACAACATGTTCAGCAAGACGACCGGACAGGCTTATCTGCCGTATATTCAGGGAGAGAGCAGCGAGCCGATGCCGCTGTATGTGAAACCGGATGCAAAGGTGTCTGTACGCGACATCCAGCATGCCATGCGCGATCATTATGAAGGTACGCCGCTTGACATTACCAATGATCCGGGTGCCGGAGTGTTCAAGATGCCTTACCGTCTTTCTCCGCTGACCTTTAAGGTGGACGGACAGGAGTATTTCAACGAACGTCCGATTTCTACGCAGCAGAGTGCATTTGTTTTCGTTTCTCAGATGCGTGCAAACCTTCCTGACGCCATCGGCGGTGTGCTGTGGTTCGGACTGGACGATGCGAATATGACTGTATTTACTCCGGTTTATTGCAATACGGACAAGGTACCGGCATCGTATGCTCAAGGAGAAGGAGACTGCGTGACATTCTCATGGAACTCTGCTTTCTGGATCTATAACTGGGTGGCTGATATGATTCGTCCGCGTTACAGCCTGATGATAAACGATATGCGCACGGTACAGAACAGCCTGGAAGATATGTATGCCAACGCACAGAGCGGTGTAGAAAGCACAGCCTTGAAACTGTATCAGGAAGATCCGGCCAAAGCAAAGGCATTCCTGACAGATTATACTTCGATGACTGCCCAGACTGCGGTGGAAAGCTGGAAGAAGCTGGGAGAGTTTCTGGTTGTCCGTTACAATGACGGTGCTGTGAAGCGGGTTCAGAATGGAAAGCTGGTTCGTCCGGCAACCGGAAATACAGCCCCTCTGGATCGTCCGGGCTATACGCAGGAATTCCTGAAGGAACTGGTGAAAGCCACAGGTGACCGCTATAAATGCAAAGAGCTGAAATAAGCCGGAAGAATTAGATTTACAGATAAAAGAATCTCTATAAAAAGATAGCCGCCCAATTCCCTGGGCGGCTATTTTTTTATTTGTCCGGTCAGACATTATCCGGTGCGAAGGAGCGGCTTATTGCCAGCCTCCTCCCAATGCTTTGTACAGGTTGACGAGAGTGATCTGCTTGTCGCGGATGGCATTGCTCAGGCTGATCTGTGCTTCAAGGTAACCACGCTGTGCATCGAGCAGGTCCATGTAAGCAATGACTCCTTCCATGTATTGCAGCTGTGCCAGTTCAAGGGCGCTTTTGGACGACTGTTCCAGACGCAGACGGGTTTCGTAGATTTCCTTGATTTTGTTGAATTCTACAATGGCATTATAAGCATCCTTGAATGCACTCAGGACAGCTTTTTCATAAGCATAGGCAGCTTGTTCGTAGGCCGCCTTCTTGGCTTTCAGCATTGCACGGTTCTTTCCCATGGCGAAAAGCGGTTGCAGCAGGTTGCCCACGATCAGATGATGAGGCGATTTCAGCAGATCGCTTAGCAATTTGCTTTCTGCACCATAGCTTGCTGTCAGGGTAATGCGCGGGAAAAGATTGGTGTAGGCAATTCCAACAGCCGCATTGGCTTCGATCAGAGCCTGTTCAGCCTGACGTACGTCCGGACGGCGCTCCAGCAGACTGGAAGGGAGTCCGACAGGCAGGCTTATGGGGAACATGACTTCTTCGGGCAGTACGGCACGGTTGATGTGACGCGGATAGTCTCCGGTGAGGAAAGCCAGTTCGTTTTCTTTCAGGGAGATCTTTCGTTCCAGATCCGGAACCAGCGTGGCGGTACGTGCCAGCTCGACCTGCGCCTGACGGAAAGCTGTTTCTGAGGTAAGACCGCCTTCATAGCGGATACGTGCCAGATGAAGACCTTCACGGCGTGCTTCTACGGTCTTGCGGACAATGGAGAGTTCGTTGTCGAGTGCTACCAGTTCAAAGTAGGATTGGGCAACCTGGCTGACCAGAGTCATACGGACTGCACGCTGGTTTTCGATGGACCCCATGAACTGAGCAAGGCTTTTGTCGCGTGCCCAGCGAAGGTTACCCCACAGGTCAAGTTCCCAGGAAACTCCTACTTTCAGGTCGAACTCATCGCTGTTTACAGGATGATCTCCACCATAGTTTTCCCGTTCCCGTTCTCCGTAGACTTTCAGGTTGACTTCCGGAAACAGTTTGGCATAGTCAATCCGCTTCATGGCTGCCAGTTCCTTGACCCGGGATGCGGCAATCAGCATGTCCTTGTTGTAGGTAAGGGCCTTGCGGATCAGGGCCTGAAGTGTAGTGTCTGTATAGAGCTGTTCCCACGGATAGTCACCCAGGGAGGTGCTGTCCACACTGGTGCTGTCGAGGGTTTCCGGCAGTTGCAGTTGAGGGCGTGTATAGTGTTTCCCCAGCTGGCAGCTTCCCAGAAGGAAGCTGGTTGCCAGGAAAAGGAATATTTTAGGTAGCTGTTTAGTCTGTTTCATACGGATACAGGGTTTTATTTCTTGAGTTGTTTTAACTTGTGGGTTGTCTTGTAGATCATCACAAAGAAGAACGGAACCAATACGATGCCGACTGTAACGGCAACAAGCATTCCGAAGAATACACCGGTACCGATAGCCTGACGGCTGGCAGAACCCGGTCCTGAAGCAATAACCATCGGAAGCATACCGAGGATAAAAGCCAGTGAGGTCATCAAGATGGGACGGAAGCGCAACTGAGCTGCATACAAGGCGGCTTCAACGACATCGCGTCCTTTATCCACTTCGTCTTTGGCGAACTCTACGATCAGGATGGCATTCTTGGCTGCCAGACCGATCAGCATTACCAGACCAATCTGGAAGTAGGTATCGTTTTCCAGGCCGCAAATTGCAACGCCGGCATAGGCACCGAGTACGGCTACCGGAAGTGAAATCAATACGGCTACCGGAATACTCCAGCTTTCGTAAAGGGCTGCCAGGAAGAGGAACACGAAGAGGAACACCAGTGACAGAATCAGACCTGTCTGTCCGCCTGCCTGCTTTTCCTGATAGGAGAGTCCGCTCCATTCTACTCCGATATTCTCTGGCAGTTTCTCACGTGCAATCTGTTCCAGTATTTCCATGGCCTGTCCGGAGCTGGCTCCGTTGGCTGTTGTTCCGTTGATGACAGAGGTGTTGAACATATTGAAACGCTTGATGCTACCCGGTCCGGTCGTATAGTCAGTTGTTCCCAGTGAAGTCAGCGGAATCATGTTTCCGTCACTTCCTTTTACGAAGAACAGTCCGATGTTATCGCGGTGAGCCCGATAAGGAGCTTCTGCCTGGATGTATACACGGTAGATACGGTTGAACAGGTTGAAGTCGTTCACGTATACGGATCCGGTATAGGCCTTCATTGTCGAGAATACATCCGCCATCGGTACACCGGACAGTTTTACCTTGTCGCGGTCTACGTCGAAATACAGCTGCGGGATTTCAGCCTGCAGGGATGAGGACAGTCCTGCGATTTCTTTCCGCTGTTTGGCATAATACATCAAAGTGTCCGTAGCGCGTACCAGGTCGTCGTAGGTTGCATCACCACGAGCTTCCAGCTGCATTTCAAAACCACCTGATGTACCCAGTCCCGGAATAACGGGAGGAGTAGACAGATAGACTTTGCTTTCCGGATACTCTTTCATTTCTTCCTGTACATTGGCCATGATTTCATTGATCGTCGTGTTGTCACGTTCTTTCCATTCTTTCAGGATGACGGTCAGCTGGCTTCGTGCCTGGCTCGTACCGATACGAGGGCTGCTACCCGTAACGTTCAATACATATTCCACTGCAGGATCTTTCATCAGGAAATCGATGGCCCGGTTGGTCACAATACGTGTACGTTCCAGGGTCGTTCCTTCCGGAAGTTCCAGCTCGACTGTGAAATATCCCTGGTCTTCTGTCGGGAGGAAGCTGGTCGGGATCAGTCGGTAAAGTGTGAAAATAAACACGAGAACGATACCGAAGAATGAAATGACGCGTTTGGGGTGTCTGATGACACGGCGGATTTCTGCAATGTAATGATGATTGCCCACATCCAGCCAGCGGTTGATAGCCCGGAATACGCGGTTCTTCGGTTTGTTAGGATCAGCCGGTTTCAGAATGAGCGAACACATCACGGGGCTCAAGGTTAGGGCAACAACCGTAGACAGCAATACTGAAATAGCGATTGTTACACTGAACTGGCGATACAGCTGTCCGGTGATACCTGAAAGGAAACTTACAGGCACGAATACGGCTGCCAGTACCAAAGAGGTGGCAATGATGGCGCCCACCAGTCCGTCCATTGCTTTTTTCGTTGCTTCATAAGGAGGTAGATGCTCCTCTTCCATGATGCGTTCTACGTTTTCAACCACAACAATCGCGTCGTCGACCACAATACCAATGGCCAATACCAGACCGAGCAGGGTCAGAATGTTGAGCGAGAAGCCGAAGATCAGCATGAATCCGAAGGTTCCGATCAGTGAGATGGGGACTGCTACGATCGGGATGACAGTAGCCCGCCAGTTCTGCAAAGAAAGGAATACAACGACAATAACGAGGAACAACGCTTCAAACAAAGTCTTGTATACTTCGTGGATAGATTCAGAGATGTACTTCGTCATATCAAACGGGAAGTTATATTCCAGTCCTTCAGGGAAGTTCTTGCTAATCTCTGCCATCTCTTTTTTTACGCTTTCGGCTACTTCCATTGCATTGGCGCCCGGAAGCATATAGATTCCCAGTACGGCAGCATTGCCTGCATTGATACCACTTTCCGTATTGTAAGACTGTGCTTCGAGAGAAACACGGGCTACGTCACGCATACGTACCAGTGAACCGTCGGCATTGGTGCTCAGTACGATCTCTTCAAATTCAGATACACTTGACAGACGTCCCTGAGCTGTGATAGGAATCGTAATGTCAAGGCCGGTAACAGGCTGCTGTCCCAGAACTCCGGCTGCAGACTCACGGTTCTGATCTTTCAAGGCATTCTGTACGTCTTGTACGGTCAGACCGAAATTGGCCAGACGGGCAGGGTCTACCCAGATCTGCATGGCATAGTAACGGCTACCGATGTTTGATACACGGCCCACGCCGGGAATACGCCGTAAAAGGTCGAGCACGTTGATGGTAGCGAAGTTACTTAAATAGATTTCATCGAACTTGGGGTCATCAGAAGTCAGACAGAGTGTCATCAGCTGGCTGGCTGCCTGTTTTTCGATTGTGATACCATTCTGTACGACTTCGGCAGGCAGACGGGATTCGGCCAGCTTGATACGGTTCTGTATTTCTACTGCGGCCAGATCCGGATCGGCTGAGATATCAAAAGTGACGGTTGCTGAGAATCCTCCCGAATTGGAGCTGTTGGACTCCATGTAGAGCATACCCGGCGTACCGTTCAGTTCCTGTTCAATAGGGGTTGCTACAGCTTGTGATACGGTTACGGCACTTGCACCCGGATAAGATGCGCTGATTTTTACAACCGGCGGTGTAATCTGGGGATATTGATCGACCGGAAGCATCATCAGTCCGATGATTCCGATGATCACAATCAATATGGATATGACAGCCGAGAATACCGGTCTGTCAATGAAAAAATTCACTTTCATGGGGTTGTCTGATTAATGGGGTTTGCTTATTTGTCTTCCTCCTTTGCTTCCGGTGCTTCGCCAATGCGGACTTTGATACCCGGAGTCAGTTTGTGATAACCTTCGTCAACAACCATTTCGCCGGCAGCAAGACCACGTTCTACCACTACGTTGTTCTGGAATTCCGGACCGAGTTCGATGAAACGTTTTTCTACAGTCGAGTCTTTACGCATCACGAATACGTAGGCACCTCCCTTTTCGATGATCAGTGATTTCTGGGGAACTACCGTGGCCTGTTCGCGTACGTCAAGCAACAGTTTGACCTTGGTGAACTGTCCCGGCAGAAGAGCATGGTCGGGGTTGGCCATTTCTGCACGGACGGAGAACGTTCCGGTTTTCGGATTTACCTGTGGATCGGCAAAGTCAACGAGACCTTTGTGTGGATATACGGAGTTGTCGGCAAGCGTAATGCTGACGGTCGGTTGCCAGGAACGTGTAGAGTCCTTTTGGCCGAGAGTTACGTTACGCTCTTTACTTTTCAGATAGTCAAGTGCAGTCATGCTGAAATCAATCAGTACAGTATCGCTTTTTACGATGGTGGCAAGAAGAGACTGGTTGCCGCTGCCTACCAGCGTTCCCAGGTCGACATATCTTTCACTGATCTGTCCGGATATCGGCGAACGTACGATGGTATATCCCAGTTCCTGTTCTGCCTGATCCAGATCAGCTTCGCTCATGCCTACGCTGGCTACTGCAGTTTCATAAGCAGCAATGGCGTTGTCCAGGTCCACCTGGCTGGCTGCATTCTTTTCATACAACGGACGGGTACGGTCCAGGTCACGTTGAGCCTTGCGGACTGTTGCTTCGTCCTTCTTCAGCTGGGCACGTGCCTTGTCTGCTTTGGCACGGTATTTATCCTGATTAATGACAAAGAGTGTCTGGTTTCTTTTTACATAAGTTCCTTCCTCGAAAAGCATTTGTTCGAGGAAACCCTCTACGCGGGCGCGAACTTCTACAAACTGCTGAGCACGGATTCGGCCCACGTATTCTCCATAAATTTCTACATCTTGTTGCTGAGCCGGTGTCACGCAAACGATGGGAAGTTCAGGTTCCGGTTTTTCTTTGCGGGTCAGAACCAGGTACAGAGCAATGACAACGATTACGCTGATTGCTGCATAGATGGCTTGTTTTCTTTTCATTCTTAAATCTTTCCTTGTCAAAAATCGTTTCATATTTCTTTGGTTAATTTTAATTTTTGTGCGCTTCTTTGAATGTTGCAAATCCTGTGCCAAACCTTTGTCTCGTTTTTTTATGCTTGATTTCCTGTGTATTGTTAGGGTGGAGGGGATAAAAGTTGGGGAAGGAATGTCGGGGATTGTGGATTTATTCTACACTTGTTTTTGTGGATAATGTTTTTTTTCTGATCAGGTGTTCGCCATACTCTCGCCAAATATGTTGCAGGGCAGCTATTGGATGGTAGAAGAGCATTCGGGGGCCTGCATAGCGCATAACGTTCCGGATCTGTGCTCTCATGTCGGGCTTGTAACAATGTTTTGGGCACAGACGACAAGTTTTTTTGTGATCTTTGAACGGACAGTTGTTCAGCCTTGCAGTGGCATATGCCAACAGAGACTGGCAATTGTTGCATAACGTTCTGTTGCCTTCCTTGTGGCGGCAATAGATCCGTATCATTTGTTCAACGATTCTTCTTTCTTCTTCTATCCTTGAAAGTTTGCGCATTTCATTAAACTTCTGGGTGCAAAGATAAAAAGAAAAACAGAATTTTTTGTACTTTTGCACCCCGAAAAACAAAACTTATAATTAATGGTAATAGACGAACACTTGGAAACTACCGTGAAGGCGCACGATCAGCTCCTGCACCGTAGAGTAGACTTATTGTTGCGTACTGGCAAACTTTTGGTAGAAAGTCTGGCGGACACGAACCGCATTGTGAGAAACATGAAGCGTACGGCAGCGTATCTGGGTATTCCCGAAGAGAAACTTCACATCAATGTCAACTTCACTATGCTGATGGTGAACGTGAGCGATGGAGACTATTCGTTTACGAAATTCCAGCGTATTGAAGGACACGGAGTGAACATGACAGCCATTTCTGAAGTAAGCAAATTGTCGTGGCGTGCCATTGAAAATGATTATACGCTTGACCAGTATGAGGAAGAACTTGAAAAGATCCGTACCCGCAAACGTAATTACACACCGTGGCAGGTAGCCATTGGAGCCGGTTTTGCCTGCGGTGGATTCTGTATTCAGTTCGGATGTGACTGGATGGCTTTCCTGTATGCATCAATCGCTGCCATCATTGGAATGCGCGTGCGTGCGAAATGTAACGAGTCTGGTCTGAACCATTATATGGGAATTGCAATCTCTGCTTTTATAGCTACCATGCTGGCATGGGCTTCTACGTTGTTGCCTGCTGAATGGACTTCTACTCCCTGGCACCCGCTGCTGGCTTGTGCTCTGTTTATCGTTCCGGGTGTACCTTTGATCAACTTCGTCGACGATATGCTTGACAATTATATTCAGGTCGGTATTGTCCGGGCAGTGAATACATTGCTGATGGTATCGGCAATGGCTTTCGGTATTGCTTTTGCCGTGAAACTGTGCAGCATCGGTGATTTCTTCCCGACCATCAGTATGGTTCCTCATCACAATTATCTGGAATATGCCATTGCGGCAGCCATTTCGGCGATGGGATTTTCCATGATCTTCAACATCCAGCGTCGTCTGCTTTGGGTTGTGGCCATTGGAGGTATCATCGCTGTATGTACCCGTAACTTTGTCAACCTCGGTCCGAGCACAAATAATATAGGTCTGGATATGGGATTGGTTATCGGTTCTTTCAGCGGTTCTGTTCTTGTGAGTCTGATTGCAATTAAGGCTGTTCACTGGTTCCATGTACCTAACCATGTGCTGACTATTCCTTCAGTAATCCCGATGATCCCGGGAGTTCTGATGTACCGCATGCTGTTTGGTCTGATCAACATGAATGTACAGTCCATCGATCAGGTTACTCTGTTGATGAAAGCCATTGAAAGCGGTGTAAACTCCGGACTGGTGATCATGTGTATTGCTTTGGGAGTTGCCATACCGAATATTTTCGGACGAAAATATATTGCCTCTTCCAAGAACAAACGTCTGGCTGAGATCCTGAAGGAACGTAAGGCTCGCGGCAAGTTCGTGGAATGGTAAATGGAAAGCATTTGCAAAGAATAACAACATAGACTTTTAAAACAGAAACAATTATGATTAGATTGAATGTATTTATCCAGGTTGGAGCAGAAAAACGTCAGGAAGTAGTGGCTCTGTCTAAAGAACTGGTAGCAGCATCGTTGAAGGATAATGGATGTGTAGCGTATGATTTGTTTGAAAGCGCAACCCGCCCTGATGTACTGATGATTTGTGAAACATGGCGTGATGCAGAATCTCTTTCTGCCCATGAACAGGCTGCTCACTTCACAACACTGGTTCCGAAGATTCAGGAGCTGGCTGCAATGAAACTGGAAAAGTTTAATTTCTGATTTCGGAGTCTATCCGATAATATGGAACGCGGGTTATCCCAGGAGTCGTATGACTTGAAGGGAAACCCGCGTTTCTTTTTTCTCCGGCTGCCGGAAAATTGTGCTTACATTAGCGGAAAATCGACCGGTCGTTTAGGCTCCATCGTACTACTCGATGCGTCCTCATCGACTATTCGATTCAGCCTCATCGTACTACTCGATTCTGCGGATCCTGCTACTCGATATTGCCGTATTGTGTATTCGATGTGATGCAGCCTATCTGTTGTCTGGAAAGGAAGAAACCTTTATGGGTAAAAAAGAAAACGGAGAGTTGCCTTGAGGCAACCCTCCGTTTCAGGAGTATCGATATTACCTGTTTGGGTAAGATAATTACTTCTTGAAGTATCTGTTGTACAAACCTTCGAAACCTTTACCGTGACGAGCTTCGTCTTTAGCCATTTCGTGAACAGTGTCGTGGATAGCATCCAGGTTCAGCTGTTTTGCACGAGTAGCGATACGTTTCTTGTCTTCGCAAGCACCGCATTCAGCGTTCATACGTTTTTCCAGGTTAGTTTTGGTATCCCATACACAGTCACCCAGCAGTTCTGCAAACTTAGCTGCGTGTTCAGCTTCTTCCCAAGCATAGCGTTTGAAAGCTTCTGCAACTTCAGGATAGCCTTCACGGTCAGCCTGACGGCTCATAGCCAGGTACATACCAACTTCTGTACATTCACCCATAAAGTGATTGTTCAGGTCTTTGATCATTTCGTCGTCGCAACCTTTAGCTACGCCGATTACGTGTTCGTCAACAAACTGAAGACCACCTTCTGCTTCTTCCATTTCTTTGAACTTAGAAGCCGGAGCTTTACACAACGGGCATTTTTCAGGAGCAGTTTCACCTTCGTAAATGTAACCACAAACAGTACAGATAAATTTTTTCATGACAATAAAAATTTTAGATGTTAGTTAATATTCTATTTTAAATACGTTATTAGTTCTGGTTTTCTTTTGAGCATTCGGGGCAGATACCTTTATAATAAAGGTGTGTTTCTTCAGTTATGAAGCCGTTCTGCGCCAGCTTTTCTACTTCCGGATCTTTCATTTCCATGGGAAGATCGTAGATTTCTCCGCATGCTTTGCACTGGAAGTGTGCATGCACCGATGTATCTCCGTCGAAACAGGCATTCCTTTCATCAATGGTCAGCATCCGGGCAGCTCCATGTTCTATAAACAACTTCAGCGTATTGTATACGGTTGTTTTTGAAAGGGTAGGGATTTCTTTGCACAGAGCCATATAGATCTCATCGATACAGGGATGAGTTTTATGCTTCAGGAGATAATCCATGATGGCAATGCGTTGTACGGACGGCTTGATGTTGTAACTAATTAAATATTCGTAAACATTCATACTCTCTTTCAATTCTGTAACTATTACAATTTTATTTCGAAGGCAAAGATACAAAGTTTTTTTTGAATGACAAGAGTCTGTGAACTTTTTTTCATGTGCAGAAGTCTTTTTTTGCAACTCTTTTTTTGTTTCTCACATATTTTTAGTTTTCATCTTCGTATGCCGGATTAAATGATTATTTTTGCAGATAGATTGATCGGATCTTTGCCAGACCGGGCTATGTCCCGGAGACAACGGTCGGCAGGATTCTATACCTTATTATATAGACAATATGAAATTTGGTTTTGTAAAAGTTGCAGCTGCTATTCCGACAGTGAAAGTGGCTGATTGCAAATTTAATGCCCAACAGGCAGAAACTCAGATTGCAATAGCTGATGGCAAGGGTGTACAGATCGTAGTCTTTCCGGAATTGAATCTTACCGGATACTCGTGTGGTGACCTGTTCGGACAGCAGTTGTTGCTGGAACAGGCAGAACTGGCATTGATGCAGATTATGAACAATACCCGCCAGCTGGATGTCATTTCCATCGTGGGTATGCCTGTCATTGTCAATTCTACACTATTGAATTGTGCAGTTGTGTTCCAGAAAGGAAAGATTCTTGGTGTCGTTCCGAAAACATATCTTCCAAACTATAAGGAGTTTTATGAACAGCGCTGGTTTGCTCCGTCTACGGCTCATCCAGAAGATACTATGGTCCGGTTATGTGGCCAGCTGGTACCGGTGAGCAGTAACATGCTCTTTGAAACGTCAGATGTCTGCTTCGGTGTAGAAATCTGTGAAGATGTGTGGGCTCCTGTTCCGCCCAGTTCCCTTCTGGCACTGAAAGGGGCTGAAATCATATTTAATATGTCGGCCGATACAGAGAACATATGCAAGCATCAGTACCTCCGTTCCTTGCTAGCCCAGCAGTCAGCCCGGTGTCTGTCCGGTTATGTTTTCGCCTCCAGCGGATTTGGAGAATCGACAACTGATGTGGTCTTTGCAGGCAACGGACTGATTTATGAAAACGGAACCTTGCTGGCCGAGTCTGAACGTTTCTCCTTTAAGGATCAACTGGTAGTGACGGAAATAGATGTGGAACGTCTGCGCGGAGAACGTCTGACCAATACTACATTTGCTGCCAGCGTGCGTATGCATGCCCAGCAGCCGGCCCGTCGTGTGACGGCAGAAATGGTAACCGGCCGCGATCTGATGCTGACCCGTTATGTAGAGCCGCATCCGTTTGTTCCGTCAGGAGGAGCATTATTGGATGAACGTTGCGAGGAAATATTCTCCATTCAGGTGGCCGGTCTGGCGAAACGTCTGGTACATACGGGATGCAAGACCGTAGTGGTCGGTATTTCGGGAGGGCTTGATTCCACTCTGGCTTTGCTGGTCTGCGTCAAGACATTTGATAAGCTGGGACTTTCGCGCAAAGGTATTATCGGTATAACGATGCCCGGTTTCGGAACGACAGACCGTACGTATAACAATGCCCTGACACTGATGAGTTCCCTGCAGGTAACTACGAAAGAAATCAGTATCAAGGATGCCTGTATCCAGCATTTTCAGGATATTGGTCACGATATGTCTATCCATGATGTTACCTATGAAAATTCACAGGCGCGTGAACGTACGCAGATTCTGATGGATTATGCCAATAAAGTAGGAGGACTGGTTATCGGTACGGGTGACCTGTCGGAACTGGCCTTGGGATGGGCTACATACAATGGTGACCACATGTCCATGTATGGAGTCAATGCCAGCATTCCCAAGACGCTGGTCCGCTACCTGGTTAACTGGGTTGCTCAGACTGGGGTAGATGTTCTGTCCCGCAATACATTGCTGGATATCATTGATACACCGATTAGTCCGGAACTGATACCGGCTGATGAACATGGAAACATCCGTCAGAAGACAGAAGACCTGGTAGGTCCGTATGAATTACATGACTTTTTCATCTATTATTTCCTGCGCTTCGGCTTCCGTCCGGCTAAAATCTACTGGCTGGCTGAGAATGCCTTCCGCGGAACATACGACAGTACGACAATCAAGAAATGGCTGATCAGTTTCTATCGCCGCTTCTTTGCCCAGCAGTTCAAGCGTTCCTGTCTGCCGGACGGTCCGAAAGTCGGCTCAGTTTCGCTGAGTCCGCGCGGCGACTGGCGTATGCCGAGTGATGCCAGTGCCGCTTTGTGGCTTAAAGAGTGCGAGGAGCTGTAATCAGACTTCTCCTTCCAGCCAGGCGTCAATCAACCTGCGCGCGATACTCAGTTTTTTGGGTATCTCGGGCAGGTTGTCTCGTGTATAGAAGGCACCTGCACTCAGTTCTTCGTCCTGCAGTTTGATGGTTCCGCTTGCATATTCTGCCGTATAGCCTACCATGATTCCGCTCGGGTAAGGCCAGGGCTGGCTTCCGAAGTATTTCAGGTTGCGGATACGCAGGCCTGTTTCCTCCATGACTTCCCGGTGTACACATTCTTCCAGTGTTTCTCCCGGTTCCAGAAAACCGGCTACAAGTCCTTTGAACGTACCGCGGAAGTTGCGTGCATGTACCAGCAGAATGCTGTCTTCCTTTTTAATCAGAACGATAACGGCCGGAGATATGCGCGGATAGAATTCCTGCCGGCATTCCGGACATCGTTTGGCAATAGGGGAAACCTGTACGGTAGGAACGCCGCACATCGGACAATAACGGCTGTTTTTATCCCAGTTCAGAATCTGGGATGCTTTTCCGGCCATATCATATTCCTCCCGCGGAAGCACATCGAATGACGCCCGGAGGTCTTTCATCATACGGGGACTTTCTTCATCTCCGCTTACCGGTACATGGATGGCATAAGTCTTGGCCGTGAGCGTACCCAGCCGGCCGATGGTATGAATGGTGCTGCCGACAGGAACATATACCGGCGGTTCTGTGCCTGTCGGGATGTGATAGCAGTCTTCTTTTTTTTCAATCAATACCTGGCCGCTGTTGAAGACGAACCAGGCGCAAATCTCTTTTTCCATAATTCTCTGTATCTGCAAATGATATCTGTTCGTTACATGCCCTTCATGGTCAGTGCGATACGTTTCCGTTCGCGGTCTACACCAATAACCCGTACCCGTACATGCTGATGAATGCTGACCACAGTTGTGGGATCGCTCACGAATCTGTCGGCAAGCTGCGAGACGTGAATAAGGCCTTTTTCCTTAATTCCCAGATCGACGAAGCAGCCAAAATTTGTGATGTTGGTCACAATACCGGGAAGTTCCATTCCTTCCTGTACATCATCGATAGTCCGTACATTCTTGTCAAATTCAAAAACCTGAATTTTCTGTCTCGGGTCACGTCCCGGTTTCTCCAGTTCCTGAAGAATGTCTGTCAGAGTCGGCAGTCCGACCGTATCTGTTACATATTTCTCCGGTGAGATGCGGCTTCTCAGTTCCCGGTTGGCAATGAGATCACTTACGGAGCAGTGCAGGTCGGCTGCCATCCGTTCTACGATCGGGTAACTTTCCGGGTGTACGGCTGAGTTGTCCAGCGGGTTTTCGGCGTGTGGTATGCGAAGGAATCCGGCACATTGTTCAAAGGCCTTGGCACCCATACGGGGAACCTTCAACAGTTCCCGGCGGGAGCGGAACGGACCGTTGGCCGTGCGGTAGTCAACGATATTTTTGGCAAGAACCGGTCCCAGTCCGGAAACGTATGTCAGCAGATGGCTGCTTGCGGTGTTGACATTGACTCCAACCAGATTGACACAACTTTCCACCGTCTGGTCGAGCGCTTCTTTCAGTTTTGTCTGGTCTACATCGTGCTGATATTGTCCCACGCCGATAGACTTGGCATCAATCTTGACGAGTTCTGCCAGAGGATCCATCAGGCGGCGGCCGATAGAGACAGCTCCCCGTACGGTTACATCATAATCCGGGAATTCATCACGGGCTGTTTTGGAAGCTGAATAGATGGATGCTCCGTCTTCGCTGACAACAAAGACCTGTATTTCGCGGTCAAAACGCTGGGAGGTAACAAATTGTTCCGTTTCACGACTGGCCGTACCATTCCCGATAGCAATTGCTTCAATGCGGTATTGTTCTACCAGTTTCACCAGCTTGCGACCTGCCAGCTGGTATTCAGACTTTGGAGGATGCGGATAGATGGCTTCATTGTGCAACAGAGTTCCCTGTGCATCCAGACATACGACCTTACATCCGGTACGGAATCCCGGATCGATGCCCAGTACCCGTTTCTGTCCCAACGGCGGGGCAAGGAGCAACTGGCGAAGGTTACCTGCAAAGACCCGGATGGCTTCATCGTCGGCTTTCTCTTTGCTTAAAGCTGCAAATTCGGTTTCGATGGCAGGCTTAAGCAGACGTTTGTAAGCATCATTGACTGCTTCGCAGACCTGGCGGCTACATTCGTTGTTGCCTCTGACAAAACGGCGCTCCAGCCGGTCGGTACATTCGGTTTCATCAGAAGGGGTGATGCTGACTTTCAGAATTCCTTCAGCCTCTCCGCGCCGGATAGCCAGCAAACGGTGGGAAGAACAACGTTTCAACGGTTCGCTGAAATCAAAATAGTCGCGGTATTTGGCAGCAGCTTCATCTGTTTCCTTGCCTTTGACCACTTTCGCGGAAATGACTGCCTGCCGGCTGTACTGATGCCGGATCTGGTTACGGGCCTGTTCGTCCTCGTTTACCTGTTCTGCAATGATATCGCGGGCTCCTTTCAGAGCATCCTCTTCATTCTTCACCTCTCCTTTGACGAAATTCTTTACGTATGCATCGAGGGCGTTTCCTCGTTGTAACATCAGCCAGGCAGCCAGCGGCTCCAGTCCTTTCTGACGGGCTGCTTCAGCCCGTGTTTTTCGTTTAGGCTTGTAGGGCAGATAGATATCCTCCAGTTCGGTTGCGTCCCAGCATCCGTCGATACGCCGGCGAAGGTCATCGGTCAGTTTACCCAGGCTTTCAATGGTTGACTGTATGGTTTCCTTGCGTTTGGAGAGTTCGAGGAGTTTTTCGTAACGCGAACTGATTTCGCTGATCTGCACTTCGTCCAGTCCGCCTGTAGCTTCCTTGCGGTAACGGCTGATGAACGGGATTGTGGCACCACCTTGAAGTAGTTTAAGTGTATTTTCTACGCGATGAACCGGCAGCTTGAGTGCATCGGCAATCATCTGGCTGAATTGTTCCATATAAGATAAAAAAATAGTTTAGTGAATTGATATGAACCGGGGACGGTTGCTCTCAGGGCTGAAGTTCAAGCTCGAAGTCTACGACATCCAGCTGGCGTCCGAATTTCAGTCCGACCTTTTCGAACCGTGAAACCTGCTTGAACCCGAGTGACTGATGCAGGGCGATGCTTGCTTCATTTCCTCCGGTGATACACGCAATCAGGACATGAAAGCCATTGGTACGGCATGTTTCGATGAGGCGTTCCATCAATTGTCTTCCCAGTCCTTTTCCGGTATGTTCCGGATGAAGATAAACCGTAGTTTCCAGTGTATGTCGGTAGGCTGCCTTTTCCTTCCATGGATGTGCGTAGCAGAATCCGGCCACTTGTCCTTCTTCTTCGCAGATCAGACAGGGGTATCCTTCGGAAGCCGAAGCAATGTGTCGGCTCATGGTAGTTGTCGGCAGGGGATCGGTGTCGAAGGTAGCCACACTTTCCCGAATATAAAAGTTATAGATGTCAGTCATTGCACCGGCATCTTCTGGTCTGGCATTTCTGATCATTCTTTATTTATTTTGTTGGTGCAAATATACCTATATTTCTGTGATTCGAAAGAAATCCCTTACCGGAAGTTTATTGAAGCAGGACAGGATCAGAAAACAGATTCTCTGCCACAGTCTGGGTTTATGGCATATAGGAAGAAGAGAGAAATAAGAAAAAGCTGACACAAGAGATTGATGTGTCAGCTTTTTTGTATGGATGCGAATCGAATAATGGTCTCTTCGCACAGGATTCCGGATGTATTGTCAGCGCCGGTAGAACCGCAGTTCGTTTTCCAGAGTACGGACACGTTCCTGTAAACTTTCTACCCGTGTCAGCAGATGGCGGATGGCATCAATACCTTCCACGTTGATGGAAAGGTCATAATAGAGGTGGGCATAACGTTCCAGTTCTCTTAACTGAGCCGCCGGGAAACAACTTCGGTTGTCAATTTCCTCAATGTCTATCAGGCCGTCCTCACCCAACATCAGGATGAACGACGGTTCGATGTTGCAATGGTTGCAATACTCGCTGATGATGATTAAATCGTTTTGCATAATCGTTCGTTTTTCTGTTTATCCTTGTTGAATCTGGCGGAACAGTTCCTTCTGCTTTTCTGTCAGATTGGTGGGGATGGTTATATGATAAGTCACAATCAAATCTCCGAAACTTCCTTCCTGTTTGTAGACAGGAAATCCTTTTCCTTTCAGCCGTACCATGGCATCGTTCTGAGTGCCCGGCCGTACTTTCAGTTTTACTTGTCCGTCCAGGGTGTTGACAGTTACTTCGCCACCCAAAACGGCCGTATATAAGTCAATGGTCACGTCAGTAAACAGATCGTCACCTTTCCGGCGGAAGTTCGGATCATCGCCTATCACAAAAGTGATATACAAATCTCCGTCCGGTCCTCCGTTGGCACCTTTGCCTCCATGACCTTTCAGCTTGATGACCTGTCCGTTGGCAACACCGGCCGGAACAGTGATCCGTAAGGTCTCACCATTGATGGTAAAGGTTTGTTTGTGAGTCGTGGCAGCCTCACGCAGACTGAGTTGCAGTTCTGCTTCGATGTCCTGTCCGCGGAATCCTGCCTGTGAGCGTCCGCCTCCGGTGCCGTGATGTCCGAACAATTCTTCAAAGAAGTCAGAGAATCCGCTCGCATTACCTCCTCCGAATCCATGTCCGAATCCGCCAGTGAAGTGTTCACCATCTGTAGAATACCAGTATTCACCCTGACCTCCGCCTCCTTGCTGTGCACGGTAAGCCTGCTGTTGTGCTTCAAATTCATCTGCATGTTTCCAGTGCTCTCCGTATGCGTCATATTTCTTACGCTTTTCCGGATCGCTTAATACCTCGTTGGCTTCGTTGATCTCCTGGAACTTGTCCTTGGCCGAAGGATCGTTCGGATTCAAGTCCGGGTGATATTTCCGGGCCAGCTTACGGTATGCTTTCTTGATGTCATCCTGAGTGGCATTTTTGTCAACCCCAAGTACTTTGTAATAGTCTATATAAGCCATATCGTCTGTTTGTTTTGTTTACGGAAATATTACAAACTGTGTGCCACACCGGACGGTTAAAGCATAATTGAATCTTCTTTCACAGTATTTTATCCTTGAATGTTTGAGTAAAACAAGAACTTCTTCTATCTTTGCAAAAACAAAACAGACTTCAACATGAAACATCTTGTTTGCCTGATGGCTTTGATCGGTCTGGGTTGCCTGCAGATGCGTGCAGCCGAAGACCAGAAAGTAACCCTGAGATTGATAGAAACCAGTGACGTACACGGATGTTATTTCCCTTATGACTTTATCGGTCGCCGCCCGGTGAAAGGGAGCCTGGCGCAGGTCAGTTCGTTTGTGAACGAACAGCGTAAGGTACATGGTGACAACCTGATACTTATGGATAACGGAGACATTCTGCAGGGACAGCCGATTGCTTATTATTATAACTTTATGGATACGGTTTCGGTACATGTGTGTGCCGATATCCTGAATTTCATGCGTTATGATGTCGGCAACATGGGTAATCATGATGTGGAAGCAGGCCCTTCTGTATATAATCGTTGGGTGAAACAGTGCGACTTTCCTGTTCTGGGAGCCAATATCATTGAAAAAGCAACCGGGCGTCCTTATCTGAAACCTTATGAGGTGATTGAGCGGGACGGCGTCAAGGTAGTGGTGCTGGGTATGATTACACCTGCCGTTCCGTCATGGTTGCCTGAGCAATTGTGGCCGGGACTTCATTTTGAAGATATGGAAACCTGTGCAGCCAAATGGGTCAGGACCATTCGGGAGACAGAGCATCCGGATGTACTGGTCGGCCTTTTCCATGCCGGTCCGGAGGGGAACAGGCTTGACAATGTGGTGGAAAATGCTTCGGCGGACGTAGCACAGAAGGTGCCGGGATTCGATGTCGTGTTTATGGGACATGATCATGCACGCCATTGCCGCAAGATTGTCAATGTGGCGGGTGATTCCGTACTGATTGTAGATCCTGCCAATCGGGCAGGCTTTGTTTCGGATGTGACCATCCGTGTCAGCAAGAAGGATGGCAAAGTTCTCCGTAAGTCGGTGGAGGGTACACTGACCAATGTCCGTGATTATCCGGCCGATGAGGCTTTTGTCCGTAAATTCCAGCCTCAATACCAGTCCACCATTGATTTTGTGTCACGTAAGATCGGACGTATCAATCAGACTATTTCCACGAAAGATGCCTACTTTGGTCCTTCAGCCTTTATTGATCTGATTCATCAGCTGCAGCTGGATATCAGTGGTGCGGACATCTCTTTCTGTGCTCCTCTTTCGTTTAATGCGGAAATCAGGGAGGGAGATATTTATATGAGCGATATGTTCAATCTCTATAAATACGAGAACATGCTTTACGTCATGCAACTTTCCGGGCAGGAAATCAAGGACTTTCTGGAAATGTCGTATGCCATCTGGACCAATCAGATGAAATCGGCAGATGATCATATCCTGTTGCTGAATGAGGAAGACAAGGGCTTTGGACGTTTCAAGAATCCAAGCTTCAACTTCGATTCGGCTGCCGGCATCATTTATACGGTTGACGTAACCAAGCCTCAGGGTGAAAAGATCCGGATTGAGAGCATGGCTGACGGAACTCCCTTCAGTCTGCAAAAGATATATAAGGTGGCAGTCAATTCCTATCGCGGAAACGGTGGGGGAGACTTGCTGACCAAAGGGGCAGGCATCCCCAAGTCGGAACTGTCCAAACGTATCGTTTTTTCTACGGATAAGGATCTGCGTTACTACCTGATGAAACGCATTGAAGAAGTAAAGACACTCGATCCGAAGCCGTTGAACCAGTGGCGGTTTGTTCCCGAAGAATGGACGCGCCCGGCCATAGAACGAGATTATCAGTTATTATTTGGCAATAAATAAAGAAACCGGTTGATCCGGTAAGTTGAAAGGATGAAGTATATTTCCCGTCACGTACGTATCTGGGCGATCTGCCTGTTGAGCGTGTTTGCCACCTATTATGGGGCAGTCATGCTCTTTGCCCACGTGCACGTGGTGAACGGCGTGATGCTGGTACACTCGCATCCTTTCAATAAGCAACATACTCATGCAGGAGGGCAGGCACTGACCCTGCACTTCCTGTCAACCTTCTCCACGATAGAGCCTGAAATGGCTCATTGGGTCACTCCTGTCTGTCCGGTTTTGTATGTATTGTCCGGCGACATGGATTTGTGGCATGCCGTTTCACCTCATGTGGCGCGTATCCATCTTCGCGCTCCTCCTTCCAGTCTTTTCATTTAAGATTCTGTCAATTATCAGGCCAGGAATGTACTGAAAAGCCTTCAGAAGCCTATGCCAGCCCGCAACCGGACAGCGTTCTGCTGTTAGCCCGGAGTGTGTTCGCATGTTTCTGAACCGCCGGTTGCATTCTTAGTCCGTCCTGTCTTATTTTATGCTTTAAAGAACTTATTTCAGTAAGCTTCCAAAATTGGCGTATTGACTAGCATGTCTCTTTCGCATACCTTCGT
>OMCD01000148.1_pt1 | contig 51183 bp, 62 predicted proteins | sample 1674171 | NCBI WGS metagenome assembly OMCD01 (sample SAMEA103958149, study PRJEB25191) | human gut metagenome | biome: human-associated habitat [ENVO:00009003]; feature: intestine environment [ENVO:2100002]; material: feces | place: Germany | collected 2013/2015
CCAACGCCGTCCTCGACGGTGCCGACGCCACCATGACCTCCAACGAGACCGCCGTTGGTAAGTACCCGGATGTGACCGTGGCCACCATGGCCCGTATCTCCGGCTACGCCACCGACCACGGCTTCGACCGCATCCCGGAGCTCAAGAACCTTGACATGTCCTCCACCGGCGCTGTCTCCTCCGCCGCTGTGGACCTGGCCGACAAGCTCAACGCCAAGGCCATCGTTGCTTACACCCAGACCGGCGCCACCGTGCACCGCGTCTCCCGTGAGCGTCCGGCCGCCCCGATCTACGGCCTGACCAGCAACGAGCACACCTACCACTGGCTGGCTCTGTCCTGGGGCACCGAAGCCTTCCTGCTCAAGGAGGACTACCACGACAAGTCCCGCAAGGATCTCATGATCTACACGGACAAGGTCCTCAAGGATGCCGGCAAGGTTGCTGACGGCGACAAGATCGTCATCCTGAGCTCTGCTCAGGGCGATCACCAGCCGGGCCGCACTGACTCCATCTACGTGCACACCGTTGGCGCTTGCGACTGATTTCAGGCTTCTGGTAGCTGCTGACAGCTAGCATATAGCACACGAAAGCCCCCATCCAAAGTGGATGGGGGCTTTCGTTATCTGTTATGTTGCGATTGTGTGGTGATTGCAATGGCCCACAGTCACCGCGGTGATCGAGCGTGGCGATCAGTCGTTGAGATGATCGAGCGTGCCGCTCTTCAGGCGCAAAATGGCGACCATGGTCTTGGCATCCACAATCGTGCCATTGACCACCATCTCATAGGCATCGTCCACCGACACCATACGCACGTCGGAACGCGGAGTCTCCGGGCCGATTTCCTGACGGGAAGCCGGGGTTAGACCGGTGGCGAAGAAGATTGCGGTGTGCTGGGTGGAATAGCTCGGCGTGTTCATAAAACGGGTGAACTGCGTAAGCTTGGTGGCGTCGAAACCGGCCTCTTCGGCCAGCTTGCGCTTAGCTACATCGGTCGGGCGTTCGGACGGGTTGTTGGCGTGACCGGCCGGAATCTCCAACGTCCAACGATGGTTGGCGATGCGATACTGCTCGACCAGCGGAATCATGCCATCATCGGTGACGGCCAGCACAGCCACAGTGTCGCCATTGTTCTCCTGAACAAAGTAGCGTTCAAACGAACCGATTTGATTCGACTCATAGGAGACGTGATCGACATTGAAATAATGCGTCTCCACAATCTGTCTACGGGAAATCTCCTTGACCGGAGAGGGGCGCCAGGGATCGAACTGACGGTAAGTTTCGTTGCTCATAAGCCCTCCTAACAAAAGCGATACATCGAAACTACAGCCCATTGTAAGCGGTGAAACCACGCAGGAGAACGGGCAACACACGGGTACGCCGTCCGCGATATCGACGTGTTTCGCCTGTTTTACCGGGGGAATGGAGGATTGGCGCGTGTCTTGTGTCGCAAGAGTCGAATTGGTATGCTACTCTCTTCAGAGTGCTTTGGCACGCCCTCGTATCCCAATTGGTAGAGGAAGCAGCCTCAAAATCTGCGCAGTGTGGGTTCGAGTCCCACCGAGGGCACGTAAGAAATCAATATCAATCCAGGCCCGGGTTGGGGCATGTTAGGCCGGCTTTGGGTGTGACAGTGGAAAGAGACCGACATGGCTGCAGAGAAGACCACGGAACCGGACGAAGTACTCACTGATGAGGAGCTCCAAGCTGCTGCGGCTCCCGAGCCGGATTCTGCCAATAATAACGAGGCACACAAGCGCACCGTCGTCGTTGCCGAAGACGAATCCGTGAACCGCATGGATTTGGTCGCCATGCTTGAGGATAACGGCTATGAGGTCGTCGGAGAGGCCGCCAACGGTGAGGAAGCCGTTGAACTGACCCGTAAGTTCCGCCCGAGCGTGGTGTGCATGGATGTCAAGATGCCTCGCATGGATGGCATCGAGGCCGCTGGCATCATCTGTGATGAGAACATCGCTCCGGTCGTCATGCTGACGGCATTCTCCCAGTCTGATTTGGTCAAAAAGGCCACGGGCGCTGGCGCCATGGCGTATGTCACCAAGCCGTATGAGGAATCCAAGCTGCTGCCGGCTTTGGAAGTCGCCATGGGCCGTTTCGCCGAAATCAACGATCTGCTTGACAATGTCGAACGTAGCGAGTCCAAACTGCAGGAAACCGAGGAACAGCTGAAGAAGGCCGAAGAGCAGCTGAAGAAGGCCGAAGAAACGCTGGAGGAGCGCAAGCTCGTCGACCGCGCCAAGGGCCTGCTGATGGACAAGGCGGACTTCTCCGAACAGGGCGCTTTCCGTTGGATTCAGAAGACCTCCATGGACCAGCGCATTCCGAAGAAGCGTCTGGCCATGGCCATCATCGCCAAGTATGGCGAACAGAAGTCGGAAGCAGAGGATGAGCGCTAACACACCAACTGTGGAAGGCACTTCACGCGGAACGCTATTGGTCGTTGACGGCCATTCTTTGGCGTTCCGCGCTTTTTTTGCCTTACCCGTAGAGAATTTCAGTACATCATCAGGTCAGGCCACCAACGCGGTCTGGGGATTCGCCACCATGCTTTCGCAGGTGATCGATGCCGAACATCCAGACCATCTTGCCGTCGCATTCGATGTGAAGGGCGGCACGTTCCGCAACCAGATGCTGCCGCAGTACAAAGGAACTCGCGACGCGGCCCCCGAGGAACTGCTCAGCCAGCTGCCATTAATCCAGCAGATGCTGACGGCCTTGGGCGTCATATACATCGAAAAACCCGGTTACGAAGGTGACGATGTGATCGGCACGCTCGCCAGCATGGGCGACCAGGCAGGCTACCGCACATTGGTGCTGTCCGGCGACCGTGATGCTTTCCAGCTGATCAACGACGACATCACCGTGCTGTATCCCGGCCACCATTTCAAAGACCTCAAACATATGACCCCGGATGCCGTGCAGGAGAAATATCATGTCTCTCCCGCGCAATACCCGGATCTGGCCGCCTTGCGCGGAGAAACCGCTGACAACATCCCCGGCGTTCCCGGAGTCGGCGACGGATTCGCGGCCAAATGGATCAACCAGTACGGCGGACTTGAGCAGATCATCGAACACGCCGACGAGATCAGCGGCAAAAAAGGCGAAGCCCTGCGCGAAAACATCGAACAGGTCAAACTGAACCGTTCCGTGAACGCTTTGGTTCGTGACCTTGATCTTGGCGTGTCGGTATCCGACCTGACATTTGGACAAGTCGACGCTGGTCAACTCGACGATCTATTCACCAAGCTCGAATTCGGTGTTCGGACCAAGAATCGCGTGCTCAAAACGTTCAATGCGGACAAACCATCCGGGGACGTGCACGAATCCAGCAAGCTCGGGCTGCCACATGTCGAAGACGTCAACGATCCGCATGTGGTGGAGACATGGGTCCAAAACCATTTCCCCGTGGTGCAGGAACATCTGCACGAACGCCATGAACGCTCCTCCAACGACATTCCGGAATTCGGCTTCGAAATCGATTCTTCGACCCGTTGCACGGACAAGGTGAAACAGTCCTGGACGCTTTACGCCGAAGGCACGAGCAAACCCGGAGAAGCCTCTCTTTCGGCATTGATGATCGCCGTGCACGGCGAAGCCATTCGCATCGACGTATTCAGTCCGGATATGGTGCAATGCCTGCAAAGGCTGTTCGACCGCTATCACCATTCCATGGTCGTGCACGGTTACAAAGAACATGCGCATCTGCTGGGCAGCATCGGCGTGGAACTTCCGGAACCATTGTTCGACACCAAGCTCGCCGGATATCTTGTCCACCCGGATTTCCACGCGGACACGCTGGAACAGGCTGCGGCCCATTTCCTTGATCTGCACATCGAAGCACAAGCCGAAGCCGCGACACAGGGGACCTTGGACTTCGACGAGCCTGAGGAAAACGATTCCAAGAACGACGAGCTGATACTCACCCGCACCGCAATCGTGGGGCTTTTGGCCGAATATTTGGCCGGTGTGCTGGATAAGCGCGAACAATTCGGTCTCCTCAAATCCATTGAGCTTCCGGTCTCTCAGGTCCTGCATGGCATGGAACAGGTCGGCGCCCAAGTGGATATGACACGTCTGGTGCAGATGCGCGACCAACTTGCCGCCGACGCTGCCCAGGCACAGGAAACGGCGTGGCAGTTCGCGGGGGAGCAGGTGAACCTGCAAAGCCCCAAACAGCTGCAGAAGATCCTGTTCGAAGACATGGGATTGAAACCGACGAAAAAAACCAAGTCCGGTTCATACACCACCAATGCCGCGGCATTGCAGACCTTGCGTGACCGCTCGTACGATAACGACCGCGCATGCCAGTTCCTTGACGCGTTGCTGATGCATCGTGAAAAGAACAAGCTCAAGCAGATCGTGCAGACGTTGATCGACGCCACAAACCGTCATGACGGTCGCATCCACACCACTTTCGAACAGACGGTGGCAGCCACCGGACGATTGAGCTCCGTCGATCCAAACCTGCAGAACATTCCGAACCGGGATCCCGCAGGTCGTGAGATTCGATCCGCGTTCGTGCCGGGAGAGGGCTTCGAATCGTTGCTGAGCTCCGACTACTCGCAGGTCGAACTGCGCATCATGGCCGACCTTTCCGGTGATGAGGCGTTGATAGAGGCCTTCCGCTCCGGCAAGGACTTCCATAAGTATGTGGCCAGCTTGGTCTACGGCATTCCCGTTGACGACATCACGTCCGATCAGCGTAGCCACGTCAAGGCGATGAGCTATGGACTTGCCTACGGTCTGAGCACGTATGGACTTGCCCAGCAGCTCAAGATCAAGCCCAAAGAAGCCGAATCGCTGAAAAACCAGTATTTCGCCACTTTTGGCAAAGTCCATGAATACCTTGAATCGCTTGTCTCGTCCGCACGCGAAAAAGGATATACCGAAACCATTTTCGGAAGGCGCAGGTATTTTCCCGGTCTCAAATCGCCGAACCGTGCCGTGAGGGACGCGGCCGAACGCGCCGCGTTGAACGCGCCTATCCAAGGCTCGGCGGCGGACATCATGAAAATCGCCATGATTCGTGCGTATGACGCACTGCAGGAAGCGAACCTTGGAAGTCGCCTCATACTGCAGATTCATGATGAACTTGTGGTGGAGATCGCGCCCGGTGAGGAGAAGCAGGCCACCGCGCTGGTGAAGGATGCCATGGAGCATGCCGTCACCATGGCCGTTCCGTTGGACGTATCGACGGGCATCGGTTCCGATTGGCAATTGGCGGCCCACTGATCCGTTCCCGTCGGATAATCGAAGGCTGATTAAAAAAGAAAGAAGGAAGATTGTGGCAACGCTGAAGCAGGTCGTGGATGTGCTTGAAACGCTGTATCCGCTGCGATACGCGGAACAATGGGATGAGCCGGGACTCATCGTGGGAGACCTTCGCCACGACGTGCGCAACATCGCGTTCGCGGCGGACCCATCCATGGCGGTGATCGACCAGGCTATCGCCGGAGGCATCGACCTGCTGATCTGCCACCATCCGCTGTTCTTCCGTTCCGTGCATGCGGTCTCCGGACTAGGATTCCGTGGTGAGATCGTCCGGAAGCTCAACCTCGCCGGTTGCGCGCTGTGGGTTGGGCACACCAATGCCGATGCCTCCTACCGAGGAGTCAGCATGGCCGCCGCCGACGCGTTCGGCCTGATCGAACAGCGTCCGCTGGTACCCATCGAAGATCCGAAAGCCGAACATCCGGTCGGATTGGGCCGTGTCGGCCGGTTGCAGGAGCCGATCGCATTGCGTGATTTCGCCCGTCGTGTGGCCGACGCGCTGCCATACACCGAACTTGGCGTGCAGGTGTGCGGCGACCTTGACGCGACGATCGGCACGGTGGCGGTATTGCCGGGCTCGGGCGATTCCCTGTTCGATGAAGTGCGTGCCGCAGGCGTCGATGTGTATGTGACCAGCGATCTGCGCCATCATCCGGTGACCGATGCCATCGAGCAGGCGCGCTATGAGGCGTCCATGCGTGCCGCGGACATCGAACTCGGCCGAGGCGACGCCACTGTTCGTCCGATGTTCATCAACACGCCACACAGCGCCATCGAATCCATATGGTTCCAATACGCCATGGGCGATGTGCCTCGTGCCGTATCTGAGGCGACCGGAGACATCCCCACCGTCCGCTGGATTTCCATGAACACCGATCCCTGGAATCTGGTACTGCCGTCCTGCGGGCAGGAACGCTGAACGACGATGTCCGATACGACCAGCATGGATATGTCGCTGAACGAATCCAGCGATGGCGTGGACATGACCAGACCGGCCACAGTACTCAGCAGAGAGCACGTGTATCAAGGCGCGATTTTCGGCGTGGAGGACATGCGTATCGCGTTGCAGACACGAGACGGCGGACAAACCGTGATCCGCAGACAGGTGATGCGGCACGCGCCCTGTGTGGTCATGCTGGTGCATGACTGCGCGCAGGATTTGTACTTGGTCGAACGAGAATACCGTGTCGGCTGCGACGCCTTCGCCTACGGTCTGCCGGCAGGACTCATCGATGACGGGGAAGACGTCGATGCGGCCGCATTGCGTGAGCTGCGCGAAGAGACCGGCGTCGAGCCAATCGACGAAAACAGTTGCGATATCGACCATGTCGGGCAATTCTATTCATCCGAAGGCATGACCGACGAACTGGCCAACATCATGGTGGTGCACCTGCGCCACTGGCAGGCCGTCGAACGGCATTTCGACGCCGACGAGCATGTCGAATCTGCTTGGATCCCGTGGAAGCAGCTACGAGACACGCACATCACGGCCTCCAATTCGGAGATCGCCATTTTGCATGAGCAAATTCGCAGAATGCGGCAACAATAGCGGCCTGCAGGTTTCGAATTGTAAAAACAATCGCCGGAATAAACGAAATAACGAATTCAACTCGCAAAACGTGCGATACTTGAATTATGCAAATCAGACCTGGATCGATGTATCCACTCGGTGCGAGCTACGACGGCGCCGGCGTGAATTTCGCCCTCTTCTCTCAAGTGGCCCAGAAAGTCGAGCTTTGTCTTTTCGATGAGGAAGACCGTGAGACCCGAGTGGAAATGACGGAGCAGAACTCCTACGTATGGCATAACTATCTGCCGGGAATACAACCCGGGCAACGGTACGGCTATCGTGTGTACGGTCCGTATGATCCAGCAAAGGGCCTGCGGTGCAACCCGAACAAGTTGCTGCTCGACCCGTACGCAAAAGCCATCGAGGGAAACATCGACGGTGACGAAAGCCTCTATTCGTATTGGTTCAAAAGCCCTGAGGACGTCACCAGCATGAATACGCTGGATTCCGCGCCGCATACCATGAAATCGGCCGTGGTCAATCCGTATTTCGACTGGGGCAACGACCAACATCCGAACATCTCCTACCATGATTCGGTAATCTACGAAGCCCATGTGCGTGGCATGACCAATCTCAACCTGGACGTGCCGCCGGACATCCGTGGAACCTACGCGGGCCTCGCATATCCATCGGTCATCGAATATCTGAGGAAGCTCGGCGTCACCGCCATCGAACTCATGCCGATCCACCAGTTCGTCAACGACAGCTTCCTGCAGGAAAAAGGCCTGAGCAACTACTGGGGCTACAACACCATCGGCTTCTTCGCGCCTCATAACGCGTACTCAAGCTCCGGACAACGCGGCGAGCAGGTCAACGAATTCAAATCCATGGTCAAGGCCTACCATCGCGCCGGCATGGAAGTGATCCTCGACGTGGTGTACAACCACACCGCCGAAGGCAACAACCTCGGCCCGACCCTAAGCTTCAAAGGCATCGACAACGGTGCCTACTACCGTCTGGTCGACAACGACCGACGCCACTACTTCGACACGACCGGCACCGGCAACTCCCTGCTGATGCGCTCGCCGCACGCGCTGCAGCTCATCACGGACAGCCTGCGCTACTGGGTCACCGAAATGCATGTCGATGGTTTCCGATTCGATCTTGCGGCCACGCTGGCCCGCCAGTTCCAGGAAGTCGACAAGCTGTCCGCCTTCTTCGACATCGTCGAACAGGATCCGGTCATCTCCCGTGTCAAGCTCATCGCCGAACCTTGGGATTTGGGTTCCGGCGGCTATCAGGTGGGCGGCTTCCCGTCCAGCTGGTCCGAATGGAACGGCCGCTACCGTGATTGCGTGCGTGACTTCTGGCGTTCGCAACCATCGACGCTACCGGAATTCGCCAGCCGTCTGATGGGCAGCTCCGACCTGTATCAGATGAACGGCCGCCGTCCGGTGGCTTCCGTGAACTTCATCACCGCACATGATGGCTTCACCATGAACGATTTGGTGAGCTACAACGAGAAGCATAACGACGCCAACGGCGAAGGCAATAGGGATGGCGAAAGCAACAACCGTTCCTGGAACTGCGGTGTCGAAGGCCCGACCACCATCAAGGACGTCAACGACCTGCGGCAACAGCAGATGCGCAACATGTTCGCGACGCTGCTGTGCAGTCAGGGCATTCCGATGATCTGCGGCGGCGATGAGGTGGCACGCACGCAACAGGGCAACAACAATGCCTATTGCCAGGACAACGCCATTTCATGGACTAATTGGGATCTTGACGATAGTCAGAAGGATCTGCTTGAGTTCGTTTCGAAGCTGATTCATCTGCGACTCGAGCACCCGGTGCTCCACCGTCGTCGTTTCTTCACCGGCCGCGAGCCAGGAGACCCGGACGATAAGATTCCGCAGGTCGAATGGATGGACCACACCGGTTCCATCATGGACATGGAAGATTGGTCCAATACCCACGCGTTCTCGGTGATGATCTATCTGAACGGTTCCGATATTCCGGAAGCCGACTGGTATGGCAACCAGATGGTGGACAATAACTTCATCCTGATTTTCAACGCGCATTACGAGCCGATTATGTTCACCTTGCCGGACGAGCGGTATGGCAAGAAATGGCGTCTGGTCGTCGACACGCATAATCCGAAGGGTCCGGAACTCAACTATGAGGCCGGCTTCGCGATCACGGCGCAGTCGAGAAGCTTCCTGTTGCTGATGAGCGATAGAAAGCCCACCACAAAGAACTACGATTTCTGATAGCCATGAGAACAGGCGAGGTGCCATCCGTACGGGTGACACCTCGCCGTATTGTTTGTGGACTGTGCTCGTGAACCGTTACGAGAATTAGACTTCCGACGAGAGTCGGGAAACGGTTCCAGGAACGGTTTCGCTGACCTCCGCAAGATCCTCGACGGATTCTGGCCGCTTGGTTTGCGCCAGAATAAGCTGCGTCTGCACACGATCGGATTCGATGGCCGCAATCTGCCGTGAAAAGATGATGAACCAGCCCAGAAACATCATGCCGGCAAGAGCCTCGACGTTCGTCAACGTGTTACGCCCCGCCAACCACTGGAACCCGGCAAGAGCCCCGATCACGATAGCTAGGTCTGAAATCACATATACTACTTTTGAAAGCTGCGGGGCCAGCCAAGGCAGCGCGATCATCAGCACGCTCATCAGGCAGGGAAGACCGCGGGCGAATACGTTGTGCAGAATCGGATGCGGCGTGTAACGGAACATGCCGATGCCGATGAAGGCGATGCCTGCGAGCGTCAGCATGGTCGATAGCAGAAGAATCCGCGCCTTGAAGTGTTTGGGAGCTTCTTTTTCATCGCTTGCAGACAGATACTGCATCTGCAGACGGTGCGTGGTGATGAGCTCCGAAATCGCGAAATAGCTGATGATGACGATGCAGACGCCGGCCAACATCAATGTCGAATTGAACATACGAGCAGCAAAAGTGGTTCGATCGCCCAATTGGGAGAAATTGTTGTTGTACCAGTATGGATCATCGGACGTCAATCCTGCGATGCTGACACCGGAAACCACGAAGAACGGCAACAAGGATGCGATGGTCTTGGCATTCATGAGTTCCGCCTGTACGAACGTGACATAGCCTACGACCCCCGAGATCGCGGCGCAGAGCGCAGTCAGATAGCCTTTTAACGTGCGCAACCCCATCATGTTGCTGGCAATGGAAAGCAGCATGAACGCCGTGACGAAAATGGTCGACGCGTAGACCACGGACAAAGCGAGTATCTCGAAGATACGGCGAATAGGAATGGTCCAGCCATGTTTCAACGTCATCGACCTGGAGTTGCGCGCATACCCCAAGGTGAACGAGATGACTCCACATCCCGCGGTGATTCCGGCACACACGGTGAACAGGCGTTGGGTGACACGCCAGATGGCGGGAGCGAATTGCAGATATAGGTCCATGGCGATCCATGCAAGAGTGGCGCATGCCATGAAGGAAATGATGCCTGAAGCCTCGGCTTGCTGATGACGTCCCATGCGCGTTCCCTCCAGTATTTGCCATTCTAGCCTGTCGTTGTCCTACCATACGCTACAATGGAAACTCGTGTTCACCTGCCACGTGCGGGAGTGCATGAACGGGCTGTAGCGCAGTTTGGTAGCGCGTCTGCTTTGGGAGCAGAATGTCGCAGGTTCAAATCCTGTCAGCCCGACCGGAAGCCTTGGAAACATTACGTTTCCAAGGCTTTATTTTTTCTTGGCCGTAGGCTATCGACACGATTCGACACGATGACCGCGCAACCTCCGCGTCTAGACGGTCTTCAACTGTTCAGCGCGCAGCTCGCCAATCGCGTCCGCCACATCGTCCAATCGTTCCGGCCAGAGAGCCGTGTATGTGTTCAGCGTGATGCTGGGTGAGGAGTGGCCGAGCTGCATCTGTAGGGTCTTCACATCCGCGCCTTGAGCAATCGCAAAGCTCGCATAGCTATGCCTCAAACTATGGATGGTCACGCCCTCGTCCTCCATGCCGGCCAGTCGGACGGCCTTTCGCCAGACACGCGTCCGCCACGTGTTCGTCCACAGGTTCCCGCCTCTTGCCGCGCGGAACAGCCAGTCGTCGTCGCCCATGCCCTCCATCTGCCGTTCGATGGACGGTATGAGGAATCTGGGTATGGCGATGCTGCGCGGTTTGCCGTTCTTCGGCGTGCCCAGCACAAGCCTGCCTTTGCCGTCGTCGGTCCAAGTGCGGCGGATGCGCGCCCTGCGTGATTCCACATCCACGTCGCCGCATTTGAGTGCCAGCGTCTCGCCAATGCGGGCACCGGTGTATGCCTGCCAGCGGACGATCAGCCCGTCTACCGGCCGTCCTGCCCGTTCGGCCATGCCGGCCAGCAACTCCACCTCCTCGACGGTAAGGAACACCATGTCGTCATCGGATTGCGTGATGCGCGGCACGGTGACCTTTTCAATGGGGTTCTCTCCGATCCAGCCGTGCTCCAAGGCGAATTCCATGACACCGCCCATGACGACCTTGACGATGTTGCGGATGCTGCGTGGACTCAATGGCTTCGATTCGCGATCGTCCTGCAGTTCGGCGGGATACCCGCCTTCGGTGAGCTGCGTGACCCACTGTTGCAGTTCGTCGCGTTGGATTTCCCTCAGTGTGCGATCGCCCCACTTGGGGTTGATATAAACGCGCAATTCGCGGCGGTATCTGCCCAAAGTGCCCTGTTTGATATCCATCTTGCCGTCCGTCCATTCAGAGGCAACGTCCCGGAAGATGCGTAGTTCCTGCTGCGGGTCGCGGTATTTGCCGCGTCTGATGTCGTCCTCGATGGCCGCTGCGTATTCCTCAGCGTCACGGAGCTTGGCGAAGTTCCGTGATTTCTGGACGCGTTTGCCGTCTCGAAGCGTGTACCAGCGGCATCTCCACCGTGAGCCTTGGCCGTACAGCGCGGACCGCCATTTGTCGGGCACATTGGCTTTCATCGGATCCTTCGCATTGGCCAGCGACTGTTTCGCGGCCCTGCTGGGCGGGTTGCCGTCCTCGTCGTTTTTGAGCCATCTGTCGTCTACGAACGCTCTGGCCATGGTTGTCTCTTTCCGAGGATCCGCGCTACACTGTGCGTGGAACCTCATTTTGGTGAAAACGGAAATGCTGATTGTTGGTTCCTTGGGTTCCGTCCGACTGTGTTCGGGCGGGATCCTTTTTTGTTTCCCGTCGCGGTATGTGGACGCTGAACTTCTTTTATTGCACGCACACGCCGGAATCGTACAACAGCTGCCGATAGTCCGACAGTACTTGGATGGTGACGCCCAATTCCACGGCCATCATCCACGTATTGCCTTCGTATATCTGCTCCACCATGCCATAGTCCACGGGACTGATCAACGCCAGCGCGGTCTCCCTGCGACACCGGCGCTCGCACTTCAACCCGTATTGGCTACCACAGCCTGGATCGTGGTGTTTCGCGTGGATGAGCTCATGGCACAGCGTGCAACGGCGCTGGCGCTGGTTGAGCCAATCGGCCAGCAGAATGAGTTTGTGTCGATCGTCGTATAGGCCGCATATGTCACGGGGAAGGTCGCGTGACATGACTGACAGACCCATGGATTCCGCGTTCCGGTGAAGCTCCGCGATGGTCTTGTTATCCACATTCCTCTCTTCCGGAAGTATTGTTTTTCGAGAAGTACTTTTTTGCTGTTTGTCAAGTTCTGCTTGACAGTTGGAGTGTCGTATGTGATGCTTGAATCAGCTCATCTACCGAGTTGTAGAAGGAGTCTCCAGGGTCGCTGCGGCGGCCCTTGCTTTTTATTGAACGCAATTCCCGTTCAAACTTGACTGATCATATTCTTTCAGAAGTTTGTTGAAGCTATGATCATGGTCGACGTAGTAGGCGGTGACCAACATGCAGTAGCCTCTGTCCTTATGTGGTTCCAGCACGACTAGATACCGTTCTGATTCAATGAGGATATATAACCTATCGCGGCCATGCTTATGCTTCCTCCAGATTAATGGCGCATCACATACCTCATAATGGCATTGCGGACAATCCTTTGCGTTGTCAATCGTCTTCCGTGGAAACCTGATCCGCTCACATCTACGCAGATCGACATTCCTCTCGCCGGTTGTGTAGTCTTCGACGCTGGTGATGTGGAAAAACCCAGCCCATTTTCCGTCGGTCTCCTCTTTCTGGCGGCGCACGGAGACCCTCAGACCGTCGAATGATGGGTGTGAATCTATGAAGTCCTGCCTGAAGATTGCGTAAATCCTATCCTCGTATACGGCGAAGTCTTCTATCGGGGATTTGGGTACGAGCTCCGGTATCCAATGCGGTGTCATGCGTTCCGTCCTTCCCAGACGAAGATGTTGAACTTTCGCGTGCCCAGGGTTGTTGACTGGGTGAGACGGAGCTTTGATTTCATGCGTATGTAGTCGATGATTTCAGCTTTCGCGCCCGATGGTTGGGGGATGGTCGTCCGGTTCGCCCTGCAGACGGCCCCGTTGATCACATCGGTGATCTGCATCATCTGCACTTCGTCCGAACGGATCGGCTGCACTTTCTTGATGCACTCGTGGTTGAAGTCGTAATGGCTGTTCGCCAGCACTTCCTCAAGTTTCTCGGTACGTTGCGCGGAATGCGTGTCCTTGATGTCCACGTACACGTTGTAGGTGTTCGTGGAGTCGAACAGCCTGTTCAACATGGTGAAATACATCTTGTAATACCAGTCGTTGTGCGACTGTGACCATGCCTCATGGTTCAGGCGCGTCTTCTTGGCCACCAGAACGCGGAACCTCATGTCGTCATCCAGGAAGAAGCAGTTCAGTAGGTCCTTGTAAAGGTCGATTTTCGGCATGCTGGCCTTCGTCCACTTCACTTCCGTACGTGCCTTGACGCCGTAACGTGCCTTGATCTGGAGGATGTTTTCCGTGATCTCCTGCTTTTTATCCTTGGGAATGATGAGGGCTCCAAGGACCATAACATCGCTGTCGTCATGTTCCAGATGACAGCTCTCGTCACAATACAGGTTGTATTCGGTCATTCGTGTTCCTTTCAATCCATCAATCGTCCGGCGTCTCGGCTTCGAGTCGTGCGTTCGGATCCCTGTTTGCGGCCACGTCATAGTCCTCTGGATGCGCGGCGATACGGTCGATGAGATCATCGGTGATCTGGGACTCGCGCTCGCGAGCTTCATTGCGCGCGGCTCTAGCAATGAATTTCTCGGCTTCCTCAATGAGTTCATGTGGATTAATACCGAAAACTTCTGCTAGCTGAGCTATTTGCGTTACTTTGATGTCGCGCTCGTTTTTCAACATTCTGATTAGCGTTCGCTCTGGTACGCCAGACTTCTCCGAAAGCTCTTTGATGGTTAATCCTGCTGCAGAACGTTCTGCAGCAATTGCTTTAGCTGTTGCTTCATTAATGTCCATATGGACAGTATAACGACTGTAAATTTGCTAACAACTGCCCGTTTGGGCGTGTCGCACTTGCATACTGCCCAAATGGGCATTAGTATGCAAAGCATGGACAGCATGAAGTATTCAGCAACAGTTGCAAAACGAGTTGACAAGGCTCTTTCCAGTGCGAAATTCAGCGTTTCTGAGGCGTCGGAGAAGTCTGGAATCCCTCGAGTCACATTGACAAGGAGGCTTAGATATCCAGCGTCATCGCCATTCACTGTTCGTGAATTGCATCAAATTGCTGAAGCGATTGGGTGTGATGTCAGTGAGTTCTTCGTCAGAGACAAAAAATCATAAGTCGCTGACGCATGAATCGAAAGGAGAATCCGAAATGAGCATCAACATTCCGGCCGAGACGGCGGATGAATCCACGAACCCGATTTCCGTTGAGGAGTTCGAACGCCTGCACCCGGCGATGCTGGGCGCGATAAGGAAAGCCGTCCGCGAGGAACCAGTTCGAACGGTTATCGGAACAGTGGGCGGCGACAAGAGGAGCCACCTGTCCAGCCTTGACCTGCGAGGCATCGGCATCGAGGTCAGACGGCAGTTGTCGGCCCGCGACATGACGACCGAAGTCATGGGCTCGATTCTCGAGCACATCAATCAGGCCGCGGACCGACTAAGCACGGAGATACAGGAACTCCGTTCAGAACTTATCCGAGAGCACGTCGAGACAGTAGGCGGCGGATGCCATGGAAGCATCCATCGAATCGAATCCCTTGGCGAGGAGGGAAAGCCCTTGGCACAGGGTTCTCATCCTCTCGTCGGGATCGGACGTTTCGGCGGCCTTCCCAAACACGGCGCTCGCCTTCGCGAAATCGGATCCATTGCTCATATTCTCACCTCCCTTCTTTGCGCGGGTCTGCTCATTCTCCCACTCGGCAGGAAGGCCCTCAAACGAAACACGTCGGAAAAGCAATCGGCGCTTACCAACGCATGAAAGGAGCAGGCGCGTGATGGATGACAAAGAGGTGTTCGCCGCATTGGCGGCGGCGTTGAAGCCGATGAACACAACGAAGGACATCGCGGACAACTGCGGCATCAAGGAAGGCACCCTGGCGTACTGGCGTAGCGCGGGCATCGGCCCGAAGTTCGTGAAGGTAGGACGAATCGTCATGTATCCGAAGGAGCAGATGATCGCCTATTTCGCGCAACACCTGTACCAGTGCACGGCCGAATACGAGGAAGAGGTGGGCGCGTGATGACCGACAACGACTGGCGTACCGATACCCCGTGGCCTGACCCATGTGAAGAAAAGGAGGACAAATGAACGCCATCCGCAAAACCTGCGTCGAAGCGATATTCAGGGAATTTGAGGACCATGGCGACGCCATCCGTCCGGCCTATGCCGACGGGTGGGACGAAATCGAAGCAAGGCGTTCGCTCGGTCACATCGTCGGACCGATGGACATCGACGTGACCGACCTCGTGGACATCGTCATCGACACCATCAACAAGGAGCTGATGTGATGAAGGCCCTTGCCCACGTCATCCTGCACCAGCTGCTGTTCGCGGTGTGGTTGCTGGCCATGTGGGTGCTGTATTGCACGCCGGCGTGCACGCATCCGATCGAACATCTCATCGCCGCGCCGTTCGCGGTGCTCATTCCGACGGCCGTCATCATGCGTTGCCTGTGCTCCGACCCCCGCTTCGCGCGCTGGCTGGACGAGCAACGGCAGTGAAGGACTTGGACGGTTCCGCACACATTGTGGCATGGACGTGGTTCGTCATGCGCGGCCATGCCGGAACCGCCCGCGCGTCAAGGAAAAGACGTTAAAACCAGCCGGACGGGTCATCTTCTCTCTTCTCCTCCCGTCCGGCCTTCGCCGGGGCCCGCGACAGGATGCGGGCGCCATGGATCGGCGTGTTGAGGTCACGTCGGCGGATGGATGCGCGGTTCGAATCCGCGTCCCGGCACGACATCAATCCAAAGGAGGCAAACGTTGCCAAGCAAAACACCAAGCAGGCCGGAAGGTGAGAAGTGGTTCGAATGGCCGCTCACGCCCGCCAGCGTCGGCATGACGTCCGCCGAGCTGATCGGCGAACTGTACGAGACCATCAGCGCGCTCAACCGCGACCGTGGCTGGAACCTCACCATGGTCGCGCCGGCGCGCTTCGGCGAGATCGTCATCGACCGCGAGGCCGGATGCCTGCGCGCGAAATGCGCGTGGAAGGCCAAGGATCCAAGCCAGCTCGGCCCGGAACCGGCTGGATATGTGAAGGGAGCCTGACATGGCCATAGGGGAGACCGTCATCACCATCGTCGGCAACCTCACCGCGGATCCGGAACTGAGGACCACCGGCCAGGGCGCGCAGGTCGCCAGCTTCACCATCGCAAACACCGCGCGCGTCTATAACAAGCAGACCGGCCAGTACGAGGATGGGGCGGCGCTGTTCATGCGCTGCTCGGCATGGCGTGACATGGCCTCGCATTGCGCGCAGAGCCTTGCGAAGGGCATGCGCGTAATCGCACAAGGCCGTCTGCAACAGCATTCCTACCAGGCACAGGACGGCACTAACAGAACCGTCATGGAACTGCAGGTTGACGAGATCGGCCCGAGCCTGCGCTACGCCACCGCGCAGGTCAGCCGCATCAGCCGACAGCCGCAAGGTCCCGTCTACGGCAATCCCGCCGCGCAGACGCCGACCGTCAACACCGGCGCAGGCGGCTGGAGCCAACAGCCGGCCCAGTCCACGCAACCCGCCCAGCCTCCGGCCGATGATCCGTGGGGCGCGCCGTCGGACGACCAGTCATCATTCGGAGGTTTCGGCAAGGCCGACACGGAACCGGAATTCTAAGGAGCAGCAATGAAAGCCAGCGAACAACAGGCGCTCATCCCGCAGGAGGCCACGCCCGACACACTCATCGACCTCATCGGCAAGACCCAGCAGGTCACCAAGTCCGCGGCCGTCGTGCTCAAGGCATGCCGCACCGTCATGGACACCCACACCAAGAAGGAGCACATCGACAAGTGGGGCGGCATCCACGCCATCACCGAAGCCGTGTACGACTGCGCGGACCTCGCGCAGCGCATCCTCGACGCGGGACTGGCCATGGAGAACATGTGCGCGAAGCCATCCACGTCACGGCAGATGATCTTCATCGACGACCTGCGCCGCAGCCTCGACATGGACGACGGCGGCGTGGAGGCGACCGTCGATCCGGACACCGGCGAGATCGACTGAACCACAGGAAGGAGAAGAAGAGATGTGGTTCATCATCGACGACCAGATGGCCGACGACAGGCGCATCCGCCGCCTGCCTCTCGCCACCGTGGGACTGTGGGTCAAACTCTGCGTCATCCACTCCAAGGGCATCTCGATGCAGGCCAAGGACCCGGCCGCGTACCCCGGCCACTTCGACAAGCTCGACCTCAAGGACGCCGGCGGCACCATGAAACAACTCCAGCAGCTCATCGACATGGGGCTCATGGAGGAGCACGACGGCGGCTGGAGGCCCGTCTACGCCGAAGGCATCTGCAAGGAACCCAAGACGCTCACCGAGGAACAGCGCGAGGCCCGGCGCAAGGCCGGAAGCAAGGGCGGACGGCGTAAGGCCGCCAACCAAAAGGCCAAGCAAACGTCTGGCAACTTGCTAGCAAACAGCCAAGCGAACGGAGAGCAAAACGGTAGCGAGACAGGTAGCGAAACGTCTAGCAAGTTGCTAGAGGACAGCCAAGCAAAAACATGGCATAAAACCGATACCGATACCGATATACCCTCTCCGACCCCTCCCGCCGGCAAACCGAAGCAACCCGCCACGCCGGAATCCGGCTTCGACCATTTCGCCGAAGCCTACCCCGGATCCATCGGCGCGAAAGGCCGCAAGACCGAAGCCGAAGCCAGAGCCCTGTACGCGGCCATCGCCGGAAACCCCGTCGAACTCACCCGACTCCAAACCGCGCTCCGCCGCTACAAGCACGCCGTCAACGACGGCCAAATCCGCAGCGGCCACATCCCACGGCTCAACACATGGCTCCGCGACCAATGGGAAACCTGGGCGCCGGAACCCATCACACCCACGCGCCAGCACAAGCACACCTGGAACTGCGAACACGTCCACCAGCTCATGGATCCACACGAGGACGAATACGACCACACCGGAAGCCTCAGGGAAGGCAACCCCTCCAAGTGGTATCTCGCATGCCAGGCATGCGCAGACGAACTCAACAACCAAGAAACCAGCAAGGAGAAGCAATGAGCAACTACCAAAGCAACGAAATCAAGCTCATCAACACCAGCCTGATCGACCCCCACCCGGACAATCCACGAAAGCAGATCGGCGACGTGACCGACCTCGCGGCCAGCATCAAAGCCAACGGCCTGCTCTCGCCGCTCTCCGTCGTACCCAACGGCGAGCGCTATCGTGTCATCGCCGGCCATCGTCGTCTCGCCGCATGCAAGCAGGCCGGCACCGGAGCCGTGCCGTGTTTCGTGCTTGACTTAGACCCGTTGCAGCAGTTGGAGGCCATGGTCACCGAGAACTGCCAGCGCGAACAGCTCACCGTGTTGGAGGAGGCCGACGCCATCCAGGGCATGCTCGACCTCGGAGCCACCACCGCCGCCGTCGCGCACAGGCTCGGCCGAAGCGCCGACTATGTGCGTGACAGAGCGAAAGCGGCGAGCATCAAGGCGGACGTCAGGAAGACCCGCGACGACTTCGACCAGCTCACCATCGGCCAACTCATGGCCATCGCACGATACGACGGCCAGCCGGACCGTCAGGAACGCCTCGCGCACGCCGCGGGGACCTCGAACTTCGACTACATCCTCCACAACATCGAAGTGGAAGATCGCCGGAGCCAGTGGTTCGCCGATGTCTCCGCGCTCCTCGCCACCGGCACCACCGGTCTCAACGTCATCGAGGATCCCGGAGAGACCTTCTCGGATTCCGAATGGCATTACTCCGGCGCCATCTTCCCCGCCGCGGGCACTCCGGAAGAAACCATCGAAGAGCTCCGCAAGCAGAATCCAGACGCGGTCTCCGTCCATGAAGCGACGCAGACGATATACCTCTGGGATCGTCGTGATGCGGCCGCCGAAGCCGAAAAGGAAGCCCAGCGAGCCGCCGAACAGGCCGAACGCGACGCCCGACAGCACGTGCTCGAGGAATACGCCGCCACGACGGCTGACAAGCGCATGGCATGGCTCCACGGCCATCTCCATGCCATCAAGCGCGCCAAGCTCATCGAGACCACGGCAAGGCTCGGACTCCTGCAGACAATTGACCCGGACCCGACCGGCTTCACCAAAGACCTACACACCTGGAACGTCGCCGCATGCGCCCGGGAACAGTTCGCCGCCATCGCCGGCATCAAACCGGAACAGGCGCTCGCGGAACTCCACACGCACCTCGACTCACCGGACTGGCCGACATACGCGGTCATGATCCTCACCGCCAGAATCGAATGGTTCATCAGCCCAAATGAATGGGACTGGAGTGGCGACGACAACGTCAGCCGCCGCATCCCCGGCTATTACCTGATCCTCCAAGACCTCGGCTATGAGCCATCCGACGACGAGACCGAACACCTCGACCAGCTTGTTGCCGCCATCACGGAAGAAGACGAGGAGGAAGACGAATGACCAAGGAACAGATCAACAGACTCGCCCAACTCATCACCGACACCGCGGAAACCGCGGCGAACATCGAACTCCAGGCGCTCGCCGGCGGCAAGGCCGATAACGGCATCGCCGCGATGGCCTCCGGACTAAGAACGAACTGCACTTCATGTCTGGTGCTGGTCAACGGCCTGATGCAGGAAGGAGCGCGTTGTGAGTGAGTTCGAGGACTCGAAGCGCATCGCTTTGGAACGCCAGGGCTGGCATTGCCTGCGCTGCGGGACGAACATCCACGATCCGGCTCGCTGGCCTGGACGTTCCGGCCATCATCGGCAATTGCGCCGCGCGGCGGATCCGGATGTGAGGCACAGCCCAGTCAACATCATCGAGCTGTGCGGCAGCGGTGACACAGGATGCCATGGTTGGGTCCACCAGCATGTGGCCGAGGCCGAACGACTCGGGATGATCGTGCCGCTCGGCACGGATCCTCGTGACGTTCCAGTGCTCGACTGGGAAGGCAGGTGGATGCGGCTGAACATGGACGGGACCGCCACACGTCTGACAGGTCTCGAGATCGCCCGGCTTGACATCGATGGGAGAAGAAATGACAGGTATTGAAAAAACGGACATGCTGCTGTGGGTGGACGTGGAGACCACGGGGCTCGACCCGGACCATGACAGGATCCTCGAGGTGGGAATGCGTTGCACCGACATGAGAGGCGTGCTGTGCGTCGGCGGTTTCCACCGCGTCATCGGATTGAAAGGCCGCAAGGCATCCATTACGGACGGGAACCTCGAGGCGTGGCGCATGCACTGCGCCAATGGACTGCTCGAGGACGCATTCGATGCCGGATATACGGAAGCGGCGACGGCAAACGGACTCGAGGAATATGTCGACAGCCTCGCGCAATCGTTCACTCTCCATCCGGCAGGCAGCAACCCGCAGTTCGACCTCGACTTCATCGGCCGACTCTGCCCGAACCTCCCGCTGCACTACCACCGCATCGACATGGCCACCCTCCGCGACAGTCTCGAAGCCGCCGGCTGGGATGTGAGACCGGAAGAGGAGACGCCTGTGGCCAGCGCCCACCGCACCGGCACATGCCTCGACCGTGACATCCGCCAATACGCGCGCATCATCCGCCACCTCTCCGCCCATCCGGTCCGATACGTCGCCACGAAAGAAGCAATGTGATGGACATCGCAGCAGTGATCCTCCTATGCGCCGCCATCCTGATCGGCTGGATGGCCAACAGGCCATGACCCATATCAACAACGAAAGGAACCTCGGAATGAAACAGACCATCAACCGCATCTCCAACCGCGTCGGCGACTGGTTCGCCACGCTGTTCGCCCTCACCGCGCTGCTGCTCGTGCCGCACGCCATCATCCGGCCGATCATCGGCTACGGCCTCCACCACTGGATCCCCATCCAATGGCTCGCCCTGCACGCCATGCTCATCATCCTCACCCTATGCGTCGCGCTCGCCGCCTACATCATTGCGGACCGCACCGCCACGGAACCGCCGGAAACATACTGAAAGGAGCCATCATGGCAGACCAGGAGACCATTCCGATCGGTCTGGAGACGCAGAACAAGGTGGCCGAGGCCATCTACCTGCGCTGGTACAGCAACGGGGCCCGCCATCCACGCCCATGGAACGAGATGCCCATGGAGGGCAAAGAGCCATGGAGGCGCGTGGCCAAGGACGCCATCAGCACGTTCTTCGACTCTCCCGAGTTCCAGACGTTGCTCGACGACGTGTACGACGAAGGCTACGAGGCGGCCGGAAAGGACGCCAGGGGCGAAAACGAAGGCGAGGAGCCGCGGTGAGCGTCAACGTTCCGCTGCATAAATGGCGGTCGGCCGACCCGGTCATCCTGATCGGCCGCCGCTGCATCGCCCAAACCGACCAGGACGTCATCATCGACGGCCGGCTCGAACTCATCCGACATCCGGACGGCGCCGCCAGCCTCCGCTTCCAGGGCATCGGAAACGACATCATCGCCCACGATCCGAACACATGTTCCAACAGCATGAGCGACGGCATCAGAAGCCTCGCCATCTACGGAAAGGAATGAAACCAATGAGAAACACCATATGCGCCGCCCTCACCGCCATAACCCTCGTACTCTGCGCTGCGCTCGCAGGATGCGGCAATGCGTCCAAGACGTCTACCCCGGCCCACGCCATCGCCGCCACCGGCACCACATGCTCCAAAAGGTCCAGCGACGACATCAAGGAATGCATCGTCACACTGTCCGACACGAGGCAAGTGGTCTGCGTCGTCTACTCGGGCTACCAGAGGGGCGGCCTGTCATGCGACTGGAGCCATGTGAGCGGCGCGGACAAGGAGCCGGCAAGATGAGCTACAACGTCGTCACCCAGGAAGGCGTCAGAACGTTCGAGAACATCGACGATGCCGGCGACTACGCGCAGGCCATGTCCTTGAGGACTGGCGAGCCGGCCAAGGTGTTCCATGCCAAGACCGGACTCGTCGCATTCACCGTCCGCCCAACCACGAAGGATACGAAATGAGAATCAATTTCAACAGCAAGGATGGCGTTTTCGCCATCAAAGCCGAAAACGAAGAGGAAAAAACCCAGCTCAAAACGTCGGCGGTCGCCATCTGCAATCTCATCATCGATTTTTTCGACGGTGAAGTCCAAGAAATGAAGGCGGCGAAGGAATGAAACGCATCACACTCAAGGACACAAAATGAGCAATCGAAGTTATTTGGTGCCAAGGCCGCCAGCGTTCGACCATGAGCATCCCAGACCGAAGGAGGAAGGCGAGGTGCTGTACTGCGGAAATTGCCAAAAATGGTACGTATCATGGTTTCCCCTCACCGAAGTCAAAACCATATGGGGCCGCCGCCCCGAATGGTGGATACGCATCTTCCACCGCAAACCATACGAGACGATCATCCAGCAAATACGAAGGGAAACGAAATGAAAGTGAAGAAAACCCTCATGGACATGATCATCAAATGGCATCAGGCCGGATACAGCCTCGATGAGATCGCGCCACTGATGCCACAAGTCCCCAAAGAGGAAATCAAAGCGATCATCCAACACACCCGCGAATAACAAGAAACCCGACCTTCCGGCCGGGCTCCTGGCATCACCACAAACCAGACTACACCCGCCGGAGGGAATCGAACAAATGAACGAACCAACCAACGAATCCCAAACAACACCAAACCAGACACAACCAGCACAAACCAACCAAAACAAGCCAGCGCTCGCCGGCATGTGCCAAGTGTGCGGCGGGGAGTGCAATCTGCGCAATACGCTGTGTGACAAGTGCGATGCCGTAATGAGGGGATGGCTCCGCGACTATCCGTCATGGATCCAGGTCCTGCGCGAGTTTCTGGACAGCACCGCACATTACGGTGGCCATCAGCCCGGCCGTACCAATTTGGCTTCGGCTCCGACGCCGGTCAGGTTGTCTGTGATTGACCATCTGCAGGAGATCGATGATCTGGCTGTCGCTCTTTGGCGGCGGTTGTATGCTCCGCCGGCCATGCCATGGGCCGATAGCAGGATTCATCCGTCCGTGTTGAAATGCCTGAGTATCTGCGCGGATTGCAATCGTCTTTCACGATTGCCGGACATTGGTCTGATTTGGCATGACTGGGAGCGGTTGGCGCGCAAGACGCTGGGCATCATCGACGTGCCGCCATCCAAGCATGGTATCGGCAGGTGCCTGAATCCTCTGTGCGGCGTGGAGCTGAGTGCGGAGGTCGGCGCGGTAAATGTTGACTGTCCGGTGTGCGGCAACACTCATCGCGTGGTCGACGTGCGATTGGGGTTCCTGAAGGAGTGCATCGAATCCGGCAGGGCGTTCACGGCGGGGGAGTGCGCGGAGCTGCTGCGCGAATTCGGGTTCCAGTGCAGCGTGAACACGATCTACTCGTGGCGCAAGCGCGGCAGGATCCAACCGGCCGGCAGAAACGAGAAGGGACAGCCGCTGTACCGCCTGTCCGACGTACACGCGCGCCTCGCCCGGCATGACGTGATTTGACATTTTTCAAAGTGCAAGGCAGAATTGTCAGTGGATTAAAGGGTTCAAACCGGAAAACGGTTTGAACCCTTTTCATATCCACCGATGGATTCTCCTAACTCCTTGGGTTATATCCCGTCCTGTCCGAACGGCATATCGGACACGCTCCGCCCACTCCCGTCAGAGTGGGCATACCTCAATGTGGCAGGCAAGCCAATCCCGTGCTTCCGTGATGCGGTGATGCTCAAATCCGCCTGCCGGTATGCCTTCGTAGGAATCAGTGGTAGATCGTACCGGCCGCGAGTCTTTATTGGATTCTCTTCCTTGTGGCCGCGTGTGGACGCGGGTTCGAATCCCGCCGAAGGCACCCATGAAACAAATCCGGGGTAGGGGTATTGACAATCCGGGAGGGGTATTCGCAGATGATGGGGAGCCCCTACAAGACACGGGAGTGTCCATATACGGGAGCCCCTATACCGGCATTCCAGCAAGCCAACGGCGAAGATAGTCGTCGGCAAATCCACGGCACCCCGGGGCTCATACATGCGGGGAGGCCACATGAGCAAGCGGCGCAACGAGCGTGTCAGCAACGGCTGGCGGCGCAGACAGCTCAGGGCAAGAGTCCTGGCCGCATACGACGTGTGCGCCATCTGCGCCCAGCCGGTCGACAAGACATTGAAGACACCACATCCGATGAGCGCCGAAGTCGACGAGCTCATACCAGTCTCACGCGGCGGTGATCCATACAGCTTCGCGAACTGCAGGCTCACGCACCGCAGATGCAACAGGATGAAGAGCGACAAGACAGACGAACACGCACGAGCGCTGCTGGCTGACAGACAGGAAGTGAAATCAAGCTCGATGCCGTTCAAAACGTTCGGCATCTGACCCGATACCAGGGCAGGGTACCCGGCCATACCCCCTTGGGGTAGCCTCGGGTGCAGTGCCGATTTCTCTCCGCGGATTCAAACGTCGGAAACAGGGGAAACAACGAAAGGTCGGAAAGCGAGGATTACGCCGATGAAGTGCGAACTCTGCGGCAAGGAATTCCAGCCTTCCGGCCACGGGCGGCCTCAGAAGTACTGTTCCAAGTCCTGCCGCCAGAAAGCCGATTATCGTCGGAAAAAGAACAGGCCCGCACAGGACCGGAACAGTAAGCCGCCCGTCAAAGCCGTGGAAACGAAACAGAAGCCGGAGCAGGATCTCGACCAGCGGAGCTTCGAACGGATGATGGACGGCAGCATGCTGGACATACTGCGAGACAACCGTGACCTGCTGCTCAAGGCCATGGCCGATCCCACGACGCCGGCGAACGCGCTGCCCGCGATCAGCCGCCAGCTCATCGCCGTATGCGACCGCATCGAATCGCTCCAGGTCGGTGGCCTGACCGACCTGCTGGACGATGAGGAAGACGAGGTGACGGACGATGTCGGAGCGTCGATTGTCTGAAATCGCCAAGGTCCTCCGCCAGCCGGAAGGCATCGTCGGCAGCGAGTTCACGCGAATCAACAAAGCCGCGCGCAAGGCCGGCATCCGTTTCGACTTGTGGCAGCAGGGCTTCTTGTGGCTTCTGTTCGCCAAGAACGCGGAAGGCAAGTATGCGTGTGGCGCGGACGGCGCCGTGCTGTCCAGCTGCAGGCAGATCGGCAAGACCTTCACCGTCGGCACCGCGTTGTTCCTCAAGGCGATACTCACACCGAACCTGAAAGCCATCTGGACCGCCCACCATACGCGCACCAGCGACGAGACATTCGCGGACATGTGCGAGATGGAGCACAATCCAGTGCTCGGCCGGTACGTGGAACGCATTCGCAGAGCAAACGGCCAACAGGAGATCACGTTCACGTCCGGCAGCCGCATCATGTTCGGCGCCCGCGAAAACGGTTTCGGCCGAGGATTGCACAGCGTGGACGTGGCCGTGTTCGACGAAGCGCAGATCCTCACAGTGCGCGCGATGGACAACATGATTCCGGTTTTGAACACGAGTCCTAACCCCCTGGTCGTGTATATGGGCAATCCACCCAAGCCGGGAGACCAGTGCGATGCGTTCACGGAGAAACGCATGCACGCGCTGAACCATGACGGAAACCTCCTCTACGTGGAGCTCGCCGCCGACAAGGACGCGGATCCGGACGACCGCGAACAGTGGGCTAAAGCGAATCCCAGCTATCCGAAACGTACAAGCGAACAGGCAATCATGCGCATGCGCAACAACCTGTCGGACGATTCATTCCGTCGTGAGGCGCTTGGCATATGGGACGAGACCGCCACCGCATACGCCATCAGTCCCGACCTGTGGAAGGCCGCGGCCGTCGACGACGTGCCCGAGGGCGGCACGGTGAGCTTCGGCATCGACATGCCTCCGGACAGGAGCGTGCTGACCATCGGAGCGGCGCTACGATACGCGGACGGTTCGGCCATCGTCCAGATGGCGAACATCAAGGACGCGCGGCAGGCGGGAACCATGTGGGCCGTGGACTGGCTCGCCGAACATTGGCCGAAGACCGCCAGCGTGGTCATCGACGCGCAGTCGCCCGCCATGAGCCTGCTGCCGGAACTGAAGAAAGCACATGTGAAGGTCACGGTCACGAACATGCAGGAGATGGGCCGAGCATGCGGCCGGTTCCTCGACATGCTCAAAGCCGGAACGCTCAAGCACCCGCGGGACGAATACCAGCCGCAGCTGGCCGCGGCCGTCAAGGGTGCGACCACGCGTCCATTGGGACAGTCCGGCGCGATCGCTTGGAACAAACTCGGCAGTGATGTCGACATCACGCCGCTCGTGTCCACCACGCTCGCCCTGTACGGGGCGTTCACGACGCTCCGACATCCCGGAAGACGACAGATCATCGGAGGAATCTAAATGAGCGACATCCAGACAACGGCAGCGCCGGACGGGTGGAAACCTACGGGAGGAGCCGGAACGGTGCCGAAACTCGTCGTGCCGACGCACATCGACGGACTCTCCGGTGAGGAGAACGCGCTGCTGCGCGAACTCGCCGAGGTATGGACGCGCCACGCGAGCCGCAACCGAACACTCACCGCCTACTACGAAGCCAAGGAGCCACTGGTTGATTTTGGACTGACTGTGCCGAAGTCCATCAAGGATCATTACACGCCGCTTGGGTGGGCACGCAAGGCTGTGGATATGCTCGCTGAGCTTTGCGTGTTCGAGGGATTCGTCTCGCCGGGCGTGGACGACCCGTTCGAACTGCAGGACTTCATGAGCCGCATCGGATTCACTAGCGTTCTGCAGCAGGCCATCCAGACTGCGCTCATTCACGGCTGTTCGTTCCTCAGCGTCGTCCGGGACTTCGAAGGAAGACCGCTCATCCGCACGCATACCGCGGAAAGCTCGGCCGCCGTCTGGGATTACCCTAACCGGCGGGTCAGGGCGTGCATGGCCATCACCGACGTTGACGACAACAACGAGGCCACCGGACTCGTGCTCTACATGCCCGACCGCAACATCAGCGTGCAGCGCCGTCTCGGCTACTGGTGGCGCGTGGACGATGAGCAACCCACCATCGACAACGAGTGCAGCGTGTTCCGCCTCGCCTACAAGGCTACCGAGGTCAAACCGTTCGGACGCTCCCGCATCAGCCGGGACGCTATGGCCATCATCGACGGCGCGAACCGCACCATCGTGCGCGCCGAAGCGAATGCCGAATTCTACGCGTTCCCAAAAATCCTGCTGACAGGCACTTCCGAAGAACTCGCCTCGTTGGGCACGGACGACGCGTTAAAGCTTTATATGGGTCGCTACAACATGATCAGCAAGGACATCGACGGGCAGTCCCCGACCGTGACGCAACTGGCCGCGTCGAGTATGGACCCGCATCTGACGATGCTGAAAAGTTGGGCGGCGATGTTCGCCAGTGCGATGAACATTCCAGCCAGCTCGCTAGGCATCGTGTCCGACGCGAACCCGACGTCCGCCGACGCGACCGAGGCACAACGTGAGGACCTGATTATCGAGGCGCGCCATTGCGACCGGGATTTCGGTGAATCGATCCTGCAGGCAGCCCGTCTTGTGGCACGGATGCAGGATCCATCCGTGCCCGACGAGGAGCTGATGAAACTGCAGGTCGACTGGAAGAACCCGAACACGCCGTCGAGCTCCATGAGCGCCGACGCATTCAGCAAGCTCGCTGGAAGCATCGACTCGTTCGCCAACAGCGAGGTCGGCATGACACGCGCCGGATTGAGCCGAAGCGAGATCGTCCGGCTGAAGGCCGACCAGCGCAAGGCCCAGGCCGGTCAGGTACTCGATCAGATTCGAGGCATGCGCCAACAGACGGAGCAGCAGACCGATACGGCGGCGAGGGAAGGCGGTATGAATGAGCCCGAACAGTCTGAACCTGCCGCCGGAACGACGCAGAAGGCTTGAACTCGACCTCAATGATTTGTACGAGGATTACACGGACACCATGAGCCGCCTGCAGAAGGAGGCCGGCAACAGTGTCTCGGGCCTCGTCTGGGACGGTGAAAGCCAGGAGCTCATCAAAGCGGAGATCAACCGGTATGCCGACGCCGCCAGCAGGCTCGCATCCGACTACTACGGCCACGTACGCGACCTGTGGGCGCAGTACGGCGGAATCGATATGCCGGAATACGAGCCGCCTTCCATCACCGCCGACCGCGCGGTCTGGCAGATGGAAGGCGGTTTCAACAACACTGACTTCATGGGATTGCACTACAAGGATGTCATTCCAGATGAAAACGGAGCCGTTCACAACAACGCCGGAAGAACCATCGACGACCTGTGGCCCACGTTCGCTGACGAGGAGCAGGCGCTGGAATACGTGCAGAATCTGATTCAGACCGTCGGGCGGCTGACCATGCAGAGGGCTGTGGCCAACGATCCCACCAAGCCTCGCTGGGCGCGTGTGCCGCGAGGGGCTAAGACATGCGCGTTCTGCCTTATGCTCGCCTCGCGTGGCTTCGCCTACCTGAGCGAGGACACCGCCGGACGGCAGATGCAATACCATACGGACTGTGACTGCGACATCGTGCCAAGCTGGGGCAGCAGCAAACTCAAAGGATACGATCCGGACAAGTATCGTGAAATGTACCAGGCAGCCAAGGCTGCGGCCGGCGATGACGGCGACTGGCGTGACACGCTAGCCCAATTGAGACGCATCTATCACGATGAGGTCAATGATGGTGTGACTGCCCAACCGACGATTCGATGGAGCGGCAAATCGATTCCAATCAGCGCTTCCGAACTATCGAGATTGTCGGATTATAGCGTCAGGATGCCTGGAGATAGATTCTCCAACGACGAGAAGATCGCGGCTTTGATGGATTGGACCGGAGACAGCTACAAAAGTATCAACGGCTACCTGTTCGGCGGACGAAACCCGTCGAAAGACGTCATCCATCAGGTCGAATGCATCGACGAAGCGATATCCGACCATATCATCCGAGAACGTTTCACGGTCGACAGGCAGATGCGGTTGTCGACGTTCCACGTCAACGACATGGAGTCGCTTTTCGATTTGAATACCGGTCGCACCTTCGAACACATCGGCTACATGGCCACCAGCATCAAGGAGGGAGGTATTGACGTTGATGGGGAAGACCGCATCGCCACAAGAATCCTGGTACCGCCGGGAAGCGCCGGCGTGTATGTGGAGCCGATCACTCAGCATCCGGGAGAATACGAAATTCTTCTGCCGAGAGGAAGGGCTCTTCGTTTCGAAGGGCTTGGAGCATCCGACGGCAGACCGATCGTTTATCTGAGACTGCTATGATTGAGCCTATGGATCGTTCCGACCGTTTCACGTTTATGCCCGGTGATTTGAAGGAAGTCACCGATGAGCGCCATCTTGCGGAAATCAAACGCAAGTATGGCGATATCTCCATGCCACAGGACGAATATGAATGGGTCAGGAACGAAGGAAAGAAGCGCTGGTCCGTCGGCGACTATGTGTCGACCGACGAGCTGCGGTCCGAATACGCGCGAAGAAAAGCGCTGGGAAATCTCTGAATCCCAGAAAGCCATCACGTCGAAACGTGATGGCTTTTCTTTTACCTTTCACACCCCAGCGATGGGGCGGGGCGCAGCCATGCGCGAAACCAACAAGAATGGCCGTCAACTCGCCGGCGTCAGGCGTGGAAACCAAGAACAAGCAAAGGAGCCACCAACCATGGCAGAAGAAAACCAGACCGGCGCGGACGGCCAACAGGAGCCGGAACAGCACTCTCCGGCCCCAAAGGACGTGAACAACGCGAAGCTGAGGACCTTCACCCAGGAGGAAGTCGACCGCATAATCAACGAGCGTCTCGGCAGGGAACGCGGCAGGAAAAGCGACTACGAGGAGCTCAAGGAGAAGGCCGGACAGACTGCCGACCTCGAATCGAAACTCTCCAAGGCGCTCGAGGAGAACGAGAAGCTCAAAAGCGAAGCCAAACAGGCCGAACACGAGAAGGAGCTCTCCACGATACGCGCCAACGTCGCGGCCAAACACGGCATCACCGACCCGAGCGTCCTCGCGGGCGACGACGAGAAGCAGATTGGCGAATACGCCGAGAAACTCATGAAGGTGTTCGCCGACATGCGTTCCCGCGGCACGGTTGCGGACCAGAGCGCCCGCACCGGACAGGCCAAGGCTAAACATTCCAGCCGCGAGGACTTCGTCAACGCCATGAGCAACACGCTCCTGTGAGCCAACCAGCAAACAACATTCATTTGAAAGGACAAACCATGACAGATCCGTCCATGACCCGAAAAAGCAACGGTCTAAACCTCACCCCTGAAACCCAGGCGGAGATCTTGCAGACCGCAAAATACAAGAGTGCGTTCATGCAGCTCGTGCCGGAGATGAAACTGCCCGGCAACGGTGCTCGCGTGCCGATCATCATCGGCGACCCGGAGGCCGCATGGGTCAATGAGGGTGCGGAGAAGCCGAAGAGCGGCGTCACCTTCGGCAAGAAGGACATGCTGCCGTACACCATCGCGGTCATCATGCCGTTCTCCAACCAGTTCCGCCGAGACTTCGGCGCTCTCTACGACCAAGTGGTCGCGAAGGGTCCGGGAGCCATCGCCCGCACGTTTGACAAGACCATCATGGGTCTCGTCGACGCTCCGGGTGCGGACTTCGACACCCTGAAGAGCGCGCAGACCGTCAGCATCGGCAAGGACGTGTGGAAGAACCTGAACAAAGCCGACGACCTCGTGTCCGAAGCGGATGGAACCGTGGACGGTTGGGCGTTGAGCACCCAGGGTCGCAGTGTGCTCCGGCAGGCGACCGACAACAACGGACGCCCCCTGTTCCTCGACGGCACCGCCGCCTCCGACGTGAGCACCGTGCTCGGCAACCGCACCTACATCAGCAAGGGCGTTCACGTGCCCGCCGTATCCGAGACACCGGGACCGGCCAAGGCAGAGATCCTCGGCGTGTGCGGCGAATTCTCCTCCGCCGCATGGGGTTCCGTCGAAGGAATGCAGACCAGCATCTCCGACCAGGCGTCCATCACCATCGACGGCAAGCAGGTCAACCTGTGGGAGCACAACATGTTCGCCGTGCGAATCGAAATCGAGGTCGGCTTCCGTATCCGCGACATCAACCGCTTCGTCCTGCTTACCGCCTGACGGAGTCCGACATGACTGTCGAACCAGACGTGTTCGCCACCTCCGTCGACCTCGAACAGAGGTGGCACAAACTCACCGACGAGGAACGTGAGAAGGCCGACACGCATCTCGCGGACGTGACCGACTACATCAAGGAACGCTCCCCGAACTGGCAACGTCTCCAAAAAGAACGGCCACGCCTGCTGACGAAGATCACCTGCGACATCGTCCGCAGAATCATGCAGGCCGACCCGTACGACATTCCCGGCGGCATCACGCAGATGAACCAGACCACCGGCAGCTTCAGCGAACAATACAGTTTCGGAGCGCCCACCGGCGATCTCTGGCTGCGCGACGACGAGAAACGCATCCTTGGCATCAACGCTCAGCGCGCGTTCAGTGTCGACATGGCAACGGGGGAGACGTCCTAGTGGAAACCATCGAAGTGTGGCGCGGCCAGTCCACCACCGACACGGACGGCAACCCCATCCAGGGCAAACCCGTCCGCGTCGGCACGTTCCAGGCGATGGTCGCGCCAACCTCCACCACCGACCAGACCGAGGAGAACGCCAGCCCGCAGACCATCGAATACACGATCCACATCCGCGGAAACCAACCGACCGGCATCCAGGCCACCGACCTGATCAAAGTCAGGGGCCGGCTGCTGCCCGTCAAGGGCAAGCCGCAGGTGTGGGACAACCTCCACGGACGCCACATCGGCGACGTCATCACCGTGGGCGAACGGGAAGGATAAGCATGGCCAAACGATGCAGATTCGTATTCAACCGCAAGGCGTTCAGCCAACAGGTCCTCAAAAACGAGACATTGCGCTCGCGCATGAGGGACGCGGCCGAAGCCGCCGTAGAGGATGACCGTTGCATGGTCCGCGACCATGACGGCAAGAACCGCAGCGGCGTGGCGATCATCTGCCCGGCACCGGTGGAGAAGGCGCACGGCACGCTAGAGGACACGCTCGGAAGGATGCGCGTATGAGCATCCCGGTCACTCCCCGGCGCACGGAACCCCTGCTCCTGCCCAAACTGAGGACACTGTTCCCGGACGTGACGTTCGACACCATCGAACGAAGCGACCTCGAACCTCCCTTCACCGAAGCCACTCTGGCCGACTCCATGCAAGGCATGAGCACCCCAATCTCGCAGTACGTGCGGCTGCGGCTGAGCGTGCGATGCATGAGAGAGGACCATACGGGCGACTGGGACAAGGCCGCACGCCTGTGGGCCGACATCGCGAGGGAGATCATCGGGCTCGGAAACGTCGCGCCGCTCATCAGCGCGTCACTCGAATCCGGGCCGGTACGCATGACTGACGAGGACAAGAGGCTGGTGTGCGCGTACGGAGTGCTCCTGCTCGAGGTCACCGTCAACTGAAACACAACAAAAAAAGACGTGCCGCCACACGCGAAGAACGAAAGGCAGACGAATGTCTGACAATAGTAAGAACACGGCCGTCGAACAGGCGGCATCCGAAACCAGCACGCAGGCCGCACAGGGAGCGACCGACTACGGGTACGTGTCCAACGGCAACAATTCCGGCAACGTGCGACTGATCAAAAACTACGCGCTGTTCCTGTTCCCCAAGGGCGACAGCACGTTCGTGGCTCCGACCGGCGTGAACTGGACGCCACCGGCAAGCAAGAAGCCGATCGGCTACTCCACGGAGGACGGCGCCGTCCTGCATCCGGAGCCGGGCGACAGCACCGACTACAAGGCCCACAACGGCGACATCGTCCTATCCGACACGGATCCGGGCTACTGGACCCTCCAACTGGCCGCCATGGAAGGCCGCAAGGATGTCGTTTCCGCCTACTTCGACGTGGACGTCGATTCGGACGGCGGCATCAGCATCAAGGGCGCCGGCCTGAAGAAGGAGTGGATCCTCGTATTGGTCGCGCTCGACCAGCAGGACCGCCCCTTCCTCCTGTACGGCACCAACGCGAAGGTGTCCGACCGCGACGACGTGAGCCTGAAATCCAGCGAGATCATGAACTTCAGCATGACGTTCAAGATGCTCAAGGGCACTAACGGCGAACAGTTCCACGCATGGGGCCTCGTCACCGAAGACGCCAAGTAGCCCATCGATTCTTCCCGTGCCGCCGATGGCGGTCGACGGCACGGGATCCTTTTACCAACCGCCAACATCAGAACGGAGCCAACATGAGTGACAACACCTACCACATGATCGAAGTCGACCTTTCCGACGCGGAGGAGCTCAAGCCCGACGTGCACCTCGAGGTCGCCGGCGTGAAACTCGACCTGCCGAACCTCAACAACGCGGAACTGCCCATCGAACTCGTCCAGGCCATCCTCCTGATCAAGAGCAAGCCCGCATTGTCCGAAGAGGAAACCATGGCCTGCGTGAGCACGTTCCTCGCATACTTCCAGACGATGCAGCCGAACTTCTGGAACGTGCTACGCAAGACCAAACGTCCGATGGCCTACCTCACCGCGACCATCAAGGCGTGGGCCGACGAATCCGGACTGGACCCAAAAGCGTTTACCTCGCCCACCTCTGGAACAACCACCGCGCGGCATTAGCCTACGACTGGATACGCGCGTACGGGCAGATCTACAGGCCCGTACGCTTCGCCGAATGGCTTGAAGGCCAACGGCCACGAGCCGACTGGGGACTCGCATGGGCATTGACCCGCGAAATCCTCAAAGACCACACAAGCCACTCGTGGATGGCGTTGCAGAACGCCGCCTACGCGCCCGACGGAGCCGAACAGGCGGTCTGGACGCTGTCCGGACAACGCAAACGCCCATGGTTCGACCACGAGCACGACCCACTCCGCCCGCCAACCCCGACGCACAACCTCACCCGCCGTCAACGCGAGGACAGGGAACGGCTCAAAGCCTACTTCCACATCAACGACGACCTCTGACTCCGACCGCCATCGGAATCCCGACACACAGTAAGGAGCACGATGGCAGCACAGGACATCGGCGTCGCATACGTCCACGTCGAACCATCCGGCAAAGGATTCGGCAAAAGCATCGAAGGCGACATCGGCGACGCCGTCAGCAAAGCCTCCAAGAAAAGCTCCAGCACCCTCATCTCGAAAATCGGCGGAGCATTCGGCAAAATCGGCAAGGTCGGCACCGGCGCGATCGCCACCATCGCAGGCGGCATCACCGCCCTGGCCGCCAAAGGCGGCTTCACCCGCGCCCTCAACATCGAGAACGCGCAAGCCAAACTCAAAGGCCTCGGCCACGACAGCGCGAGCGTCACCGAAATCATGAACGACGCGCTCGCCTCCGTCAAAGGCACCGCGTTCGGATTGGGCGACGCCGCGACCGTCGCGGCCAGCCTGTCAGCATCCGGCATCAAGGAAGGCGACCAGCTCACCAAGGTCCTCAAGACCGTGGCCGACACCGCGCAGATCAGCGGCAGAAGCCTCACCGACATCGGCATGATCTTCGGTTCCGTCGCCGCCCGAGGCAAACTCCAGGGCGACGACATGCTCCAGCTCATGTCGAGCGGCATCCCAGTCCTCCAAATGCTCGGCAAGCACCTGAACAAGACCAGCGCCGAAGTGTCCGACATGGTCTCGGACGGCAAAATCGACTTCCAAACCTTCGCCGACGCCATGCAGGAAGGCCTAGGCGGCGCCGCACTATCCGCAGGCACCACATTCACCGGCGCCCTGGCCAACGTGAAAGCCGCGTTGAGCCGACTCGGAGAAACAGCCGCCACACCAGTCCTCGACGGCTTACGCGGCCTGTTCAACCAAGCCATCCCACTCATCGACACATTCACCGCAGCCGTCACACCAACCCTGCAAAAAGTCGGAGCGGCACTCCAACAAGGTCTCGAGAACGCGATACCCGCCACACAGGCGAAACTCAAAAACCTTGGCGACACGATCTCCAACATCCCCGGCTTCCAGATGCTCGCCTCGGCGACGGCCAGCCTCAAAAGCCAACTCACTGGCCTCTGGAACGCAATCACATCACTCATAGGCGGACTCAACAATGGCGGCGAAGCCGCCACAATGTTCTCCACAACCGCCGGCGCGCTCGCGGGAATGGTCGCTTCGGTCGCGCAGGCGTTGTCGAACGCGGCGGGATGGGCGAAGACGTTCGTTAACACGTTCATCGAGACGGGCGCGTTGCAGCCGTTCCTTGAAAGCCTGACCGGCGTCATCTCCGGATTGGGCTCGCTGGTTTCCGGATTGGCGGCCGCGGTCTCGCAGGCCTTCGGCTTCAACGACAGCGCGCGCACCGCCAGTTCCGCGGCGCAGAGCTTCGCCGGACTGTTGAACACTTTGACCGGCGTGCTCATGACGGTGGGAGGCTGGCTGCAGTCGGTCGGACAGTGGGCGCAGCAGAACGGCGCACTGGTATCCGGCGCGTTGAAAGCCATCACCATTGCATTGCTCGCGGTCAAAGGCTGGGATATCGTCTCGGCCGGGCTGAAGACAGTTTCCGGTGGACTGAAGGCCATTTCCGCGACTGCCTCCGGTGTGGAGAAGACCGCTACGGCCACGTTCGATTTGATTGGCAAGATCTCCGACGCGGGAAGCGCGGCTGGAGCACTGAAGCAACTCGCCGGCTCGTTCAATATTGTCAAGGCAGCTCAATCGGCGTGGAGCGCGGTGACCAAGGCTGCTACCGCCGTGCAGCTGGCATTCAGCGCTGCCTTGGATGCGAATCCGATCGGCATGCTTGTCGTGGCCATCGGCGCGGTCGTGGCCGCGCTGACATGGTTCTTCACCCAAACCGAAACGGGCAAACGACTCTGGAACAGCTTCGCCACATGGTTCATGGGAATCTGGAACCAGATCAGCACCGCATGCCAGCCAATCCTGCAAGCCATCGCCATATTCATCACCCAGACCATGAGCCAAATCCAACAAATCTGGCAAACCGGATGGACACTCATCACCACCGTCCTCCAAAACGTCTGGAACACGATCGGCCCCATCATCATGACCGCGCTCACCGCGATCATCACCGGCATCCAAACATTCATCACCACCATCACACCACTCCTGCAAGCAGGAATACAGAACATCCAAACCATCTTCCAAACCGCCGTCACAATCATCAGCACGGTCTGGAACGGACTCTGGAACACCATATCCACCGTCGTACAAGGCGCATGGACCATCATCGCCACAGTCATCAGCACCGCACTCGCCGTCATCCAAGGCATCATCCAACTGGCGCTCGCGGTCGTCAACGGGAACTGGAGCGCCGCGTGGTCGGCCATCCAGGGCATCGTGTCGGCAGTGTGGGGCGGCATCCAAGGCGTCGTCTCCGCCGGCATCGGCATGGTCAGCGGAGTGGTATCCGCCGCATGCTCGACAATCCGGAGCGTGTGGGCCGCGTTGTGGAATGGCGTCGGAAGCATTGTGTCGAGCGTCTGGGGCGGCATCGTCGGCACCGTAAGCAACATGGTTGGCCGTGTCGGGAGCGTCGTGAGAGGGATCGGCGGAACCGTCCGGAGCGCGGTGTCCGGCGCGGGAAGCTGGCTCGTCAGCGCGGGACGCAACATCATCCAGGGATTGATCAACGGCATCACAGGAATGGTCGGCTCGTTGTATTCCAGCATCACCAACGCGTTGTCGGGCTTGGTGGACAAGGCCAAGAACGCTTTGGGCATCCACTCGCCGTCGCGTGTGTTCCGCGACGAGGTCGGCGTGATGGTCGGACGTGGCATGGCATTGGGCATCGACGATTCCGCGCATGTGGTCAGCCGTTCCATGGATTCGCTCGTCTCCACGATGAGCCTCTCCGACGCGGACTGGTCGAAGACCGGCAGGCTGAACGTCACGGCCGGCACCGGCGCCAATGCCGGCGACGGCGATCTGCGAGAACTCATCGCGGCCGTCGAATCGCTGCACGACGACCTCGGATCGATCATCGCCCGATACACGCCGACGATAGGGGACCGCGACTTCGCAAGGAAGGTGAGAAGTGCAATCGCTTGAATACGTGTGCGCCGCCACAGGTGAGCGCATCGGCTTCGAGGGGCCGCTGTACGGCGAGACGCTCACGGGACTGCGAGCCCGCGTCTGGGACTACAGCCTCGCCTCACGTGGCATGACGGGCATCACCCGCAAGGCACGCGAGGCGACAGTCACCGTGAAGATCCACGATTCTCCGGCCACGCTCGACCTACTGCGCCGCCTCGCGGACGCCGACATGGCATCCGGGAACCCGGGCACGCTCGTGGCCGACGGCGAATGGGAAGCCAAAGCGTGGATCACGAAAAGTGAACCGCAATCCATCACGCCCACGATGGTCGAGACGCAGTTGACCATCGTGCTGGCCGATGGCGTGTGGCGCCGTCCGACCATGACGCATTTCACGCCGCGATACGATTCCGGAACCGCCGACCTTGACTATCCATATGATTATCCGCATGATTTCGCCGGCATGGCATTGGGTGTCGAGATCGTCAACGACACGTCCATCCCGCAGCCGGTCAAGCTCACGATATTCGGACCATGCGCGCAACCGTACGTCATCATCGGAAACAACCGGTACGAGGTCGACGTGACCGTGCCATCCGGCTCGCGTCTGGAAATCGACGGCACCGGCGATGTCAGGACCGTCACCATGGTCAGCGGCACAGGTCTCGTCACAAACTGCTTCGCGCAGGCCGTGCGAGGGTCGGGCAAGGATTCCGGCCGGTACGTGTTCCAACCGCTCGCGCCCGGAACACAGCCGATCAGCTGGCCGGGAGGATTCCAATTCGACTTGACGGTCTGCGAGGAAAGGAGCGAACCGCCATGGACCTGATCGTCACCGACGCCACAGGCAAACCCGTGGCGAGCCACGCCTCATACACGCTCGACCTCGCGTTCGGTAGCGGGGAGAACGACTTCGACCTGCAGGTCGAAGACGCCGCGCTCAAGGCGGGGAGCCGCATCATGATCGACGGCACCGAGTACGGCGGCATCATCGACGACACGGATGTCGACGTGGACGGAGGCCTGTCCACCGTCACATGGCATGGCCGCGACTGGCATGGAGTGCTCGCCTCGAAGATCATCGAACCGGACAGGAACAACGATTACCTCACCCTGTCCGGCACGATTCCCGTCATTATGCGCACGCTCGTCAGCCGTGCGGGATTGCAAGGCCTGTTCACCGTCACCGACGAAAGCGCCGACCACAAGACCACCTGCCAGTTCGACCGGTACGTGGACCTGTACAGCGGTCTGGTCAAGATGCTCAGGGCAAGCGGACTCAAACTCCGGTTGCGTAATGACGGCGACAAGGTGGCCATGAGCGCCATGCCCGTCCGCACGATCGGCGACAGCATCGACTCGGACCTCATCGACTTCACCGCCAAACAGGCGGCGCACCCGATCAACCATCTCATCTGCCTGGGCAAGGGCGAACTCAAGGACCGTACCGTCATCCACTGGTACGCCGACGCGAACGGCACGTTCAGCCACACGCAGACCCTCAAAGGCCTTGACGAACGCACCGCCACATACGAGTTGTCCAACGCCGAAGCCGACGAGCTCGAGGACAAGGGCAGGCAGAAATTCCAGGAGCTTCGGAACACCAGCACCATCGACGTGGACATTCCCGACGGCATCGACGCGGACGTTGGCGACCTGGTCACGGGTCGTGACAACAACACGGGCCTCGTCGTCACTGCCGAGATCTCCAAGAAGATCGTCAAGGTTTCGGGAGGCGTGCTCACCGTCACCTACGAATCCGGAGGTGCCAGCGCCGGCGGCAACAGCGGAGAATCCTCCATCGGGGATGGTGGCCACGCCTACTACGCTGGAGCCGGCCTCAAACTCGACGCCTGGACGTTCAGCGCCGACGTGACCAGAAACGACATCGACTCGCTCAACAACGCATTGTCGGGTAAACAGCCGAAAGGCGACTACATCACCGGCCTGAGAATCGGTTCGGTGGACACGCTCGCCCCCGGTGCACAGGCAAGCGCGTCGCTTACGGGCGCCGGCAGCGACAAAACCTTGAATTTGGGGCTTCCGAAAGGCGACCAGGGTCCGCAAGGGGAGAAGGGCGACAAGGGCGACGCAGGACCACAGGGGGCCACCGGAGCGACCGGACCCACCGGTCCTCGGGGAGAGAAAGGAGCGATCGGGGAGCGAGGGCCGCAAGGCGTCGCCGGTCCCGAAGGCCCGCAGGGACTGCAGGGGATACGCGGCGAGAAAGGCGATAAGGGTGATGCCGGTGCGATCGGCGCGGCGGGACCGCAAGGCCCGACGGGTTCCACAGGTCCGCAGGGTCCCACGGGTCCACAGGGAGCGACCGGCCCCCAGGGCAGACAAGGCATCCAAGGTTCCCAAGGCCTCCAGGGCCCGCAAGGGGAGAAGGGTGACAAGGGCGACAGCGGCGTATCCGCCCCCTCGAACGGCTTCTTCACGCTCAGCATGGAAGGCGACGGCGACCTGTACGTGAACTATCCGGACAACACGAACCCACCCTCGTTCGTCTGGGACTCCGAGAGCGGGAACCTGTACGTGGACATCCCGGAAAGGTGACACATGACGCGACTATTGATCGGCAACATCAAAGGCCCCAAAGGTGACAAGGGCGATACCGGGGCCACCGGCCCGCAAGGCAAGCAAGGAGCGCAGGGCGTTCAGGGAGCTAAAGGCGACGTCGGCCTTCCGGCGCTCGTGATGAAGAAATCCCTCGTCGGCGAATATCCGGTGGGATCCACTTTCACGGGGAACGTGAGCGAATGGTTGAACCGAACACCACTCGCCAACGAATATTCGACCGCATTGTCAGGTGGCGGAAAATACAGCATCGTCTGGCAGTGCGTTTCACAGTCCGGCAGCCTATTCACGGGAAAGACGATTTCCCGTCAATCCATCATCGGTGCGCAAGGCCCCAAAGGAGCCACTGGAGCCGCCGGGCCTACTGGTCCGCAAGGCCCTGAAGGTCTGAAGGGTGACAAGGGAGACAAAGGGGATATCGGGCCGGCCGGGCCAGCAGGTCCCACCGGGCCTACTGGTCCTACCGGTCCCATTGGCCCCACCGGTTCTACTGGAGCTACCGGGGCCACCGGCCCGCAAGGCAAGCAAGGAGCGCAGGGCGTTCAGGGACTGCAGGGTCCACAGGGGCCGTCCGGCCCGCAGGGCGCCAGCGGCGTGACGGCACCCGCATCAGGATTCTTCACGCTGCAGGTCGATCCGAACGGAGACCTGTACGCCGTATACGCGGACACGGCCACCGCGTCAGAAGCTCCCGTCTCCTACGATCCGACGACGGGAGACCTGTACTACATGATCAACGACGGAAAATAAGGAGCACGCATGACGAAGATTCTGCTTGGCAATGTCAAAGGCCCCAAGGGCGATACCGGCCCGCAAGGCAAGCAGGGAGTGCAAGGACCGCAAGGCCCGACCGGGGCCACCGGAGCGACCGGCGCCACCGGGGCGAAGGGTCCAACGGGAGCCACTGGGCCACGAGGACTGAGCCTACGGAAATTCAATGGCGACATCGCCGGTTCGGGTGCGGGCGGAGAAGTGAGAAAAATTGCCCTATCTGGTATTCAGCCAAATGGAAACCTGCAGGTCGGAGACACCATTTTTGACCAATATCAACGCACAGATTGTCTTGAACTTGGGTTCTGGCAGGTCACCGCCATCAACGGTAGTGATGTGACTGTCAAAGGCGTCGGTAGTTACATCGTGCCCCAAGGGCCGAAGGGTGACAAGGGAGACAACGGCATGAGCGTGAGCCAGGCATTCATCGCCGCCCACCCCGTGGGCTCCCTTTACTGGACCACTTCCACGGCCAATCCGGGAACAACCTACGGAGGCACTTGGAAGGAATGCGGCACGACGCTTCCGGGACACATCTACCAGCGCACAGCCTGAAAGAGAAAGGAACATCAATGGCACGAACCACGAACATCACCAGATACACCTGCGACCGATGCCACGCCTCCGCATACCTCGCCGACGGTGACCCACGCACCTCCAGCGACTGGCACGACATCACCCACACCACCGTCGACGGAGTCGCACAGGGCGCGCTCGTCTGTACCGCATGCTGGCAGACGTTCAAAGCGCTGGCAGCCACGCAGGACGCCGCCTACGCCGCATACCTCAACAACACAACAGATAGGAAGGAATGACCATGACCATGAATCTCATCACCGGCAAGGCCGGCGCTCCGCACATCACATCCAGCGACCAAGGAGCCATGCAGGCCGGACTGGTCGGAAACGGCAACTACCTGCTGCAAGGCAGCGACGGCAAATTCCCCGCCGTGACCATGCAGTCAGCAAACAAAGCGCTCATCCCGGTCCTCAACCTTGTGATCGAAGGACGATACGCACGCGTCACCGCGGCGGAAACCGTCACCATCGAAAGCGGAGTCACAGGACAGAACCGCAACGACCTAATCTGCGTGAAATACACGCGAGACTCGAACAACATCGAAACGATCGCGCTCGCGGTGCTGAAGGGCACCGCCACCAGTGGCACGGCGGCTGACCCCACGGTACCGTCGGGTAGTATCCTGAACAATTCCGGTACCGTGTGGATTCCGATCGCCCGCATTCCGATCAGTGGCATCACCGCCGGAACTCCTGTCATGCTTGTCAAGCAGTTGCCTCCGATGAGCCAGCTGTGGGATTCCGTAACCCTGCCGTTCGGGAAAAGCAATGGCAACGGAGGAATCTATCCAATCGGGAAAATACCCAATCCGAACGCGATTAAGGCTTTGAATGGCAGAGCCATACTATCGTCTGGAACGACAGTGGCGATTCCATTCATCCACCCGTCATATCTGCAACGTTCAGTCCAAGTATCGATCGCGCCGGACGGGACCGTCAACCTCCTCGTTGGCCCCGAAGTGGCTGTCACAGGCGGAATCGTGGAAATCCACTTTTAATAGCTTTCCGTAACCCAGCCATGGAAATCGCCGTATTCTGCAGATAGGATTGTCCTTAACAGAATCGGGAACATCGTTACCGTCAACGGCAATGTCAAATTCAATCAAAGTGCACAGAACAACTATTCGACGATGAACGAAACAATACCGATTGAATACCGACCTTCTACCGATGTCGGACGATCTGTTATCGCATTCCCGCAATGCGCGTTCTCGCTGCTTGTCTATCCGGATGGGACCGTGCAAGCGCTAGGGAACCCAAGCTCGGCATATTCCACGGCTCATGGCTGTTGGCTGGTTGAATAGTTTTCCGTAACCCTCACGAAGACGACGAGCGATAAGCTTGTTATTGACACTTCCATCATCCCTTTGGCTTGTGCCCAGTCAGGTGCAGATGCGCTGCTCGTGCTCAGCATCCTATGGCAGAACAGCGGCAGGTTCCGTTCTGTCTCATGGGGGTCCGTCAACTTGGCTACAGTCAAAGGGTGGAAGACCGCACGTGAATCCTTCGGCTGGTGCTTCGATAACAATATCGACTCCAGCACACAGTCAACGGCAAGGTTTTACATGGCCAACAACATAATCTCGTGGAGAGATTCATCGGAGCATGATATTGCTGCCGGCTGCTGGCATAATGGAGGCTTAATCGTGCCGGTCATGCGAGACTAGCTGAATATTACGCCATCAGGTACCGGAATGACTTTCTGGAAGCATTGGATGATATCGCCGGTCGAGACACCGCCAATGAGAGTCACTGACCCGTCCGTGTTCCAGTTCGCCTGTTTGCCATAGGAGTGGCCTGACACATTGGCGATACATCCAAGGCCGACAGTCTTGGAAGGTTTTATACCAGACTTGTACTGCCAGACTTGGAAATTCCCGACATTCACGGTGCTTTGAAAAGAGGCTAGGTCAACGAAGATCAGCCCGTTTTTGACGGTGAATATATTACCGCCGCCATATGGCGAGCCGACGAACGATCCAGTGGATTGCCACTGAAGTTGACATGTCTGGGTTACGGAAAGCTATTCAGGCGAGAATGTAGGTCATCGTCCCGGAGAACGTGCCGCTGTTCTGCCCCGCGCCACAATTGACATAACGGAAATTGCCATTCGTTTCCAGAATGAAATCACGCTGGCTGCCACCATCACGCCCCGACCACGTGCCATGCGTGACGACCGCAGGCCTCCAACCCTCCGGAATTGTACCGAACTGTCCACTGCCCCACGAGTCAGTGCTCGCGCTTTTCCAGTTGATGCTAATCTGCGCGATCTTGCCAGACTTCACGCCGGTCACGGTGCCATACTGCGATTTAATCAAAGTCTGGGTTACGGAAAGCTAGAAATCATGGGATTGGGAAACAAAGCGTGCCGGCGCAATCCTGATTGCTGCCAGCGGCTCCCATGTTCGCCACTCGGATAGTTCCATCAGCTCTGGCCGTGAGGCTTCGCGCCGTTTGCCCATTTGATACAAGGCAGACAGCCGACAAGTCAACGATGGGACGATACCAGGACTCGAGCTTTACCGGACATTCAACAGCATCCCAACTGCCCGAACCGATTTTCCCACTGAACTTGATCAAAATCATTCTGCCGTTACGCATGATGATCCAATTGGAATCCTGGTACAGGGTTACGGAAAGCTACGCGGCTCCGATGATGAGTCTTTCCCATGCCCGCTGCAGACTTCTCAGCACGGACAAATCGGGGCGGAGATAGTAGCGGGCGGTTGTCTTGATGTCGCTGTGACCGAGTTGTCGTGCGACCACTGAGATATCGGCTCCCGCAGCGATTGCCAGAGTGCCGAAGGTGTGCCTGAGGTTCCTTGGCGGCACGCAGGGGAGTTTCATGCGTTGGCACCATGACGTGTAATGAGCTGCCACCTGGTTGGCGTTCAGATCGCCGACCAGCCTGCCGGTTCTGCCGTGGCGCAATTGCGCGAGCCGTTTGACTGCGAACCGTGGTAGTGCGACCGTCCGTCGGCTCTGGTCGGTCTTCGGGTCGGTGACCGTTTCATGTCCAGCGACCCATTGCACTGACCTTTTGACGGTCACGGTTCCCCGGCGTAAATCCAAGTCGGCCCATTCAATGCCGACGGACTCGCATCGGCGCAGTCCCGCGCAGACGGAGACCAATAACCAGGCTTCCAACGCGTGACCGTAGAAGCCTTTGAGCAGCCGTCTTACCTGTCTGGCGTCGAGCACGCGCGGCTCATACCGCCGCAGGTGCGGCAGTCTGATTTCACGACGTGTCACGTCATTGTCGGTGACTCCCTTGCGATAGGCGAGTCGGAGTATCGCCCGCAGCACGGCCCACGCCTTGCGTGCGGCGCCGGCCTGATTGAACGAGCCGAGCCACTCCTCGATGTCGTTCGCGGTGATCGACTCCATGTCGACGTCAGCCCATTTCGGCTGGATGTGGCAGCGGTAGGCCGATTCGTAGCCCACCCTCGTGCACTCGCGGAGCTTCCCGCAGGAGGGCCACCAGACCTCATTCACAAACGTTCCCAACAACATTTCAACCTCCAAAATCCCACACGTGGTTATCGCGGCTTCCAACGGTAGCCACGTGTGGGATTTTCCTTTCGGAAGGATTCCCAATGAGCCAGGAAACCATCGTCGCAATCGTTATCGCCATCATCGGCAGCGGAGGCAGCGGCGTGTTCGTCACCTGGATTCTGAGCAAGGTCGACCAACGTCACGATCCACTGCATGAGGGCGTCAGGGAACTGTTGTTCTGCAAACTCGAGGCTCTGCACCATCAGATGGTCGATGCAGGTGGTGTTGCGAGCATTCCGTTGAAGCAAAGCGCGGAACGAATATATGCCGCTTACCACGGTCTGGGCGGCAATGGAACCGGAACCTCGATGATCCAAGACATACGTGACGCGCATATCGCGAACACAGATTGAAAGATTCAAAAGATTTCCACACCGTCCGTACAAGGCGGACGGTACGGACAAAGGAAAGGAGAGGAATTGAACATCCTCAACAAAGGCAAGCCGAAACACAAGCACATGAATCCACGCCGACAATGGCGCAAGCTACTGACCGCGCTCGCGGTCGCCATATCCATGGCGGTCGCGCCGGCCGCGATGGCCGATATGAACGGATACGACATCTCGAACTGGCAGTGCGGCATCGACACCGCGACCGTGCCGGCAGATTTCGTCATCGTCGGCACCACATGGGGATCCGGCGGCGTGTACGGTGGCTGCCTGTCCAACGGCGTCAACACCGACGCGAACCGACAACTCGCCGGAGCCATCAACAGTGGTAAGGAGACCGGCATCTACCATTACGCGCGCGGAGGCAACCCGGAGACCGAAGCCCGGTTCTTCGTCGACAATGTGCGCGGATACGTGCACAAGAGCGTCCTGATCCTCGACTGGGAGGCGCAGGACAACGCCGCCTGGGGCGACAAGCAGTGGCCACGCAGGTGGGCCCGCGAGGTCAAGCGACTGACGGGCGTGAACCCCATCATCTACACGATGGACTCCGGCTACTGGCAGGTCGCCGGCATGGAGACCGAACTGAACTGCGGCATCTGGATCGCACAGTACGCGACGAACCTCGTCACCGGCTACCAGACCGCCCCGTGGAACATCGGAGCGCGCGGCGAGGTGATGAGGCAGTACACGTCCAACGGCAGTCTCAGCGGCTGGTCAGGACGCCTCGACCTGAACAAGTTCCGCGGCGACCGCACGGCATGGCGCAAGTACGCGAACCCTGACGACAAGGGCGCGGCGGATCTGCCGAGTGTCAAGCCGAAACCTCAGCCCACGACCGCTCCGGCGGTCGACCTGAACGCTTTGGCCACGCGCACCATCCGCGGCGATTTCGGCAATGATCCGGCCCGCAGGCAGGCGTTGGGTGGCAATTACGCGGCGGTCATGCAGATCGTCAACAGTCGCCTCGGCGGAGGTTCCGGCGGAACGGCCGCCACGGGTTCGCGTAGCGTCGTGGTCCGTTCCGGTGACACCATGAGTGCTATCGCCGCGAGGACCGGACTCCAGCCGGTGTCCGCCTGGCGTGTGCCGAGCGGTGACATCAACAGGATTTATCCGGGACAGATCGTCACCTATGGCGGCACGTCCGTGTCCACCGCTTCGAGCGGGGTCGGAGGCCATGTGGTCCGTTCCGGCGAAAGCCTTTGGAGCATCTACGGCTCCGGCTGGCAGTCGGCTGCCGCACGCAATGGCATCCGCAGCCCATACGTTATCTATCCCGGACAGTACCTGCGCTGAAACTCCCGTCTCCACGACTTTAAGCGTTGTGGAGACGGTTGCCGCAATGTTTAAAGAGGTGAAAAATGGATGAATCCAATAGCCCGCAATCCGATTACCTGCTGCCGGGCAGGGTATACGACATACTCAAGTGGCTCGCGTTGATCGCTTTGCCGGCCGTCGCATGGCTCGTCGGAGCGGTCGGCCCGCAATGGGGACTGCCGCACTGCGGCGAACTCGTTACGACCATCAACGCGATCGGTTTGTTCGTCGGCGCGCTCATCGGCGTGAGCCAGCTCACGTCTGTCAAGGCCGACGAGGACGGCCAGTGATTAATTTTCTGACGTGAGACTCGCACTCGCCCCTCTCTCAGCTTCTATGCTGGGGGAGGGGCCTTTTTCATTTTCCGATGGAAGGCTGCGCGGTTCGACCACATCGACACGATATCGACACGATGACAGTTGCGAACAGTTAATTTCAACAAAGCGAACCACTGCGTATCGTATTGTTAAGAACGTTGGAATTTCAACGTTCTTGACAATGCTCACACCCGGCTACGCTCAGTCATGCCATGCCCGAATATAGCAGAATGTCGCAGGTTCAAATCCTGTCAGCCCGACAACGAAAGTAATGTCCTCCGCAATCGGATAGATTGCGGAGGACATTTAGTTATATACGCGATCGCATCAGTCCTGAATGACGGTGCCGACAATGCCGGAGACGATGGCCATAATCAGCGATCCGATTACGGACCACCAGAATCCATCGATGGTTACTCCCACGTCGAACAGGCTTATGGCCAGCCAAGACGCAAGCTCCATGAACAGCCAGTTGATGATTAACGCGATTAGTCCGAACGAGAGAATCGAAAATGGCAATGCGATGGTGTGCACGATCGGTTTGATCGACGCGTTGATCAACGCAAGGAACAACGCGAACGCGCCGATGCCGAGAATGGGTGGTTCGCCAACGGCGTGCATGCCGGGAAGCAGTGTGACCATGACCCCGGCCGCAATGGTCAAAACCAACCAACGTGAAATGAAATGCTCCATGACAGCATCGTATTACATTGCGTTGTCTTATGAAAAAGGAATGTATTTGTGGAACATGCCAGGAAGACGACCTATGCGAGACGGGCGCGGCGTTTTCCACATGGTTTGGTTACCATGAACCATATGGAAGCACTTCATGAGAACCTGTGGCCGGCACCGTATGCCGGCAAACCGTTGAACGCCACTGTGGTGGTACCGGGCAGCAAATCACTGTCGAACCGTTATCTCATTCTCGCGGCGCTCGGACATCGACCCGTGCGATTGGTCGGTCTATTGCGTTCACGTGACACCGAGTTGATGATGGACGCGTTGCGCGCGTTGGGAGTGCGCTGCGAAATCGACGAGCAGGTTGACACCACGGTTACAGTGGTGCCGCCGTCCGACGGCCGGTTCCACGGTGGTACGAAGGTGTTCTGCGGTCTTGCGGGAACGGTGATGCGCTTTGTGCCCGGTCTTGCCATGTTCGCGGACGGTCCTGTGGCTTTCGACGGTGACGAGCAGGCGTACGCGCGTCCGATGAAGCCGGTGTTGGACGGTCTTGAACAGTTGGGGGCATGTATCGAATACCACGGCGAGGAAGGTCGACTGCCATTTACAATCACTCCACCTCAAACGGTGAGCCAGTGCGCTGAGCCGAGCGTGGTCAGCATTGATTCTTCGGGATCCTCGCAGTTCATTTCAGGACTATTGCTCATCGGCTCTCGAGTGCCAGGCGGTTTGGAACTGCATCACACGGGGGAGAAGACGCCGAGTTTGCCGCATATTCGCATGACCGTGGCCGATCTGCATGGTTCCGGCGTGCGTGTCAACGCAGACGAACACGCTCGCGTGTGGACCGTGCAGCCGGGAGCCGTGCAGTTGCCCGAAACTGTGACGGTCGAACCTGACCTGTCGAATGCCGCCCCGTTCCTTGGCGCAGCGCTCATCGCCGGAGGAACCGTGCGCGTACCTCATTGGCCGGAATCCACTACGCAACCCGGAGGCATGCTTCCGGGATATTTGGAACGTATGGGAGCCGAGATCAGCTTCCCGGTGATTGACGACGTCCGGTACTGCGAAGTGACCGGCAACGGTCATGTCAGCGGCCTAGGTGATTTCGACTTGACGGCGGCAGGTGAGATCGCGCCGTCGCTTGCAGCGATTCTGGTTTTTGCGGACAAGCCTACCCGCATGATCGGCATCGGTCATTTACGAGGGCATGAGACGAACCGTCTGGAGGCTTTGGCCAACGAGATTACGCGCGTTGGGGGAGCTGCCCACGAACTGCCCGATGGATTGGAGATAACCCCTGTGTCGGCGAATCGTCTTAGACCATCCGTGATGGAGACTTATGCCGATCATCGTATGGCCACATTCGCGGCGATGCTTGGCCTACGCATCAAAGGCATCCAAGTGAAGAACGTCGCCACGACGGCGAAAACCCTACCGAATTTCGTGGATCTGTGGAATGACATGCTTGTTTGACGGATATGCAAAAGTGACGTCGGGGGACGTTCGGTCCGTCTGACGAGAGCGGACTTGTTTCCGTAACATAGCGGAAGGGGCTTTCCACAAGAATAGTTTGTGGAAAGCCCCTTCCGCTATGCGTCAAGCCTGCGGGCTCACTCCCATTCGATGGTTGCCGGCGGCTTGGAAGTGCAGTCAAGCACCACGCGGTTGATCTGACGGCATTCGTTGGTAATACGCGTCGAGATGGTGGCGAGCACGTCGTACGGGATACGCGACCAGTCGGCGGTCATGGCGTCTTCGGACGACACCGGACGCAACACGATCGGCGAGCCGTAGGTGCGTTCGTCACCCTGCACGCCCACGGAATGCACGTCGGCAAGCAGCACGACCGGGCACTGCCAGATGTCGCGGTCGAGGCCGGCCTTGGAAAGCTCCTCACGTGCGATGGCATCAGCTTCGCGCAACAGGTCAAGACGTTCCTTGGTGATTTCGCCGATGATGCGGATGCCGAGACCCGGACCCGGGAATGGCTGACGCCAGACAATCTCATCCGGCAGACCGAGTTCGGTGCCAATGGCGCGCACCTCATCCTTGAACAGGGTGCGCAGCGGCTCGATGAGCTGGAATTTGATGTCCTTCGGCAGGCCGCCCACATTGTGGTGCGATTTGATGTTGGCCGCGCCATCGCCGCCGCCGGACTCTACGACGTCCGGATACAGCGTGCCCTGCACGAGGAATTTGACTTCCTTGCCGGAGGCACCGGCCTCTTCGATGACCTGACGCTGCGCCTTCTCAAAAGTGCGGATGAACTTCTCTCCGATGATCTTGCGCTTCTTCTCCGGCTCGCTCACGCCCTTCAATGCGGTGAGGAAGTCTTCGGAGGCGTCCACGGCGATGAGCTTGATGCCGGTGGCCTCGACGAAATCATGTTTGACCTGCTCGGCTTCGCCCTTGCGCAGCAGACCGTGGTCCACGAACACGCAGGTGAGCTGCTCGCCGATGGCCTTATGCACCAGAGCCGCCGCGACGGCGGAGTCGACGCCGCCGGACAGGCCGCAAATCACCTGGGCGTCGCCGACCTTCTCGCGGATTTTCTTGACCTGGTCCTCGATGATGTTGGACGCGTTCCAGTTATCGCCGAGGCCGGCGCACTTGTGCAGGAAGTTCTCGATGAGCTTCTGGCCCATCGGAGTGTGCTTGACTTCCGGATGCCACTGCACGCCGTACAGTTTGCGGGACTCGTCCTGCATGGCGGCGACCGGTGCGCCTTCGGTGTGGGCGAGCACTTCGAAGCCTTCCGGCGCGGTCTTGACGGCCACGCCATGGCTCATCCACGTGCTTTGCTCTGCGGGAGAGCCGTCGAGCAGACCCTCCGCCTTGTCAATGGTGGTTTCCGTTTTGCCGTATTCGCCCAGGGCGGCCTTGTCGACATCCGCGCCCAACGCGTATGCCATGGCTTGGAAGCCGTAGCAGATGCCGAGCACCGGAACGCCCGCGTCGAACAGCTTCTTGTCGACGCGCGGAGCGCCCGGTTCGAACACGGAAGCGGGGCCACCGGACAGGATGATGGCCTGCGGATCCTTGGCCAGCATCTCATCGACCGGCATGGAATGCGGCACGAGCTCCGAATAAACATTGGCCTCACGCACGCGACGTGCGATCAGCTGGGCGTACTGGGCTCCGAAATCGACAACGAGCACAGGACCTGCAGCCATAACACTCTCCCTTTAATATGAGGTATCAAGAAACGGACAATACTAACTGCTCTATTGTGACGTTGCAAGGAGACATTGGAAACACGTGAACGGAGAATGAACGAATCTCACAATTGCTTACTCCCACCTACTCAACACGCCGCGTGTGTATCTAGGGAAACGAACGTGGGAAACATATATTAACCGACTAAAAACGTTGATTTTGAGCCGTTTTTCAATCTTTTTGATAGAGTGTGAAGTACGCACAAAAATCCCGATAAAAGCACACATTTGCGTACAGAAAAATAACAATTGAACACACAGTCGCAAAAAAACAGCAAAAAGTCGAACCGCGCTCGTAATATGTGCAAGTGACTGGAAATGAGGCATACCGCGTAACCGCAAGGTTTTAGGCATGGCTCATGACCTAAGGAAATAAACAATCGCACATCACAGTGCAGGAGTACAGGAGTACACATGACGAGTCCTGTTATTGGCACCCCTTGGAAG
>OMCD01000214.1_pt1 | contig 42534 bp, 39 predicted proteins | sample 1674171 | NCBI WGS metagenome assembly OMCD01 (sample SAMEA103958149, study PRJEB25191) | human gut metagenome | biome: human-associated habitat [ENVO:00009003]; feature: intestine environment [ENVO:2100002]; material: feces | place: Germany | collected 2013/2015
GCAGCACGATCTCGCGACGGCGATAACCGCTGGCGAGCAGCGTGCCGATGATGGCACTCTCCTCCTCGATGGTGGCGTCGGTAAGGACCACAAAGACGAACGCCATGATCACGATGATGATGTCGAGCAGCGTCATCCACATCATAGAGTCGCCGTCCACGTCATCGCGCGCATAGCCAATGCCCTGATTGGAATCGGCGTCGATCAGATCGTCCACGCGCGCATCGGCGTCGGTCAGTGCCTCGACCATATCTTGCTCGGCATCGATGCGGTCCGCGGTGGGGAGGTCGCGATCGGTAAAGGTGAAGGAGTAGGTGTAGGCGGGTGCGCCGCCGGCATCTTCGAGCGCGGCAAAGCCGCCATCGGTGACCTCGGCCACGCTGTACGTGATGGTGTTCACCGTAAAGTCCGAATTGTTGAGGAACAGTGCCTGGCTATCGGGCTGGGTCATGATGCCGCAGATGATGTAGGTGCGGCCCTCAAGCTCAACCTTATCGCCTACGGCGAGGTCGTTGTTGGTGGCGAAGACACGGTCGACGGCTACCTCATCGTCCGTCTTGGGCTCCCTGCCCTCACAGTAGGACGCGATATCGACCTTGGTGCGGTGCGCATAGGTGCGCAGCGTGCGCTTGGTGCCGTCGTCGCCGGCGGTCTTTTTGATGATGGCGTCGATGGAGAAATTCTTGTAGAGCGTAACGCCGCCGACGTCGCCGGCTGCATCCTCGGCGGCCTTGAGTTGATCGTCGGTAGCCTCGAAGGAGGTGGTCACGCGGCCGTCCTCAATCGTGTACGCATCGCGCATGTCGTCGATAAGGCAGCCGATGGAATGCGCTGCGAGCAAAAAGCCCGAGGTGAGGGCGATGCTTCCGCACATAAGAAGAAAGATGCCCAGGTACTTGCCGATATTGCGGCGCAGCTCGCGCGGGAGACGTTTTGCGAGAGGTGTCATGGCGCCGCCTACCAATCGAGCTCGGCGGCCGCGACGGGCGACTCGTTGAGCTCATCCTCGACGATGCGTCCGTCGCGCAGGCGCAGCACGCGATTGGCCATGCGCGCGATGGCGGCATTGTGGGTGACAATGATGATGGTGCAGCCGTAGGTGCGGTTGACATCCTCCATGAGCTGCAAGATTTCCTTGGACGTCTTATAGTCAAGTGCGCCCGTGGGCTCGTCGCACAGCAGCAGGCCCGGGTTTTTGACGAGTGCGCGGCCGATGGCACAGCGCTGCTGCTGGCCGCCCGAAACCTGGCGCGGAAACTTGTTGCGGTGCTCGTAAAGGCCCAGCGAACGCAGCAGGTCGTCGACGTTGAGTGGCTTTTTGGACAGGTGTGCCGTGACCTCGATGTTTTCCTTGATGGTGAGGTCGGGCACCAGATTATAGAACTGGAACACGAAGCCCAGCTCGCGGCGTCGGTATTCGCCCAGGTTGGCGGCGTTGAGCGTGGTGAGGTCGCAGCCGTCCACCAGAATAGAGCCGCCGTCGGCATCCTCCAGGCCGCCGATCAGGTTGAGAAAGGTCGACTTACCCGAGCCCGAGGGCCCCAACATGACGCAGATCTCTCCGCGGTTGATGGACGTGTCGATGCCGTCGAGCACCGTCAGGCATGCATCTCCATCGCCGTAGTGCTTTTTGAGATTCTTAACCTGGACGTAGGCTTCCTGCGTTGCCATGCTATCCCCCATTGTTAGCCTTGTACTACTTTATGAGCGTAATAGTAAACCTTGGCGAACTATTTTTGGGCGAGATCGGGGATTTGTTTCAAGACTAGTCGTTGGGGACGCTCTTAAATGACTAGGTGGCTAGGCGCGGGATTTGGCGCGTGCGAGGGCGAAGCCTGCGGCGGCGATGGCCACGGCAAAGAGCACCGTGACGCCTAGGTCGCAGGCGATGTCCCCCAGCACGGCAGACGTCAGGTCCGAGGCAAGCGCCTTGCCGATCGCGTCGTTCACCCAAAACGTCGGCACAAAATGCGCCACGGTCTGCACGGCCGAACCCATGAGCGACAGCGGCATCCAGGCGCCGCCCAAAAACGTCATGAGCATGCCAAGCAAGTTGCCCACACCGTTGAGCAGCTCCTCGCGCGCACCCAGGCTCGAAAGGGCAAAGCCAACGGCCAGCGGCGTGCACGCCAGGGCAAACGTCGCCGCCAGCGCCAGACATACACGGCCCACGCCGACCTCGGCGACCGCGCCGGCAAAGCCCACGACGCCCATCATGCTCGACACAACCCAGATGCAGACGGTGATCACGGCGGCGGCCGCAAACACGGCAAGCGAACGTTGGCGCTCGGAGATTGGGCCGGCATCCATACGACGTACGCGCTCGGGCTCGTTCATGCCCGAGAACACCAGCCCCACCGACACGATGACCGACGAGATAATCGCGTACGCGCCAAAGTTGAAGTACGACTCGAGCGTGGCGGCGGCTGTCGAGTCAACCTTGACCTGCTCGATCTGGACCTCGGCACGCTTCGCGGCCGCATGCTCGGCGGCCTTGGCAACGTCGCCGCTAGAGGCGGCGGGCTCAAGTGCGGCTGCAGCGCCCGCGAGCGAGATCCAGCGCGAGGCCTCGGCAGACGAAAGCGCCGCCGCCATGGTGCCGGCACCGTAGGTCACATCGAGCTTGGGCAGGGACTCCCCCGCGCGGGCGGCTGCAACGAGGTCGTCCTCAAACCCCTCCGGGATAAAGAACACGCAGTCGGCACTGCCCTTGGCGCTGTTGCTCTTGGAGAGCGCGTCCGCAAGGTCGTAGGTGTCGTCGTCGACGCCCGTGACCAGCTCAAAGCGCGAACCCAGATGCTTGGTAAGTGCACGCGAAAGATCGCTGTCGTCGCGATCGACCACGATCACGTTGGCATCGTAGGGCTTGTACTCGGTGAGCTGCGACGAGTTCCAGCTCACCGATGCCGCGATAAACACACCCATGAGCGAGATGAACACCGTATAGATAAGCAGATAGAGCGGGTGCGCCAGCGCCATGCGAAGCGCGGTCTTAAAGGTGCTCATAGCGGCTCCTTCCAAAGATCAGCGTGGCGGCGGCAACGAACAGCAGCGCCATAAGGACCAGTGCGCCGGCGCGAACGGCAAAGGGGCCCAGGTCCTCAAAGAAATACAGGCGGTTGAACATGTCGCAGATAAGCTTGACGGGGTTGAGCCAGCACTCGGCCGGGCAGGCGCGGGCGACGTCATCGGCAAGCGCCATCGCCGGCTCGCCGTAGAGGCCGGCGAACAGGGCGCACGTGGTGGCAAAGCCCGTGAGGATGCCGGACTTGGACGCCTTGCCGCCCTTAACAGGAAGCGTGCCCACAAAGAGTCCCAGGCCCGTGGCGGCAAGCGCGGAAGCGGCGGCGCCCACGAGGCACAGCCCCTCGCGCCCGCCAAAGTCGACGCCAACGACCAGGCGCACGTAGCCGATCGCGATCGTCATCGAAGCAAAGGAAACCAGCCACGAGCCCACAAAGATACCGGCCAGCGATGCCGTCTTGGAAAGACCGCCCACGCAGCGACGCGCGCCAAGGCCCGACAGATTGGGCTGAAGGTCGACGACGCTCAAGGCGGCAAACTCGGCAGACATCATCGCGACCAGGCCAAAGAGCGCGTAGTAGTAGATGACCGTGCCATCGGGCGTGGTGCGTGTCAGGCTTACGCGGCGGATGCCGCCCTCGAGCAACAGGGCGCGCGCAACCGCCTCCGGGTCGGCAAGGGCAGCCGGGTTGTCCTGGGAAATCTGGCGCATGAGCTCGGCATTTTGCGTATACGAGCTTGCCACCGTCTCCAGGATGCTGCGATCGGTGAGCACCGACGAGGCACGCGAGCCGTCATAGCTCGAAAGCAGTGTGAGCTTGGGCGTGCCCGCAGCATCGACCGTGTAGATGCCCGCGACCTCGCCGGCCTTGAGTGCACGGTTCGCATCGGCTGCGTCGTCGCACTCGTGGATCTCGAGCAGTTGGTCGTCGCCTTCCTTGGCAAGCGATGTCGCCACATCCTTAAAGGTCGAGGCGTCCCAGGCCTCATCCACTACGACGGCCACCGGCACCGGGTCGACCGTGCCGTCGGAGCTCAGATTCGCAAACATAAACATGAACATCGTGGAAAGCGCGACGGGAAAGATCGCGCCCCAAACCCACGTGCTCGGCCGACGCAGCAGCGTCTTGACCGTAATGATAATGGTGTTGAACATGGCTGCCCCCTAGTCGCGCAGCTCGCGGCCGGTGATCTCGAGGAACACGTCGTTGAGGGTCGGCGGCTCGCTCCACACGCGGCCGAGCGCCACGTCGGCAGCGCGCAGCGTGTCGAGGATGTCCACCAGGTTGTGCGGGCTCGCCTCGCAGGTGCAGACGAGCTCGCCGCCGGAAAGCTCAACCGAAAGCACGTGCTCGAGGGCGCGCAGCCGCTCGACCGTGGCGGTCTCGACGGCGCCCACCTCGACGGTCACGCGCTCGCCCATCTGAATCATGCGCTTGAGCTCGTCGTTGGTGCCCTGCGCCAGCACGCGCCCGCCGTCCATGATCATGATGCGGCTGCAAATCTGCTCGACTTCCTCCATGTAATGGCTGGTATACACCACCGTAGCGCCCTCGTCGCGCAGACGGCAGATGCCCTCCAGGATGGCGTTGCGGCTCTGCGGGTCGACCGCCACCGTGGGCTCGTCAAAAAAGATGAGCTCGGGCTTGTGCGCAATGCCGCAGGCAATGTTGAGGCGACGCGCCAGGCCGCCCGAGAGCTTGCCGGGGCGAAACTTGGTAAAGTCGCCCAGCCCGACAAAGTCGATGGCCTCGTCGACCAGCGCGCGGCGGCGCTTGCGGTCGCTAACGTAGAGGCTGCAGAAATAGTCGATGTTCTCGCGCACCGTAAGCTCGTCGAACACCGCCACCTGCTGCGGCACCACGCCGATGCGGCGCTTGAGGTCATAGCGGGCGGGCGTCATGGGTTCGCCGAACAGCTCGATGGCGCCTTTGTCGTAGGCGAGCAGCTGCAGAATGCAGTTGATGGACGTGGTCTTGCCCGAGCCGTTGGGGCCCAGCAGGCCAAAGATCTCGCCGGGGGCGATGCTCAGGTTAAAGTGGTCGAGCGCGATAAGATCGTCGTAGCGCTTGACGAGGTTTTCGACGTGGACGATATCTGTCATGAGGCGGCCCTTCTGTTGATTGCGGCCCGGTACGATTGCATCATCGCAGGAGCCGACGGCGCGCGCCAGTGAGCTTTGTCACGAGTGCGAGGGGGCGGAGGCGAAACCCCCGCTCGCGCGAGCGATCGACGCCGCTTTGCCGCGCGGGAGGAATGTCACAGTTGCGCAGGCGGCCCCTCCACCACGCGCGGCTTCGCGTACAATACCCGTATGAACAGGCTTTTCGACAAATCGATCGTGCTGGCGTGCTGCATTGCGGCCGCCACGAGCCTTGCTGTGGACGCTCGCCTGGTCGCGGCGTTTTGCCTTGGCGTTATTGCCACCTCACTGGCCGAGGTCGCACAGGAAGAACGCACGCGCCGCACAAGCGAGGCCGCGAGTTACGCTTACATCATCGCGGCCGTCTTTGTGCCGCCGTTTATGCCGTTTACACCCCTCGCCTTCTATGACATCGCGCGGCGCGTGCGCCGCGAGCACGCCTGGGTCGCGCTGGGCATTGGCTCCGCTTTTGCCTTTGCGCTTGTCGCGAACCTTCGCGCCGATGCGCTCGCCGCCCGAACGTTCCTGTTGACCGCCATCCTTTCGGTTGCCGCCACCTTGTTATCGCTACGTACCGCCCAGTTAGAGCGCGAGCAGCAGCGCATGCGCCGTATCCGCGACGAGTTGCAGGAACGAGCCCTCGCGCTCGAAGCGCGCAACCGCGATCTTGCCGACCGCCAGGACTACGAAGTCGAGCTCGCAACACTCGCCGAACGTGCCCGTATCGCGCGCGAGATCCACGATAACGTGGGCCACCAGCTCACGCGCGCCTCACTGCAAGCCGAAGCCTTGCGCGTGGTCCATGCCGACGAGCCCAGGGTCGCCGCCGATTTCGCCGACGTCAAACGCACGGTTGACGAGGCGCTCCAGCTTGTGCGCACCAGCGTCCACGCGCTCAACGACAACGCCGTCGACCTTTCCGTGCAGCTCGAACGCATTGTTGAAGGCGCGCGCTCGGACGGCGGTCCGCAGATTGAGCTTGAAGTTATGACCGAACATGCGCCCGCAAACGTCGTCAATTGCTTTGCGGCGATCCTGCGCGAGGCGCTCTCCAACACCATGCGCCACGCTTGCGCCCGTACTGTCACCGTACGGTGCATGGAGCATCCGTCGTTTTACCAGCTCATTGTTACCGACGATGGCGCAGGCGGGGCTCAAGCAAGCGGCCGCAACGCCGCGGAGGGCATGGGGCTCGCCTCCATGCGCGAGCGCATCGAGGCGCTTGGCGGCACCTTCACCGCCGGCCCGCGTGTCGGCGCCGGCGGCTGGCGCGTGTTTGCCACCGTTCCCAAACAGCAAGGAGATGAGGACCGATGAGGCTCATCGTTGTCGACGACGACCGCTTGGTGGTCGATTCGCTCAAGATTATCCTGGGCGCCCAGCCGCAGATCGAGGTGGTGGGCACCGGCGCCAATGGCGACGATGCGGTTTCGCTCTATGCCGAACACGCACCCGATATCGCGCTGCTCGACATCCAGATGCCGGGGCGCGACGGACTTTCGGCGGCACGCGAGATCCTTGAGCGCGACCCTTCGGCGCGCGTGGTGTTTCTAACGACATTCTCGGATGACGAGTACATTGTGTCGGCGCTCAAACTGGGTGCCCGCGGCTACCTGATCAAGACCGATGTCGCCGCCATTCCTCCGGCATTGACGCAAGTCATGGACGGCAAACGCGTACTCGAGGGCAAGGCGATCGAGGACATCGATTTTGGCGGAACGGGCGTCGAGGCAGGCGCGACCCGCCGGCCCGCGGCCTTTGCCGGCCTGACCGACCGCGAGTTCGAAGTCGCCGAGCTCATCGCCCGTGGCCTCGACAACAAGGAGATTGCCGCCACCGCCTACATGGGCGAAGGCACCGTACGCAACCACATCAGCTCGATTCTTGCCAAAATGGACCTGCGCAACCGCACCCAAATCGCCATCGCCTACTTGCGAGGGTAATTACCCAGCGATCAACCGCTCCGGCAGAGCAAAATGGCTGCTACCGATTTAATGCCATTTCAATACTATGCCGGTTTACTACGATGAATCGCCCACCATCGACCACGGCAAATTGCGCGCTTGCAAAACCGCAGGTAGAACGCTTGCAGTATTTAGAAAAATGCAGTCATGGTCGGGAATGTCGAATTCATCGTAGTAAACCGACATAGTTTTGTTCGGGCGGCCCTGCACGAGCGCCTCCGCAAGTCTCGCGGGACCAAAATGATCCGTTTTCTTCCGCCCGCGGGGATCGGCTGACGGCGCCCGCCACGAAATCGGCCCATCTACTACGTTTGACTCAATATCCCCGACCATACCCGCTTTTCATGAAAAATCGCAGGCGTTCTACCTGCAGTTTTGTTTTTGCGTTTTTCGCCATGGTTGAGGGTAGCGGCTTAAACGTAGTAGATGGGCCCATTTCGTGGCAGGCGGGTCACGCGGCAGCCATCGCAAGGCCAAAATGATCCGTTTTCCTCCGTCCCCAAGGGATCAGGGGCTGGTACTGACATGGTGGCATTTCAAAACTACGCCGGATTACGGGGCTAAAGTCGGGACCCTCATCCATACCTTCATTTTTTCAAAAACGGCAGGCTATCTACCTGCGGTTTTGTTTTTGCAATTTTCTGTATGGTCGGAGGTTCGCTATCCAGCCCCGTAATCCGGCATAGTTTTGTTCGTAGCGGCCCAACCGCGCGTTCACGCGCGGGGCCGGTGGGGCATTTTGCCCCACCGGCCCCATCCCAGCGCTACTCCGACTTAGTTTCTACCGTGGGAGTCTTATCCGCCGCAACCGGAGTGCGGGCGGTGTCCATAGTCAGACAGTGCTTGGGGCAGCTCTCGATGCACTCGCCGCACACCACGCAGGCATACGGGTCAATCGACCAGGTGCCGCCTTTGCGATCGACCGCAAGCGCGCCTGCCGGGCAGCGACGCGCGCACATGCCGCAGCAAATGCACACGTCCATGTCGTTGACGATGTGCCCGCGCAAGCGCTCGGGTGCCGCGAGCTTCTCCTGCGGATAGCACACCGTGACCGGCTGCTTGACCATAGAACCCAAGGCCGTCTTGGCAAATGTCAGAAAACTCATGCCGTGCCTACCTTTCCGTGCAGCTAATGCAGGGGTCGATGGTCAGGATAATCATGGGCACGTTGGCAAGGAGCACGCCCTGCAGCGCATGCGTCAGACCCGCCAGGTTTTGCGATGTCGGCGTGCGCACACGGAAGCGGTCCAGGTTCTTGGTGCCGTTGCCGCGCACATAGTAGTACGCCTCGCCGCGCGGCTGCTCAATCACAACCTCGCCGCGCGCGCCGTCGGCCGGTGTGAGCTTGGTACGCCCGCCGATGCCGTCGTGCGGAATCTTGCCCACAAGCTCCTTAATGATGTCCATGGCCTGCGTGACCTCGGCGCAACGCACCTGGCAGCGGGCATAGCAGTCGCCATCGGTAGCAACGATGGGCTCAAACGCGGCCAGATCCGCATAGGCGCCGTCGCCGAACATGCGCACGTCGTAATCCACGCCCGAGGCGCGACCGAACGGACCGACCATCGAAAGCTCCAGCGCGTCTTTCTTGCTAATCACGCCCACGCCATGCAGGCGCTCGCCACAGCTGTCGTCGTCCAAAAACGTATGCACCAGGGCCTCGTAGTCAGGACGCATGGCATCGAGCGTCTGGACAATGCCGGCCAGCTCGGAGTCCTCGATATCGTGCTTAAGGCCGCCGATCTCGTTAATCGACAGAATCACGCGGCCGCCGCACGTGCTCTCAAAGATCTTGAGAATCTGCTCGCGCAGGGTCCAAGAACGATAGAACAGCGCCTCGAAGCCAAAGGCATCGGCGAGCAGGCCCAGCCACAGCAGGTGTGAGTGAATGCGCGAAAGCTCATGCAGAATGGTGCGGATATACTGCACGCGGCCAGGCACCTCGATGTCGAGCATGCGCTCGCAGGCGCTGGCATAGCCGCAGCTGTGGCCCACGGCGCAGATGCCGCAGATGCGCTCGGCGATGTAGCCAAACTGGTGCATGTCACGCTTTTCGGTGAGCTTCTCGAGTCCGCGATGCACAAAACCGATCTGTGGAATTGCCTCGATGACGCGATCGTCCTCGATCACCAGGTCCAGATGAAGCGGCTCGGGCAGCACCGGGTGTTGCGGGCCAAACGGAATAACGGAGCGATGTGCCATGGACCTTACGCCTCCTTTTTCTGCTTGTCGCGGGCGGCCTTTGCGGCAAGCGCCGCGCGGACCTTGGCCGCTTTCTTGGGATCCATGGCGGCGAGCTTTGCCTCCATCTCGGCAGCCTTGAGCGCGGCCTTCGCAGCAGCTTCATCGTGCTGAGCATCGGAGCCGGTTGCCGCAGCGGGCTGAGCGACGGCAGCGCCCGCAGCATCGCCAGCGCCCGCAACGCCCTCCCCCGCAGCAGCAGCGGCGGCGGCGGCCTTTTCGGCCGCGGCCTTGCGCGCCTTGGCCTCGGCGGCGGCACGGACCTTCATGGCCTTCTCGCGCGCGGCTTTCACCTCGGGCGTGATAACGCTCATGGGCTCGGCAGTCGAAACCTGGTAGAAAAAGCCCTTAAAGTCGAGCTGCATGTCGGTGATGGCAAGACCAAACAGGTCGTGCGCTTCGTTCTCAAACGGGAATACCGCCGGATAATACGAGCTGATGGACGGAATCTCCTGGTACTGGTCGATGCCCTCAACCACCAGGTTCTCGATCGCATAGCTGCCGTCCTGCACAATATGCTCCTGAGCAGCACGAACGTTGATAAACGTATAGAGCAGGCGATACGAGCCGTCATCGACGTTGCGCTCGGCGTGCATTTGCACAAAGCGCGCGCCGACACCCTTGAGCGCCTGGACATGCGACAGGAGCTCGTCGATCCCGACGGTGGTATAGATTGCCTTTTGCATTACTCGGCCTCCTTTGCAGCGGCGGGTGCGGCGGGCGTCCCAGCGGGCGTGTCACCGGCACCATCAGCCCCGGCCCCCGCAGCCACAAACCCGTCCTCGCCCAGCTCAACGCCACCGTCCCAGGTAGCGGCACCGCCCACGGTAAGCGGATCGCCGCCGGCGCGCATCACGGCCTCCTTCTGGTCCAGGATGCCGCACGCCTCCACGATGGCGTCGATCACCGTCTCGGGACGAATGGCGCACCCGGGCGCGTACACGTCCACGGGAATTGCGCGGTCCACGCCGCCGATCACGTTGTACGCATCGCGGAACACGCCGCCCGAGCACGCGCAGATGCCGCACGCCACCACGCACTTGGGCTCGAGCATCTGGTTGTAGATCTGGCGCACGACGGGCAGGTTCTGGGCATTGACCGACCCCGTCACCAAAAAGATATCCGCATGCTTGGGGTTGCCGGTGTTGACCACACCAAAGCGCTCCGCATCGAACAGCGGCGTAAGCGAGGCCAGCACCTCGATATCGCATCCGTTGCAGCTCGAGCCGTCGTAATGAATAACCCACGGCGAGTGCGACATTTTATGATCCATGGATGCCGCCTCCTAAATAAATACGTCGACGAGGATGGGCATAAGGTTGAGCAGGCCAAACACCAGCGCCACGCCCCAGCCGAGCTTAAAGCAGCTGCGCCAGGTGCTGCGCGCGAAGGTGTTGTCGATCAGAACCTCGACAAAATACGTCGCGCCCATAACGACCAGGGCTACGACCCAGCTCACCGGGTTGTCCCAAACAAAGAACATGCCCACCCACATCAAAAACAGCACGGTCTCGCACCAGTGCATAAGGGTCATCTTGGCCAGCGTGCCGCCGCTCATCTCGGTGGCGACGCCCTGGACGATCTCCTGATGCGCGTGATGCGAATACGAAAGGTCAAACGGCGACTTGCGCAGCTTGATGGTAAGCACCGCGAGCAGTGCGAGGAAAATGGGCGCGCTGTACACGATGATGGGGGCCGACTGCCCCGTCACGGCGATGGAATCGAAGCTGTCGGTGGCAAGGTACAGGCCCACGCTCATCAGCAAAACGGCAGGCTCGTAACTCATAACCTGCAGCAGCTCGCGGTCGGCACCGACCTGGGCAAACGGGCTTTGCGTCGAGGCGGACGCCAACACCACAAAGATCGCGGCGAGCGTAACCATAAAGGCGCACAACAGCGTGTTGGAACCCGACACAAAGATGCCGCCGCCCACCACGGTAAAGATGAGCGCGCACGCCATGTAGGTATCGTCCATGGTGTTTACGCTGGCGGGAGCCTTGCGCAGCAGCTTGGCCACATCGTAGAAAGGCTGCAGCAGGCGCGGGCCCACGCGGCCCTGCATGCGAGCCGAAAACTTACGGTCAAGACCGTCGATCAGGCCGCCTACAAGCGGCGCCAGCAAGGCAAACGCCACGGTACCAATAAAAATGCCCACGACGCCCGAACCTTCAAAATACTTGCCGCGCAGCACCGAGGGCGCACTCATGGCAAGTCTCTCGGGCCCAATCCACGCGCAGCACAGCAGCGCAAACAAGATAATGCTGCAGCACACGACGCTACCCGCGGGGCCAATACGCTTCTCGCCAAGGGCGTCCTCCGAGTACCAATTGCGCTTTTCGGCCTTCATCTCGTGTCCCATCGAGCCACGGAAATGGCGATATTTGTCGGTCCCCACGCCCGACAGGTACACGTTGACGTGCGGTTTGTTGCTCACGCGGAATGACGTCAGCAGCACCACGGCGATAAAAGCCACGATAACCACCATCAGATACATGGCGTCCTTGCCAATAACGTACGGCACGCGGCCAAACACCATGGCCAAGTAAGGCGATACCAGACCGCTCGAAATAACCGGGAACGCCACACAGCACAGAATCAGCAGCGCGGCGATGGTGTTGAGGGCCATCCATTCGGTCTTATGGACATTGACCTCAACGTTTTGAGCCGTGGGGTCGACGCCCGAAAGCTTGGCAAGCCACTTGCCCCAGAAGTAAAACGTCGCGGCCGAGCCAAAGGCAAGCACCATGATCATGAGCACGTTGCCGGTCTGGGCAAACGCCACCAGGGCGCCCCACTTGGACACGAGCATGCCAAACGGCGCCACAAACATGCCCATGATGCCCAGCATCATCAGGCGCGTCAGGTGCGGCATGCGGCTGAACATACCGTCCATGTCCTCGATATTGCGGCTGCCGATATGATGCTCGGCGGTGCCCACGCACAGGAACAGCAGCGACTTTGCCACCGTATGGAACAGGATCAGGAAGATGGCGGCCCACACGGCCTCGGGTGCGCCGACACCCAGGCAAGCACTGATGAGGCCCAAGTTGGAAATGGTGGAGTACGCGAGAACGCGCTTGGCGTTGCTCTGCGAGATGGCCATGAGGGCGGCGAGCAAAAACGTGATGGCACCCACACTCGTGACCATAAAGCCGGTCACGGGATAGATGGCATAGAGCGGGCTCAGCTTGACCATTAGGAACACGCCGGCTTTGACCATGGTTGACGAGTGCAGCAGGGCGCTCGTGGGAGTAGGGGCAACCATGGCACCGAGCAACCAGGTATGGAACGGCATCTGTGCGGCCTTGGTGAGTGCGGCGAGCGACAACAGGATGACCGGCATCACCAGCAGCGCGGATTGTGCGGTTCCGGCGCCGGAAAGCTCGATCATGCCCGAAATGGTCAGCGGCATGCCGTTAACGTGCAGGTACATGAGTCCGGCCAAAAACGCGATGCCGCCCAGCATGTTGAGGATGATCTGGGTGAAGGCGTTCTTGATGGCCTCGAGCGTGCGCGTGTAGCCAATCATAAGGAACGAGCACACGGTGGTGATTTCCCAACCGCAGAACAACCACTCAAGGTTGTCGCTCGTCACAATGACGAACATGGCCGAGAGGAACAGGAACATAAGCGCCAGGAACTGCGGGCGACGGTCGGGCGCGGCCTGCCCGCGCAGAACGGCCTCATGCTCGTCGTGCGCTTGGAAGTCCTTCATGTAGCCCAGGGCATACACGCAGATAAGGCTGCCGACAATGCCGACGGCGAGGACCATGATCACGCTCATGTAGTCCAGGTAGAGCGGCGTCGCCGTGACGACCTCGGCCGCGGGCAGCGTCATGGCTGCAAAGACGAGCGAGCCCACCAGCTGGACTATGCCGAGCACCGTGGTGAGCGCGTTCCTATATTTGTACGCGTTGTACAGGATGACGGCGCACAGGATGACGTCGATGACGGAGCTGATGATCGAGAGCACATGCGAGGTGCCGAGGGCAACCTCAAAGCTCTGCGGACCCGTGCAAAAAAACATGACGGCGACTACAACTGTCACCGCCATAATAATGCCGGAGCCTATGAGCCCCACCGCATCGCGGGCTCGGTCACCGCGCGCGAGCAGCATGCCCAGCGCCGGTACCAGCGGAAACAGGGTAAGGAAATACAGTAGCGTCATACCATCGCTCCCCCATGCAAAAACGCTGCAATTGTTTAACGTTATAGCTCAATTGAGGAGTAGCGGAGGCAGGTTTTCGGTCAAGTGGGGAGTTTTAGGCGTACGGGGCAAGGGCGCGTCCGCATTGGAGTAGAGGGGCGGCAAGAAAAATGCGCCCCTGTGGGCGCACCATCCCGTTCGCTATTCCGCCTTTTTAGCGCGCGGCTTGCGCCCGCGCGGCTTATCGACCAGTGCGGACTCACCGCTCTCGCGGTACTGGCGGCACCAGGCCTTGACCGAAGATTCGCTGGGAATCTTGTACTTGATCATGGCCTCGCGAACCGTCAAGCCGTTTTCCAGACGGTCCTTAACCACGGCGAGCTTTACATCGTACGAATAGGTATGATGACGAGCGCCCGCATTAAGCACGGCGTCGGCACCGCCCACGGCATATGCGCGGGCCCACTGACGAGCCGTGGCCTGGGGAATGCCAAGCTTTGCGGCGAGGGCGCGGTGACCGACCCCCTCTTGGAGGATCTCGACGGCGCGTTGCCTAACCTCGGGCGCATGCGCGCGAGTCCTTGTTGCTTCTGACATGCCTGCCACTTCTTAGCCTTAACCGTTAATCTGCTTTCTTACGTGCTTGTTAGATAGTAGCATTTTGCTGTTTGCGCGTAGCAGTTAATTAAAATAGACGCGGCGTTATCTGGGCATTTGGCACCAAATTACGACATTTCTTTATCGATTATTTACGCTGGTAGCTGACTCGCAGCTAATCGTCATTCGCTTGTCAACAAAATTGGCATCTCTTTATGTCCTTTGGTATAGAGGATATATTTATTAACCCCTCCCCCAATATTTTTGAGTGATTTGCAAGGCAGTAGACGTCCTCACTCCTCATGATTACCGCGCATTGCCATCCACCGGAGCAAAACAAAAAGGGCGGGACCTACTGCGCTTGCAGGCCCCGCACCGGTTGACACCCGACGGGACACAGCCGGGCGAGGCGGATCCGTGCTACCGCCCCGCCTGGCCGCGATGCTCAACTACAGCTCGTTGGCCGCGTGATACGCCGTGCGGATGGCGCTCGCAATGTCGGCGGTGCGCTCGCCCGAGCAGTCGCCCACGCAGGTCACGGGCACCGTCACGCCGTCCAGGTCAAACGCGTTGGCCTTGGAGCCCACGGCCATCACCACGTAATCGCAGGCGATATTTACCGGCTCCTCGGCGCCGTCCTCGGTGGTGCGCACGGCCTCCACGCCCTCGTCGGTAATGGCGGTCAGGCGGGTCTTCACGTGCTGCTCCACGTTGTGCTCGGCAAAGTCGCTCATAATCAGCGGCAGAATGGTCTCGGACTCGCCCGCGGCAATCTTGTCGAGCATCTCCACGATCGCCACCTCGCAGCCGTGCTGCAGCAGGTACTCGGCAGTCTCGGTGCCCACCAGGCCGCCGCCAATGACGGCGACGCGGCCCGTAAGCTCCACCTTGCCGACCAGCACGTCCCAGCTCGAGACGACCTTCTCCGAGTCGGCGCCCGGAACGGGGATGACCACGTCGTGCGCGCCCACGGCCACAATCGCGGCGTCGGCGGCGTTGAGGTCCTCAGCGGTAGCGGCATGGCTGAGCTCAACCTTCACGCCCAGGCCAGGCAGAATCTTCTCGTAGTACTCGACCGAGCGCATGATCTCGTCCTTGCGCGGAGGCGCGGCCGCCAGCACGATCTGGCCGCCCAGATGATCGCTCGCCTCGTAGACGGTCACGTCGTAGCCACGCTTGGCCGCCACGCGCGCGGCCTCCAGGCCGGCAATACCGCCGCCCACCACGGCGATCTTCTTGTCGCCCTCGCCCGGCTTAATGGCGATGGTCGCCTCGTCGCCGTTCTCGGCATTGAGCACGCACGAAATGTACTTGCGGTTTTGAATCGCGTCGACGCAACCTTTGTTGCAGTTGAGGCACTCGCGGATGGGTTCGCCCGTGGCGGCCTTCAGCGCAATGTCGGGGTCGCACATGAGCGAGCGGCCATAGGCGATGATATCGGCGGCGCCGTCTTCCAGAATCTTCTCGCCGGCCTCGACCGAGACAACACGGCCCACGGTTGCCACCGGCACGGAGACCAGGGCCTTGACGCGCTCGGCCACGGGCAGCGTCCAGTTGTAGGGCATGGCGCCCATGGGCGGAATGGTGTCGCCCATGTTGCCGGTGTGGTTGGCCTGTGCGACCTGGATCATATCGATGCCCGCGCCCTCGAGCAGCTTGGCGAACTCGCAGGCCTCGTCGGGCCGCAGGCCGCCCTTGCCGCGCGGCGTGCCGTCGGGGTTCTCCATGATCACGGGGAGCTTGTACTCCACCATCAGCTGCGGCGCGGCTTCCTTAATGGCAGCGACAACCTCCAGCGCGTAGCGGACGCGGTTCTCGAACGAGCCACCGTACTCGTCGGTGCGCTGGTTGAGGATGGCCGAGCACAGCGAACCCACCAAGCGGTCGCCGTGGACCTCGATGGCATCGATGCCGGCCTGCTGCGCACGGGCGGCCGAGGCAGCGATGGCCTCCTTGATCTGGGTGAGTTGCTCTACGCTCGCCTCGTTCACAAAGTGCTGCATGTCGTGATGCAGCTTGGCGTAGGCCTGGTTGCGGATCTCGTTGGACTCGGCCATCTTGGCGGCAAAGGTCTCCTCGTCGCCGGCGGCCTTGGCCTCCTGCGCGGCCTTGGCAGCGGCCATGGAGCCCATGACCATGCGGCCGACACCGGGCACGTCGTACTCGGGGTGGAACAGCTGCAGCGCGACCTTGGCGCCGTGCTTGTGGACGGCATCGGCCAGCGCCTTAAACGTGGGGATCTGGGCGTCGGTTGCCAGCTTGGGCGTGGGGCTTGCGGTCATGACGGGAGCAACGTCGCCGATGACGATGTAGCTCACGCCGCCACGGGCCAAGCGCTCGTAAAAAGCCAGGCTGCGCTCGCCGATGGAACCGTCACGCTCCTCGTAGCCGGTGGTCAGCGGCGGAAACATAATGCGGTTCTTGAGCTCAAGGGGGCCAACCGTAATGGGCTGGAGCAGCTTGGATGCAGGTGCGGTCATGGATATTCCTCTCTTGTAGGCGCGGCGGCGATGATGCCGCGTAGTTGTCTAGAGGATATGGCATGGGAATACAACAGCGCAACGGAAATCGGCGGACGGCAGGTAGCGGCAGGTGGATGGGGATGGGCGGGGCGGCCCGTCGGTTCGTCTCAATCTGTAACAGTTACTCGGCAAAACCGGGTCTTACTGTTACAGATCGAGATATTCCCCTCGACCCAACCTCAACAATCTCAATCTGTAACAGCTAGACCCACTTTTGACCCCTACCTGTTACAGATCGAGACAAACCAAACCCGCCTGCTAGAAAATCTAAATCTATAACAACAACTCGGCAAAATCCGTCCCTCGTGTTACAGATTTAGACAAACACGACCCAACCCACCGGTATATCTCGATCTGTAACACCTAGCCGCCCAAATCGGGTCTAGATGTTACAGATCGAGATTTTGTTTGAGAGGCCGAGAATTGAACCGAAGAAACGATCCCGGAATAACAAAAAAGCTCGCCGACTAGGCCGACGAGCTGCAAGTTCTTGGTCGCGGGGGCAGGATTTGAACCTACGACCTCCGGGTTATGAGAGTGCTTTATATTATTCTGTCCTGCAAATCTAATAGCTCTTCTTTCATGTGATAACATGGTATTTGAGCTGCTGTTTTGTTCATACAGTTCATATGGTTGCGTAATGTTTAATCATTCAGTTAGTTCTTTAGAATCAGCTGTTTGCTACATGATTGCTACAACGCTGCTACAAATACGAATATGAAATGTTCTTGAAGGGTTTGGCTATGGGCACGCTTTACTACACAGGGCAAGAGTTGCTAGAGGATAAAAAACGCGGCAAGTTTCGCGGGCGGCTGTCATACCGTGACACCAACAACAAACGCCGATATATAACGCGCACGCTAAACGCCACGGGCAAGCGGGCTGCTAACGCAGAGCTAGCAGCATGGCGGCAAGAAAAAGAACGGGAACATAGCGAAAGCCTTGACCGCAACGGCGGCATATCGTTACACGCGGCAGATACGCCCATATCCGATTATGTGTCCCAATACATAGACGCAAAGGAGCGGACTAAAGCTATTGAACCGTCAACCATAAGCAGCTATCGCGATTCGCTGCGGTATATAGCCGCAACTTTTAGCGAAACACGAATAAAAGATTTACAGCCTATTGATGCTGAAAAATGGATAGCCGAGCTTGTTAAGGAAGACCGTTCACCCTCCACTATAGGAAAGGCTTTCAGGCTGCTAAAGATGGTTCTTAATAACGCTATCGCTACGGGCGTTATTGACAAGAACCCGCTATCCCTTGTTAAGCCGCCCAAGCGTGTCAACAAAAAGCAGGGTATCAACGCGCTAGACGAAACGGCGCTTGCCGAACTTCTCGACAAGCTAAGTCTGCTTGAGCTGTCCCCCGTTACTGTCGCGGCATACATAGCACTAAACACAGGAATACGGCGCGGGGAGGTATGCGGGCTGCAATGGCAAGACGTTGACGCGGACAATCGCGTTATATGGATTAGGCGCTCAATTGGACTCGGCAAAGGAGGTGCATATATCAAGCAGCCAAAGACCGACAAGGCAAGAGACGTTGTTCTGCCCGACACTTTGCTAGAAGTGCTTGAGCAATGGCAGGAAAAGCAGCGGCAGACATTCGCCGATAATATGGCATCGCTTAACCCCAATTCTTTCATTCTTGGCGATGCGCTCGGGTACTACCACCCAGACAGGCTATCTAAAGACTGGGCATCTTTAACAAAGATGCTCGGCACGCGTGGCACCGAGGGGCGGCGTTTGTCTTTCCACGATTTGCGCCATACGTGGGCAACATTGGCGCTTGCCCACGGCATGGACGTTAAGACCGTCTCAAGCAACCTAGGACACGCCAACGCAGCAATGACGCTGAACGTATACGCAAGTGCAGACCCAGACGCGAAGCGGCGGGCGGCGGGCATCGTAGAGTGCCTAATGAGGTGCGACCAGTCAACGAACAGGTAAGTACGTTTCTATACCTAGAAAGGACATAGCAACATGGATAAACAGAGCAAAGCACTGATAACGTTCAACGATGAACCAGAGGATGCTATTTCAGCCCTAAATGGCGCGGCGTGCCTGCTGAAAATGCTTGCAGGCGCAGCCGATGCGGGCATATGCCCAGACAATCACGTTGGCGATGCTTACTATACGCTGGGCGCTGTTATCGAAGCCGCAACGCACAAACTAGGAGAGACAGTTTTCAGCAGCGACAAATAAGCGCCCCAGCCACCCCATACGCCCGATATGGCAACTCTATAGGGTGGCTTTACTCTTTGTATAGCGACCCTATAGGGTGCCAATACAGATAAGAACAGATAAGACTAGATAACAGCAGCCCGCCACGCTTGCGCCTTTAGGGGCAAGCGCGAGCGCGGCGGGCGTGCAACTTTATTAGAAGAAAAGAAGACGGCAAGCATTGTTGAAAACTGGTTGAAAACCTGTTGAAAACTTGTTTTAGCACACCGAGTTATGAAGTCCATATGTTAATCAAAAACTCATTTACACACTTTAGCGTAATAAAAAAGCGCTGGTAAACATACCTTTAAGGGTTAACCCAACCTAAAACCATCGCTTTAGTAATTACCCGAGGTCACATATTACGTTTTGGCGAGTCTCTTTTAATCACGCCCGCTGCTGATTCAATCTTTTCTGAATGATATAGCTTATTAAATTGCCTATTGGCGTATTCGTTTGCTAGAAGCCCATAGAACGCTTTTATGTTTATATAGCCCCATAGAATCGCGATTCGTCCAACTCGGCACGTTGAAAGGGGCACTAATGAAAAGCACCGAGCGGCAAGAAGCACCGCGCAACTTAAAAGACTTTCAAGAGCTTGTAACCGTTAAGCAGGTTGCAGACTGCTTGCAAATCTCAAAGGGCACTGTTTACAACCTTGTTAAAGATAGGCAGCTGTCGGCGGTAAGGATTCGCGGAAATATGATTCGTCTTAACCGCGACCAAGTGTGTCAATATTTCGGTTTATAACGGGCGGCGGCTATGGGCGATGAACTTAACAAAGCAGGTGAAGCATGTGCGGCGCGGGCACTTTCCAACTGCCCCATATCATAGGTTAAGCATGAAGCCGCTAACGCTGGGAACCCCTATCTTAATCAACTTATTTCAGTCGGTGGAATGGAGTCCTACGGGCGTTATTGGCGGCTTGTTGAACTGCTTTCGAACACGACCACACACGCCATACCGCGCGAGGGTGAACAGGGTTATAGGGGCTTTCAGCTCGGTTTGCACTTCAACTGCCCCGAGGAATACGAAGCCTTTATAGCAACGCTAATAGACCTTGAACTTGTAACTGTCGGCAGCAGCGGGCGGCGTGGTATGCCACTTGTTGATGAATCGGCGCTTGCGATAGGAAAAGCCCGACTAAACGGTAGCAAAGGCGGCAGGACGGCAGCACGTAACCGCCAACGTTAAAACGGACAAATGGAGCGATTCGAAATGAATAGAAGCCTACTTGACGATTCAATCATGCAATGTTCAATCAACAACCGAAACGATGAGCGCGAATCATGCTTTGACGCTTTCAGCACTTGCGAGACGTGCTTTCGTGAAGAAATGAGCCTTGCAAATCAAGCCTTTAGCGATTTGGCACGCTTGCCAAGTGATTTAGATTTGTGCGAGCCGTTGCACCGAGACGAAAGACGCGTACAGGACGCAAATGTCCAGTTTTGCCAAATCCTCGAAGCGCTCGACATAGGCAACGCGGCAGAGCTTGCAGACGCTTTAAGCATCGACATAGGGATTTGCAAACGCGTTTATAACAATCCCTTGCTATGCAATGGAAAGGAACGCGCCCTCATATTGCAAGGGCTTGACGATTCAAGTTCACCTTTTCTTGATGTTTGGAGTACCGAATACAGGAATGGTGAATCTGTAGGCGAAGCGTTAGCAGCGTGGACGCGTGAGAACTTCAATACGCCGTATCAGTTCTATAAGCAGGCGCAAGAGTTTGAGTTGAAAAGCTATCTCATTGGAATTGTCGGGAAGCTCAACGACCGCGAGCGATTCGGTCTGCTTGCGCCAAGTCTCGAACGGGCGATTAAAGAAGCGGCGGCGATAGCACTTGAGGACACGCCAACAGGCGAACCAGCTATAGAGCAGATTAACGCTTGCATTGCATCGCTCAACCACGCCAAGGAACAGCTGCTTGATTCTTTCAGTGTTTTAGTTGAAGCGCGAAAGCAATAAATCGTGACGGGAAACACGGGCGCGGCGGGCGGCGTGCGATTTGTTATAGCCCTATGCGACCGCAAACACCGTTCGAGTTTATCAGCGTATCAGCGGCAGTTTGGCAATATAGCGACAAAGACTCTGGCATTTGAGCGTGTCCCAAAAGCACACGTTAAGAGACGGCGATAAGCAACCGAGAACAAAGCAAAAAACAGGCGCTTTAACCGTCTCTTTAACTATCTCTTTATTATTGTCCCGAAATGCTTTAGACTTTTAGATACACCTACAAAGGGGGCAAGTAATGATATTTGGATATGCACGCGTTAGCACCAAAGAACAGAACCTAGACCGACAGCTAGACCAGTTGGCTAAACGTGGCGTTGATAAGATTTTTAGCGACAAAATCAGCGGCGTTAAGGAAAGCCGCCCCGAACTCGACAAAATGCTTGGACAGTTAAGGAGGGGCGATACTGTTGTAGTTTGCAGTTATGACCGCTTGGCGCGAAGCAGCAAGCAACTATTCAGCCTTGCCGAGCGCTTCGAGGAAAACGGCGTTTCGCTTGTATCCATCAAAGAGGGCACCGATACCAGCACCCCACAAGGACGTTTCTTCTTTGCAATGTGCGCGGCTATGGCACAGTTTGAACGCGAACTGATTAAGGAAAGACAAGCAGAGGGCATCGCGGCGGCAAAAGCACGCGGGCGGCAGTTTGGCAGACCCGCCACAGACCCCGACAAGATGGATACCGCCATAAGGCTATACAAAGACGGCGGCATTTCCGTTAAGGAGATATGCGAGCGCACAGGCGTAAGCCGCGCTCCGCTTTATAGGGAACTCAAGAAAAAGGGCATCGAGCGATAGCACCGCCTGCTACAACGCTGCTACAATCAATTCGCCCATAGCCGAACAGGCTAACGAAAAAGAGCGCTTGCCATTCAGTTGGCGGGCGCTCTTTTTCGTTGTTGTATGGCGATATTTGCCGCTTTGACCAATTCGCACGTACCCAATAAGCGGCAGGGGCAAGAAAGCCGCTTGCAATGCCACCACAGAGCCGCAAAACAGCAATAGCGGGCGGCGGGCTTTAACCAAGTTGGCGCTTTTAATTAAAAGACGGGCGAAATACCCCCAACTCGGCGTAAAGGTTAAAGTTTCTAAATATATCGGTCTTATTCTTCTAAAAGAAGACCACCCCCGTCTGAAAAACCCTAACACGCAGTAATTTATCTCCCGTCATTGGTGCCCTATGGCTATAGCCCTACTTGAACATGGGGGGGGATACCCCAGTAGCAAACTAGCGGACTATTAGCGTGGCTCGAATTGAGTTTAGTTTGCAGTGTCATTTGCTACAAAGTCTGCTATAACGCTGCTACAAATATAAGATATAAAAGAAAGCAGCCCAGAGGAACAATGCCTTTGAGCTGCTAAAAGTCCTTGGTCGCGGGGGCAGGATTTGAACCTACGACCTCCGGGTTATGAGGGCGGGGCGGCTCTTTCTCTGTAGAACCTATTATACGTTTACGCAGGTAAATAGCTGTATCATGCATTTATTATCGAGCATTTTTATCTGCTCATTATCTGCTCATATCATCATTCTGAGCATATTCTGATCGGATTCCGCCGCCATATTTGAACAGCTTTAATATCACCCCTGCTGATTAACAAACAACCAATACGCAAGTCTGCAAATGACACCTATGACGGAAATGACAGCTTCAATGGGATATGCCCGACGCCGTCACGCTTTCGCGGTTTTGGCAATGAACAGGCCCTTGCCACACGAGTCGCCCGCTTTTGCTTCGATTAGCCCGGCGGGGTCGTTCCAGCAGGCACCACGATCGGCATCTAGGGGAGATACGCCCCAGTAAGCGCAGTTGTAGCATTTTCTAGCGCCGTCATTAGGCTGCAAGATGTCACCGAGCTCGTTAGCCGCCCTTCGCTGCCACTCATCGTTTGTATGAGTGTAGATATCGAAGGCCTGATCGTTCTTGTGACCGCTCATGCTCTTCGCGGTCCGCCGGTCCACTCCACAGTCGCGGCTCAACAAGGTCACGTATGTATGCCTAAACCCATGAAACTCGAAGTCGTCGGGTATCGGATACTCGAGCCTTGCCGAATCGAACCAACGCGTGAAAGACCGCTGAAGGATGTGCTTTGCGTTTCTGCTGTTTACAATGGGTGCGCCTTCGCTCCAGCGAAGGCCGAGGTTGTCCGAGTAAATGCGCCTTTGGATCTTCTGCCACTCATCGAGGACCGGTATGAGCGGCATCGGGACAGGGACTCTCCTGTTGTCTTCGTTCTTCGTCGACTTGTACGTCTGCTTCTCTTTGTTCAGCGCTTTAGTTACAGACAGCACGCCGCCTTCATAATCTTGCCAGGTCAACGCGAGCATCTCGGAAAGTCTAAGCCCGCAGTTCAGCGCAAGCAGCACGCCAATGGCATGTGCCTCCAGGGGGCGACTCGTTATGTAGTTAAATAGCGCCTGGGCTTGAAATAAAGTGAGTGCGACCTTCTCCTTGGTATCCCTTTTGGGAGCGTCAATCGAATCGCAGGGGTTCTTGTCGATATAGCCCCGCTCGACGGCGTCCTTGAGCAGCTGCCGCAGAAACGCATGACTTTTCTCAATCGTCGTTCCGGAGTAGACCCTGCCGGCAAGGTTATCGTCCCCCGGACTCCCCATGCAGGCATATGCCTCATCGATGACGAAGGGCGTCACCCGCCTCAGAGGCAGATCGCCGAGGTACGGCCGGAGTCTTGCCCAGGCCTCGCGGTTGCTTTCGATGGTCCTCTCCTGGACTTTTCGCCGTCTCTCCCGCATCGCGATATAGGACATGGCGAATCCATCGAGCGTTAGGACGTCACCCTCGGAATGTCCTTTTGCCCTGCGTCTCCACTCGGGTACGTCTTGCGGAAGGCCCCCGTGATAAACGTAGTCGTTGATGGCTTTGATCAGCGCGATGGCCTCGGCCTCCGAAGCGACCTCTTCGCGATATTCGTCGTATCGCTTCTTGCGCTCATTCCAGCCGAGCGGGTACTTTACCTGCCAAGAGCTACCAACCGTCCTAGGAGCGTAACTACCCTTGTTGCGGGGCACCGTCGCCATGCTACCGCACCTCTAGTGAAGAAAGATGGTTGCCACGCCGGTGGCGGCAAGCGCGAGCGCCGCGAACGGAAGCCCGAAACCGATCGACGACATAGCCAAGTCGCGCCAAGACGCCTCGACCATCGAGCCCCGATCCCCGAGCTTCCTGCGGACCACTTGATACAGCATGGTTGCGGTGGCGACCGCCAGCCACACCGCGCCCGCGATGATAAACGGATTCATCTAGAGCCCCGCCTTTCGATTCGAATACTGCGTCCTGCACGACGGGGAACAGAACTCGCGCCTCTTCCCCCTGGTTTTGACCAAAATGCCGTTTCCGCAATTTTTGCACGTCGTGGGGACACAGCCGTATCGGTAGAAGATAGCCCCGAACATCGCCGCCGCCGTCGAGTGGAAATGGTATCTGGGCACCGGCACATCATCGAAGATCGAAGGCCCGCCTACAGACCACCCAAGTTGATCGCCGTCCTTCGTCGTCAGCCCGGCCAGCATTTCGGCAACGGACTCCACGAAGGCAATGGCCTCGTCTCTCTGGGTACCCCCGTCATCGATACCGAGATACAGCTGGGTCTTTTCGACCTCCGGCTTCCAGCCGATGTCGAAAAACGGTGCGCCCTCGCCGGTCTTTATCTGCGCGGTTATCAGAACCGCGTTGGGGACCGATCCGAAAAGAACCTTACTCTTTCTCGGCCTAAGATCGAGGATGCGCGTCTCGAGCGGATTAATGACCATATAGGAAAAGACGTTCTTGAACCACTTGGTCGAGTAGTTGAGAGTCATATCGAAGGAGGAATTGTGCTGGAATGGCAGGACGTAATAGGAGTCCTTGAGCTCCCCAGTAATCCACCAGCGACGTTTCTTTTCGAAGCGCTTGAACCCGCTTTTCTCAAGGACGTTCTCATGCCCCGACATGATGTTTGCGATCAACCTGAGCAGAACCGAACCTAGATTTCGGCATAGGACGACATCCCTCAAGGGTTCAATCACAACGACGCAGTCGGGATCTTCTTCCTGCCATTTCTTCAACTCGTCAAGGCCGTTGGACTCAATAAGTCCATGACGATTGAGGTCGCGAGTAATGGAGGCCTGAGAGGGATAGAGTGACGAAGCGCTGCCCGTCGTAGACATCCCCTCAAGGCACAGCTGGAGATAGAGGAAGTCTTCGTCACAACGCGTGAAACCACGCTCGCCGCCGACGGACTCCTCCACGACCTCGATGGCCTCGTCGATAGACAGCCGCCTATTCTCCTCTTTATAGATGCTGCGGTCGATGAGGGGACCAGAATCCGAAATGGCCGTGACGAGCTCGTCGAGAGTGCCCCAGCGCATGAGGCGCTCCGCAAGTTCGAAGTCCATTGGAGCCGACTTCTCCGCCGCCTCAACCCCACGAACCACCTCGACCAGGGAGTGGAATCCGGTGCTTCGGTTCCTCGCGATGAATACTTTTCTAGCCATTACTTAATCAACTTTCTAAATAAAGCTTTATAGCGATGTTGGTTTCAACTTTAGCCTTTATCTATGTCTCATTTCAATTTGGTTTTTGTTTTTCTTAGTTTCTCTTTGTTAATAGTGTACAATGGAATTAACGATAAGAGAGGAGGTATATATGGACAAGCTCCTGTCTCTCGCTGAGGCCAGCGAGATTATGAATGTGAGCTATTCCAAGGCTCAAAAGCTCGCCAAGGCCGGTGAGCTTCCGTTTCGTAAGCTCGGAAAGACGTGGTACATCGCCCGCTCCGCGCTCTACCGCGAGCTCGGGCTAAAAGAGCCCGACGACCGAAAGGAGATGGCCGGCGTTGGCTAGCCTGAAAAAGAAAAACGGGTGCCCTCCCGCCAAGAAGCAGCACCCGTCCGCGGTACATAAACCGCATGGTCCATATTACATGCTCCATGCGGCCCATATCTACAAGGAGCACAAATGGACTATTCCGCCTACTTTGAGCACGCCGAGCGCGTAGCGCGCACGCTGGAGGCCCACGGTCTCCCGCGCAATCCTACCGATGAGGACATTCTCGGATTCGCTATCGAACAGGCGGACCGCATCGACGCGCTCTGCACAGCCCTCGGCGTCGAGATCGTCACCGACTATCGCGGCCGCTGTCGCGTCATCCGCGCGGAGGCGGTCTAGATGCCCGGTGAGCTCGAGGTGCGCAGCGCGCAGGACCTCCTCGAAAGCCCCCTTGCAAGCGTAACCTGGCTCGTTGAGGAGCTCATCCCGACCGGTCTCGTGGTGCTCGCCGGCACCCCCAAAGTCGGTAAGAGCTGGTTCTGCCTTTGGCTGGCCATCTGCGTCAGTACTGGACGGGCATTCCTCGATCACGCCACCGAGCGCGCAGGGGTGCTCTATCTCTGCCTTGAGGATACCTTCGGGCGCATCCAAAACCGCTTATTCCACCTCGTTGACGTCGCCAACGACGACCTAAAATTCGCCATCGTAGCCGACAAACTCAACAACGGACTTACCGTTCAGCTGGAGCGCTTCGTTTCCGCCCAGCCGACGACACGGCTCGTCATCATCGATACGCTGCAAAAGGTCAGGGTTGCAACCGGAGACAGCGTGTATGCATCCGACTATCAGGATATAGGCCTGCTCAAGGCCTTTGCAGACAAAAACGGCCTGTGCATCTTGCTTGTTCATCACACTCGCAAAATGGGCGACGAGGCTAACATCTTCAATACGATCAGCGGCTCGAACGGCATCCTCGGAGCAGCAGATGAATGTCTGTTGCTATCTAAAGACGCGATGTTCGACGGAAAAGCGACCCTCTCCATCACTGGACGCGACGTCGACCTAGCCGAATATAAACTCGCGTTCAACGACTGTCGATGGCAACTTGTTGAGCAAACCAGCCGCGAGGAGTTGCGCGAGCGCGAGGTCCCGAGCTGCGTCATGTCTGTCCTCGATTTCATGGCAACGAGGCCCGGAGCATGGGAGGGCACCGCGACACAGCTCATCGCGGACGCGGCGCTCGACGACGCCACCCCCGCGGTACTCGCAAAGCGGCTTAACGAGCACCGCACCTTCCTTGCCGAGCGCGGCGTCGAGTATGGCTTCCGCCGCACGGCAACGGCACGCCTGATAACCCTCACCCAAGCCCACAACCAAAACTAACTGACCGGTGGGACCGACCGTCCGGTCCCATCATCCCATCGAAAGGAACCCTCATGGAGTTCAAGTCCCTCAAGCTGTCGGGCAACCGATTCGAGATCGCCCCGAAGTTCACCATCGAGCTCAACCCCGAGGAGGCCGGCAAGAGGAGCCACGTTTTCTTCGTCTGGCCGTTTTCGCCGGAAGCCTATCCCGATATCCCCTCGCTCGACTCCGTCATCCAGGAGGAGGTCCCCGGCACGCTCTTCGCATACCACTGCGACAATCCCGATCTCCCCGTCGTTTCATACCGCGGCGTCCCCGTGACGCGCGAGCACCTTACCGAGCTTGAAGCCTCCTATCTCGACCTCCAGTCCCTTGTGTTCGACGCCCGATCCACTACACCCTACACTGAGGCACCGTTCGCGTTCGCGTTCGCCCTCTGCGACAGCACGGGGAACGCCCATCGCGTCGGCATCTCCCATGCTTTCATCCCTGCCGGAATGGCGGACGATGAGTAGCCCCCAGCGTTCGGGACGCATCTATGTCAGGGTCTCCTCGCAGGAGCGCGCCGCCATCGAGCGGCGCGCCGCCGCCGCGGGCCTTAACATGAGCGATTATCTGCGTCGACGTGCTCTTGTCGATGGCGATCGCCCCGTTATCTCCACCGATCCCGAAACGTTGAAACTCCTGTACCGGGACCTCCGACTTGCCGGATCGAACCTGAATCAGTTAACGCATGAGGTCCACATCACGCATGACCCCGGCCGAATCTCCCCGTTCCTCAACGCCGCGCTCACAAGGGTCGGAAGCACCGCGGAGGCCGTCTCGTCCTTCCTTGCCGACGCCCGAAACGTTTAGGGAGGGCGCAACCGTGAACAATCTCAAGTTCAACGCAATTCTATCGGCCGCGTTCGCCACCGTGCTTACCGTCGCCTGCTATCCCCTCGCAGCGCCCGTTGTCGGATGCATCGCCGCTTCGCTTCCCGTCAACTGGGTGGCCTGGCTCGACGCCATCGGTTTCGACATGTGGTCGGCCTTCTGGCTTTCCGGGGCATGGCTCGGTCACATTCCGTTCATGTTCGCAGCGTTCTGTCTCCTGTTTCTCGTTCTCCTCGGCTATACGGTCGCAAAGGACGCCGAACGCAACCGGAACGTCGACGAAGGTATCTACGGCGACGCCCACGTCGTCCGGGGCGCAGTGGAACTCAACCGCCGCAACGATTTCTGGGACGGGTCCGGCGCGCCGGCCAGAGCGGGTTTCGTGCTCGGCGCGACCAAGGGCGGATACTGGTTCGACTCGTCCGTTCCGCACGCGATCAGCATTGGAAAAACGGGGTCTGGTAAGTCACAATTCCAAGTCCTGGAAGATATGCATATGTTCCTGGCAGCCGGTTGGAACGTCGTCTCCACCGGAAAGCCCGAGATCCTTGAGCTCACCGCCGACAAGGCGAGGGAGCTCGGCTACGAGACCATTGTCCTCGACCTGACCGGCTATCCCGGTGCCAGCTCGTACAACCCCATCGGACTTGTCGCCGACGCCGTCGAGGCGGGCGACATTGACGGGGCCGTGAGGACGGCCCGGCAGGTTGCCGTCGACCTCATCCCAATCGGCGGGGAGAAGAACACGTATTTCCCCAAGGCAGCGCGCAACATGCTCGCCGCCTGCATCCTCGTCGTCTGCACGGCCGACATCCCCCGCAGGCAGAAGAACCTCGCGAGCGTCGCCGCGCTTGTGGAGCGCGGGACCGCCGGCGACGACCCGAAGGACCCCTCGGCCCCGCTTAAGGACTACATCCGCGAGCTCGGGCCGTCGCACCCGGCGTTCTCGCCGGCGTCCGACCTCCTCGGTGACGGCGGCGCGACGACGGCCGGCAAGAACGTCGTCTCGACCCTCAAGGAGGCACTGAGCATCTTCTCGGACGGAGCGCTCCGCGCCGTGACTTCCGAGAGCAGCGTCTCCATTCGCGACCTCATCGAGAGGAAGACGGCGGTCTACATCGAGATGCTCGACGAGGGAGACCCGTACGGGGTCGTCTACACCTGCTTCCTGAACCAGTGGTGGCAGGTGGCGCAGCGGGCGTGCAAGGGAAACGGGGGCCGCATGCCACACGAGACAGCGCTCGTGCTCGACGAAATCGGCAACCTCAACGTCAAGGTCGCGTGTCTGCCGGCCATCGCGACGCTCGGACGGTCGATGGGAATACGCGAGCAAATCTTCGTTCAAAATCTCAAAGAATTGAATGCCTACAACGACCCAGGCGACGGCGGGGCCGGTCGCGACAAGCTGATCGGCTCCATCGGCATCAAGGTCGCTCTGTCTCTCTCCGAGCCAGAGGACTTCAAGTTCTTCACGGCACTCGCGGGAAAGCGGACCGTGCGCTCGATGGGAACGTCTAGCCAGAAAGGCGCAGGGCGCTCCTCATCTGGCACGAGCTACAACGAGGCGGCCGTTCCCCTGATAAACGAATGGGAGTGGCAGAACCGCATCCCCATCCGCGACGGCCTCATCGCGATCAAGGGCGGGGAGAACTCGAAGCCCGGACGTGAGGGCGTCTTCGAATTCCCGCTCGACTACGCCAACAGGACGCCCGCCGGCCCGTTCTTCGGGCTCGGGGACGAGGAGGCCGAGCGCGAGAAACGGGCCGCGTACTACGCCCGCGCGAGAGCCGCCGCAGAAGGCGACGCATATGAAGCCCCCGCCCCGTGGTGTCCCGAGTTCGACGCCGATGGCGACGCATCCGGTGAAGAAGAGACCGCCCTGAACGATCCCGCCAAGGCCGACGAGGACAACGCGGCGTTCATGGACGAGTGGGCGGCCTGGAACGAATAGGAAGTGGATGGATATGACCGCAATCAAGCAGGTGGCGATCACAGGCACGCAGCATATGAAGAGCTTATCGGGTTATCTGGACAACACGAATAGCAAACACGACGTGCTCGACTTCGACTCCCGGAACCTCGGCGACCCGGCGAACTGGTCCCGCGAGATGGAGCGCACGCGCGCGGCCTACGGGCACAACGAGCCCGGGCGAAAGGGCTCGAAATGCACCTACTGCTATCACCAGATCATCGCGTTCAACCCCGACGAGTGCGACGTCAACGGGGGAAGGATGTCCGAGGGCGACTGCATGGAGTTCGCACGCGAGTGGGTCGAGCGCTACTACCCGAACCAGGAGGCGGCGTGGGCACTCCACCTAGAGCACTCGAGGGACGGGACCGACCGTTACGCCGTGCATATCGCCGTCAACCGGACTGACCTCTCGACCGGAAAGCGCCTCAACGACGGCAGGGCGTCTCGCCAGAGGACCCTCCACGCGGCGAGGATGCGCGAGATGGACGGGCGCTGGGGGCTCTCCCAGCTTGAGCGCGGGACGCGCAACAGTCGCGTCCACGCCCGGCAGGAGTCGAGGGGCGAGCAGCGGGCCCGCGAGATCGGCTCGAAGGCCGACCCGGGCTTCGAAACCGACCAGGACCACGTTCGCCGGGTCGTTCGCGAAAGCGTCCGCGAGGTCGCCTCATCAGACGCGTCGAACAAAATGCGCGCCCTCAACGAGTCGCTTGAGCGGAGGGGTGTTCATATGCGCCTCAGCCGTGACCGGAATCTCAAGGAAAGGGACCTGGTCTTCGAGTACCGACCGACATACGATCGAAGGGACGCGCACGGGCGCGCCCTCAGGAAGGCGGCGATCAGCGGGCGAAAGCTCGGTCGTGGCTTCACGAGGGGCGGCATACAGCACGCGCTCGGGATCGGCATGGCGACCTACCGCATGATGGAGCGGGCGATGGACGACGGCCGGGAAGACGAGATGTGATACGTATAGGACGCGCCGCGTGCACATCTCGAAGAGGGGCTGCGGCCCCCCTTCCCGTCTCCCGGGACCGGGACGCAACAGGCGTCCCGCAAGCTCGGGGGACGTGCCCCGCAGGGCAAGATATCCGTGCGTGCACGGCGGCCGAAAGACGCCGTGTACGCACGGATACACATCTTGCATCGACCGGCAGCCGCATGTCGGCCCCGTCCGACGAGACTGCGTCGAGGTGAGCCCCGGCTGAGCCGCGCGCAGGGGGACGCGACCCTGGGGAGCATCCCCCGTACGCACGGCGACCCGGGGCGAGAGGCCCCGGCCGGTGACCACGGCGGAATGATGGCGACCTCTGGGAGCCATCGAATGCAGCCGTTCACCGTCCGGGGCCGGCGTGAGCGGAGGCGTACGAAACGCGACCCTGGGGAGCGTTGCCAGGGAGCCGCAGCGAGAGCGGCGCGGAACGCGGCGCGGGCGTCCCCGCACCCCGGCGGGGACGCATCGGCCGAAAGGCCGATCCGGCGGGACACGGTGACGCCCGAAGGCATGTGTCCGCCGTGCCGTCATTCCCGTCATGCCCGTCATACGGGTCCCAAGGGGCCTAGGCCCTTTGGCGCGCAGGGGTCCGGGGATGGCGCGGTCCATCCCCAGGAAACGCCGCGAGGGGCACGCCGTCGCCGGCATGCCCGTGCGGGTGGCGGCCGTGGCTATTCCGCCCCGGTCGCGTAGACCGTCCGGCCCGTCTCGCAGTCGATGGTCTCGGCATCCCCGAAACCGACCCGGACGGCCGCCCATCCGCCGGTGCCCGCCAGCGCGTCGGCCTCGGACCTCGCGGCGGCGATGAGGCGCTCGAGCTCGGCCGAGCCCGCCGGCGCGGTCCCCGCCTCGAACGCCCCACCGTCGCCGCCCGACTCGTACTCGACGACGACCGTCGAGCCGAGCGCCTCCTCGAGGGTCTCGGTCAGGCCGCCCATGCCGTCGAGGGCGTGCCCGGCGACCGTGGCCAGCGGGTAGCGGGCCATCCCGGACGCCGCCGAGCGGCCAGACATCCGGAGTATGCCGGCGGCCACGAGTGCCTCGAGGAGCGCCGCGGGCACGTCGGCGTCGATGGCGATGTTGCCCCGCCCGCGGCACCACTCGGCCGCAGCCGGCACGCTCGCCGTGAGCACGCCCCACTCGGCCATGTAGCCGTCGGAGCGCGGGTCCGTGGCGTCGAGGAGGAGGACGGCCAGGCCGCCGCCCGCGTACTCCCCGGCCACGAGGGCGAGGCGGACCGCCTCGCCCATGGAGTCGAACTCGACCGTGACCATGCGGCTACCTCCTCCTGACGGCGCTGAGCGGCTTCGGGGAGAAGTGCTCGTCGCGCTCGACGGCGGCGAACCCCATCTGGCGGTTCAGTTCGGCCATCTCCTTGATGCTGAAGTAGCCGAGCTCGTCGTCGTAGCCCTCGACGAGGCCGAACGCCTCGTCCGTGCCGTCGAACTCGAGCAGCCACCAGTCCCATCCGTTCACGCACGAGAAGTAGTGGGCATAGACCGTGGGGTCCTCCGCCCCGTCCTGCCCATAGAGCCTTGGAGCCGTCTTGGCGATTTCCTCGGTCATCAGCTGCTGCATGTCTTCCTCCGTTCCGGGCAACCTGCCCTCAACATCTCGCCCCTGCGGGCAAAGCCGAATGGCGACGCCGCGCGTCGTCGTCGGCTTTGCTCCCTGCAAAGCCGCACCGGAGCGAAGGCGGGTCAAGGGAGGTCCATGACGACCTCCACCAACCGGAGCGGAGCGGAGGTTTGTGCGGGGTCTCATGGGCCCCCTTGACGCGGCGTAGCGGAGGTGCCACCCGGCCGCGAAGCCGTGGCCATACGACGGCGTATGCCGTAAAACGTAAAACGCTGTTTATGCTGGCCCGGACAGCACCTGCTATCATCGCCTTTCTCGCATAGAGAGGATTGTTTCGGCATGGAAGAACGTCATGTCACGACGGGGGACGGGCCGAGCGAAGCCGCCCAGCGGCTCATGGACGGTATCGGGGTATTCTCCGAGATCGAGGATTATGGCAGCAGGATTGAAGTCCTCGCCGAGGCCATGTCGGTCGGGATCAGGATCGCGGACTACGAACTGCTCGCGGCATGAGGCGCGCTCCTCGCGGCGACGAGGAACCGGAGCGAGTGGACCGGAGCTTGGCTCTAGCCGACGTCACCCTCTGCGTTCCGCATGACGACCCAACCCTCGTTCACCGGACGCGCGTGTCGGCAGGCGGTGCGGAAACGTCGTTCTTCGAGCGGGTGTTCTCGAACGCCCAGACCCACCATCGCAGGCGGTCATCTGCCCCGTGAATGGGGTCCTCCCTGTGGTAGTGCTCCAGCATGAGCTGAGTGGTCCAGCCGCCGAAGCGCACCGTGTAGACCGCCGTCTGCGCGTCGTGGATGACCGCGCCGAAGGGGTCTATTCGAATGATTTGGTCGATCGTGAAGCCGCGGCCGTCCGGCCAGCAGACACGGACAGGCACCGTCGTTCCGTCGGCGTTAGTGCGGGCGTAGACGTCTACGTACTGCTTATGGACGCGTCTGCCGGGCTTGTCGCCGTTGGCGCGAACGGTGATGCCGCCGCCGAAGTCCTTTGTGTGGCCCATCACTCGGGCATCACCGCCATGCCGCAACCGCGCTCGACGAACCAGTCGCCGTGCTCCCACCAGACCGTTTTGCGCCGCCTCGCGATGCAGACGTCGTAACGCACACAGAGGTTACCGAAGATGGCGCGACCGAACTCCTGGCGGGCGTAGATGCTCTCAACCTTCCAACTGCGGCCGTCCGGCCAGTGGATGGTGACGGGATCGGACGGGCCGTGGTCGGGGTCGTCCGCGCCGTTGGCGTCCACGGGGATGTAGATGCGTTGTGCATCGGTGGGTATACCGCAGGTTCCCGCAAGCGAGTGCTTTTTCATGATCATACGCGTACCCCCGAACATCCGTTTGCATTTCACGGGCTTCATTGTCGAACGAATGTTCTTGATTGTAAAGCGAACGTGGTGTGGGGGTTCGGTGTGCGGTGTCCGGACGGAGGGGCATGGATGTATCGCGTGGAAAGCGCCCGCGATCCGGAAGACCCGCGTCTTGGTATCATTTTGCCATCCTTGGGGAAGGAAGAATGCCATGACTCAGCTCTATGAGATAGACGGGTACCACTATATAGTCGACCTGACGCCCTATTTCGTTCTCGGCGTGCTGGCCATAGCCCTGGTCTGTGCAATCGCGGTCCTGGTTCACAGGATTCTGGCGAGCCCCTTTAGGTATCCCTACTACGTGGCCCGCTTCGATGTGTCTGGCAGGCGCAACGTGAGAATCGAGGACTACATCGACCGTCACCTGGTGGACCCGGCCGGTTGGGACGCCATCGTCGCCCATAGGGCATACATCCAGAACTGGAAGCACGAACAAGAAGAGTATCTGAAAACCTGCCGGCTCCGCAGCCGGCGCGAGCGTCAGTTCGCCGAGGCGGTCGACGATGACAGGGCCTTTAGGTTCATCACCTGCCGCGACCAGACGAGGTACAAGCAGGCCAACTACGTGAAGACGTCCTACAAGGTGTCGATGGATGATTCCGAGCTTGACGTGAACTGGGAGTGGATCGTCGAGCGCCGCATCCGCCTCGCCGCCATCAACGACGAGGCGACGCTCAGGGACTATCACGCCAAGAACCAGCGAAGGCTGATGACGAAGCAGCTGCGCGAGCAGATCGCCCGCCGGGACAACTACACCTGCCAGATATGCGGGAAATACATGCCGGACGGCGTGGGCCTGCACGTCGACCATATCGTGCCGGTCGCGAAGGGCGGCAAGACCGTTCCATCCAACCTGCAGGTGCTCTGCTCGAAATGCAACGGGCGGAAGGGCGCGCGGTAGCGGCGCGTTGCAGACACGCGCTATTCGTCGAAGAAATCGGTGTCAACGGCCTTGATCTCGTAGACCTGTCTCGTGCTCACGCCGACGCCGTAGTCGATCATGAGGCCGGCGAGCGCGGGGCCGTCGACGAGCACGACCGTCTGCCCCAGGAGGCCCTCAGCATATTTGCGGGCATCCTTGGAGAAGCGAGCCGTGGTGATGAAAAGGCCCTTCGATACGCCCTTTCCGGAAAGCGCCCCGACGAATGCCTGAACCTCCGGCCGTCCGACCGTCCTTTGCGGATCCCACCGCTTAGCCTGGTAGCAGATGGTTCCAAATCCGAGTCGGTCCTCACGGACGACGCCGTCTATCCCCTCGTCACCACTCTTTTTGGTGACGTCGGCACGGGAGTCCAGGCTCTCGCCGTAACCCATCGCCACGAGCAGCTTTCCGACCAGGTGCTCGAAGAAATACGGATCTTTTCCCATGATGATCGAAATGAGGTCGTCGGCGAGCGCGTCGCGAATCTCGCCGTAGGCAGACTCCATCGCCTCCTGAGGGGACTCCTGGTCCTCCAGCGTCGAAACGCCCTCGGGCTCTGAAGCGTTTTTGGCCTTGCTTGCGGCCTGATAGCCGTCTTTCCACTTCTTGAATGCCGTGCAGTTCTCATAGAGACCCTTGGCTGTAATGGGTCCGGGATAATCAGAGAGGTACGTCCTGCCGGCATCGGTGATACGGTAGGTTCCCTTCTTCTCGCCGTATTCCAGAAGCTTAGCCTTCTCCAAATCGGTGATACCCCAGTACACGCGGTTGTAGAGTCTCGACTGGCCGCTCTTGAGACGCTCGGCCCGTTCGTCATCGGTCATGTCGAATTCGATCGCCACGGCATCCTGGAGGTCGGTGCCTGCCAGATATCCATCGACATGCGCCAGCGCTTCAAGGATGGGCCGCATGGTCTCATGCCATTTGGGCATCGTCATCACTCGTCATCCCCTTCATTTCGGCAAAATCAGTAAAAGAATCAACCGCCGCTGCGGTCAAGGGACCTGTCGCCTGCGGCAATGACCTGAGCTCCCCTGCAAGTCTCCTCGACCCGCCCTTGAGGCTGACGAACGTGAGGCCTCCCGAGATGAACCCGCCGACGACCGGAACGACTTTGCTCACCGCGTCGCCGAAACTGCTTTTGGTGATCTTGACGCCGATCCCGGCAAGGACCTTTTTGATAATCGGGTAGTAACTTGTCTGCATAAGCGCCTTGTTGGCGACCTTCTTGGCCACATTGGCCTGAACCGTTTTGGAAAACGCCGTCAAGGCGGAGTTGGCACCGCTCACGCCGGCCATCACGGCCAGGAGAAGGGCGAAGGCCGCCAAGGTCTCATCGTCCATCTCGTCGCAATCGTCGATAAATGACTGCCAGCCGTAGAGATACGCCAGCTTCTGCATGATTCGAAAGGCGTGGACATAGTACTGCGTCACGTCCGCCGGGATCGTTCCGAGCATCGCGAGCCCGCCGGGCAATCCCGCGGAGAACGAAAGGACGGTCGATTTCTTCGTCTCGAAATCAATGACGTCCCTCGCGATGGAGTCGACAAGGTCAGAATCCATCCCGGCGGCGGCTGGGCTCGTTGAAATCGCGAGCTCTACCTGCTCGTCCGCAACGCCCCGCTTACGAAACTCTGAGCGGAGGAAATGGTCGCGCTCGATTGCCACGCCTTTCAGCCTCATAACCTTCTTGAGGAAGGCGATGGCATATCTTTGGGCTTCCTCCTCCTGTCGATCGGCCTCGGCCCTTAGATCTCCAATGCTCCCCTTCACGGAATCGGGTTCGGATGGTATCGTCTCCCCCTTCGGCTTTATGACGTTCCCCTTCACGCTACTCACCGACCTTCTCGGCATAAAGCTTGAATAGATGCGAAACAACCCTCTCTTCATCTCCGCCAAAATCAACGCCATAGGCAGATTCGACAGCAGCATCGAGCCGTGTATGAGCCTTCATGAGATCGGAGAAGAAGAGGGCTTTATCGGGGCTATACATGTCGGCAAGAGTTGCCCCGCGTTGAGCGTTTCTCGCCTCAAGCACATCCCTAGCACACTGGCGTATCTCATCCTTCTGACTCGCAGATGGAGAAGGCCAGACAAAATTGTTATAGACGATAGTGTTCGAGTATTGATAATCGCTCTTTAAGCGTCCAGCAACCTGCCTCATCCATGCGTTGTGAAACTGACTTGAGATGATTCCAAAATCATACAAATCCGCCTCTTCGACAAAAAAGAGCTTGTTTCCAGGAATAGTGCCGTTGGTTATGAATCCGACCGGAATGTATTTCCTCCGTCCGGAAGACACCTGTGGAACGGCCAGGAATGCGCCATCGGCAGGCGCTTTAACCTCATCGAACTCCCACGGGGCACAGGCTCTCTTTTGCGTGCCAGAACGCGGAGAAGCCAACCTTAGTTTGCGGATTTCATCGAACCGATCCCTTATTTCTTTGGGAAGTTTGGATAGCTCGGCTCCCGATAGTCCAGCAAACCACAAGCAATACCTGTTAATGCCCTTGATAAACTCAGATCCCATTGAAAATGGCCTAATGTACTGTTCGAGAGCAGGATATGAAGTCAGTAAACGATGTGCCTCAGCCTCATCGAGGGTTAAAAATCCCCAATCACCAGCGCCGCCACCTCGCGACATCTTCGGAACAGAGCAGAGGGGCTGCCTTCGCTTTTCGACAAAGACGTCCGGAGCATTCGAGAGGTAGCCGTTGATGTTGTCCGCTTTTGTTGCACCCGTTGAGCTAAACAGTAGAGGTTGCATATCGGGACTTTTAGAAAATCCGACAATGACAACATGGACATTCGCTTTATCAGATGCTTGGGAATCCCAAACGAACGTTTTATAGGCGAAATCGATATGAACGCCATTGTCGAACAGGGGCTTCCACAGGGGCTCAACCTGCTGTCCCTGACAGATAGAGTTAGTTGAAACGAATGCACATCGAACACGATGCCCATCCATATATTCAGCCGCTTTCTTATGCCAGCATGCAACATAGTCGAGCAAACCAGCGGATTTGCCAAAAATCGCCTTCCTATCTTCCTTTTGAGCGTCTTCAAGGCGCGAACTGCCTATAAAAGGAGGATTTCCGAGCACATAATCGACCTCATCCGCTGATACGACGTCATTCCAGTCGATACGAAGGGCATTCGCGTTAACGATGCCCTCATAGTCCGTGAGCGGAAGTTCCTGGTAGACGCGCTGCGTCACTTTTGCGGTGTCAGCGTCCGCCTGCTTCTCGGCGATCCAGAGAGCCGTGCGGGCAACGCAGCAAGCGAAATCCTCCAGCTCAATACCATGGAAGTTCTTTAGGTTGACCAGCACGTCGCGATCGCCGGAATCCTCAAAGCTGAATGACGTCTGCTCACCCTGGAGCTCGAAGAGGATGCGGTTCTCCAGCTGCCTCAGGCACAGGTAGCTCTCCGTCAGGAAGTTGCCTGACCCGGCAGCCGGGTCGAGGATAGAGACGCTACCGATTTTTTCATGCAGGTCCCTGAGCGCACGGGTCCTCGCACCGCCCGCGACGGGCTTAGCACGGGCCTCCTCGAACTCAGCCTTAAGGCCGTCGAGGAAGAGCGGGTCTATGACCTTGTGGATGTTTTCGGGGCTCGTGAAATGCTGGCCGTTTGCGCGGCGGTGGTCGTGGGACAGAGCGCCCTCGAAGATGGAGCCGAAAACCGTGGGGCTCACGCCCGACCAATCAAACTCCTGGCACCCCTCGACGACGAGCGTATGGCGGAAGTTCTCGGACAGGGGCGGAATCTCCGTCTTCTCCCGGAAGAGGCCGCCGTTCATGTAGGGCAGTTTCTTCAGCCAGGGCTCGGCATACTTATCGCGTTCCTCGTCCTTGGTGTCGAGCCAAACGAAAAGGTCCTTGAGGCCGCGCCTGAGATCGCCTGCCGAGAAGTGGGCGACGTAGTCGCGGAAAGCGTTGGGGGCCACGAGTCCCGAGTCCTCGCAGAACATGAGGAACATGAGACGCGTCATGAGCACGGAGAGCGCATGGTGATTCTCGGGCGTGTCGGGATCATCAAACGCCTCGGCAACCTGATCATGGAGTTTCGACATGATCTTGCCGGCCTCGACGGAAACGGCGCGGGAGATCGTGGCCGGGGCCTCCGCCCCGCCCTTGAGGAACTGAATGGCCGCGAGGTTCTTGGGGAGCTCGGCGAGCGGCAACCTGAAGAGAGGCTCCCGGCATAGCGAGTCCCGCTCGCGGTCGAAGACCCAAAACTCGGCAAAATTGCAAGCGATGATGTAGCGCGGCTGTTGGGAGAGGGGCATGCCCTGAGCGTAGGCGTTGCCCTGCTTCGCGGGCGTCACCTTGCGGCCCTGGCGCGTCTCCTCCTTGGCGAGATCGATTCCCAGCGACTTTTGCTCGACAAGGGTTTTGGCCGACGGTATGAAGACGTCGATATACCCATCGTGCGTGCTCGCATCGGTGGAAACGGGCTTCTCGAACTCAAGTCTCGAGACCGCATCCTCAACACCCAGGACATTCTGATAGAAGTCGATCCAGAACCGTTGCGTGTCCTGGTTCTCATTTCCCTTGTTCGCCCACCTGCTTGCAAAAGCTTCTGCATCGGCTTTCTTTCCTGGCATACGGACCCTCACTTGATAGCCTTTTCCACTGAGAAAGATTCTACGGGTTCTTCACTTCTATTTAGCTGGTTTTAGTTTTATTGGCATCTGTTTTGCCTTGGCGGTCGTTGCAATCTGCTCATATTCCGCTCAGGAGTCCTCGCTGCATTGTCAAGATAAAAGAAAACAGCTCAGAGGAACAATACCTCTGAGCTGCTAAAAGTCTTGGTCGCGGGGGCAGGATTTGAACCTACGACCTCCGGGTTATGAGCCCGGCGAGCTACCAGACTGCTCCACCCCGCAATGTCTGGGCGCCTCATGTGCGCAAGAAAGAATATTACGCGGGAGTTCGGTAAACGGCAAGGAAAATCTCGTAGAGCATAATTCCTTCATATTTAAACCCCTCAGCCCCTATCACCGTAAACGAATCGCAGCCGAGCGCCGTCGACGGCACGTATACAATGGTGCGCGTCCTTTTATGCCGACACCGGGAGTAGACATGCTGCTCGCTATCGATATGGGAAACACGCAGACGGCCATGGGCCTGTTTGACGGAGACGAGCTGGTGCAGTCGTGGCGTATGCCCACCGACCGCTCCTATACCGCCGACGAGATCCACGTGCGCCTGATGGGTTTCTTTAAGATGTACGGCCTTTCGCTCGATGCGGTCGACGCGATCGCCTTTGCGGGCGTGGTGCCGCAGCTCTCGCGCGAGTGGCACGCCGTGGCCGACCGCATTGCCGCGGACGCCATCGTCATCGGGCCGCAGACGGCCGCCGTAACCAAGCTGCGGGCGGCGCGCCCCCAGGCCGTTGGTGCCGACCGCATCGCCAACGCCGTCGCTGCCGAGACCTTCTATGGCGCGCCGGCGATCGTGGTGGACTTTGGCACCGCGACCAATATCGACGTCATCGATGGGGACGGTTATTACATTGGCGGAGCGATCGCGCCGGGCATTCGCATCTCCATGGACGCGCTTGCCGCCCGTGCCGCCAAGCTCGCCAGCGTGCCGCTCGAGGCGCCCGAGCACGCCATCGGCCGCGATACCGAGGAGTGCATCAAGGTCGGCGCCGTAACGGGCGCCGCCGCCATGGCTGAGGGCCTGGTCGCGCGCATGAAGCGCGAGCTGGGCCGCGAGGATGCCACCGTTATCGCCACGGGCGGTCTCGCCAGCATCGTCGCCGATTCGACCGATACCTTCGACGTGGTCGACGGACAGCTCACCATCAAGGGTATCTGCGAAATCTACCGCCGCATGCAGGAGCTGGGATAGGACAGGGGCTTAAGTCGAGCACGCCCGATGCCACAGTCCCCGCAAATGCTCGCCAAGCCTATTCCTCAAAACTGAATAATTTTCAATTTTGAGGAATAGGGCGCTGGCAACCCATTCCCCAGATAGGCGAAACCCTCCCCGGCACAGGCCGAGGAGGGTCTTGTTGTCATCGTTGTCTTTGAGCGCTGGCGCCTCGCGCTACAGCCCGCGAATTCGTACGGCCTCGGGCGGAAACTCCTGCTCGCCGGCATCGGTCTTGATAGTCGCGCGGCCCCAGATGTCCAGGCCCGCAAATACACCGACCGCAAGCGGCAAGCCGCTGGGCGACACCGCCGCAACTTGGCGGCCCAGCAGCGGCACCATATCGAAATACTCGCCCAGCACGGGAGCCAGCGGACCGGCAGCGCCCTGCGGCGTGTTGGCAACAACCGCCCAGGCGTCCACGCGGGTCAGCACGGTGGCGGCCAGCGCCTCGACCAGCGCTTCGTCAGCCACATCCACACCGAGCTCGCTCAATGCCGAACGCTCAATATCCACCGTCACGGTACCGAACATGCCCGCGGCACCGGCACCGCCGTTGACGGTGACGCGCGCGAACGATGTCTCAAACGCGGGCGCGCCGCACACGATATTGCTCGGCCACTGGATGCCCACCTTGCCGGCAAGGCCCAGCCCCGACGTCGACGCCGTACCCACGAGCGCGTCCATCATGCCCATCGCCGCCACAAACGGCAGGCCGTGGAAGGCGTGCATGTTCACGTCCGGGCGCACGACCAGCGAAAACGTCAACGACGCCTCGCCCGCGCTCCAAACGCACCAGCCCGCAGACGCGCCCTCGCGGCCCGCGTCGCGCGCGGCGTCAAGCTCGGTGCCGACGGCTACAGCATTCATCTCAATCATCTACATACGCCCCAATTCGCCCACGATATGGCCCACGCGGTCCTCGGGCTCCTTGACCTCGACACCGTTGTAGCGGAAGAACCGCGCCGGGTCGTGCATCAGGTCCTCGAGCGGCACCAGCACAAAGTCGCGCTCGCCGATCAGCGGATGCGGCAGGCGCAGCTTTTTGCCGCCGTGGGTCTCGCCGTCCATCCACAGCAGGTCCAGGTCGATGGTGCGCGGACCGTTGGCCTTGGCCTTTTTGGAGCGGTCGCGCCCCAGCTCGGCCTCGATCTTCATGAGCTCGTCGAGCAGCACCAGCGGCGCCAGCTCGGTCTTGATCTCGATGACGGCGTTGGCAAACGCGTCCTGGCGCGTCTCGTAGGCCGGCTCGCTCTCGTAAATCTTGGAGGAGTTGGACACGCAGGTGAGCGGAATCTCGGCGATCATGTCGCGCGCGGCGCGGATGTTGTCGCAACGATGCCCCAGGTTGGAGCCCACGGCCACAAACGCGCGGCGCGGCTGCGGCTTGGCAACCGCCCAGTAGCCGTTCAGGAACTGCGCAAAACCCGCGGCGTCGTGCACGCGCACGATGTTGGCACCGGCCTGGATGGCGCCCAGGCACACGCCAAACGTAGCGGCATCGCGCTCGGCGGCCTCGGTCACGCCCGAGACGGCGCCCACAAAGCGCTTGCGCGACACGGCGCACATGAGCGGATAGCCCAGTGACGCCATCTTGGCAGTCTCGCGCTGGATGACGATATCCTCGTTAGCCGACTTACCAAAGCCCGGGCCAGGATCGATGCAGATGCGGTCGCGCGACACGCCGGCATGGATGAGCGTGCGGGCCTGGTCGGACAGAAAGCCCATAACGCGGCGCATGATGGGCGCCGAATCGGGCAGGGTAAAGCGGCGGAGCTGCGAGGTGGGCACATAGGCTTCCTCGCGGCGGGCACTGCGGCGCATCATGGCTGCCAGGTGGTCATTGGGCTCCGGCGCGGGCTCAGGGGTCGCGGCGGCCTCGGCGACAGGGACAGCCTGCTCGGCGGCCGGTGCCTCCTGCTTCT